>WBZR01000299.1_pt1 | contig 83236 bp, 55 predicted proteins | sample 5204231 | NCBI WGS metagenome assembly WBZR01 (sample SAMN12412403, study PRJNA552823) | activated sludge metagenome | isolation source: activated sludge from anammox sidestream of wastewater treatment plant... | place: USA: Virginia | collected 2017-08 | reverse complement strand
GTTTGATCGAAGGGCTTCCTGGGAGCGCCGGCATCTTGCCGGCTGGAAGCCGGCGCTCCCAGGATCTGCCACCCGCCCGGGCAGCCTCAGCGCCGAAACGGAACGAACGTTCTGTCACGCCGTCAGGATCATTGGCTGTGCGCAGGTCGACCTTCCGTCCGCCAAAGATCAACGAGAGCTCGCGTTCCATACGTGCGATGCCGAGAAGGCCGGGGATGTGGTGGGGGGCGAACTCAACCAAGATGTCGATGTCGCTGTCGGGATTGAAGTCGGATCGCAACACGGAGCCGAACAGCGAGAGGCGAACGATGTGATTGTGCAGGCAGAAGGCGGCAAGTTGTTCGCGGTCGATTGCCACGTTCGTCATCACTCCACTCCCCATGATGCGCTCCGATACAAGTGCTGAAGCGCGTGAGGGATTGCGTTGGTGCGTTTCTTATCAGGCGCTTCTATTGTGCCGGCGACGAAGTGCTTGGGAATCATGTCTGATCATGATCGAGCTCAAGATGGCCCTTGACTTCATCCGCTCTATTCTCCTCATCTCCATCAGTATGCTCTCGATTGAAAGCAGAACCCTCAACAGGCATCAATACTCTGTCTGTATCCGCAACTCTCAGTTCTCTGAGAAGCGCTTCGAAGTCGGCGATGCGGTCGCATGACAATCACTAATGACATGGTTAATCCTATCCTTGTTTGATGTTCTCCTTGAGGCTAGATTCTTCCCGATAATGTGTCTCAACAATATTGCGAAGTCCTGATCGATTATCTTCGCCTCGATGCGACGCGCAAGTCGACAACAGCCCACGTGACCGCCAGCCGCCGGTAGCCGGGAGGATCGATCCCGCGCTGCCTGACCAGCGGGCGCGATCGAAGATCGACGACTGAGGGGGGGAGCGGGAGACCGCTCCCTCGCTCTTTGTCCACCACCGTCCACCGGAGGCCATATCATGCCAAAGAGTGTCAAACCGATCAAGGGCCTCTCGCCCGACAAGGCCAACGCCAACCGGATGACGGTGCGGGGCCGGGGCAGGGTCGCGTACAGCCTGGGCCGGTACGGGGCGGGTCGGTGCGTCGTCGTGGACGAGGACGGCAACGTCATCGCCGCGAACAAGACGCTTGAGGCGGCCGAAGCGCTTGGCCTGCCGGTCAAGGTCGTCCAGACCGACGGGACCACACGCATCGTCCACCAGCGCGCTGACCTCGACCTCTACGGCGACCCCATCGCCCGGCAGCTTGCGTATGCCGACAACCGCACGTCTGAGGCCGGGATCGAGTGGGACGCCGAGCAGATCGCGCGCGACGTCGCCGATGGCGTCGAGGTCGATCTCTTCATTCAACACCGACGAGCTGGGCGCCATCCTGACAAGGAAGAGGCCGCCGCCCGGTTGAAGTCGCCCCTCCCGCAGGTAGGGCGCGTCGGTCCGGGTTGGGGTCAACGTCGGTGTCAAACGCCCTGGTCGAACATCTTCGAGCGCTGGCCGACGGGGACCTTACAGAGATAGGGCGGGTGGGACTCGAACCCACACGGGGATCACCCCAGCGGATTTTAAGTCCGCTGCGTCTGCCATTTCGCCACCGCCCCGCATTGCCGGCGCCCGGGACGACCGAAGGCGCCGCCGCGCGATTCTAGGCGGCGGAGGGGAAGGGGTCAACCGATCCTCCCGGCGCGGGTCAGCGCACGGGGCTCTGCCCGAGCCAGGGCAGGAAGAGCCGCGGCCCCGTCCAACGCAGCGTCATCGGCCCGTGTCGCTCCGGCGCGCCCTCGCGGTTGACCACTTCCAGGCGGTAGAAGTAGGTTCCCACGGCCGGGGGCAGATCCCTCAACGCGTAGCGCGCGCCTGCCGCCGCGCCGCCCGTGGCCGGGATCAGCGCCGGGTTGACGCGGCTGCCCGGCTCGTCCGGCGCGGTCGCGCGGTAGACGTTGAAGCCGACAACGTCCGCCTCGCTCGCCGTCTCCCAGACCAGCGCCACCCGGTCGCCCCAGGGCTCGATGCGAAAGGCCCGCAGCTCGACCGAGGTCGGCGCGTCGGGCGTCGGCGTGTTGGTCGGCGTGGGAGTGTCGGTCGGGGTCGGCGTGTTGGTCGGCGTGGGGGTGTCGGTTGGGGTCGGCGTGTTGGTCGGCGTGGGGGTGTCGGTCGGGGTCACGATCTCGAGCTCCGTGCCGGCCGTGCTGCTCTGCGTGTTGGCGGTGAAGGCCATCTCGAGCGGCAGGTCGTTCGGGCGGTCCTCCGCCGTGCTGCTGGCCTGGGTGATGTGCGTCACGCGGATGCGCGTCACGCCGTTGCGGTTCGGGTCGGTCGAGTAGCCCGCGGTCAGGTCGAGCACCACGAAGTAGGTCCGCGTGCCGGTGGCGTGCGGGAGCTGGACCTCGGCGTCGCCGTCGGCGAAGGTGACGATCTGGTCGCCGCTCCCGTCCAGGGCCAGCGGGCTGACGCTGGTCACCAGCGTGTCCGAGCCGCTCTCGAAGAGGCCGCTGCCGTCGTCGCGGTAGACCCTCAGCGCGGCGATGATCGCGTTGGCCTCCGCGGTCGTCAAAGCGTCCGGCGCGCCGGTGGTGTCCTCGAAGCGCAGGTGGAGCGTCACGAGCTCCTCGTCGTTGTCGCCGCTGCGCCCGTTGTGCGTAAACGCGATCTTCAGGAAGTCGTCCGAGCCGCTCGGGCTCATCATGACCGGCGCCGTGCCGGTCGTGGGCAAGGTGAATTGCCCGCCGTGGTTGGACCACCACGTGACGTCGTCCGCAATGGCGGCCGCGCCGAGGGCGTCGAGGTCGCCGTCGCCGTCCAGGTCCGCCGCCGTGACGGCGTAGCTCCCGTCGAACGCGCCGGAGATCGTGTGGGTGGTCCAGCCGCCGTCCCCCGGCGTCCCGTCGCTCGCCCACCACGCGATGTCGTCGCCCGTGTAGGCCGCGCCGAGGACGTCGAGGTCGCCGTCCCCGTCCAGGTCCGCCGCCGTCACGCTCCTCGCCCCGTCGAACGCACCGGAGATGGTATGGGTGGTCCAACCGCCGTCGAGGGGCGTCCCGTCGTTCGCCCACCACGCGACGCCATCGGCGCTGCGGGCGGTGCCGAGCACGTCGACGTCGCCATCCCCGTCCAGATCCGCCGCGGCGAGATCGTGCGTCGCGTCGAAGGCGCCGTCGATCGTATGCGTGATCCAGCCGCCGTTGAGAGGCGTGCCGTCGTTTTCCCACCACGTGATGTCGTCGGCGACGGCCGCCGCACCGAGGACATCGAGATCGCCGTCGCCGTCCAGATCCGCGGCTGCGACGTCCGCCGCGCCATCGAAGGCGGCGTCGATGGTGTGCGTGACCCAGCCGCCGTTCTGAGGCGTGCCGTCGTTCTCCCACCACGTGATGTCGTCGTCGATGATCGCCGCGCCGAGGACGTCGAGGTCGCCGTCGCCATCCACGTCCGCCGCGGCCGCGGACCAGGCGGCGTCGAAGGCGCCGGAGATGGTGTGGGTGGTCCAACCGCCGTCGAAGGGCGTCCCGTCGTTCTCCCACCAGGTGATGTCGTCGGCCAGGAAAGACGCGCCCAGCACGTCGAGGTCGCCGTCCCTGTCGAGGTCGGCCACGGCAACGCTCTCGGCGCCGGTAAAAGCGCCGTCGATCGTGTGGGTGGTCCAGCCGCCGTCCGCGGGCGTCCCGTCGCTCTCCCACCAGAGCATGCCGGCGGATGCCGCGGCGAGCACGTCGAGGTCGCCGTCGCCGTCCAGGTCCGCCGAGGCCGTGCTGTAGGGGCCGTTCACCGCCCCGCTGATCGTGTGTGTGAAGGGGATCGTCCCGCCCAGCAGCGCGTTGCGGTGGATGGTGCGGTTTTCCCACCACGTGATGTCCTGGGCGAAGGCGGCCGCGGCGAGCACGTCGAGGTCGCCGTCCCCGTCCAGGTCGGCGGCCACGGCGCTGTAGGCCCCGTCGAAGGCGGCATCGATGGTGTGGGTGATCCAGCCGCCGTCTTGAGGCGTCCCGTCGTTCTCCCACCAGGCGACATCGTCGGCATCGCTGGCGGTGCCAAGGACGTCGAGATCGCCGTCCATGTCCAGGTCCGCCGCCGCCACGCTCGCGGCCCCGTCGAAGGCGGCGTCGATGGTGTGGGTGACCCAGCCGCCGTTCGCCGGGCTTCCGTCGTTCTCCCACCAGGTGATGTCGTCGGCGTAGATCGCGGCGCCCAACACGTCGAGGTCGCCGTCCCGGTCCAGATCGCCGTAGGTGACAGCTTGGGCCCCGTCGAAGGCGGCGTCGATGGTGTGGGTGACCCAGCCGCCGTCTTGAGGCGTCCCGTCGTTCTCCCACCAGATGACCTGGTCGCCGTAGTAGCTCGTGCCGAGGACATCGAGGTCGCCGTCCCCGTCGAGGTCCGCCGCCGCCACGCCGAGGGCCCCGGCAACCCCGCCGTCGATGGTGTGGGTGACCCAGCCGCCGTTCGCCGGGCTGCCGTCGTTCTCCCACCAGGTGACGTCGTCCGTCGGGTTGAATATCGCGGCGAGCACGTCGAGGTCGCCGTCGCCGTCCAGGTCCGCCGCGGCCACGGTCTGGCCCCCCAGGTAGGCGTTGGCGATGGTGTGGGTGGTCCAGCCGCCGTTCGCCGGACTGCCGTCGTTCTCCCACCAGGCGAGGTGGACGCCGCTGCCCACGGCGAGGACGTCGAGGTCGCCGTCGCCGTCCAGGTCCGCGGCCGTGACGCTCGTGGCCCCGACGAAGGCGGCGTCGATGGTGTGGGTGATCCAGCCGCCGTCGGCCGGCGTCCCGTCGTTCTCCCACCATGTGACGTCGTAGGGGCTCGTCGCCGCGCCGAGGGCGTCGAGGTCTCCGTCGCCGTCCAGGTCGGCGTAGCTGACGGACTGGGCGTCGTCGAAGGCCCCGTCGATGGTCCGGCCCACGAAGAACGGGATCGTCGCGGCATCGGTCGACCCGCTCAGCCAAAGCCCGCGCATCATGCCGCCGAACACGAGCAGCAGCCCGGCCGCCGCGGACGCCAGCCGCCGCCAGCGCTTGCTCCGCTGGCCGAGCCCGGCACGGCGCGCGGCGCGCAGCTCGCGCCACTCTCCCAACAGCGCCGTACAACGGTCCAGGGTCTGGCGGGCCAGGACGAGTTGCAGCCAGCCGCGGGAAGCGGGCGCTGGGTCGGACGGGGCGGCGCGATGGGGCTCGAATGGCATGAGGATTCCCTGGGCTTTGGCCGGACATGCACGAGACTCACCGGGAAGGCGCCACGACACCGCACGCGGTGCGGAAGAAGCCGGTGCTCTCGTTGGGTAATTAACGCAGGGGAGGCGAACGGAGATACGGGCGACGCGAAGGGCCTCCGGCCGCCCGGCCTCCTTTCCATATCGCCGGGCCCCCGTGTATCATGACATCCATCGATGACGACCCCACCAGCGCCGCCCACCCGCGACCGCGGCTTCGAGATCTTCACCTCTCGCCAGCTCCCCGCGTGGCTCGCGGGGCAGAACGCCAGCCTGGCCATCACCACCTACCAGACCGGCACGCTCTTCTTGGTCGGCCTCAAGCTCGACGGGCGCCTCTCGGTCCACAGCCGCAACTTCAACCGGGCCATGGGCCTGTGGAGCGACGGTCAGACGCTCTGGCTGGGCACGGCCTACCAGCTCTGGCGCTTCGAGAACCTGCTCGAGCCCGGCCAGCGCCAGGACGGGCGCGATCGGCTCTACGCGCCGCTGGCCGGCCACACCACCGGCGACGTCGACATCCACGACATCGCGGTGCTCGACGACGGGCAGGTGGTCTTCGTCAACACGCTCTTCAGCTGCCTGGCGGCGCCCGACGCGCGCCAGAGCTTCCGCCCGCTGTGGCAGCCGCCCTTCATCAGCCGCCTGGCGCCCGAGGACCGCTGCCATCTCAACGGCCTGGCGGTCCGCGACGGCAAGGCCGCGTTCGTCACCTGCGTCAGCCGGTCGGACGCGGCGGCCGGCTGGCGCGACCGGCGCGCGGACGGCGGCGTGGTGGTCGAGGTGGCCTCGGGCGAGGTCGTGCTGGCGGGGCTGTCGATGCCCCACTCGCCGCGCTGGTACCGCGACACGCTGTACGTCCTCAACTCGGGCAGCGGCGACTTCGGGCGGGTGGACCTGGACCGTGGGCGCTTCGAGCCGATCGCCTTCGTGCCGGGCTACCTGCGCGGCCTGACGTTCCTGGGCGACTACGCCGTCATCGGCGCCTCCAAACCGCGCCAGAATCGCACCTTCACCGGCTTGGCGCTCGACGAGAACCTGCGGCGGCGCGACGTCGAGCCGCGCTGCGGGCTCTACGTCGTGGACCTCGCCAACGGGAGCATCGTGGACTGGCTCAACATCGAGGGCGCCCTGGGAGAACTGTACGACGTCGCGGTCCTCCCGGACGTCGCCTGCCCCGCCGCTCTCGGTTTCAAGACCGAGGAGCTGCGGCGGACCATCAAGCTCGGCCCACAGCTCTGGACCGCCCAGCCGCCGTCGAAACACTGAGATCGTGCCTTCCTCGCCACCCCACAGGCCAACGCCGCCTTGAGCCGACCCGCGACCTCGGACCCGCTTTCCGCCCCGCCGCCACCGGACTATTCGGCTGCCGTGGCGGCCTACCGCGCCGGGAAGCTGGTGGAAGCGGAGCGGGCCCTGCGCGAGGTCTTGCGGCAGCACGGAACCTTCGCCCCGGCCTGGCAGCTGCTCGGCCTGGTGGCCGCCCGCGCCGGGCGGGCCGACGAGGCGCTTCGCTGCCTGGACCGGGCCTGCTTCTACGCGCCGACAAATGGCGAGATCCTCAGCCACCGCGCCGAGCTCCTGCGCCGGGCCGGCCATCTCAAGCCGGCGCTCGAATGCGCCCGGCAGGCCGTCCGCTTCGCGCCGGACTCGGCCGCGGCGCACAACAACCTGGGCTTGGTGTGGTTGGATCTGGAGGAGCCGGAACGGGCCCGCGTCGCCCTGGAAGCGGCCCTGGCGTCCGATCCCGCCCATGCCCGCGCCCACTACAACCTGGGCAACGTCCTGCTCCGGCTCGACGACGCGGCGGCGGCCGAGGCCAGCCTGCGGCGCGCGCTGGAGCTGCAGCCGGAGCACGGCCACGCCTGGGCCGCGCTGGGGGTGTCGCTGGGTGCGCAGGGTCGCTTCGAGGAGGCGTACCCCTGCCTCGACCGTGCGCTTGCCTTGCGGCCCGAGGATGCCAAGGTCCACCTGAACCTGGCCCACGTCCTGACCGCCCAGAAACGCCTGCCGGAGGCGCTCCGGCGCTACCGTCAGGCGCTTGCGCTCGCCCCCGGCTATGCCGAGGCGCTGCTCGGCCAAGGGCGGGTCCACAACGCCGAGAAGCAGCACGGGCTGGCGGCGGACTGCTTCCGGCTCGCGCTGGCGGCCCGGCCGGGCTGGCCCGAGGCCCTGCACCAGCTGGGCGGCGCGCTCTTCGAGCTGGAGGAGTACGCCGAGGCCAAGGCCGTCCTGCACCAGGCCCTTGCGGCGCGACCGGCGTTCCCGGAGGCGGTGGCCACACTCCTGCGGGTGCTCTCCAACACCTGCGACTGGGCGACGCTGCCGGAGCGGGTGGCCGAGATCCGCGCCGCGGCCGCGCAGGCGCTCGCGGCCGGCCACGCCCCGCCCATCTCGTCCTCCCAGGCCAACGCCTACGACTTCAGCATGGCGGAGAAGCAGGCCTTCGCGCGGGCCCATTCGCGGCGTCTGGAGGAACGCCTGGCCCCCTTGCGCACGCGGCTCGCCTTTCGGCACGAGGCGCGCGGCCATGGCATGCCCGCGGCCGCGGCCGGTGCTTCCGGGCGCCTGCGCATCGGCTACTGGAGCTACGACCTGCGCAACCACGCCACCGCCCACCTGATGCGGACCGTCTTCGGGCTGCACGACCGGGCGCGCTTCGAGGTCTTCACCTATTCCTATGGCCCCGACGACGGGAGCCACTACCGGGCCCAGATCGCGTCCGAGAGCGACCACTTCGTGGACCTGCGCGACGCCCGCGACGAGGAAGCCGCCCGGCGCATCCACGCCGACGGCATCCACATCCTGGTGGACCTGATGGGCTACGTCGCCAACTGCCGCCCCGAGGTGCTCGCGCTGCGGCCGGCGCCGGTCCAGGTCAACTACCTGGGCTACCCCGGGACGATGGGCGCCGACTTCATGGACTACATCGTCACCGACCAGGTCACCACGCCGCCGGAGGACGAGCCCTTCATCGACGAGGCCATCGTCCGCCTGCCGCACAGCTACCAGGCGACCGACGACTGCCAGCCGATCGACCCGGCCCCGGTGGCCCGGGCGGACGAGGGTCTGCCGGAGACGGGCATGGTCTACTGCTGCTTCAACACGCTCTACAAGCTCGAACCGACGATGTTCGGTGCCTGGATGCGCATACTGGCGGCGGTCCCGGGCAGCGTGCTCTGGCTCCTGGCCAAGCCCGAGGCGGCGCGGGCCAACCTGCGGCAGGAGGCGGCGGCGGCCGGGGTGGAGCCCCGGCGCCTCGTGTTCGCCGAGGGCAAGCCCAAGGCGCTGCACCTCGCCCGCCTTCAACTGGCCGACCTGTTCCTGGACACGCGCTACTACAACGCCCACACCACTGCCAGCGACGCCTTGTGGGCCGGCGTGCCCGTCCTCACCTGGCCCGGCAACGGGTTCCCCGCGCGGGTCGCGGCCAGCCTGCTGACCGCGATCGACCTGCCCGAGCTGATCGTGCCCGACCTGGCGGCCTACGAGCGCGAGGCGATCCGGTTGGGCAGCGACCCCGCCGCGCTCGCGGCGCTCAAGGCGAAGCTGGCCCGACACCGCAGCAGCCGCCCGCTCTTCGACACGCGGCGCTGGGTCCGGCACTTCGAGTGGGCGCTGGACGCGATGTGGGCGCGCCACGCGGCGGGGCAGCCGCCGGCCGCGATCCAGGTGCCGGAGCGGGTCGGATAGCCGCGGCCCGAGCCGCCGCCATCCGGGTCGGCATGACCCGAGCGCAGCCCTGCGACGCGGTGCGCCGTGAAGGTCGAATGCGCCGATCCCCGCTTCACACCGCCGTATAATTCCCCCCCATGACCACCGAGATCCTCCGCGACCTCGCCGCGCGCGCCGTGCCCGCGCGGCGCGTCGTCGACGCCGTCAAGCGCCTGCGGTGGGCGCTGCCGCTGGCCATCGCCCTCACCGTCGTCGTCCACCAGGCGTGGGAGTCGCTGGCCTACGAGTCGTGGAGCCCCGCCCAGCGCTTCCTCGAAGGCGTGCTGATCTATGGCGTCGTCGGCCCGCTCGTCACCTACTGGACCCTCGACTGGATCGCCCGCGCCATCGAGACCCGGGAGGCCATCGAGGCCCGCGTCCGCCGCGGCGAGCGCTACCTCGCCAGCATCACCAGCGGCTCCGCCGACGCCATCTTCAGCCTCGACACCGAAGACGTCGTGCAGACATGGAACCGCGGCGCCGAAGAGATCTTCGGCTACCCCCCGGGCAGCATCATCGGCCAGCACGTCGGCGTCCTCGTCCCCGAGAGCCTCCGCCGCCGCGGCGACCTCGCCAGCATCCGCGACCGCCTGTTCGCCGACGGCTTCGTGCGCGGCTACCGCACCCGCCGCCTCACCCACGACGGCCGCGAGGTCGACGTCGAGCTCACCCAGACCCTCCTGCGCGGCGAAGACGGCGGCATCATCGGATCGTCCGTCATCCTGCGCGACGAGACCGACCGCATCGCCGCCGAGACCGCCATCCGCCGCCTCAACCAGGAGCTCGAGGCCCGCGTCGCCGAGCGCACCCGCCAGCTCGAGGCCGCCGGCACCGCCCTGCGCGCCAACAACGACGCCCTCGTCGCCGCCAACCACGAGCTCAAGCAGCTCGACGCCCTCAAGGACGAGTTCGTCGACCTCGTCAGCCACGAGCTCCGCGCGCCCTTGACCAACATCAACGCGTCCGTCGAGCTGTTGCTGTCCAACGGCATGCCCGACGGCGCCCGCACCAAGCTCGAGATCATCGGGCACGAGGCGTCGCGCCTCACCCGCCTCGTGCAGGGCGTGCTCGACATCAGCCGCATCGGCGCCGGCCGGCTCAAGCTGCTCAAGGCCCCCGCCGACCCTGCCGACCTGTGCCGCACCGCGCTGATGCAGCTCGGCGCCGCCGACCGCGACTGGCGCGTCCACATCGCCCCCGGCACCCCCGCCGTGATGGCCGACGCCGACCGCGTCGTCCAGGTGCTCGGCAACCTGCTCTCCAACGCCGTCAAGTACTCGCCCGCCGCCAGCCGCATCGACCTCACCGTCGGCCCCGCGCCCGGCGGCGCCGACGTCCTGTTCTCGGTCACCGACCAGGGCGTCGGCATCCCCGCCGAAGAGGTCGACCGCATCTTCGAGCGCTTCCACCGCGTCGAACGGCACGACGCCCGCGAGACCTACGGCCACGGGCTGGGCCTGTACATCGCGCGCAAGATCGTCGAGGCACACGGCGGCCGCATCTGGGTCGAGACCACCCCCGGCGCCGGCGCCACGTTCCTGTTCACCCTGCCAAGGGCCCCCGAGGAGCCATGAACCACCACGCCAACGCCGGCAAGCCGGCCAACATCCTCGTCGTCGACGACGACGCCAACCTGCTGCGCCTGCTGCGCGAGTCGCTCGAAGGCGCCGGCTACCAGGTCATGGACGCCGGCAACGGCCTGGACGGCATCAAGCAGCTCTACGCCGGCCGGCCCGACCTCGTCGTCCTCGACGTCATGATGCCGCGCATGGACGGCTGGGAGACCCTGGCCCGCATCCGCGAGATGTCCGACGTGCCGGTGATCATGCTCACCGCCCGCGACGACGAGGCCGACCGCCTGCGCGGGTTCGAGCTCGGCGCCGACGACTACGTCACCAAGCCGTTCTCGCTGGCCGAGCTCACCGCCCGGGCCCGCGCCGTGCTGGCCCGGGCCGCCCGCCCGCACAGCAGCGGCACCACGCCGCCGCTCGTCGTCGGCGACCTCGTCATCGACTTCAGCTCCCGCCGCGTGCTCAAGCACGCCGAGCCCCTGCCGCTCACCCCCACCGAGTACCGCCTGCTCTCGACCCTCGCCGAGCACATCGGGCGCACGCTCAGCCACGAGCAGCTCCTCGAGCGCGTGTGGGGCCCCGAGTACGTCGACGAGCCCGGCTACATCAAGCGCTACATCTGGTACCTTCGCCAGAAGGTCGAGGACGACCCCGCCAACCCGCGCTACGTCGAGACCGTCCGCGGGTTCGGCTACCGGCTGGCGAAATGAGCCCGGCGGCCGCCCCCGCGCGCGGGACCGCGCGGCCCGCCGCGGCCACGCTGCTCGGGCTCGTGCTGGCGTGCGCGGCCGGCGCACGGGCGTCGACCGCGGCCGCGCCGGCCACCGGGCCCGGACGGTCCGGGCCGCCGTCCACGGCCGTCATCGTCGTGCTCGACGTCCGGGGCGCCGCCGACGGCCTGCCCGCGCCCGAGGCCATCGCGCGCGCCCAGGCGGCCGTCCTGGCCGACGTCGCGGACGCCCTCGGCCCCGCCGCCTTCCAGCCCGTCCACCGCTACCGCGCCATCCCCGCCGTCGCCGGGCGGGCCACCGCGGCCGGCGTGGCGCGCCTGGCGCGGCACCCGCGCGTCCGCACCGTCGGGCCCGACGTCGGCGGGTCGGGCGGGCTCGACTCCAGCGTCCCGTTCATCCATGCCGCCGCGCCCGACGTCGGCCCCGTCGACGGGCGCGGCGTGCGCGTGGCCGTGGTCGACACCGGCGTCGACGTCGACCACCCCGACCTCGACGGCCGCGTCGTCGCCGAGGCGTGCTTCGTCAACCTGCCGCCCGGCTGCCCGCCCCCGCCGCACCCCGCCGACGACGACCACGGCCACGGCACCAACGTCGCCGGCATCGTCGCGTCGCGCGGGCGCGTGGCGCCGCGCGGCGTGGCGCCGGCCGCCGCGATCGTCGCCGTCAAGGTGATGAACGACCAGAACCGCTTCCTGACCTCCGACGTGCTGGCCGGGCTCGACTGGCTGATCGGCCGCCGGGACGTCCGCGCCGTCAACCTCAGCCTCGGCACCGACACGACCTACGCCGGGGCATGCGACGACGCCGACGCCAGCACCCAGGCCTTCGCCGCCGCCGCCCGCCGCCTTCGGGCGCAAGGGACGCTCGTCGTCGCCGCCTCGCTCAACAACCGCCTGCCCGACCGCATGACCGCACCGGCGTGCGTGCGCGACGTGATCGCCGTCGGCGCCGTCTACGACGCCGACTTCGGCCCGCACGCCGCCGCCGGCTGCACCGACACGATCACCGCGGCCGACGCGGTGGCGTGCTTCTCCAACGGCGGGTCGGCGCTCGACGTCTGGGCGCCGGGCGTCAGCATCACCGCCTCGGGCCGCGGTGGCGGGCGGTCGACCTTCACCGGCACGTCGCAGGCCGCGCCGCACGTCGCCGGGGCCCTGGCGCTGCTGGCGCAGGCCCGCCCCGAGCTGCCGCCGGCGGCCATCGACATGCTGCTTGCCCGCGCCGGCCGCCCGGTCCGCGACCCCCGCAACGGACTCGTGCGCCCCCGGCTCGACGTCACGGCCGCGCTGCGGCTGTCGGCGCGCTGGCCGGTCGTGGCATGGCTGCCGGTGGTCCGGGGGAAGTAGGGACGCGCGGGAAAACGAAACGGGGCGGGCGACCAAGTCGCCCGCCCCGTGGATGTCGTTCGGATCCGACCGTCGGCCGCCTCAGCGGCCCGAAGCGTAGGCCCGCTGGACGAAGACGTTGATGCGGAGCATCGCCGCGTTGTAGCCGGACTTCTGCTCGGTGACCACGTCCGCCAGCACCGCGGGATCGCCGCAGGCCGACGCCGCGGCGGCCGCCATGCGCTCGACCGACTGCGCCATCTGGCTGTTGGCGCTCACCAGGGCGCGCGGGGCGTTCTCGCCCGTGCCGCGCAGGTCGGCGGCGATCGAGACGCCGCGGCGCGCCAGCTCGGCCATCTGGTCGCCGCACGCCAGCTCGGGCTTGGACAGCGCGGCGGCGGCCGTCATCTCGAGATCGCTGACCCAGGCGTTGGCCTGCGGCACCAGGTCCTTCATGCCCGCGCGGTAGTCGCTGGGGCTGGCGGCGGCGACGCCGTTGGACGTCACGAATGCGCCGGCGAGGAAGGTGGCGACGAGGGCGGCCTTCAACTTCTGGTTCATCATCGGGTTCATGTCGATAGCTCCTTACAGTCGTGGTCTCGATCAGTACGAGATGTACTACACCAGTTTATCCGCCTTGGTTCGATCGTGCTTGACGTTGGGGCGGCGGTGGGGAGACGATTCGCTGTCCTGCGGCTGTCCGCAGGCTGACGGATGGCTGACGGGCAGGGGGCGGAAGCCGGTCGGTCGCCGGGCCGTCACGTCCCAAGCCCTGCTCCCCCGTCCTGGGCGAGGAGGCGCATGCCGTCGCCGGGCGGCGGTTCCCTTCCCGGGCGCTCCCGGCCTCCGGCCCCGCTACCCCGCCCGCTCGTAGGCCTGCTTGAGCCAGCCCAGCACCTCGGCGTCGACGTCGTCCACGCCGCCCAGCCGGATGCGGTGCGAGCACATGCCGCCCCAGATGTCGCCCCCCTCCAACCGCCCGGACGGCTCGGTGCCCTTGAGGTTCAGCCCCAGGTCCATGCGGTCCTTGGTGCTGGGCTGGACCAGCGCGAACTGCTTCTTGCGGCGCAGGCTGACGTTGGCCTTCTTCGGCGCGACCTCGACGTCCGGGCCAAAGGCCAGGGCCGCCGCCACCAGCTTGTCGTAGATCGGCCGCAGGCCCGCCTTGCCGCCGGCGTACTGCACGGCCACCAGGTCGTCGCCCGCCGGCGGCGGCGCCGCGGCCGACTCCTCGCGGTAGATCAGCGCCACGGTGTTGGCGAAGCCGTGCGTCATGCCGTGCTCGGTCTTGAGCAGCTTGAGCATCTCGCCGTGCTTCTCGAGCTTGCTGGCCGCCAGAACCTCGAACCACTGCGCGATGGACTTGCCCGTCTTCTCGGGGAGGTTGGCGAGCATCGTCTGGACTTGCGGGTCGTCGCGGTAAGCCATGGTGGACTCCTTGATTTGGGAAGAGGGGCGATTGGAACAGTAGCTCGCCGAGATATTAGAACGGGCGTTCGAATCGCGCAAGTGGCGCCGCCGACCACACGTCCCGGCGCCCGCCTACCCGAGCCGCGACGCGAGCCCGCTGGCGCGCTCGATCGGCCGCTCGATCGCCGCGCGGACGACGGCCTCGCTGCCGAACACCGTCACGGCGCGCCGCGCGCGCGTGACGGCCGTGTACAACAGCTCGCGCGACAGCACCGGCGACACGCTGTCCGGCAGCACCACCGCCACCGTGTCGAACTCCGACCCCTGCGCCTTGTGCACCGACAGCGCGAACGCCGTGTCGTGCGCCGGCAGCCGCGCCGCCGCCAGCGCCCGGACGCCGCCGTCGGCGGCCGCGAACACCACGCGGCGCCGGCCCGGGCGCGCCGGATCCGGCAGCACCACGCCGATGTCGCCGTTGAACAGCCGCACGTCGTAGTCGTTGCGCGTCACGATGACCGGCCGGCCGAGGTACATCCGGGCCGTCGGGTCGAGCCAGCCGGCGTCGGCCAGGACGCGGGCGATGCGGGGGTTGAGCGCGTCGACCCCGTCGCGGCCCTGACGGTGTGCGCCGAGCACCCGGAAGCCGTCGAACGCGTCGAGGCAGGCCCGCTCGGCGGCGATCAGGGCGCCGGCGCCGCCGTCGGTCCCGGCACCCGGTCCGTCGTCCGTACGCTCCCCGGCGATCGCCCCGGCCAGCACCGCCGCAGCCTGGAGGTAGGGGCGATAGCCGTCGACCACGCACCGCGCCAGGGCCGGGTCGAGCACGTCTCGGGCGCGCCCACCGCCGGTCGGCGTCACGAGCGTGACGTCCGGGTGGCCGGCGCCTGTCAGGATGGCCAGCGCGGCGTCGGCATCGCCCGCGTTGACGGCCCGCGCCAGCGCGCCGATGCCGCTGTCGGGGCCGAAGCGGTAGCTGTGGGTCAGGCCGACGACACAGTCGCGCAGCGCCCCGGCACCGCAGATGTCGCCGAGCACCGCGCCCGCTTCGACCGACGCCAGCTGGTCCTTGTCGCCGAGCAGCACCAGTCGCGCCGACGGCCGGAGCGCGTCGACCAGCCGGCGCATCAGCGCGGCGTCGACCATCGAGGCCTCGTCGACCACCACGACGTCGTCGCGCAGGGGGTGGTCGGCGTCATGGCGAAAGCGCGTGGCGACGTCCGGAAGCGACCCGAGCGTGCGGTGGATCGTCGCCGCGGCCTCGGGGATGGCATCCCGCACGGCGTCCGAGACGTCCAGCTTGTCGCGCGCCCGCCGGACCGCCTCGGTCAGCCGGGCCGCGGCCTTGCCGGTGGGCGCCACGAGCGCGATGCGCGGCGCCGGCCCCCCGCGCGCCAGCGCCGCCTCGACCACGAGGGCGATGATCCTGACCACCGTCGTGGTCTTGCCGGTGCCCGGCCCGCCCGTGATGACGCACAGCCGCCGTGCCGCCGCCACCTCCGCCGCCCGCCGCTGGTCGCCGACGCCGCCGTCGCGGCCCGGCGGCCCGAACAGCCGCGCCAGGCCGTCGCGCACGGCCGCGGCGTCGGCGGCGCCGGCGACCTCCGCCGCGCGGGCCCGCAGCCGTGCCGCCAACACCGCCTCGTGCTGCCAGTAGCGGCGGAGGTACAGCCGGTCCGCGCCGTCGAGCACCAGCGGCGTCGCCGCGTCCCCGTCGCCGACGAGCGGGCTGTCCGCCAGCGCCGCACGCCACTCCCCCAGCGCCGGCCAGGCCAGGTCGTCCCGCGGCCGGCCGTCGGCCCCCGCCAGCGGCAGCCCGTCGGCGCCGCCCACCGGCTGCCCCGCCCACCGCGCCAGGTCGAGGCACACGTGCCCGTGCTGGACCGCGCGGCTGGCCAGCGCCGCCGCCAGCAGCACGGCGGGCCGCGGGTCCGCGCCGAGCCGGGCCATCGTATGGGCGAAGTGCACGTCGAGCGGCGCCAGGATGCCCGCCTCGCGCAGCGCGTCGAGCTCCGGCAGGCTCATCGCGCCGCCCCCCGCCCGGGCGCCGCGGCGGCCGGGTCGTCGAAGAGCCCCGACAGCCGCTCGACCAGCGCGGCCGGCGGCCGGTCGTAGAACACCCCGCGGCGCGGGCCGAAGCCGGGGTGCATCCCACGCACGAAGAGGTACAGCACGCCGCCGAAGCCCCGCTCGTAGTCCCACGCCGCACCGAGGCGCTGGCACAGGAAGCGGTGCAGCGCGACGACGTACAGGTGGTACTGGAGCACGTAGTGGTGGCGCGCCATCGCATCGGCCAGGCGGTCCGGCGCATAGTGGTCGTACGTCGGGCCGAGGCGGTTGGACTTGTAGTCCACCAGGTACCACCGGCCGTCGCGGCGGAACGCGAGGTCGACGTAGCCGCGCAGGTAGCCGGCCAGCGCCGCGAAGCCCAGGGTCCGCACCCGCTCGGCGTAGCCGGCCGGGAAGCCCGGCCCGACCGCTTCCCCGGCCAGCGCCGCCGCCAGACCGGCCGGCGTCACACGGCCCCCGTCCGGCGCGCGGTCCGACACCACCGGGAACGTGAACTCCATCTCGGTGATCCGGTCGGCCTGGGGGATCGCGCGCAGGTTGAGCCCGCCGGCGCCGGCGACCAGCGGCGTGTCGACCACGTCGGCGAGGGCCGCCCACACGGCGTCCGCCCACGCGTCGGCGTCGAAGCCGTGCTGCCGGAGCTGGCGCGCGACGGACGCTCGCAGCCGGCCGCCGGCGGTGCCGGCGTCGGCGAAGTGGGCGAAGTCGGCGTGCTCGAGCACGGCGTGGATCACGTTGCCGGCGTCCGCCCCCGCCGGGAGGGCGTCCAGCGCCACGCGGTCCATCCCGGCGGGAGCGCCGGCCCGGCCAGGGGCGGCGCCGGGCGTGGCCGCTCCGGCGCTCGCGGCCATCACCGCGTCGGGGCGCCCGCCGCCGGCGTCGAGGTCGTCGATCTCGGCGACGATGGCGTCCGTCCCGACGGCCGCCGCCGTCTCGGCATCGTGGTCGCGCCCGCTGTCGTCCGCCGTCGCCGGGGCCAGCCCGTCCGGCGCACGAGGCGGCGCCGCGGCCAGGGCCTCGGCCGCTGCCGCGTGCGTCAGGCTGCTGAAGCTGGCGGCGCGCCACGTCCGGTCGATGCGACCGCGGAAGCCGCGCCCGTCCAGCGGCGGCGGGGCGGCGGCGGGCGGCTGCCACGGCGTGCCGCGGTCGAACGGCAGCTCGGCCACGGCGATCGCGCCCCCCGCCGCGGCCACCACCCCCTCGCCGAGCGCGCGCACGAGCGCGCCGTCGTCGGCCAGGGCGTCCGCCGCCGACGACCCGTGCAGCAGGTAGGCCAGGGCGGACGCGCGCGCGTCGCCAATGCCACCCCAGACGACGCTGCAGCGGTGCCGGGCGCGCGTGACGGCGACGTAGAGCAGACGCAGGTCCTCGGCGAACGCCTCGCGCTCGGCCTGGGCCTGCGCGGCGGGGTCGTCGGCGCCGGCGAGCGACAGCGTCAGGACGCCGTCGGCGGCGGGGTCGTGGTACATCGGCCAGCGCTTGCCGTCGTCCCCGACCTTGCTCGCCGCCCACAGGAACGGGCAGTAGACGATGGGGTACTCCAGGCCCTTGGCCTTGTGTACCGTCACGATCCGCACCGCGCGCGCATCGCTCTCGAGCCGCAGCAGGGCCGCCTCGCCCACCGCGCCGGCCCGCGCCGCCGGGTCGCGGCGCACGCGCGTGTACCACGCCGCCAGCGCCAGCATGCTCAACCGACCGCGGACGGCGGCGGCATGCAGCAGCTCGCCGAGGTGCAGCACGTTGGTCATGCGTCGCTCGCCATCCGGCAGCGCCAGCAGCCGCGCGGCGACGTCCTCGTCGTCGAGCAGCCGGCGGAACGCCTGGATGAAGCCGTGCTCGCGCCAGAGCGCGTGCCAGGCCATGAACCGCCCCGCGCGGGCATCCCATGCCGCCTCGTCGGCCTGCAGCTCCCACAACGCCCGTGCATCGCATCCCAGGAGCGCCGTGGCCAGCGCCGACCGCACCGCCGCTCCGTCCGAGGGGTTGACGACCGCGGCCAGGACGCGCTCGAGATCGCCGGCGTCGTCGGTGTCGAGCACGCTGATGTCGCTGTGCAGCACGCTCGGGATGCGCAGGTGGCGCAGCGCCCCCTGCACGCGGGCGGCCTGGTCGTTCGTCCGGACCAGCACCGCGACGTCGCCGGGCTCGACCGGCCGGAAGGGCGCCGCCCCGTCCGCGGGCTCGCCGCCGGTGGTGGCGTCCTCCGGGCGCTCGGCGGCGATCTCCACGCCCGCGTCGAGCAGCCGGCCGATCTCGGCCGCCACCAGCCCCGGGAGCGCGTCGTTCGCCTCGCCGACCGTGATCCGCTGCCCGGCGGCGTCCAGGGCGATGCCGCTGTCGCGGCGGACGAGCAGGATCTCGAGCGGCGCCGTGCGGCCGGCCGGCCCGCGCAGGCGGTCGACGGCGTCGTCCTTGGGCCGGACCGGGGAGAAGCCGATCTCGTCGAACGCGAACGGCCGCGGCACGCGCCCGGTGTCGAAGAGGGCGTTGACGGCGGCGATCAGCCCGGGGTCGGAGCGCCAGTTCTGGTCGAGCGTCCAGCGGCGCGACTCCGGCGTGTCGCGCACGGCCTGCAGGTACGCGAACACGTCGGCGCCGCGGAAGGCGTAGATGGCCTGCTTGGGGTCGCCGATCAGGAACAGCGCCGGCGCGGCACCGGCCGCAGCCCCGGATCCGGCGCCCGCCGCGCCGGCGATCCGCTGGAAGATGCGGTATTGGACCGGATCGGTGTCCTGAAACTCGTCGATCAGCACCGCCCGGAAGCGCGCCCGGAGCTGCGCGGTGAGGTGCTCGGCCGACGGCCCCGCCGCGGGGTCGAGCGCGCGGTCGAGCCGGGTCAGCAGGTCGCCGTAGCCGAGGGCGTTGGCGCGCGCCTTGCGCTGCGTCACCCCGGCGGCCACCTCGTCGACGGCCCGGCGCAGGAAGCGCACGACCGCATCGTCGAGCGCGCGCGCCAGCACGGCCCAGGCGCCGGCGTACGCCTGACAGGCGTCGAAGAACGGGTGCGACGGCGGCGTGTGGCCCTTGTTGGTCTTCTCGGCGAGGCCGTCGTTGGTCAGGCGCGCCAACCGCTTCGACAACCTCCGCCCGAGCGCCAGCGGGTCGTCCGCCGCAAACGCATCGTCGAGCTCCGGGCGCCATGTCGAGCGGATGGCCTCGGGCTTGTACGCGCCGCGATGCAGCCCTGGGCGGTCACAGAGCAGCGCCTCGATGTTCGGCCGCTCGGCGGCCCAGAGCGCCGCGGCCGAGTCGAAGGCGGTGGCGCACGACGCGGTCGCCGTCGCGAGGGCCGACCAGTCCGCCGCGGGCGCCCCCGCCGCCGCGGCCTCGGGCAGCACGCGGACGCCGGGCGTCCGCGCCGTCAGCGCAGCCAGCCGAAGCACGGCGTCGGCGTCGATCGTGCTCGCCGCCAGGTGACGGACGAACACCTCGGGCGCCGCGTGCGTGGCCCGCACCCAGAAGTCGTCCACGACCTCGCGCAGGAGCGGCAGCTCGTCGGTGACCATGACGGTCTCGAACGGCATCCCGCTGTCGAAGGCATGGTCGCGCAGCAGGCGCTGGCAGAACCCGTGGATGGTGAAGATCGCCGCCGTGTCGATCTCGCGCAGCGCCGCCCGCAGGCGGTCCTCGGCCAGCATGGTCCCGCCATCCCCCGCGGCATCCGCCGCCGGCCCGCCGGGCACGCCGCGACGGCCGAGCCGCGCCTCCTGCTTGCCTCGCAGGGCCTCGCCCACCCGCGCCCGGATGCGGTCGCGCAGCTCGGCCGTCGCGGCGTGGGTGAACGTGACCACCGCGATCTGGTCGACCGTGAGGTTCCCGTGCTCGAGCAGGCGGAGGTAGAGCGTGGCGATGTTGTGCGTCTTGCCGGTGCCGGCGCTGGCCTCGATGAGGTGCGTGCCGTGCAGCTCGAGGGTGTCGGGGTCGAGCCGGTTCACGCGTCGCCCCCGTCCTCCGGGCCGCCCGCCAGCACGGTCCGGTGCGCGACGAGCGGGCCGTACACGGTGCTGGCCAGCGCCGCGAAGGGCGGGACGGAGCCGTCTCCCCACGCGACGGCCAGGGCGTCGACCGCGGCCAGGTCGGCGTCGCCGTAGACCTGGGCGACGCTGGCGTCGCCGCGGTCCCCCCAATCGCGCTGCTGCCCGCCACGGAACGCCCCGCGCGCCCTCCGGAACGCGTCTGCCGCGTCCTTGCCGCGCGCCAGCGCTTCGGCGTAGGTGCGCGACGCGCGCTCGAACAGCGGCACGGGCACGCGCTGGCCGACCCGGTACAGCTCGAGCAGGGCCGCCAGGCGCGCCGCGGCGTCCGGCACCGTGCCGAACCGGACAACGCCGACACCGTCGCCCTTCGGCCCCCGGCCGATCAAGACGCTCGTCGTCGGCAGCGGCGGCGCGCCCGCCGTGTCGCCCGTCGGCGACCCGGCGCCGGGCTGCGCCAGCGCGCACAGCGCGAGGTGGCGCACCCACAGGTCGAGCTCGACGCCGCGCCCGATCCGGCTGAAGCGGACCCACACCAACGCGCCCGGCCACACGTCGCGGAGCGTGCCGGAGATGCGTCCGGCCGGGCCGGCCACGAGGTCGACGTCGAGCGGGCCGCGCGCCGCGCCGACCCGCCACGCCGCGGTCGCCCGCGCCATCTCGTCCAGCGTGCCCGCGAAGTCCGCGAACGCGCAGTCTCCCGGCGTGCCCGGCGCGAGCAGGCCGGCCGCCCGCACGGCGCGCGCGATCGCGTCGGGCGCGGCGCCGGCCAGCACCGCGGGCAGCCAGCGCTCGGCGATGGCGCGCCGCGCCTCGTCGTCCATCGCCAGCCGCTCGCGGTCGTCGAGCGGCGCCGCGTCGCGCCCGAGCCGCACCCCCAGCCGGCGCTGGACGAAGGTGCGCGCGGGGTTGCGGGCGAAGCGCGCGAGGGCGTCGAGGTCGACGCCGCCGCCCTCTTCCTCGGCCGGCGGCAGCGGGCCCGGCACGAACGGCGGGGGGGGCCGGCGCGGGCCCGTCATGGCCCGCGCGCCGGCCGCGAAGCGCCGGTTGTAGCTGAACAGCCGTCCGGCGGGGTCCGGCGCGAAGTACGCCGGGCTGAACGGCTGAGCCCGGTGCCGGACCACCACACGCGCGCGCGCGGCGGCGGCGCCGGCCGTCGGGAGCGCGTCGAGGCAGTCGAGCAGCTCGGCCACCGCCACCGACGGGGCGAGCGGGCGGCCGTCGCGGATGTCCTGTCCGGTGTGGGTGACGAGGAGCGCGTCGCGCGCCGCCACCACGGCCTCGAGGAACATGTGCCGATCGTCGTCGCGCGTCGACCGGTCGCCGATGCGCGGCTGCGCGGCCAGCAGGTCGAAGGCCGGCCGCCGCGCCAGGCGCGGGAACGCGCCGTCGTCCATCCCGAGGAGCGCAACCACCCGAAACGGGATGCTGCGCATCGGCAGGAGCGCGCAGAAGGTGACGCCGCCGCCGAGGAATCCGTGCGGCGGCGCGTCGGCGCCGAGGTGCGCCAGCGCCAGGTCCCACGCCACGGCCATGTCCACCGCGCCGGTGAACCCGTTGGCTGCCGCCTGGGTCGCGAGCCGGTCGAGCGCGTCGCGGACCATCTGGTGCTGCCAGGCGTTGCGCGGCGTCCGGCGCACCAGCCGGTCCAGCCCCGCGCCGAGGACCTGCCGCCAGCCCTCGAGCGTGCGCGCCTGGCCGGCCTGCGCACGCAGGTCGAAGACGGCCGCGCACGCGTCGGCCAGGCGGCCGAGCAGGTCGGCGCCGGCGCCCTCGACGTCGTCGTAGGGCAGGACGCCGGCGTACAGCGCGCGGTCGTCGCCCGGCATGGCGTAGCCCAGGAAGAGGCGGTCGAGGCCGAACCGCCAGGTGTTCTCGGCCAGGGCGGGCTGGCCGGCGGCGGCGCGGTCGTCGGCGTCGACGGCCCACCGGATGCCGGCGCGATCGACCCAGCGGCGGACGTCGTCGAGCTGGTCGGCCGCGATGCCGAACCGGAGGCGCACGTCGTCCACCGCCAGCAGGTCGAGCAGCGCGCTCGCGGTCAGGCGGCCCTGCACGGCCGCCACCGCCGCGCCCATGGCTCCGACGACCTCGAACGCCCGCGCGGGGCCGCGGTCGGCGATGTGGTACGGGAGGAAGTCGGCGTCCCCGGCCGCGCCGAACACCGCCTCGACGAGAGGCGCGTACCGCTCGATGTCGGGGGTCATGACCACGACGTCGTGCGGCTGCAGGTCGGGCTGGCGCTCGAAGCGCTCGAGGAGCAGGTCGCGGAGCACCTCGACCTCGCGCAGCGGCCCGTGGCAGGCATGGACGGCGATCGAGCGGTCGTCCGGGTCGATCGCCGCCGCCGATCCGGGGTCGCCCGCCGGCGCGCGGTTGGCCGCGATGCCGGCCTGCACGGCTGCGAGCAGCGTCGGGCGCGGCGCGGCGCCCGCGGACGACGGCGCCCCGGCGTCGAGGTCGACCTCGCGGGCCCCGTCGAGCGCCAGGAGCAGGGCGTCGAACTCCCGTGCGACGCGGCCGCACCCCGCGACCAGCGGGTGACCCGTGTCGGGGTCGACGATCGCGTCGAGCGCGGCCGGGCCGTCGCCGCGGCGCACCGCGTCCCGCACCGCCGGCGCCCGGGCGGCCAGCGCCGCCGACACGGCCGGCGACGGCGTCAAGGCGAAGACGTGGACGTCGATCAGCCGCCCGAGCGCGGCGAATACCTCGAGGTAGAGCGGCGGCAGCGTGGCGATGCCGAACAGGCTCAGCCGGGCCGGGAAGCCATCCCTGGCCAGGGCCGCCCGATCGACGTGGGCGACGAAGGCGTCGACGCACGCCGCCATGTGCATGCCCCCGCCCGCCGCGCCATCGCCGCCGGCGACGCGCCGCGCGACGGCCCGCCACAGGACGGGCTGCCACGCCTCGGCGGGCGGCAGGCCGGCCGCCGAGGCGGCGTCGTCGCCGGCGTCCCAGGCCCGCACGAGGTCCGGCCGGTAGACCACGTAGTCGTCGAAGGCCTGCGCGATGCGCTGCGCGAGCTGCATGTGCTTGGAGCCGCGCGGGTCGTCGGACACGTAGCGGGCGAGGGGGGCAAACGCCGGCCGCGCGAGGTGCTCGTCCAGCTCGGTCGCCACGGGCCAGACGAGCTGGCGCGCGTCGAACGCGAAGACGTCGCGGTGCGTCAGCGGGCCGCGCACGGCCTGGAGCGCCTGCAGCACGGTCTTGCGCGGGAACGGGAAGGCGGGGTTGGCCCAGATCCCCAGCCGCCGCGACAGGCGCTGCGCCAGCCAGCGCTCCATGCCGAGGCTCTGGACGACGACGGTCTCGGCGCGCACCGGATCGGGGTCGACCGGCGTGCGGACGATGTCGGCGAGCGCCCCGACCAGCGTCTCGGCACGCTGGCTGCGGTGGATGATCACGCGGGATATGGTACGGGGGGCCGGCGGCAGGGGCAATCCGGATGCGGGGAGACCTCAGCCGTCGAGCGCCAGCACCGCGGGCAGCCACAGCCGCCAGCCGGTCTCCGGCAGGACCCGGCCGCCCGGCGATCCGGATGTCGCCGTGGGGTGATGCCGATCCGGGGTGGCCGTGGGGTGGTGGACGGCCGTCGCCGTCGGGTGGTGCCCGCCCGGCGTCGCCGTGGGGTGGTGGACGGCAGTCGCCGTCGGGTGGTGCCCGCCCGGCGTCGCCGTGGGATGGTGGACGGCGGTCGCCGTCGGGTGCTGCCCGCCCGGCGTCGCCGTGGGGTGGTGGACGGCCGTCGCCGTCGGGTGCTGCCCGCCCGGCGTCGCCGTGGGGTGGTGGACGGCCGTCGCCGTCGGGTGCCCTGGCGTCCACGTCGGCCGGTGCACCACCGTCGGCGTGGGCGACGCGTGCGGATGGAGGTCGCCGCCCGGGCCGACGAGGTACACGTCGCTGAACGCCCCGGCATCGCCCGGCGCCAGGGCCGCGGCGGAGACGAAGGCCACTGCGCCGGTGTCGGCGACGGCGGCGCCCCAGCTCCGGTCGTCGCTCTGGGCCCCGCTGGCCTTGCGGCTGACCATGCGCGTGACCCGCGCCTGGCGGTCGTGGACGTAGACGTCCGGCAGCCAGTTGCTGTCGCGCGGCGTGAGGGTGTACATCGCCGACGTGAACGCGAGGTGCCGGCCGCTGGGCGAGAGGTCGGGGTCGACGCTGTCGCCCGGGTGGTGCACGTCGTCGGCGGGCGTGACGTCGGTGACGGCGACCGTCGTGCCGGTCCGCCGGTCGTGGACGAAGATGTCGCTGACGCCGTTGACGTCCTTGTCCACGAGGTTCGCCGCCAGCGACGCGAAGGCGACGACCTGCCCGTCGCCGGAAAGCGCCGCCTCGCCGCTGGCCCCGTCGCCCGGGACCGCGGCAGAGGACACGCTGACCCGCGCGAGTCGCTCGGGCGCGGCGAGGTCGACGGCGTACACCTGCGCGGCGCCTCCGGCGGGCCCGGCCACGAGGTTGGCCGCCTCGGACGTGAAGGCCACGGTCGTCCCGTCGTCCGAGATCGCGGGGTCGCGTGCCGCGGCGTCGGCGTTCGCGGGGCTGACCAGGCGGATCGACGCGTCGGACCGGTCCCACACGAACACCCGGGCCCGGCCGTCGGCCGGGGCACCGGCCAGCGCGGCGGTGGACTCGAACGCCACCCGCCCGCCGTCGGCGGCGATCGCCGGGGCATAGCTCGCGCCGCGCCCGCCGTCGGTGTCGGCCACGACGAGCCGCACGCCCCCCGTCGCCAGCTCGCGCAGGTACAGCCCGCCCCACGGCGCCGGGTCCGCCGTCAGCGCCGCGGCGGACCGGAACACGACCCAGCCGCCGCCGGATGCCAGCGCGGGCATGATCGCGCGGCCCGTCGTCTCGGCGCCCGCCGCGTCGAGGCTGACCCGGTCGGTGCGGTCCGCGGCGGCGTCGTAGGCGAACACGTCGGCGACGGCATCGACGTCCCCTCCGGCGAGGTCCGGCGCGGTGGACTCGAACGCGAGCCGCGAGCCGTCGGCCGCGATCGACACGCCGAGGCTGTCGCCCGTGGCGGCGCCGCCGCCGGGGACGTGGCTGACCAGCCGAATGGCCGGCGCCTGGGCGTGGACGGCGGGCGCCGCGCCATCGAGGTGGCGCCAGACGCCGTCCGCGACCCCGCCGGCGACGGCGGCGACCGCCACGGCCGTCGCCGCGGCCGTCGACATGACGCCCCGGCCCCGGCGCTTGCGATCCGCGTGCCCGACCTCCCTGCGCATCTCCACGATGGCCCTCCCTGAGGCTGCGACGAACGTTCGAAGCCGGCGTTCGGCACGGCGACCGCCCCCCGCCGAACGCCCACCGTTCGAAACCCCGCGGCCTGCCCCAACGAGACCCCGCCGCGCCGGCACCGGTTAGATGGCGGCGGGCGGGAAGGACGTCACATCGGGAGCGCGCCCCATGGCGCGCCGCCTGGCCGGTCGTCCTACTTCCGCCCCGTGCGCGGCCCGGCGGGCCTGCGGCCGGGCTTGCGGGCCGCGCCCGGGCCGGGCGGGCGGCGCGGCGCCGTGGTGCGCGGCTTCTTGCGGCCCGGCTTGGTCTTGGGGGGCTTGGGGCGCGCCCAGCCCGGCTTGTAGCGCGGGCCGTCGGCGCGCCGGCCGCGGGCGCGCTCGAGCTCGGCCGCCGCACCGGGGTCGCCGCGCAGGGCCGCGACCTCGGCCGGCGTCAGCTCGCGCCACGTGCCGGGCTTGAGGTCGCCGAGCGTGATCGGGCCGAGGCGGATGCGGATCAACCGGTGCACGCGGTGGTGGAACGCCTCGGTCATCCGGCGGATCTGGCGGTTCTTGCCCTCGCGCAGGACCACGCGCAGCCACGTCCCGGCGCCGGTGGTCGACTCGATCCGCACCTCGGCGGGCGCCGTGCGCTCGTCGTCGATCCACATCCCTTCGCGCCAGACGCGGAGGGCCTCTTCGGTGGGCGTGCCCGAGATCTTGACGCGGTACTCCTTGGCGTGCTGGAAGCTCGGGTGCGACAGGTGGTGCGCCAGGTCGCCGTCGTTGGTCATCAGCACCAGGCCCTCGCTGCCGCCGTCGAGCCGCCCGACGGGGAACAGCCGCAGGTCGCGCGGCACGAGGTCCATCACGGTCGGCCGGCCTTCGGGGTCCGAGACCGTCGTCAGCACGTCGCGCGGCTTGTGGAGCAAGAGGTAGCGGTGCCGCGTGGGCCGCACGATCACCCGCTCGCCGTCGAGGCGGACGTCGTCGGTGGTCGGGTCGACCTGCGTGCCCGGCTCGACGACCACGAGGCCGTTGATGGTCACGCGCCCGGCGTGGACGAGGTCGTCGGCGCCGCGCCGCGACGCGATGCCGGCCTGGGCGAGCAGCTTGTTGAGGCGTTCCATGGGGTGAATCATGCGCGGGCGGTCTCTGCCGGTCAAGAACGGCGCCCCGCCGCCCGGCCGCGTCCCGCTATCATTGCCTCCGCCATGCGCCTGCACCTCCGCCGCCTGATCCCCGGCCGTCCCGGGGCCGTGCCGCTCGTCCTCGTGCACGGCTTCACGGGCGACACCACGACGTGGGATGCCCTGGCGCCGCACCTCGACCCGCGCCGGCCGGCGGCGGCCGTCGACCTCGTCGGCCACGGCCGGTCCCCGGGGCCGGAGGACCCGGCGGCCTACACCATGCGGGCGACGGTGGCGGCGGTCGTGGCGACGCTCGACGCGGCCGGGATCGCACGCGCGCACTGGCTGGGCTACTCGATGGGCGGCAGGGTGGCGCTGCGGCTGGCGCTCGACCACCCCGACCGCGTCGTGTCGCTGGCGCTGGTCGGCGCCTCGCCGGGGATCGACGACCCGGCCGCGCGCGCCGAGCGCGCCCGGACGGACGCGGCGCTGGCGGACGGCATCCTGTCGGCCGGCCTCGAGGCGTTCGTCGACCGCTGGATGGCCGACCCGCTCTTCGCGACGCAGGCGCGGCTCGGCGCGGCGCGGCTGGCGGCGTCGCGCGCCCAACGGCTGCGCAACCGCCCGCACGCCCTCGCCCTGACCCTGCGCGGCATGGGCACGGGCGCCGACGCGGCCGTCACCGACCGCCTGGCCGGCCTGGCGGTCCCGACGCTCGTGGTGGCGGGGGCGGAGGACGGCAAGTTTTGCGCGATCGCGGCCGCGATGGCGGCGCGCATCCCCGGCGCCCGCACCGCGATCGTCCCCGGCGTCGGGCACGCGGTCCACGTCGAAGCCCCGGCCGCGCTGGCCGACGTCGTCGAGGCGTTTCTGGCGGATGTCGACCCGGTGTAGAATCCCGTCCGTCGACCACGCACACACCCATCCCCGGAGCACTCCAATGCCCGTTGCCTGGCAACCCGTAAAGACCTACGACGACATCCTGTTCGAGCAGGCCGAGGGCATGGCCAAGGTCACGATCAACCGGCCCGAGGTGCGCAACGCCTTCCGGCCGCAGACGATCTTCGAGCTGATCGATGCCTTCGAGCACATCCGCAACGACCCGGCCATCGGCGTGGCCATCCTCACGGGCGCCGGCACCGAGGCGTTCTGCGCCGGCGGCGACCAGCGGGTGCGCGGCAAGGCGGGCTACATCGACCCCTCGGGCGTGCCGCGGCTCAACGTGCTGGACCTGCAGATGCAGATCCGCCGGCTGCCCAAGCCCGTCGTGGCCATGGTCGCCGGCTACGCCATCGGCGGCGGCCACGTGCTGCACGTGGTGTGCGACCTGACCATCGCGGCCGAGAACGCCCGCTTCGGCCAGACCGGGCCGCGCGTCGGCAGCTTCGACGGCGGGTTCGGCTCGGCGTACCTGGCGGCCATCGTCGGCCAGAAGAAGGCGCGCGAGATCTGGTTCCTGTGCCGCCAGTACGACGCCCGGCAGGCGCTGGAGATGGGCCTGGTCAACACCGTCGTCCCGGTCGACGCGCTCGAGGCGACCACCGTCGAGTGGTGCCGCGAGATGCTCGCCCTCAGCCCGCTCGCCCTGCGGCTGCTCAAGGCCTCGTTCAACGCGTCGCTCGACGGCCAGGCCGGCATCCAGCAGCTCGCCGGCGACGCGACGCTGCTGTACTACATGACCGAGGAGGGGACGGAGGGCAAGACGGCATTCCTCGAGAAGCGCAAGCCCGACTTCGGGAAGTTCACGCGGTATCCGTAAACTCGCTGCACTTCTGAACGCGAAGCCAAGCAGTCGCATCGTCGGTCCGGAGGCACGACGATCACACTGGAGGACTCCGATGGCATTGATGGACACGCTTGTGCCCACCGCACCACCGATTCAGCGAGACGTCGATGGTGTCTTCCATTCCCAACCGCCGGTGTTCGTGAGCGTTTGCTTGCACGACGAAGGGCTTCGGCGTGATCGCGCGATTGCGCTTTCTGGATGAAATTGTCAACCGCGGGGGGAGGGAGGGGATACGGGTGGCGGAACGCTCTCTTGCGGCGGGAGGTGCCGGGCGTGGAGCCTCGACCCGCGCAGCGCCTCACGCTAGAATGTCGCCCATCGCGCCGGACTTCGGCAAGCGCGCATGGCACCCGTCGACGATACGCTGGCGTTCACCCGGCGCCGGGGCTGAACTGCGAAGGTGATACCGGTGAACAACCCCGATGCCCCTTCCCGCTCCCCAGCCCGAGCCTGGCTCCTCGCCGCCCGCCCCAGGACCCTGACCGCCTCCGTCGCCCCCGTCGCCGTCGGCACGGCCCTGGCGCTCGATGCCGGCGCGTTCCGCCTCCTCCCCGCCCTCGCCGCGCTGGCCGGCGGGCTCCTGATCCAGATCGGGACCAACTTCGCCAACGACGTGCTCGACCACCGGCGCGGCGCCGACACGGCCGAGCGCCTCGGTCCGACGCGCGTGGTGCAGGCGGGGCTGCTGTCGGACCGCGCCGTGGCGCGGGGCGCGGCCGTCGCCTTCGGGCTCGCCGCGCTGGTGGGGCTGTACCTCGTGCGCGTCGGCGGGTGGCCGATCCTGCTGCTCGGCATGGCTTCGATCGCCTCGGGCGTCCTGTACACCGCCGGGCCGTACCCGCTGGCCTACGTCGGGCTGGGCGACGTGTTCGTGATGCTGTTCTTCGGCCTCGCCGCCGTGACCGGCACGTACTACGTGCAGGCCGGCGCGCTCCACCCGGCCGCGGTCCCCCTGGGCGTCGCGGCCGGCGCGCTGTCGGTCGCGATCCTCGCCGTCAACAACCTGCGCGACCTCGACACCGACCGCGCCGCCGGCAAGCGCACGCTGGCCGTCCGGATCGGCGACGCGCGCACGCGGGCGTACTACGGGACGATGCTCGCGCTGGCATTCGTGGTCCCGCTCGCGCAGGTCGTGGCCGGCGGGGTCGGCGACCCCCCGGCGTGGTCGCTCGGCCCCGGCGCCGCGCTCGTGCTGCTGGCGCTGCCGGCCGCCGCCGCCCCACTGCGGCTGGTGCGCGCCGGGGCGCGCGGCGGCGCGCTCAACCCGGTGCTCGGCCTGACGGCCCGGGCGCAGCTCTGGCACACGGCGTGGCTGTGCGTGGGGCTCGTCGTCGACGCCGCGGTGCGCGCGTGGGTGGGCGGCGGGGGGGGATAGGCGTCGTGGTGTGGTTGGCGCGCTTGCCGGCGCATCATCCGGCGCGACGTCCGGACATCCCCCCGCACCGCCGTCCCGCCATCCGCGCTACTCGTACCGCAGCGCGTCGATCGGCTTGAGGCTGGCCGCACGGCCCGCGGGGTACATGCCGGACAGCAGCCCGACGAGCAGCGCGAACAGCGCCGCCACCGCCACCGACCACGCCGACACCGTCGTCGTCATCAGCCCGCTGTAGTCCACGACCCACGCCACGCACACCCCGAGCAGCACCCCGAAGAACCCCCCGATCACGCTGAGCACCACCGACTCGAGCAGGAACTGCGTGAGGATGTCGGAGCGCCGCGCGCCGACCGCCTTGCGGATGCCGATCTCGCGCGTGCGCTCGGTGACCGACACCAGCATGATGTTCATGATGCCGATGCCGCCGACCACCAGCGAGATCACCGCGATGAAGCCCAGGAAGAGCGTGAGCGTCTGGGTGACGCTGCTGACCGTCTCGAGCAGGTCCTCCTGCGTGACCACCGAGAAGTCGGCGTCCGCGTCGGCATCGAGCTTGTGGCGGTAGCGCAGGAGCGCGTCGATGGCGTCGGCCACGCTCGACGACCGGCCCTCGACGGCCGCCACCGTGATGCTCGACACCACGAGCGCCCCCTGGGCGTTGCGCCCGTTGGCGATCTTGTTCTGTGCCGTCGTGATCGGCACGAGCACCGCGTCGTCGTTGTCGCCGAGGATCGACGAGCTGCCCTGCGCCTCGAGCACCCCGACCACCGTCAGCGAGACCAGGCGGTTGTCGGCGCCGGCGACCGCCACCTTGATGCGCTGGCCCAAGGGGTCGTAGCCGGTGAAGAGGTCGTCGACCACGCCGCTGCCCACGACCGCCACGTTGGCCTGGGCCGCCAGGTCCTTGGCCTCGACGAACCGGCCGCGGGCGACGGCGACGAGCTGCGCCGACGGGTAGCTCGTCGTCACGCCGCGGACCTGGACGTTGACGTTGGCGTCGCCGAAGATGACCTGTGTGCGGCGGCTGAACTCCGGAGCGACCGCCAGCACGTCGGGGACCTTGTCGGGGTCGGCGATGGCCGCGGCGTCGGCCATCGTCAGCGACGTCGCGCCGCCGCCGCCCCGCACGCCCCCGGCCCCCATGCGCATCCCCGGCGAGACGAAGAGCAGGTTGGTGCCGGAGCTGCTCAGCCGATCGGTGATCTGGCTGGTCGCCCCCTGGCCGATCGACACCAGGGCGATCACCGTGCCGACGCCGATGACGACGCCGAGCATCGTCAGGCCGGAGCGCACCTTGTTGGCGGTGATGCCGCTCCACGCCAGCTGCAGGTTCTCGAGCAGCGCCAGGTTCATCGGTTGCCCCCGCTGACGATGCGCCCGTCGCGCAGCCGGACGATCCGGTCGGCGCGGGCGGCGATGTCCTCCTCGTGCGTCACCATGATGATGGTGAGGTTCCGCTCCTGCCGGAGGCGCACGAGGATGTCCATGATCTCGGCCCCGGAGCGCGAGTCGAGGTTGCCGGTCGGCTCGTCGGCGAGCAGGATGCTCGGCCCGTTGACCAGGGCCCGCGCGATGGCGACGCGCTGACACTGCCCCCCGGAGAGCTGGTTGGGCTTGTGGTGCATGCGGTCGGGCAAGCCGACCTGCACCAGCATCTCGCGCGCCCGCCGCTCGCGCTCGGCCATCGAGAGCCGGCGGCCGTTGCGGGCGTACTGCAGCGGCAGCATGACCTGGCGGAAGGCCGGCGTGCGGGCGATCAGGTTGAACGACTGGTAGACGAACCCGATGCGCCGATTGCGCAGGTCGGCCAGCGCGCTGTCGCCCATCGTGGTCACCTCGACCCCGTCGAGCGTGTACGAGCCCGAGGTCGGCACGTCGAGGCAGCCGATGACGTTCATCAGCGACGACTTGCCGCAGCCCGACGGGCCCATGACGGCCACCCACTCGCCGCGCTCGATGCCGAGCGACACCCCGTCGAGCGCGCGGACCTCGTAGTCGCCGAGGCGGTACACCAGCGTGATGTCCTTCAGCTCGATCATCATGGTCGTGGGGTCCTTGGCCAACCGCGATGTGTGTCCGATGTCGGCGTCGCCCGGCCGCGGCGCGCCGGGCTCACGGCGGTGGCCCGCCCATGAGAGGCCCGCCGAAGCCCCCGTTCGTCGTCCGCGCCCGGGCCGCGGGGACGACGACGACGTCGCCCTCGGCCAGGCCGGACCGGACTTCGGCGGACGACTCGGTGATCACGCCGACCTCGACGGCGACCTGCCGCGTCGTGGCCCCGCCGTCGTCGGTGACGTCGACGAACTGCCGGCCGTCCTCGGACTGGAGCGCCTGGCGCGGGACGACGAGCACGTCGGACCGCCGCATGGTGACGATCGAGACGTCGGCCGTCATGCCCGGCCGCACCGCCACCTCGGTCGGCTTGAGGCCGACGGTGACGGGGTAGAGCACCACGCCGGACGACGTCTCGGCCACCGGCGCGATGTGCGTGACCTCGCCGTCGAGCGGCATCTCGGGGAACGCGCCGACCGTCACGGTCGCCGGCTGCCCGACGGCGACCGCCCCGATGTCGGTCTGGTCGAGCAGCACCTCGAGATCGAGGCTCGAGAGGTCGCCGAGCGTGAACGCCGCCGCGGCGGTGCCGCCCTGCTGGCCGACCTCGATGGCCGCGGCGAGGATGGTGCCGGCGCGCGGGGCCGTCAGCGTCGCCTGCCCGAGCTTGAGCTGCGCCTGCGCCACCTGGATCTCGGCGGACGCGAGCTGCGCCCGGGCCTGTCTGACCTTGTCCTCGGCCGCCGCGACCTCGGCGGCGCTCGGGCCGTCGAGCACGTCGGCGTACTGCAGCTCGGCGAGGCGCACCGCGTCCTCGGCGCCGAGCACGGACGCCTCGGCGCCGTCGCACTCGACCTGCTCGCCGCGGCCCTTCTCGACCCGCCCGCACGTCGCGTCGCGCTGGGCCTGGACGCCCCAGCGGCTGTCCTTCGCCTTCTCGAGCTGGATCTTGGCCGTCTCGCGCTCGACGGCGCTCGGGCCGTCCTTGACGTCGGCGAGATCGCGGCTCGCGGTGGCCAGGCTGGCCGCCGCGCTGTCGCGGCCGTTCTCGGCCGACGCGAGCTGGAGCATGAGGTCCTGGGTGTCGAGGACCGCCAGCACCTGCCCGGCGGCGACGGCGTCGCCGACGGCAGCGCGGACCTCGGCCACACGGCCCGACGTGGCGAACGACAGCGCCAGCTCGGAGGCGGGCGAGAGGCTGCCGGTGGCCTCGACGGTGACCGTCAGCGCGTCGCGGCGGACGACGGCGGTCTCGGTCTCGGTGGCGGCGGAATCGGTGCCTGCGTAGCGGGTCCACGCGTAGTAGCCGGCGGCCGCGACGGCGGCGACGGCGACGAGCCCGGCGACGGTCTTGTTCATGATGGCGTCGATCCTCTGCGGACGCCGCCACACGCGGTGCGTGTGACGATGGCGCGACGTTGGGTGGTCAACCTGACATCGGCGATGGGATGCCGGCCGTATACAGGTGCTGTATGCCCTGCGCACGAATTGTAGGCCCGCAATGCGGAGGAAATGTGGAGAATCGGTTGACCTTCGGTGGCCATCGCGCCGCGTGCCCGGTCCGACGTCGTGCGGCGCCGCGGTTAATAGATCACCGCGCCAATCGTATTAGTGGTGCGCGGTGCGGCCACCGATCACCCATCGCGAAACGCTGCCCGTTACAGCCGGCCCGGCCGTGACGGGGTCCGCCGGCGCCCATCTCATCCCACCCCATCCCGCCCGCCCCGTCCCGGCCCGTGGCGACCCGTGGCGGCGCACACGACACGCGCGTATACTCCCGTCGTCGCGCCGACGACCATCAGAAAGGCACGCCCATGTCCGGCCTTCGCTCCCCGTTCGTCTCCCGGCTGTCGACGCTCTCGCTCGCCGGGGCGCTCGTCGCGGCGCCGGCGGTCCTCGGCCTCGCCGCCCCGGCCCGTATCCCTTCGTCGGCGACCGGGCTTGTCCCCGCCGCCCTGGCCGGCGCGCCGCCGCCCGTGCAGCAGGCCCCGCAGCAGGCCGTGACGACGCTGCCCCCGGGCAACACCGAGATCGTCATCCAGAACCTGCAGACCAGCCAGACCGCGACGGCGCGCGTCGTCGTCCGCCGGCCCGACGGGACGCCGGTCCTCGACACCACCGTCGGGCCCATCCCGCCCAACGCGGCGCGCACGCTCGACCTCGGCGCCGAAGCCGGCCTGCCGACCGGCTGGCTGACCGCCGTGGTCGAGTCGCCCACGCCGCTCGGCGTCGTCGCGCGCACGGCCTGGCCGATGGCGCCCGGGCCGCGCGCGCGGCCGGACGAGCCGGGACCCGACATGGTCGCCATCGCCAACGCCGCCGCGCCCGACCTCGACGTCGTGGTGCCGGTGGTCGTGAAGGAGCATCGGGGCGCCACGTCGGTGGTCGCCGTGCACAACACCGACGCCGCGCGCCCGGCCGCGGTCGACGCACGCGTCGCCCCGCTCGAAGGCGGCGCGCCGGTCTGGCAAGGCCACTACGACCTCGCGCCCCGCGGCGCGGCCGCGCTGGACCTCGGCGGGCCGGCGTTCGGGTCGCTGCCGGAGGGCTTCGCCGGCGTGCTGCGGCTGACCGCCGACGCGCCGATCGCGGTGCATGCCGTGCACGGCGTCGACACCCTCAGCGCCGGCGGCATGGCCGTGGCGGCGCACCCCGGCTTCGGCACCGCCGCGGTGGCGGTGCGGTGGCACACGATCTTCCGAAGCCCCTTTCCCAACGCGTTCGGCGCCGGCGTCAACGGCAGCAGCTTCGTCGTGCACAACCCCGGCGCCGGCCCCGCCACGATCGACGTCGTCTACACCGGGGCGGTCGGCGCCGACTGCGCCGGTTCGGTGTTCCGGCACCCCATGCTCACGGTGGCGCCCGGCGCGACGGTCGAGGTGTCGCAGCGTGCCGACGGCGGCGCGGGGCTTCCCCCGCGGTGCTTCGGGGCGGCGGCGGTGCAGGCGTCGGCACCCGTCGTGGCGATGGCCTTCGAGATCGGGCCGGTCGACGACGCCCGCTACCTGTACGCCTACCCGGCGCTGTCGCCGGCGGACCACGGGGCTCGGCTCGGCAGCCGGCTGCGCGACCCCGACACGTCGACCGTCGGCCGCATGGGGCTTACGGTCTTCAACCCGAGCCCCGGCCCTGCGGGCGTCACGCTCGAGCTCTTCGACGCCGCCGGCACACGGCTGTCGCACGCGCTCTGTCGGAACTGCAGCGCGCAGGTCGAGGCCGGCCAGCTTCAGTCGTGGAACGCGCTCGTCCGCGACTTCCCGCGCGGCATCGACGGTGCAGCCGTCATCGCGTCCGACGTCGCGATCGCCGCCTACGCGAGCGAGTTTCTGGCCTACGGCGCCGCCGTCTTCGTCGCCAGCCCCGCGGTGGCGCGGTCCGGTGCCTACGCGCTGCCGTTCGTCGCGCACGCTGCCCGCGTGGCGCCCCCGACCGTCGGCCCGCCCCCCGCCACGCCCCCGCCGGCCCCGACGCCGCCGGCCCGGCCGCCCGCGGCGCCGCACCAGCCGGCCTACGCGTTCGGCGACGCGCCGGCGCCCGTCGGCGCGTTCGGCGCCCGCGGCGACACGCTTGGCGTCGCCGTCGACCTCGCGCGCGGCGTGGTCTACGCCGCCGACGCCGCCAACCACCGCATCCAGGCCTTCGACCCGCGCGGCCGGTTCCGCCACGCGTGGGGGGCGCGGGGCACCGCCCCCGGCCAGCTCGTCGCGCCGGGCGACGTGGCGGTCGCGGCCGACGGGACGGTGTACGTGATGGACACCGAGAACTTCCGGATCCAGCGCTTCGACCCGCAGGGCCGGTTCATCGGCACGTGGGGCGGCCCGGGCGCCGCGCCCGGCCGGTTCGGCGCCGGCCGGCCGGTGTGCGAGGACCGCGGCTGCGGGCCCAACGGCATCGCCGTGGCCGCCGACGGCTCGGTCTGGGTGGCCGACACGTGGAACCGCCGCCTCCAGCGCTTCGGGCCGACCGGCGCGGTGCTCGGCATCGTCCCGCTGGCCGCGGGCGGCGAGGGGTCGGAGGGGACCCCGACCGACGTCGCCGTCGGCCCGGACGGGACGATCTGGACGTACGTCCCGTACGACAGCCACCTCCGCCGCTACGCCCCCGACGGCACGCCGCGCGGCCGCTTCCCGGCCCGCGACGACGGGCCCGACGCCTTCGGCTTCGAGTGGGTGACGGCGCTGACCGTCGCCGACGACGGCGCCGTGTGGGTCGGCGGGGCAGGCGCGGGCGAGCTCGCGCGGTGGGACGCGGACGGCCGGCGGCGGATCGTCCGGCTCGCGGGGAGCGACGACGGGTGGTCAAAGATCACCGCGCTCGCACCCGATGCCGGCGGCGCGGTGTGGGCGGCCGAGGCGGGCAGCCAGCGGCTCGTGCGCCTCGACGCCGACGGCATGCAGCGGGCGTGGCTGGGCGGGCCGCGCGACGGCAGCGGCGGCCCGCTGCCGCGCTGGCCGGACGCGCTGGACGTCGCGCCCGACGGCACGGTCGTGGTGGTCGGCAATGCGATCGTCCCCGCCCGGGGAGAGGACTCTCAGGTCCCGGCGTGGTGGCGGGGCGACGTCGCCGGCCGCTTCGATGGCCGGTCCACCGGCGGCGAGGCATGGGAGGCCCTGGCCGCGGCGCCCGACGGGACGTGGTTCGCGGCGCAGGGCTACACCTTCTCCGGCCAGCGCTACGTGGCGCACCTCGACCGCTACGGCCGGGTGCTCGGCCAGCGGTGGCTGCCGAGCGGCACGACCGGCTACGCCCAGGACCTCGCGGTCGCGCCCGACGGCACGCTGGCGGTGCTGATGTACGATTCTCAGCGGCCGTACCAGCGGCGGATCCTGCGCCTGGCGCCCGGCGGCGGGCTCGCCGCCACGTGGGTGATCTCGCTCGACGACCCGTACGCCCCGCAGGTGACGCCGCGTCTGGCCGCCGCGGCCGACGGCGCGGTGTTCGTGTCCACCGGCAGCCGGGTGTCGCGGTACGGTCCGGACGGAACGCTCGAGGCCCGCTGGGGCGCCCACGGCACCGGGCTGGGCCAGATGCGCGCCGCGCTCGACATCGCCGTCGGGCCCGACGGCACGGTCTACGTGGCCGACGCCGGCAACGACCGCGTCCAGCGCTTCGGCCGCGACGGCGCGCTGCGGTCGGTCTGGCCGGCCCACCCGGCCGCCGAGGTGGTCGACGACGACGGCGACGGCTGGCCCGACTCGGTGCGCATCGCCGGCATCGCCGTGGCCGACGACGGGCGCGTGCTGGTGCTCGACGACCGCCAGCGGCGCGTGCTGGTGTTCGCCCCGCCGGCGACGGGCACGCCGCCGGGGCCGGCGGGGCTGGGCCACGGGAGCTGGCGGCGGTCGACGTTCGACAACCGCTGGCTGGCCGACCTGCCGCTGACCGTCGAGGCGGACGCCGGGCTGGACCTCGACCTGTCGCACCCGGCGCCCGGTCCGGGCCTGCCGGACGACGGCCGGTCCATGCGGCTCGAGCAGACCGTGGCGCTCCCGGCGGGCTGGCACCGGGTGGAGGTCGAGAGCCGAGACGGCCTGCGGGCGTGGATCGGCGGGCAGCTCGTCGTCGACGCGGGGGACGGTCCCGCGCCGCGCCGCACGCTGTGGGTGCGCGGCGGGACCGACCAGCCGTGGCGCTTGGATGTCAGCTCGCCCGGCACGCTGCTGAGCCTCCGGCTGGCCGTGCGGCCGCAAGCCGAGGTCCGTTCGGTCCACCTGCCGTGGGTGGGGACGCGGTAGCGAGGCGGGCGAGGAAGGCGGGGACGCGACCGCCTACGGCCGCCACGCCAGCGGCAGGTACGCGCCGTGCGCCGCCGGCGGGGCGGCCGGGTCCGTCGGCGCGCCAGGCGTGCGTGTCGGCGTGGCGGTCGACGTCGGAGGCGACGTCGGAGGGGGCGGCGGGGTCGACGTCGCCGTCGGGACGGGCGCGTAGCCCGGCGGGAAGCCCTCCGGCATCCAGACCGGGAGGCCGGCCACGGCCGCGCGGGCCGCGGCCGACGTCGGCACGCCCCAGGCCTCGAAGAACGGACCGAGGTCGCGGCCGACCGCCCGGCTGAAGCGCACGAGCCACTGGTCGCGCTTGTCGTCGTCGGTGCGCGGCCGTTCGGCGGCGCCGAGGCCCGCGTACGCGTCGAAGACCCGGAGGTACGCCTCCCACCCGAACGCGTGCTGGAGCTGGACGTACATCGCCAGCGCGAGGAAGGGATCGGCCTTCCAGCGCTCGAAGTCCGGCGCCGCCCAGTCGACCTTGGCGAGCTGCTCGCGGACGAAGGCCTCCGAACCGCGCGCGTTGTCCTTGACCGGGACGCCGGACACGTGCTCGTACACGAAGAGCGTGAACAGGTTGACCGTCACCTCGCCGGTGCCTTCGAACGTCCAGTCGGGGCTCTGGTGGTTGTGGCCGACCTCGTGGAAGAAGCCCCAGTTGCCCTCGCGCAGGTTGGCGGCGCTGACGAGGTTGGCCGCCTGGTCGAGGTGGCACATCAGGGGGTAGCCGGCGTGCATGTAGCCTGCCGAGATCTGCTCGTCGGCGACGAAGCGCTCGGGGCGGGCCCGTTCGCCCGGCGCGGCCCGCCGCGCCAGGATCGCCGCGTGCAAGAGGACGTCGTCCCACGTCCGCGCCACGTCCGTGGGGTCCGCCAGCCCCCGCACGTGCGCGGCAGGCGTCGTCACGACCATCGACCGCCCCGCGACCTCCGCCCACGGCGCCCCGCTCGCCTGCAGCCGCGCCCGCCACGCCGCCGGGTCGGTCTCGCCCAGCGCGAAGTACGGCGCCTCGACCGCGCCGGCGATCTCGACGCGCACGTCCGCACCGGTCCCCCCGGCGGGCCCGCCGGACGGCACGAGGTAGACCAGCCCGCCATACGGGCTGAACACGCGGGTCTCGGCGGCGTCCAACGGCCAGCGCCGCACGATGTCCGGCATCCGGCGCCAGCCGTCGGTCACGCCCCACAGCGTGTCGGAGTGGCTGCCGACCTGCAGGCCGAGCCGGCCGGTCGCCGCCGCGGGGGGCAGGCGCACCGTGATGACCTCGCCCGGCGGCGCGTAGAGGCCCGTCGAGCGCCAGCCGGCGGCGGATGCGGTCACCGTCACCGCGCGCGTGACGCGCGCGGCCTCCGGCGCCACCGCGCCGGGGAAGCGCGCGGCGGCCGGGTGCGCGCGGGCCTGTTCGAGCGGCAGCGCGTCGAAGTCGCGCGTCTGCAGCGTCACCGCCACCCGGTCGAGCACCTCGTCGGCCATCACCGGGTCCTCCCGGGACGGGACGACCACGTCGGGCACGGCGGCCCGCAGGCGCGGCACGAGCAGCGTGTCGCCGGGCGGCGCGCACACGGCGTTGGCCACCAGCGTGCGCGAGATCTGCGCCAGCTCGGCGGGCGAGCGCCCCGCGGTGCCCGCCTCGTGCGCCAGCGCCGCGCGGAGCGCCCCGTCGGCGGCCGTCAGCGCCGACGGCGGGCCGTCGACCGCGTAGCCGCCCACCGGGTCGGTCTCGCCCAGCCAGTCGTTGGCCCACTGGATGCCGGCCGGGGCCAGGAGGCGGTTGCCGGCGAAGTCGCGCTGGAGGTCGCGGTCCGGGTTGAGCTGCGCCCAGCCCCAGCCCGTCGCCGCCGCCACGAGGCCGCCGCCGGCCGACACGAAGGCCTGCAGCCGCGCCACGTCGGTGTCGGGCTCGGCCCACGGGCCGACGACGACGGCGTCGTGGCCGGCGAGCGCGCCGACCCCGACCTCGTCGACCGCGAAGCCGTGCGCGCGGAGGTAGTCGGCCGCGCCCGCCGCCCCGACCACGCCCACCCGCGGCCGGGCCCGCCCGCCCGCCGCCCAAGCCACCGCGTTGCGCAGGAGCCGGCCGGTGTCGGCGGTGTCGAGCGTCGCCCGGTCGAGGTAGCCGCCGTGCCCGAAGGCCACCACGCGGCCGCGGCCGAGCGGTGCGGCTGCGACCACCGGCAGCCGCGTGTCGCCGCCGGCGCCGCCGACGACCACGGGCGCCGCATCCGCGCCGCCGTAGACGCACAGCGGCCCGGGCACCCCGGGCGCGGCCACGCGCCGCACACCGGCGAGCAGGTCGCCCGCCCCTTGCCCGGCGGTCGGCCGCGGCGGGGCGGCGAGGGCGGTGCCCAGCACGGCGAGGACGGCGATGGCCGCGGGGCGCCCCATGCGGACGGCGCGGGTGGCAGGGTGTGGCGGCACGGCGGGCGTCGACCGGAGCATGGGCGGCCTCTTCGGGTGGTGCGTCGGCGGCGGCATGGATCGGCGATCCGGACCCATAACGCTAGGCCGCCGGCGGGCGCCCGTCAACCCGCCGCACCGGGCGCCGGGGTGCCGCGTACGCGGCCGCGTGCGCCGGCAACGGATCCCGCACGCGACGTTGACCCCCGCGGCGAACAAACGCATTCCGGCACGCCATCGACCGGCAACACGAGATTGCCCGAGGACCTGGCGTGCGTTCGCCCTTGCGTTGACCCCATCCCGCGGCGCGCCTATGCTTCGGCCGTCACGTCGGACCCTTCGCACGCCGACCGCCGTCGATCGGCCGGCCACGGACCAAGGAGGACCGCGATGCGCCCACGGCCTGCGTCTTCGCCCGACCTCAAGCCGATGTGGACGGCGGCCGCCACACACCGCCCCGCCAGGCTCGCGTTGGCCGTGTCGGCCGTCGGCGCCGCGGCCGCGGTCATCGCGGTCGCCGCGGTGGCCGCCGGCGCCCGTGCGACCGGCCGCGCCGGCAGCGCCGCCCCGTTCGCTGTGGCCGGCGGCGCGCCTGGCGCGCACGCCGCCGTGCGCGCCGCCGCCCCACTCACCACCGCCACGCTCACGCCCAGCCTCACGCCCAGCCCGACCTCCGGCACACCGGCCGGGCCGGGCGCCACCCCCGGCCCGGCCCTGCCCAACCTCGTGCCGGTCTCGGGGAGCTGGTGGCAGCCGGGCCAGGCCGCCTCGCGCTGGTGCGTGTCGCCGTCGGGCCCGCCGGGCGGGCTGTCGGTGTGCGTCGTCAACGATGGGTCGGTCGCCTCGGGGCCGTTCGCGTTGGCCGCCGACACGGCGCCGGGCAGCGTCCTGGCCTCGACCGGCGACTTGATGCCCGGCGAGACGGTCTGCCTGCTGGTCGACCTGCCGCCGGACGCCGGCGTCGTGGTCGACCCGGCGGGCGCCGTGGCCGAGTCCAGCGAGCACGACAACTGGTTCCCGCCGGTGCCGATGCCGCCGGGCGGCGCTCCGCGCCCGACGTGCGAGCCGACCCGGACGCCCGACCCCGGCACACCGGGGACGCCCGGCCCCACCCGCACGCCGGGGCCGCTGCCGGACCTGACCGGCTGGGGCTGGTGGTGGATGGATGTCGGGCCGTTCGGCTGCGCCCGCCCCGGCGACCCGCAGGTGTGGCGCTCCGAGCTCACCGTCGTCAACTGGGGCGACGCCGACGCCGGCGCGTTCCGTGTGGCGGAGCAGTCCAGCGACACCACCCTGGCTTCCATCCCCGACCTGCCGGCCGGTGCCATCCGGCGCCGCGACGCCCTGCGTTCGCCCCAGCCCATTCGAATCGACGCCGACGACGCCGTCGTGGAGCAAGACGAGACCAACAACCTGGCTTACATCCCGGTCCCGACCCAGGCTCCGACCTGTACCCCCGGCCCGACGCCGACGCCCTTCCCGCGGCCGGACGTGGTCGTCGAACGGGCGGAGGTGCGCGGCCTGGGCTTCGACGAGGTCTGCGTCCCCGAGCTGCGGCCGGTGCAGGTGTATGTCCGCGTGGCCAACCGCGGCAACGGCGACGCCGAAGGCATCACCGTCGAGGCCGACGGCTATCGCACGGGCTGGGCCATCCGCCGCCTCCGCCCAGGCGAGCACGTCGACCTGCAGCCGGTCGACCCGCCCGTGCACTGGGTGCGCGCCCGACCGCTGCAGTGGGACGACCCGTCGAACAACAGCCGCCGGGTGCCGCAGGTCACGCTGACGCCGCCGCCGACGTGCACGGTGGCCACGCCGACGGCGACATCCACCCCGATCGAGCCGACGGTGACGCCGACGGCGACGCCGGGCACGGCGCGGGCGTTCTTGCCTTGGGCGCATCAGCGGCGATGAACGGGTGGCCGTGATCGGGCGGATCGACTGCCGCCCGTATCGACTGCCGTTCCGTCGGCCGTTCGTCACGTCGGCGGGGACCCACTCGGTCCGCGAGGGCTATCACGTCCGGGTGGTGGGCGGGGACGGCCGGGTCGGGTATGGGGAGGCGGCGCCGCTGCCCGGCCACGGGGGCGAGGCGCTGGCGGACGTGCTGCCGGCGCTCGGCGCGCTCGCGCGGGATCTGCGCGACCTCGTGGGAGAGGGTGGGGGCGCGCCCGAGATCGACCAGGACCGCCCGGAAGGCTGGCGCCGGCTGATGGACCGCCTCCGGCGGCGGCATGCGGGGGCGCCGTGCGCGTGCGCGGGCATCGACCTCGCCCTGGCGGACCTCGCCGCCCGCCGGGCGGGGCTCTCGCTCGCCCGCTGGTTGAGCCCGCGAGCACGGGGCTCGGTGTCCGTCAACGCGGTGATCGGCACGGTGGGGCCGGACGTGGCGGCGGCTCGGGCGCGGGCGGCGGTCGCGGCGGGGTTCACGGCCATCAAGGTGAAGGTTGGCGCGGCGGTGGGGGGGGAGGGCGGGGCGCGCGGCGATCATGACGGCGACGCCATCGCCGCCGCCGACGTCCTGCGGGTCGCGGCGGTGCGGCAGGCGGCGGGGCCGGCGGTGGCCATCCGGCTGGACGCGAACGGGGCGTGGGCTCCCGATCGCGCCGTCGCGATGCTGCGCCTGCTGGCGCCGTTCGGCATCGCCTACGTCGAGCAGCCCGTGCCCGGCCGCGACGCCGGCGCCGACGTCGACGCGCTGGCCCACGTCCGCGCCGCCAGCCCCATCCCGGTGGCCGCCGACGAGATCCTCGCCGTTCCCGGCGCCGCCGAGCGCGTCCTGGCCGTCGGCGCCGCCGACGTGCTGGTCGTCAAGCCCGCGCTGATGGGCGGCCTGGCGGCGGCGTGGGACCTCGCCGCACGCGCGGCCCGCCTCCCGCGCCCCCCGGTCGTCGTCGTCACCACCGCGCTCGACAGCGCCGTCGGGCGTGCCGGCGCGTTGCACCTCGCGGCCGCGCTGCCGGGCGCCGACGTGGCGTGTGGCCTGGCCACCGGCGACCTCCTGGCCGAGGACGTCGCCGTGCTCCCGGCGGTCGAGGGCGGGGTGTTGGCGGTCCCCCGCGGCCCGGGGCTGGGGGCGGGGTTGGCGCCGGACGCGAACGACGCCTGGATCACGGTCGGGTGAGGGCGACGGGGCCGACCTGGGCCCCTCCGCCCTCGCGCATCGGGATCCGCAGGCCCGCCGCGTGCGCCGTGTCCAGCGCGACCTCGTAGCCCGCGTCGGCGTGGCGCAGGACGCCCAGCGCCGGGTCGTTGGTCAACACCCGCTCCAGCCGGCGCGCCGCCGCGTCGGTGCCGTCGGCGACGATCACCTGGCCGGCGTGCTGCGAGAAGCCGATCCCCACGCCGCCGCCGTGGTGGAAGCTCACCCACGTGGCGCCGCTGGCCACGTTGACCATCAGGTTGAGCAGCGGCCAGTCGCTCACCGCGTCCGTCCCGTCGCGCATGCCCTCGGTCTCGCGGCGCGGGCTGGCCACCGAGCCCGTGTCGAGGTGGTCGCGCCCGATGACGATCGGCGCCGAGACCTCGCCGCGCGCCACCGCCGCGTTGAACGCCAGGCCGGCGCGGGCCCGGGCGCCCTGACCCAGCCAGCAGATCCGTGCCGGGAGCCCTTGAAACGCCACCCGCTCGCGCGCCATCGTCAGCCAGCGCCGGAGCGCGGCGTCCTCGGGGAAGAGGTCCGCCACGATGCGGTCGGTGGTGTAGATGTCCTCGGGGTCGCCCGAGAGCGCCACCCAGCGGAACGGGCCCTTGCCCTGGCAGAACAGCGGGCGGATGAAGGCCGGCACGAAGCCCGGGAAGTCGAACGCGTCGGCGACCCCCGCGTCGAACGCACGCTGGCGCAGGTTGTTGCCGTAGTCGAACACCACGCTCCCGCGGGCCTGGAACGCCAGCATCGCCCGCACGTGCTCGGCCATGCTCGCCATGGCTTCGCGGGCATAGCCCTCGGGGTCGGACACCCGCAGCCTCCCGGCCGCATCGGGGTCGAGGTGGTGCGGCACGTAGCTCAGCACGTCGTGCGCCGGCGTCTGGTCGGTCACGATCTCGGGCACCAGCCCCGCGTTGGCGATGGTCCAGAACGCTTCCGACGCGTTGCCGAGCAGCCCGATCGACAGCGCCTCGCCGCGCGCCTTGGCCGCCAGCGCCCGCTCGATCGCGTCCTCGACGTCGGCTGTCCACACGTCGAGGTAGCGCGTCTCGATCCGCCGCTCGATGCGGTGTCGGTCGACCTCGACGCAGATCGCCACGCCGTCGTTCATCGTCACCGCCAGCGGCTGGGCGCCGCCCATGCCGCCGAGCCCCGCCGTCAGCGTGACGGTGCCGCGCAGGCTGCCGCCGAAGTGCGCGCGCGCGGCCTCGGCCAGCGTCTCGTAGGTGCCCTGCAGGATGCCTTGGGTGCCGATGTAGATCCACGAGCCGGCGGTCATCTGCCCGTACATCATGAGCCCGCGGGCCGCCAGGTCGTCGAAGTGCGCCTGCGTGGCCCAGTGGGGGACGAGGTTGCTGTTGGCGATGACCACCCGCGGCGCGTCGGCGTGGGTGCGCAGCACGCCGACCGGCTTGCCGGACTGCACGAGCAGCGTCTCGTCGTCGCCCAGCCGCTGCAACTCGCGCACGATGGCGTCGAACGCGTCCCACGACCGCGCTGCCTGCCCCCGCCCGCCGTACACGACCAGCTGGTCGGGGAGCTCGGCGACGTCGGGGTCGAGGTTGTTCATCAGCATCCGCAGCGCGGCTTCCTGTAGCCAGCCCCTGCACGTGCGCTGCGCCCCGCGCGGCGCCCGCACCGTCCGTGCTCCCGCCATGTGCCCTCCCTCGCGTGTCGGTCCGCGATAGTCTACCACACCGTCGCGGGGGCCTCTCGCGGCGCCGGGTGGGGCCCAGACGACCGGCGCCGGCATCGACGACCCCGATCCGGTACGCGCGGAGCCCCGTGGCCGGGGCGGCGCGCTGGCCGTCCCGGCCACGGGACAGGGGGGGAGAGAGTCGTTCGGATGGTCACGACAGGGCGATGGTCCCCGGGCGGCCGAGCTTCGCCCGCGGCGACATAGGCGGCGGCGTGGAGGGCGAAGCCCGCCCGGTCCGGGGACCAACACCCCATCGATCGGGGCGCCGCGGTTCGATCAGGGCAGGGGTATCTTGTGCGGCGCCACGGGTCCATGGCAAGAGGCGTGCCATCGACGCCGGGCGGCGTGCGGTGCGGCCGGTCGCCCGCCTGGGTGCCGTGCCGGGCCTCTGTCGTGGCGCGCCGCCGCCCGGTCCGGGGTGGCCGATGTTCCCGACGGTCGCGCGGCCGGCCCGTGACGGCCGGGTGGGGGCGATTCCCCATCCGCGCCGACCCGTCGAGGAAGATTCCCCGGCCGGCGCCCTCGCCTCAGCCGATGTCGTCGGGCGCCAGGCGGTGGAGCGACGCGTCGGGAATGTGGAAGACCACGCCGGCGTCGAAGAGGGCATCGATCTCGCCCGCCGCCAGGCCCAGCACCTCGTGCAGGACGGCCCGTGAGTCGGCCCCGAGCTCGGGGGCGGCGCGCGGCGCGGGCTCGGGCGCGACCCCCGTTCCCCCGCCCTCCTCGCGGCCCGCGGCGGTGCCGCGCCGCACCGGGCCGCAGGGCTCGCGCTGGCCGTCGCCCGGGGCGTGCTCCACCACCAGCCACGCGCCGCGCGCCGCCAGCTGGGGATCCGCGAGCACCGCGTCGACGCCGACGACGACCTCGGCCGGCAGGTCGTGAACACGGAAGAAGTCGGCCCACGCCGCGCGCGTGCGGCCGGCAAAGAGCGCCGCGAGCTCATGGCCAAGCCGCTCGCGGTCGGCGCCCTCGGCAAACTGCAGCCGCGCCCAGTCGGGCCGCCCCACCGCCAGACAAAACGCCCGCCAGAAGACCGGCTCGATGATGCCGAGCGCGATGTACCCCCCGTCCGCGGCCGGATACACGTCGTAGAACGGGTAGCGCCCGGCCAGCGGCAGCCGGCCGCGCTCGGCCGCGAACCCCACCTGATGCGCCGCCAGGATCGGGCGCATCCAGCCCAGCAGGCTCTCGAGCATGCTGATGTCGAGCACCTGCCCCTCGCCCGTCCGATCGCGCGCCACCAGCGCCGCGCAGATGCCGAAGGCCGCGTGCGTGGCCGCGGCCAGGTCGGCCACCGGCAGGGCGGGGATCGTCGGTGGGCCGTCTGCCGTGCCGCTGATGTCGAGGAGGCCGCCGCGCGCCGTGTAGGTCAGGTCGTGGCCCGCGCGGCGCGCGTCCGGCCCGGTCTGGCCGAAGCCCGAGATCGAGCAGTACACCAGCCGCGGATTCACCGCGCGCATGTCGTCGGGGCCGATGCCCATCTGCGCGGCGCGGCCCGGCCGGAAGCTCTCGACGACGACGTCCGACCGGCGCGCGAGGTCGAGGAAGAGCGCGCGGCCCCGCGCCTGGCGCAGGTTGACGCCCAGGCTGCGCTTGTTGCGGTTGAGGCTGAGGAAGAACGGGCTCCGGTGGCCGGCGAGCGGTGGCACCTGCCGGGCGAGATCGCCGATGCGCGGCTCGACCTTGATCACCTCGGCGCCGAGGTCGGCCAACAGGAGCGTGGCGTAAGGTCCCGGCAAGAGCGGCGAGAGGTCGAGGACGCGGATGCCCGCGAGGAGCGGCGGGCTCACGCCGGCGCCGCCAGTGCCGGGTTGGGCAACCCGGTCTCGGCCTCGAGGTCGGCCAAGAGCGCCAGCGTTCGCCGACGGGCCGTCTCCGCCAGCGCCTCCAGCCGCTCGCGCGTCGGGCGCTCCTCGCCCTCGAAGCGCATCGGTGCGCCGAAGCGGATCCAGATGTCGCCGCGGCGCGGCAGCCGCGCACCCTTGGGCATCAGGGCGTGCGTCCCGTGGATCGCGGCCGGCACCACCACGGCGCCGGTGCGGATGGCCAGCCAGATGAAGCCGGGGTCGTACGGCCGCAGCGTGCCGTCGGGGCTGCGTGTCCCTTCCGGCGCCAGGCCGATCAGGTGGCCGGCGGCGAGCGCGGCCATCATCTGCTTCAGCGCCGCCGTGTCGCGCTTGTCGCGGTTGGCCGGGATGGCGCCGACCGAGAGCAGCACCCGCCCGAAAAGCGGGAGGCGCGTCGCCTCGACCTTGCTGAGGAAGTAGCCGGGCTGCGCGACGGCGTGGCCCATGGCGAACACATCGAGGTTGCTGACGTGGTTGCTCGCGACGATCGTCGGAGTGCCCGGCGCGGGCAGATGCTCGCGCCCCGAGACGTGTGTGTGGAAGTATCCGTCGAACACGCGCCGCAGGACGGCCATGACGCAAGCGTAGGCGCGTGGATCGATGGGCCGCACGCCGGCGCGTTCGGCTTGAGTCATGCGGCTTCTCCCCTTGAACCGAGTGGCGCCGGTGGCCCGTGCCCGTCGCAGTCGCCGGGCCCGCCCGTGCTTACGCCCCGGCCGCCGCCCGTCGTCGCAGCCACCCCGCAAGACCCGCCAGGCCCAGGGCCTCGACCGCGGTCAGGCCCGCCAGCGCGATCGCCGAATCATACCAGAACACCCCCGGAAAGAGGGTGATGAGGCCGCTGTCGTCGGCGAACTGCCACGTCCCCGGCGGGAAGAGCACCTCGTGAAACGCGGTGAAGAGCCACGGCCAGACGGTGCCCACGCCGATGCCGATCGCCGCAACCAGCGCGACGGTCGACCACGCGCCACGGGCGACGGCGGCGGCCGCGGCCGCCGCCGTCCGCGTGCGGCCCAACGCCGCCAGCGCGAGCGCCACGCCTACGACCAGGGCGCCGACGATGCCGGCGGCCACGAGGATCCGGACGCGGCGCTGGACGTCCACGAGGTGCGCGATCTCGGGCTCGGTGTACAAGGGCGCGCCGCCGTGCCGCAGCGCGGCCAGGTCCTCCGGCGGGGCATCGTCCAGGATGAACAACGTCGAGGGCACCGCGACCGCCAGCCGCTCGCCGTCGGTGAAGCCGGGGGCTGCCGGGAAGTGGGCGCGGCCGTACTCCCAACGCAGGTAGGCCGCGCTCGCCAGGAGCCGTACGTTGGCGGCGAGGAGGGCGACCGGCACGGCCGCGGCGATGAAGAGCAGGGCCAGCCGGCGGATCACGGTCGCGCCGCCCGGCTCAAGCGACCGCCGCCGCGGCCGGCGCCGAAGCGGCCGGCGGCTCGCACGGGGCCGGGCCGCCCCCCGTCGTGAGCGGATCCGGCCAGCGCGCGACGAGCGCGGCCAGGTGCGCGACGACCGACTCGACGTCGCAGCGATCCGTGTCGACCACCACCGCGTCGGGCGCGACGGCCAGCGGGGCGATCGAGCGTCCGGCGTCGCGTGCGTCGCGCTCGAGCGTGGCGCGCAGCACGTCGCCGTACACCGCGGGCTCGCCGAGGGCCAGCCGTTCGCGATAGCGCCGGCGCGCACGCGCCGGGGGCGACGCGTCGAGGTAGACCTTGAGGTCGGCGTCGGGGAGGACGACCGTCCCGATGTCGCGCCCGAGCATGATCACCGCGGTGTGCTCGGCCACCCGTCGCTGGGCGCCGAGGAGGGCCGCCCGCACCGCGGCGTGGCCGCTGACGGCCGACACGGCGGCGTCGACCGCCGGGCCATGCAGCGCGTCGGTCACGTCGTCGCCGCGCGACGTCACCCGGCACCCCAGCCGGTGGCCGGGGTCGGGCACGACATCGATGGCCGCCGTGTCGGCCAGCGCCGCCAACGCCGCCGCGTCGTCCGCAGACACGCCGGCGCGCAGCGCCAGCACCGTCAGCGCACGGTAAAGCAGGCCCGTGTCGAAGCACAGCATGCCCAGCCGGCCGGCCAGGCGGGCGCCCACCGTGGACTTTCCGGACGCCGCCGGGCCGTCGAGCGCGATGGTCCGCGGTCGTGCCCGCGCCACCGCCCCGTCAGGCATCCGGGGCGCGGCCGTTGCGGCGCCGACCGGCCAGGCCGTTGGCACGGCCCTTCGAGGGCACGTCGGCTGCAGGGTCCAGGACGGCGGCCACGGCGCCGCTTGTCCGCGCCGCACCGGTCCAGGGGGCAAGCTCGATCGCCGCGGCCATGCCGTCGTCGTCGGTCGCGCCGGCCTCGGCGAGGGCGTCGGCCCCCGGGGCGACGCCAATCGGGGTCGCGAGACCGAACCCCGTCCCATCGTCGGCGTCGCGGTCCGGCTCGCCGTCGGCGGCCGCCGAATCCATCGCGTCGCCCCCCTGGGCGGCCGTGGACGCCTCGGCCGCGCCGTCGTCGGCATCGGCGTCCGCGTCGACGAGCACCCCGAGCGGCGGGAGGTCGGCCAAGCTGCCGAGCCCGAAGTACTCCAGGAACTGGAACGTCGTGCCGTACTCGACGGGATGGCCGACGGTCTCGCGGCGGCCCAGCGGCGCGACCAGGCCGCGCGCCAGGAGCGTCCGCAAGACGCCGTCGGAGTTGACGCCGCGCAGCGCGTCGATCTCGGGGCGGGTGAGGGGCTGGCGGTAGGCGATGATCGACAGGCATTCCAGCGCCGCCCGCGACAGCCGCGCCGACGCCTCGAGCCCGAGGAAGCGCTGGATGGCGTCGGCCGCCTCGGGCGCGCTCACCATCTGGACGTGCCCGCCGCTGCGCTGCAGGCGGACGCCGCGGGCGCGGCACGCGTCGTCGAGGTCGGACAGCACGCGTTCGACCGCGTCGCGCGTGGCCTCGAGCGCCTGGGCGAGCTCGGCGACGGTCACCGGGCGGTCCGCGACGAAGAGGATGCCCTCGAGCCGCATGCGCAGCGCGACGTCGTCGGCCGCGGCCGGCGCATCGCCGGCGCGCTGGGCGATGGGGACGCCCGGGACCACCGCATCGAGGCGGGCCGCCGGCCGCACCCTCCGCACGTCCGGCTCCATCACGGCTGCATCGCTTGGCATCATGTCCCTGCCCGTGTCCATCCAGATTTCGGTTGGCGGCTGGACGCCACCACAACATCTTGTGGTGTGTGGGGCGAACGAAACCAATTATAGGCGCCCGGTCGCCGACGCGTCAATCGAGGAGCATGCCGGGCCATGGAACGCAACGGGCGGGGCGCCTCGCAGGGGGCGCCCCGCCCGCAGGGTCCGAAAGAGACCCCGCACGCGTCTGAGACCGCGCGGCTAGCGCGCCGGGGTCGGCATCGGCTCGGGCTGTGCCAGATCCCATTCCTTGAGCAAGAGCGGCAGGTAAGCCCGCGCCGGCGTCGGGGTGGGCGTCGCCTCCGGCGTATCGGTCGGGGTGTTGGTCGGCGTGGGCGTGTTCGACGGCGTCGGCGTGTTGGTCGGCGTGAGCGTGTCGGTGGGGGTGGGCGTGTCGGTCGGGATCGGTGTGTCGGTCGGGGTCGGGGTGTTGGAGGGCGTGGGCGTGTTCGACGCCGTCGGCGTCGGCGTGGTGCCGGGCATGAACGTGATGATCAGCCGGGGCGCCAGACCGAGGACCCCCGGCGGGGTGCCCTCCTTGCTCTGGAACTGGAAGCGCCGCTCCGAGCGGTCGTCGGCCGCCTCGAGCGCCCAGCCGAAGTTGTCGAGCTGGCCCGCGTACCAGCGCTGCACGACGTCGATGAGCTTCTCGGTGACCTCGGCGTCGCCCTTGGTGGTCAGCCACTGGCTCTTGCACTCTTCGAGGCGCCAGTTGACGTTCGGGCCCCCGATGGGCGGGAAGTCGCGGTAGATGATCGAGGCTTCTTCCCATTTCTTATTGATGACGCTGAACTTGAGGGTGCCCTGCCTGGTGGTGTCGAACTCGCTGTCGATGCAGAAGAGCCGCAGCTCGACGTCGGTGATGACCGCGCCGGTGCCCATCTGGGCCGGGAAGTCGAACTGGATCAGCGTGGCCAGGTGGGCCTTGTTCCAGAACCCGGAGCGGATGGTGCGGTCGCCCAGCGGCGTGTCGATCCCCTGTGCGAGGTAGGTGTCCTGGGCCGGGAACACCGTGACGGACCGGGCGCTCTGCTGCACCCCGCGGGGTTCGGCGGCCGGTGCGGCGAGCGCGGGGCGCGTCGGGGGCCGGACGGCCCACGCGGCGGCCGTGGCCGCCGCGGTCACCAACAGCGCCAGCGAGATCCATTGTTTCACGCACATCCTCCTCAACGCGTCGAAGTTGACCACAGATGACGGCAGACCGGCCCGACCGCGCATCCTGACACAAGGATGGTCAATGTACCGCACTTCGCCGTGGGTGTCAAGCGGCCCGGGGTCAAGGAAGTCCAATTTCGAGCGGAAATGTCAGGTTGACGGGCGTCTGGCATGTGAAAGGGCGGCCGATCGGCCGCCCTCGTTCGGGTGGGCACCGCGGTGCCGGGTTCCGACGCCTTCAGTCCACCAGGTGGCACGCCACCCAGTGCTCGGCCCCGTCCTGGCCGACGTTGCGGAGCAACGGCTCCTGTTCGCTGCAGATCCCGATGGCGACCGGGCAGCGCGGGTGGAAGCGGCAGCCCGACGGCGGGTTGAGCGGGCTGGGCACGTCGCCGGGCAGGATGATGCGGTCGCGCTTGAGCGTGGGGTCCGGCATGGGGATGGCGCTGATCAACGCCTTGGTGTACGGGTGCAGCGGGTTGGCGTACAGCTCCTCGCGCCCGGCCACCTCGACCAGCTTGCCGAGGTACATCACGCCCACGCGGTTGGAGATGTGCTCGACGACGCTGAGGTTGTGGGCGATGAACAGGTACGTGAGCCCGTATTCCTTCTGGAGATCGTTGAGCAGGTTGAGCACCTGCGACTGGATCGACACGTCGAGCGCCGACACCGGCTCGTCGCACACGATGAGCTTGGGCCGCAGCGCGAGCGCCCGCGCGATGCCGATGCGCTGGCGCTGGCCGCCGGAGAACTCGTGGGGATAGCGCCGCGCGTGGTCGGGCCGCAGGCCGACCTCCCCGAGGACGCGGCGGACGATCTGGTCCGCCTCCGCGCCCTTCGTGCCGTGGACGTGGAGCCCCTCGGCGATGCTCGTGCCGATCGGCATGCGCGGGTCGAGGCTCGAGAAGGGGTCCTGGAAGATGATCTGCATGTCCTTGCGCATCCGCTTCAGGTCCTGCCCGCGGAGCGCGAAGACGTCCTGTCCCTTGAAGTAGACCCGACCGCCGGTGGGCTCGATCAGGCGCAGGATCGTCCGCCCGACGGTGGTCTTGCCGCAGCCGGACTCGCCGACCAGGCCGAAGGTCTCGCCGTCGCGGATCTCGAACGAGACGTCGTCGACGGCCTTGACCCAGGCCGCGATGCGCTGCAGCACGCCGGTGCGCACCGGGAAGTGCTTGACCAGGTTCTGGACGCGGAGCAGCGCGCCGGTGTCGCCGGCATCGGTCCGCGTACCCACCGGCGCGGTGGTGGTGGTGACGGTCACAAGGTCCCCCTCAATTGGCGCCCATGCCCCAGTGGCGGGCGGCTTCCTCGGCGGCGCGGCTGGTGGCCAGCGGGGCCTTGAAGCCCGTCGGCGGGTGGTCGTGGTACAGCCAGCAGCGCGCCAGGTGCCCCTCCTCCACCGGCAGCAGCGCCGGGTCGGTCTGGCTGCAGATGGCGAGGTCGTGCTCGACACGCGCCACGCATCGGTTGGCGAAGCGGCAACCGGGCGGCAGGTCCACCAGGTTGGGCACGGTGCCCGGGATCACCGCCAGTCGGTCGCGCACGTCGCCGAGCACGGGGATCGAGGCCAGGAGCCCCTGGGTGTAGGGCATCCGCGGCTGCGCATAGACCGTGCGGACGTCGGAGTACTCGACGACCTGGCCGGCGTACATGACCGCGACGTTCTCGGCCATCTCGGCGACCACCCCGAGGTCGTGCGTGATGAAGATGATCGAGGTGTTCGACCGGCTGCGCAGCTCGCGCATCAGGTCCAGGATCTGCGCCTGGATCGTGACGTCGAGCGCGGTGGTCGGCTCGTCGGCGATGAGCAGCTCGGGCTCGTTGGCCAGGGCCATGGCGATCATCACCCGCTGCGCCTGGCCACCCGAGATCTCGTGCGGGAACCGCATCGCGCTGCGCTCGGCGTCGGGGATGCCGACCATCTGGAGCATGCGCACGGCTTGCCGGCGCGCCTCGTCCTTCGACACGCCGCGGTGGATCTCGAACACCTCGCCGATCTGATCGCCGATGCGGAACACCGGGTTGAGGCTCGACAGCGGCTGCTGGAAGATCATCGACATGCGGTTGCCGCGCAGGTCCTGCATGTCGCCCTCGGAGAGCTCGAGGATCGACTTGCCGTCGAAGCGCACCTCGCCCTCGACGATCCGCCCGGGCTGCCCGATGAGGCGCATGACCGAGAACATCGTGACGCTCTTGCCGCAGCCGGACTCGCCGACCAGGCCGAGGGTCTCGCCACGGCTGACGGTCAGGTCCACGCCGTCCACGGCCTTGACGACGCCGTCCTCGGTGAAGAAGTAGGTTTTCAGGCCGCGGATCTCCAGAATCGGCGCGCGGCCATCGTGCTTGGCCATCAAATCGCGATCCTCCTCATCGGCAGGCGGGTGGTGATCGGAATCATATTAGAGCTTCAGCCGCGGGTCCAGCGCGTCGCGCAGGGCATCGCCGATGAAGTTGAACGACAGGCTGGTGAGGAAGATCGCCATGCCGGGGAAGAACACCTCGTAGGGCTTGCTCATCATGTTCGCCTGGGCCGCCAGCACCATGTTGCCCCAGCTCGGGAAGGGCGGCTGCACGCCGAAGCCGAGGAACGACAGGCCCGCCTCGGCCACCACCACCCCGCCGACGGCCAGCGTGGCCGACACGAGCACCGGCGCGATGGCGTTGGGGATCATGTGGCGCGCGATGATGCGCGCGTCGGACGCCCCGACCGCCCGCGATGCGTCGGCGAACTCCTGGTTGCGCAGCGACAGCACCATGCCCCGGGAGAGCCGCGCGTCGCCGATCCAGCCGAACGCGATGAAGATGATCGCCAGGACGGTGATCGATCCGCCCGGGATCGAGTCCTGCGGGATGATCGTGTAGACGCTGAGGAAGATCGGCAGCGTCGGCAGCGTGAGCATGAAGTCGACCACGCGCATGATGAAGCTGTCGATCCATCCGCCGTAGTAGGCGCTGAAGCTGCCGACGACGATGCCGATGGCCGACGACAGGAGCGTCACGACCAGCGCGAGCGACAGCGACACGCGCCCCCCCTCCATCAGGCGGGTGAGGTAGTCGCGTCCGGTCTTGTCGGTGCCGAGCACGTGGAAGTGCGACTCGCCCTCGCTGTCGACCCAGCTCGACAGCGGGGACAGGTAGCGCGCCTTGGCGAAGTCGGCGCCCGTGGGGATCGTCGTCGAGTCGTACGGCGACACGCTGGGGCCGATGAACGCGAGCGTGAACAGCATGATGACGATGCCGAGCCCCGCGACGGCGAGCTTGTGGCGCCGAAAGCGGCCCCACACCACCTGCAGCTGCGATTGATCCTCGGGCCGAGCGAGGTCTTCCGCCCCAAACGTCAGCTCTGCGACTGCCATTTCAGGTATCCTTCTTCGCGAACCGCGTTCAACTGAACCGGATGCGGGGGTCGACGACGGTGTACAAGATGTCGGTGAGCAACGTTGCGGTCACCGTGAGGACCGCCGTGATCACCAGGAAGGCCTGGGCCACCGGGTAGTCGAAGCCCGTCAAGGCCTGTACGTACATCCGGCCCATGCCCGGCCAGGCGAACACCGTCTCGATCAGGATGGCGCCGCCGAACAGGATCGGCAGCTCGAAGGTGATGATCGTGACCAAAGGGATCAGGGCGTTGCGCAGGGCGTGCTTGACGATGACCACCCGTTCCGTCAGCCCCTTGGCCCGCGCCGTGCGCACGTAGTCCTGCCGCAGCACCTCGAGCATGCTCGAGCGGACGAAGCGCCCCCAGCCCGCCATCGAGCGCAGGCTGAGCACCATCGTGGGCAGGATCAGGTGCACGGCGCGGTCCAACCACGTGCCGGGCGCCGCGCCGACCATGTACAAGAAGCTGCCGGGCGCGGGCGGCCGCACGCTGGCGGTGCCCCCGGTCGGCAGGTACGGCAGGCCCCAGCCCTTGAACATCTGCCCGAAGATGATGATCACCATCAAGCCGAACCAGAACGACGGGATGGCGATGCCGAAGAACGTCCCCATGGTGAACGTGTAGTCCAGGCGCGAGTACTGCCGCACGGCCGAGTAGATGCCGATCGGCACGGCGACGACCAGCGACACGATGGCCGAGGCCGCCATCAGCAGCACGGTGTTGAGCAGGCGTTCGCGGATGATCTCGACGACCGGCCGGTTCTGCTTGAACGAGCGGCCGAAGTCGCCGCGCAGCACGCCCTTGCGCTCGCCGGCCCAGTCGGGGTTGACGACCCCCATCCAGTCGTCGCCGGTGAGCCACGCCACGTATTGCATCTGCACCGGCAGGTGGAGGCCGAGGAACTTCTCCATCTCCTTGATCTGCGCCTCGCTGACCCGCTCCTTGGCCCCGGCCAGCTGGCGCAACCCCGAGAACGGGCCACCCGGCGCCATCGCCAGGAGGGCGTAGATGGCCATCGAGGTGACCAAGAGCACGATCACCATCTGGATGACGCGGCGGATCAGATATGCGGTCATGGCTCGACTCCTGTGCCAGGTCACGCGGCCGGGATCCCGGACCTCGGCGTGCGGCCGAAGGGCCCTGGAAAGCCTCGGGGCCGAACCGACCGCACATCGGCCGGCCCGGCCCCTCGGCAGCAATCACATCGGTGCGCGGGCAGGACGCCCGCCACGGGTCACGGCGCGGTCGCGGCGCCCTCGGCGAAGCCCCAGGCCTCGACGTTCCACGTCTCGCTGTTGATCGTCGGGTTGGGCTTGAAGTTGACGACCTCGGGCCGCGTGCCGAAGACCTTGACGCGCGCGAACAGCGGCAGCACCGGCACGCTCTCCGAGAAGATGCGCTGGGCCTCGTGGTACAGCGGCAGCGCCTCGTCGCGCTTGAGCGTCGTGTCGGCGCGCTTGGCCGTCTGGTCGTACTCGGGGTCGCACCAGCCGGTCTCGTTCTGGCCGGCCCAGGCGTTCTCCTCGCTCGGGATCTCGCTGCAGTAGTACAGGCCCACCGGCGGCTGCACGCCCGTCAGCCAGCCGAACTGCCCGAGGTCGAACCGGCGGCCGAACAGCGGGCCCTCGGGGCCGTCCTCGAAGTAGACGGCCGCGGCCAGGTACTCGAGGTTGACCTGGATGCCGATGTCCTTCATGTTCTGCTGGAAGAGCAGCGTGCTCTGCTCGCGCAGGGCGTTGCCCTCGGTGGTGTTCAACGTCAGCTCGAGGGCCGTGCCCGCCGGGATCGTCTGGTCCTTGGTGGTGCCGTTGACGTCGGTGGTGATGGTGCACGTGATGTCCTTGGACGCCTCGCGGATGCCATCGCCGTCGCCGTCGGTGAAGCCGAGCGTCTCGAGCATCGTCTTGGCCGCCTCGGGATCGTAGTCGTACACGGTGACCACGCCCTCCGGCGGGAAGGCCCAGTGATCCTCCGGGATGAACGTGTGCTGGACCTGGGTCTTGCCCTTCTGGATCGTGTCGACCATGTTCTGGCGGTCGGTGCCGTGGGCGATGGCCTTGCGGACCTCGGCGCACGCGGCGACCGGGACGCGGTCGTCGGTCGGGTTGAGGTTGAAGTCGATGTGCTCCCACGACGTGCCGACGATGGTGTAGGCCTTGACCTCGCCGGCGGCCTCGGCCTCGGTGAGCCCGTCGTACTGCTCGAGCGTCAGGCCGAGCGCGACGTCGATCTCGCCGGCCTTGAGCGACTGCAGCAGCGTGTTCGACTCGGGGATGAACCGATGCACGACCGAGTCGAGGAACGGCAGGCCCTCGCTCGCGCGCCAGTAGTGCTCGTTCTTCTCGAGCACGATCTTCTCGCCGGAGGTCCACTCGGTGATCTTGAACGGCCCGTACGACATCGGCTTGCGGGTGAAGGTCTCGTCCTTGAGGATGGCGTCGGCCGCCATCTCCGACATCGCCGTGCCGTCGGCGCCCTTCTGATGGCGCGGCAGCGGCGCGTAGAAGTTGGTGTAGTACGTCTGGTCGGTGAAGCCCGGCAGGCCCTTCCACTCGACCGTCTTGTCGTCGATCTTGGTGTAGCTCGCCGTGCGGTCGCACGTGAACTTGCTGGTCGGCGTCAGCGGGTTGCAGCTCAAGTCCTCGGCGAACACCGAGTCGTCGGCCGTCACCGGCGTGCCGTCGTCCCACGTCAGCCCGTCGACCATCTTGAAGGTGACGGTCAGCTGGCCGAGGTCGGCCACCTGCTGGGTGGCGGTGACCACTTCCTGGGTCTCGGGGTCGACGTACTGCTGGCCGGCCTCGACGGTGACCATCTCGAGGGTGGCGCCGCCGTTCTCGAGCTTCGGAAGGTCCTCGAGGATGACCGCCTGGAAGTCGTAGTCCATGCCCTCGATCGGGCCGTCGTAGATCGAGTTCAGGATGTGGCTGGCCGCGAGCATCGAGCCGCCCAGGCGGTACAGCGTGTCGGGCTCCTGCTCCTGGCCGATGATCAGCGTGCCGCCCTTGCTGGCGGGGTCGAACGCCATCGGGTCGGCCGCGCCGTCGGTCATCGTCGCCTCGGTAGGTGCGGCCTCTTCGGCGGGGGTGGCCTCCTCGGCCGGGGCGCCCTCCTCGGTGGGCGCCGCTTCCTCGGGCCCGGTGCCCGAGGGCTGCTGGCATGCGGCCGCCGACAGCACCAGCGTGCTCGACAGGCCCACCAACATCAGCAATCGCTTCATGGTGTGGTTCTCCTCCATCAGGAACGAGCTGTGGCCGTGGGTGAACGGTGGAACGGGACCCGGGGGGGAACGCCACCACCGCCCGACGACCTTGCGTTCAAGGCCATCCGTCGTCAGCGTGCGCGGCGACGAATTCACGGCATTGTAACCCAAGGCCGAAACGGATGTCAACCGTTTGGGCCGGCCACGCGAAAGGCCCGACGGTCTTGGCCGCTATTAACGGCGCGGTTCGCGCCCGGGTTCAAAGCCGGGCTACGGCGTCGCCGCGGCCGGCCCGTCGAGCCACACGGCGGCCATCCGCGGGACGACGATGGGAGGCAGCGCGAAGCCGTGGACGTAGGGCGCCACCAGCCACGTCTCGACCCCGTGGTAGAGCGGGAGCCAGGCGGCATCGTCGAGGATCCGCCGTTCGGCCTGGCGGTACAGCGCGAAGCGCGCCGCCTCGTCGCGTTCGACGCGGGCCGCCTCGAGCCAGCCGTCGACTTCGGCGTCGGCATAGCCGGTGTGGTTGAGCGGGCTCTGGCTGTGGAAGAGGACGTCGAGGAAGTCCTGCGGGTCGGCGTAGTCGGCCGACCAGCCCAGCGTGAACAGCGGATAGGCTCCGCGGTCGACCTCGACCTGGAACGTCTCCCACGGGGTCTGCTCGACGGCGATGGCGATGCCGAGCGTCTCGCCGATCATGTCGGCCACGGCCTCGCTGATCGGGTCGCCCCCGCCCTCGCCGCTGGTCTGCAGCGTGATCGGGGGCAGCGCGCGCGGGCCGCCGTACCGCGACCGCGCCAGCTCGGCCCGCGCCCGCGCCGCGTCGAACGCCAGCGTGCCCAGCCCAGGCGTGTGCCCGGGCATCCCGGGGGGCAGGATGGTGTCGACGGGCTCGACCGCGCCGCGCAGCACCACCTCGGCCAACGTGCGCTTGTCGAGCGCCAGGTTGAACGCGCGGCGGACGTGGACGTCGTCGAACGGAGCGACGCGCGTGTTGAAGCCCAGATAGCTCAGCCCGAGGTCGCCCGGCCCCTCGACGACCTCGGCCGAGAGCGGGTTGAGCGGGTCGCGGACGCGGTCGAGGTCGCCCACGCCCACCGGGGCGGCGTCGATCTCGCCGTTCTCGTACATCGTGAGCGACGAGACCGGGCGCAGGTCGAACAGCACCCGCTCGAGGTGCGCCACGGCGCCGTGGTACGCGGCATGCCGCACCAGCTCCACCCGGCCCTCGGGCACGTAGGCCGCGAGTCGGAACGGGCCGGTGGCGTTGGGGCGCGTCTGCCACTCCGGATCGCTCGCCACCTGGTCGGGATCGACGACGAACGACGTCGGGTAGGTCAGCTTGCTGAGAAAGTAGGCCTTGGGGGCGTCGATGGTGATGCCGATCGTGCGCGCGTCGGGCGTGGCCAGCCCCGCCACTCGGGTCGCCGCGCCGGCGAGCTTGTCGCCGCAGCCCACGATGTCGCCGAGGTACGTCTCGGCCACGCGCGACCCGGTGGCGGGGTCGCACGCGCGCTCGATGGCGAACGCGACGTCCTCGGCCGCCAGGGGCCGGCCGTCGTGGAACACGATGCCGGCGCGCAGCGTGAACGTGTAGACCTTGCCGTCGGGGCTGATCGACCAGCGCTCGGCCAGATCGGGCACGACCTCGAGGTCGGGCGACAGCGTGACGAGCCCGCTGTAGATCTCGTAGATGTAGTTCGCGGAGACCACGTCGCCCACGAGCGCCGGGTCGAGCGTCGAGGGCTCGCCGCCGGGCAGCACGAAGATGCCGCCGTCGCGCGGACCCGGAGCGGACACGCCGCCGGGCGTCGTGGGCCCGGCGACGACCCCGGCGGCCGGGGCGGCCGGCGTGCCGATGGCCGCGGGGCTCTGGCGCGCCTGCCAGCGTGTGAGCACCCAGTCGCCCACCAGCGCGCCGAAGCACGTCAGCGCGACCATGGCGAGGCACCCGATGCCCACCAGGGCCACGATCCGGCGGCTCACGCAGCGGGCCCGCGGGAAGGGCGAGGCGCGCGGACGGGGCGCGCGGACGCGGTCAATGCAGCGCCACGGCGAGCGGGGGAACGGCCACGGTGCCGTTGGAGGGCAGCGGCGGGGGCACCAGCCACTCGTGCCGGTTGTAGGCCTCGCGGCCCCCCGACAGCCGCCGCCATCGGGCGACGCGGTCGACGAGCCGGATCTGCGGCACACGGAACAGCGAGTCGTGGGGCTTGGGCGGCATGACCGCATCGGCCTGCACGACCGGCTGGATGGCGAGCTCGGGCGGGGACATCTCGTCCCACACGCACAGGGCGGACGCGGCGTCGAGGCATCGCGGGCCGGCCTGCCGCGCGGCGAGCGTCGTCAGGTTGCCGAAGGCGACCAGGCCGAGCACGAGCCCGGCGCCGAGGATCGCCGTGTTGCCGCTGCCGAGCAAGCCGCACAACCGCCCCGCACCGGGCACGGGGTCGGCATCGGCCGGCCCCAGCCAGGCCAGCCAGCGCCGGCGGCGCGGCGGCCGCCGCGGCTCGATCCCGCTCGCAATCCGCCGCCAGACCTCCGGCGATGGCGCCGCACGGCGCGCCGGGGTGGCCAGGCCGGCGCGCACGCGGGTTCCCAGCCGGTCGTGGCGCCAGGCGTGCGGGTCAGCGGGCATGGGGCGTGGCATGCGCCACCTCCAAGCTCACCGGCAGACGCACGTCGGACTCGAGCCGCGCGCGCAAGCGCGCACGGCCGTAGTAGAGCCGGGACTTGACCGTCCCAGGCGGCAGGTTCAGGGTGTCGGCGATCTCGACGAGATCCATGTCCTGCAGATAGAACAAGATGACCACGACCCGCTGCTTGAAGGGCAGATCGGCGACGGCCTCGTCGACAACTTGCGCGAGGGCACGCTGCTCCACCTGCCGTTCGGGCGAAAGCGTCCGCGCGGCCAGCCGCTCCACCGGAGCGTCGGCCGGCTCGGCGCGCGCCCGCCGCCGCGCGGACCAGTCGTAGGCCAAGTTGATGATGATGCGGTGCAGCCACGGCTTGAGGCTGGCGCCGGGGTCGAGGCTCACCCGTGCGACGTGGCGATAAGCCTTCAGGAACGCTTCCTGAAGCAGCTCCTCCGCGATGGCGCGATCGCGGGTGATGGCCAGGGCGGTCCGGAACAACGGCAAGTGGTGGCGCTCGTAAAGCGTCTCGAACGCGTCCCGATCGCCGCCGACCACGCGCGCCACCAGGGTGGCGTCGTCGGCATCCGATCCGTCCGTCCGGCGGTGGAGGGTCATGGTGCGTGGCTCCGCATCGGTTCGGTGCATGAGTCTAGCCTCGGGGTCTGCCGGCGGCAAGCGCTGTCCCGCGCGCGATCGTCGTCTCCAACGGCGCGCCGGGCGCGAGGGTTCATTTTGCCGGGCGCACGCCGCATGCCGGGCTGAACCGGTCACGCCTGGGCACCGTAGTACGTTGAACATGGGCGATGACGACGATGGCATACCCCCACGAGTCGACCCACGGCCTGGGCCGCGTCGGCGCGGTCGGTGACGCCGCGGTCGAGACGCTCTTCCTGGGCCTCGTGCGCGACTACCACCGCCGGATCTACAACTACGTCTACCGGATCGTCGGCGACACCGGCCTGGCCGAGGACCTCACGCAAGAGGCCTACCTCCGGGCCTACCGCGGGTTGCCCAAGCTCGACGCCGGGGCCAACCACCGCGCATGGCTGTACCGCATCGCCACCAACGTCGCCACCGACGAGCTGCGGCGACGGCGCAGGCGCCCCCGGGTGGCGATGGGGCTCCCGGCCACGCTGGCGGCGCCGACCGCGAGCGAGGACGCCCGCCTCGGGCGGGTCGAGGTCGGCGGTGCGCTCCTCCGGGTGTCGTCGCACCACCGTGTGGTGCTGTTGCTGTTCGAGTTCTTCGACCTGTCGGCGCCCGAGGTCGGCGAGGTGCTCGGCATCTCGCCCGAGACGGCGCGCAAACGGCGCCAGCGGGCCCGCGAGGCCCTCGCCAAGGTGCTGGACGGCCGGCAGTGAACACCCACCTCCGCGTCAGCCGCTTGGTCGGCGTGTACGGCGAGCTCGACCGCGCCGAACGCCGGATGATCGACGAGCACCTCCGGGCGTGCGATGCGTGCCGGCAAGCCTGGTGCGACGAGCAACGGGTGCGCGCCTACCTCAAGGGCTTGCCGTGCGTCGAGCCGCCGGCGGGCCTCGAGGCCCGGCTGCTCGCCGTCCCGGCCTCCGCCGGGGCCGGCGGCCCGGCCGGCCGCGAAGCATGGACCGGGCGCCCGTGGTGGAGCCCCCTGGTGGCCACGGTCGTCGTCTTGGGCGCGGTGTCGACGGCGGCATGGGGCGTCGACGTGCTGGCGCCCCCGCCGGCCGGTGCCCCGGCAACCGTCACGGGTTCGGCTGCCGCGGCGGGATCCACGTCGGTCGCCCGCGCCGGGCGCCCCCCCGTGGTGGGGCGCGCGACGGCCGCGGCGGGCGACGCCGGCTTCGGCGCCACCACGGCACGGGCCATCGGCACCGACGGGTTCACGCGCCCCGCGTCGCCCGCCGGAGCGCCGGCCGATCAAGCCGCGGCCGCCGCGCCCACGCCCGGCCTGGCGGGCGGTTCGCCGTCGGCCCACGACCCGGCCCCGGCCCGCCGGGGCCCGTCGGCGCGCGGTGATCGCGCCGCCGAGGGTGCCCCCCGGGCCGTCGTCACGGCGTCGCCCCGCGCGCCGGGGCCGACGACCGCGGCAGCCTTCTGCGCCGACGTCTCGATCCGGGTGTTCGCCGACGTCGCCGGCGACGGCGGCGACCCTGCCTGCCCGACCTGCGACGGGCGCTGGACGGAGGCCGACGACGCCCGTGCCGCGGTCCTGGGGTTGCGGTTGCCGGCCGACTTCCACCTCGCGGTGTACGATGCCGACGGCCGCGTGCGGGCCGAATCGCCGCTGCTGCAGCCTGCCGGCGCACGCATCGATTGGTCCTTTGGGGCCGTGTGCGGCGCCGGGCCGTTGACGGTGCAGGTGGTGGGGCTGCCGAGCGCTTGGACGCCGTGCGGCACCGCCCCTGGCGACGCCCTCACCGTCCGCGAACCTGCCGCCGCGGCGCTCGTGCTCGGGCTCCTCCCCGCGTGTCCCGTGGCGCTGCCGTCGCCGACCCCCACCCCGGTGCCATCGGCGACGCCGCCCGTGCCGCCGGCGCCGACCGGCACGCCCACGGGCGCACCGACGTCCGGCGCGCCCGCGGAGCCGCCGTCGTCGACGCCCGCGGCCACCGAGACCGGGCCGACGGGGCCGCGCCCGCCCCGCGCCACCGTGCTGCCCGTGGGCGGCACCCCGGCGCCGGCCGAACCGTCCCCGGAGCCCCCGGCGGCCGCGTCGCCCACGACTGCGTCTCCGGCGCCGACGCTGTCCCCGGACCCGCCGGCACCCCCCGCCCCGATCCGGCTCCGTCCGACGCCGACGCCCACCCCGGCACGCGACCGGCCGCGGCCGGCGCCGTTGCCGGGGCCCACGAAGGTCGGTCCGTGGCCCAGCCCTCCGACGTCGACGCCCCCGGGCTCGGTCGCACCGCCCGCCGGGCAGCCGGGATGACACCGGCCGCGGCCGGCCGCGCAGCATGCCTCGCCGCCCTCTTGGGCGGCGCCATCGCGGCCGGCCCGGCACCGCTCGCCGCCCAACCGACCTCCGAAGCGTGCGAGGTCGTCGTCCATGCCAGCGCCACGCCCAAGCTGGCATGCCCGATGGAGTCGGTGGCCCTCCGGTTCCGCATCCACACACGCTGCCCGGTGAACGCAGGGAACGCAGACCGCATCGGCGCCCTCGACGTCGCCTATAGGCTGCCAGAGGGAGTGGTCTCGGCCGACCCCCTCTGGCAGCCGCTGCCCGCGCGCCCCGTGCGCGAATGGCGGATCGACGCCCTGCCCGCCACCGGCGTCACGCTGACCCACGCCATCCGGCCGGCCCGGCCGGGACCGTACGCGCTGGCGGACACGCTCCATGTGCGGGCCGAGCTGGCGTCGGGTCGCACCGTCACGCCGACGCTGCGGCTGGTCGACGGCGCCACGATCACGGTCGTGGAGGCGTGCAGCGCCGCACCGGCCGTGCGCGCCTACCTCCCGATCGCCGGACGCGCGCAGTGCTGGCCGACCGAACCCGCCGCCGACGTCGTGCTCCTGGTCGATCGCTCGGCCAGCACCGCGGTCGACGGGACCATCGGTGCGGTGGCCTCCACGCGCGCCTTCCTGATGACGCTGGACCTCACACGCCACCGTGCGGCGGTGGTGGCCTTCGACCAGGACATCGCCGTGCTCGCGCCGCTCGGCGCGCCGCGGCCGGCGCTGCTGCGCGCGCTCGACGCGCTCCGGCCGGCGATCGGCACGTCGATCGACGACGCCATCGCCGCCGGAGCCGCCGTGCTCGCCGCCGATGGCAGCCGTCGCCAGCCGATGCTCGTCGTGTTCACCGATGGCTTCCAGACCGGGCCGCGCGGCGACGCCGCGGTCCGCCGCGCGGCCGACGCGGCCCGCGCGGCGGGGGTCGCCATCTTGCCCGTGGCGGTCGGCCCCGCGCCGAACCGGCCGCTCCTGGCCGCCCTGGCCGGAGGGGGCGCGGCGCGTGTGGCGGAGCCGACGGGCGAGGACATCCGGCGGCGCTACCTCGATCTCGCGGCGGACGTGGCGTGCCGCGGCAGGCCGTGACGCGCGGGCGCGGCACCGATACGGCCCGCTTCGCCGCCCGGCGGGACCGTCACGCATCCGACGGCGCCGCGCCCGCGCCCGGATCGTCGCGCGTCCAGGCGCGGGGGAGCAGCTCGCCCAAGCGGCAGACGTCGAACGGGCCCGCCGGGCCGGCCACCGCAACCGCGAGGTCCGCGTCGCCGAACTCGGCCAGCACCTGGCGGCAACACCCGCACGGCGTGCCGCCGTTGGGCGTGACCACGGCCAACGCGACCAGCCGGCGGGCGCCGGCGGCCACCGCGGCCCACACCGCGACGCGCTCGGCGCACACCGTGGCGCCGTAGACGGCGTTCTCGACGTTGCACCCGCCGAACACGCGCCCGTCGTCGGCCAACACCGCCGCTCCGACGGCGTAGCGCGAGTACGGCGCGTAGGCCTGCGCGCGGGCGGCCCGGGCATGTGCGACCAGCAACGGCAGCGTCGGGGCCGCCGCCGGGGCGGCGCTCACGCGTCCGCCGACCCGGGCACGGACGGTCCGGGGGCTTCGGGGCCGGCATCGGTCCCGGGCTCCCTCCGGGTGACGCGCACGCGGTGCACGCGCCGGCCGAGCAGGTCCAGCACCTCGATGTCGGCGTCGTCGAACCGGACGCGGTCGGCGCGCTCCGGCACGCGCCCGAGCCCGGTGAGGACCAGCCCGGCGAGCGTGTTCACGTTGTCGGTCGGCAGGTGGATGCCCATCATCCGGTTGACGTCGTAGATGTTGAGCCCGGCGTTGAAGATCGCCTCGTCGTCGCTCACCCGAACCATGCGCGGCTCCTCGACGTCGTACTCGTCCTGGATCTCGCCGACGATCTCCTCGAGGAGGTCCTCGATGGTCACCAGGCCGGCGGTGCCGCCGTACTCGTCGACGACGATCGCCATGTGCACCTGGTGAGACTGCAGGTCGGCCAGGAGGGCGTCGACCGGTTTCGACTCTGGCACGAACCGCGGCTCGCGCAGGAAGCCGGCGATGTCGGCCCCGAAGTCGCGGTTGCGCAGCGTCTTGAGCAGGTCCTTGGCGTACAGGAGCCCTCGGATGTCGTCGATGGTCTCACCGTAGACCGGGATGCGCGAGTGGCCGGCGGCGATGATCGTGTCGAGGGCCTCGTCGAGCGTGGCCGTGATGGGAATGGCCACGATGTCGATGCGCGGCACCATGATCTCGTGGGCCTGGGTCTCGCCCAGCTCCATGATGCCGACGATCATCTGGGCTTCGTCGGCCTCGATGGGGCCGTCCTCGTCGTCGACGTTGAGCAGCGTCCGGAGCTCGTCGTCTCGCCAGCCGTGGTGCGCTTCGGGCGGCTCGATGCCCAGCCGGCGCGCCAGAGGGGCCAGCGGTGCGACGATCAGGGCCACGGCGTCGATCGCCGGCGCCACCACCAGCGCCGCCGTCTCGGGCTGGCGGGCCGCCCAGCCGCGGGGCAGGAGGTCGCCGGCGACGATCACCGCCAAGGCGAGCGCGCCGACCAACACCACGGTCTGGGCCAGCGGCCGCCCGGTCCCGCCGAGCCCGATCCCGCCGCCGGCGCCGGCGAGCACCAGCCCCGCCACGACAAGGGTCCGCGCGGCAAGCCAGGCCCGGTCGGGCTCGTCGATGAGGCGCCGCACGGCGCGCCGCGTCGGCCGTGCCCGCTCCGCGATCCCGCGCAGCCGCACGCGGTTGGCCACGTCGAGCGCGGTGTCGGCCGCCGCGCCCACGGCAGCCGACACGACGCCGATCGACAGCGCGGCCCATGCGAGCACTTCGAGCGCCGAGCGGTCAGCCGCGTCCAAGGTCGAGATCCTCGTGGGCGGCGCCGGGCGGGTCCCCGTCGCCGGGCGCGACGGTGCCGCCCGGCGGCTCGGCGGGCGGGGCCGGGCGCAGCAGGCGCGCGGGCACGCCGACGACCGTGGCCCCGGCGGGCACGTCGCGGTTCACGACGCTGCCGGCCCCGGTGCGCGCCCCTTCGCCCACCACCACCGGCGCCACCAGGAGCGTATCGCTGCCGATGAAGGCGCCGCGGCCGATGACGGTGGGGTGCTTGGCGGTGCCGTCGTAGTTGCACGTGACGGTGCCCGCGCCGATGTTGGCGCCGGCGCCGACCTGGGCATCGCCAAGATAGCCGAAGTGGCCCATGCGGGCCCCCGCACCCAGGGTCGCGTTCTTGATCTCGCCGAAGTTGCCGACGTGCGCGCCGGCTTCGAGGTGCGCCCCCGGCCGCAGGTGGGCAAAGGGGCCGACGCCACACCCCTCGCCGATGGTGGCGTGGTCGAGCACCGCGTACCAGACGTGCGCCCGATCGGCCACCCGGCTGTCGGCGACCCACGTGTTGGGGCCGACGACGCAGTCGCGTCCGATGGCCGTGGTGCCGCGCAGGTGCGTGCCCGGCCAGATCACCGTGCCGGAGCCGATGACCACGTCGGGGTCGATCCAGGTATGGTCGGGGTCGACGAGGCGCACGCCGGCCGATCGGTGGCGCTCGCGAATCCGCGCCTGCCGATCTCGTTCGTCCGCGTCGCGATGCGGATCGGCCGGCATGGCGGGGGCGGTGCCGGCCGTGTCCGGATCGACCCGGCCCGCAGCAGCCGCCGGATGCAGGCCGAGGCGCGCCGTGCGGCGCGCCTCGGCCGCGCGGTAGCGCGCCCACTCGGCGTCGGTCTCGGGGCGCAGCGGCGGCACGGCCACCGGCCGGTGGCGGTCGTCGAGCGCGACGAACGTCAGGAAGGCTTCGGCCGACCGCCGCCGCTCGCCGGTCAGCGGGTGCTCCGCGTCCACCGTGACCTCGACCTCCATCGAGCTGCGCCAGGCACGGTTGACGACGGCCCGCACCACCGCGTACTCGCCGATGTTGATGGGGGCCTTGAACTCAAGGGCATCCATCGACACGGTCACGACGATCCGGCGGCAATGCCGCTGCGCGGCCATGGCGGCCACCTGGTCGATGAACTGCATCACCCGCCCGCCGAAGATGGTGCCGAGCGGGTTCGTGTCTCCCGGGAAGACGATGTTGACGGTCTCGGTGGCCGACGCCGACGGCGGGCGGGGTTCCGGCGGTCCGTCCGCGTCGGCCGGGGTGTCAGGGTCCGGCGGCATGCGCTCTCCTCTCAACCACGTGGGGCCGTGGCGGGGAAAGAAGCAGGCGGCCTGCGGGCCGCCTGCTTCCCTCCTCCTCCCTTGAAGGAATCGTGTTCGGCCCGTTCCCGATCAGTCCACCTCGAGGAACTCGCGCAGCCGGCTGGCGCGGCCCAGCAGGCGCAACCTTTCGAGCGCCTCGGTCTCGATCTGGCGGATGCGCTCGCGCGTCACGCCGAACTTCTCGCCGACCTCCTTGAGCGTGTGCGTGCGGCCGTCGAGCAGGCCGAACCGCAGCTCGAGCACGCGGGCCTCGCGCGGCGGCAGCGCCGTCAGCAAGGTCTCGACCTCGTCGCACAGCAGCTCGTAGGCCGCGGCTTCCGGCGGGGCCGGGAACTCGTCATCCTCGATGAAGTCCCCGAGCTCGGAGTCGCGGTCGTCGCCGACGGGCTTCTCGAGCGAGAGCGGCGCGCGCGCGATGCGCATCATCCACTGGACCTTGGCGTTCGGCATGCCGAGCTCGACCGAGATCTCCTCGAGGGTCGGCTCGCGGCCGAGCATCTGCTCGAGTTGCCGGCTGACCTGGAAGAGGCGCCGGATCCGGTCGCTCATGTGCACCGGCACGCGGATCGTGCGCCCCTGATCGGCGATGGCACGGGTGATGGCCTGCCGCACCCACCACGTGGCGTACGTGCTGAACTTGTAGCCCCGTCGCCAGTCGAACTTCTCCACGGCCTTCATCAGGCCGAGGTTGCCCTCCTGGATGAGGTCGAGGAACGGCACGCCCTGGTTCATGTACTTCTTGGCCATGGCGATGACGAGCCGGCTGTTCGCCTTGGTCAGGTGATGGCGCGCCGCCTCGCCGTCGGCCACGCTGGACATGACGTGGCTCAGCTCGCGCGGCGCCACGCCGTTCGAAAGCGCGTGGCAGGCATCGCGCCCCCGCTCGATGCGCCGCGCCAGGTCGACCTCTTGCTCCGCCGTCAGCAGCGGGATGTTGCCGACCTCCCGCAGGTACAGGCTGACGGTGTCGTCCGACTCGATGCCGGTCAGGTCGAAGAAGTGATGCTGGAGATGGACGGGCGGCTCGATCCCCGTGTCGAGCTCGACGCCGGCCGCGTCCAGGGCCGCCACGAGGTCGGCCAGCGCCTCCGGCGCGTCCTCGGCCTCGGGCCAGGCGGCCAGGAGATCGTGGCGGGTCACCTCTCCCCTGGTGCGCGCCACTTCCAGCAAATGGTCCTTCAGGCCGTCCGGGCACTCCTCCGGTGCTGCGTCCCCCTCCATGAACCTCAACACACGACTCCCCCTCCTGTGAAGCCGGCTCGCACCGTGCGTCGACTCCACGTTGTCGATGGTGCGCCGAGATGCGGCGCGTGGCCAACTAGCGGTCAGGCAAACGCGTCGGACGGCCATCCCCGACGGGGGGCGGCGGCCCGAACGGCGATCAGGGATCGAGAAACGGTGACGCGAACCCCACGCGGTGCCGGCACCTGCGGGACAGGCAGCACCCAGGCCGGTCGGTCAAGTGGTGGTGCGGGGGACACGAAGCGGGCATGGCGACGGATTCGAATAGAATCACGTAAGAAGTCTATCATATCCGGTGCCGGCTGTCAAGCGCTCTTATGTAAAATACATGGCCCAATCATCGCCCACCTCACCGCCAGACCTCGACCGTCTGTTCGGCCCGAACGGCGCGCTGCGGCGCCATCTGGCGGGCTTCGAGCCGCGCCCGAGCCAAGGCCAGATGGCGGCCGCCGTGTGGCGCGCGCTCGAGGCGGTCACGACGGCCTTGATCGAGGCCCCGACCGGCACCGGGAAGTCGCTGGCCTACCTCGTGCCGGCGCTGCTCAGCGGCCGCAGGGTGATCGTGGCCACGGCCAACAAGTCGCTGCAGCACCAGCTGTACACCAAGGACGTGCCGCTGGCTGCGCGCGCCATCGGGCGGGAGGTCGACGCGGTCGTCGTCAAGGGTCGGAGCAACTACGTCTGCAACTGGAAGTGGGACCGCGAGCTGCAGGCCCAGAGCCTCCTCGGCCCGCATGACCCCGATGCCGAGCCGGTGCAGGCCGTTCGCGCATGGCTGGGCGGCACCGACAGCGGCGACGTGGACGAGCTGCCGGTGCTGCTCGGACCGGACCTGCGCCCGCGCGTGGTGAGCTTCGCCGACGATTGCCTGCACCAAGACTGCGCCTACGCGCTGGACGACTGCTGGGTCAACCGGATGCGCGACCGCGCGGCGACGGCCGACGTGCTGATCACCAACCACCACCTGTTGCTCAGCGCGCTCCACCTCGAATCGATGGGCGAGCGCATCCTGCCGCCGGCGCCGGTCTACGTCATCGACGAGGCGCACCATCTGGTCGACACCGCCACGGCGGTGCTCGAGGTCGAGCTGACGGACCACGCGATCGTCGCGCTCCTGGCCCGCAAGGTCTACCGCGACCACGTCGAGGACGACGTCCTCGAGTCGCTGCGGTTCGACAGCCGGGTGGCGTTCGACGAGCTCGCGGGGCGGCATGGGTCTGCCGGCCGGCTGCCCGGCGCCGTCCGGATCGCCGACGAGCTGCCGCGGCTGCGTGCCCTCGGCCTGCGGCTCAGGGAGCTGGCGCAAGCGTTGGAAGCCCGCGACCCGTACGCGGCCCGCACCGCGCAGGCGGGGTCGGTGGGGCCGGCATGGCTGGCGGAGGCGCGCGCCGCGGGCGGTGACGGCGGCGCGCCCGAGGCCGCGGCCGGCTCCGACGGCGGGCCGGACCGGGTGCAGGCCCGCATGTACGAGCAGGCGGTCGGCAACCTCGGCAGCCTGGCCGACAAATACCTGGCCCTGGCCACGGCCCGGCACGACGACAGCGTGGTGCGCTACGCCGAGCCGGTCTTCGGGCGGCGGCACGTGCGCCTGGCGCTCCACGCGGCGCCGATCGCCCCGGGCGCTCAGCTGGCGGAGCACCTCTTCGAGGCCCCGCGGCGGACGGTGATCTGCACCAGCGCCACGCTGGCGGCCGGCGGGGGGTTCGAGCACTTCAAGGAGCGCTGCGGGCTGGCCGAGGCCGGCGTCGAGCTCGTGGCGCCGCCGGTGTTCGACTACCCCCGCCAGGCGCTGCTCTACCAGCCGCCGCTCCCGGCCTACCGCTGGGATGCCCGCGAGGCCTACTACGCGGCCGTGGCGGCCGAGATCGTGCGCCTGCTCGAGGTCAGCCGCGGGCGGGCGCTGTGCCTGTTCACGAGCTGGGACGGTCTGCAGCAGGCGCGGGCGCACGTCGACGCCGCCGGCATGCTGCCGTGGCCGCTGCGGGGCCAGGGGGATGCGCCGCGCGACGCCCTGCTCGCGTGGTTCCGCGACACGCCGCACAGCGTGCTCCTGGCCACCCGATCGTTCTGGGAGGGCGTCGACATCCCGGGCGACGACCTCAGCCTCGTCGTGCTCGACAAGCTGCCGTTCCCGTCGCCGAACGACCCGGTCCACCAGGCGCGGATGGCGGCCATCGACGCCGCGGACGGCGACAGCTTCGGGACGTACATGCTGCCGCTCATGACCCTCACGCTCAAGCAGGGCTTTGGGCGCCTGATCCGCCGCGCCACGGACCGCGGCGTGGTCGCCATCCTCGACGACCGGCTCATGCGCAAGGGGTACGGCCGCAAGATCCTTCGCGACCTCCCGCCCGCGCGCCTGACGCGCGACTTCACCGACGTCCACCGCTTCTTCGGCGCGGCGGAGGGCCACGCGGCGGATTTCGCGCTCAGCGTGCGGGCCTGGGTCGACGGGGACGACGTCGGCGCGGGCGGGAAAGGGGAAGCCGCGCCAGCCGCGGCGGCCGACGCGGCAGGACCGGTGCGGTGGGCCTACCGCCTCTGCCGCCTCCTCGACGGCCGGGCGGACACGGCGGACGGCGCGGCCGTGTTCGGCACGTCGGGGACCGTCGCAGGCGAGGCGCTGGCGGCCGCGCGCGGGCTGGACGACCTGCGGGCGCGGGTGGCGCGCGCCGGCCGCTCGGCGGCCGACTTCCGCGTCGAGCTCCGCTGCGACCCCGCGACGGCGGCGGTGCTGGCGGAGGATGCCGTCGGCGGGGCGTTGCCGGCGCCGATCGGAGCGGCATGGGCGGCGGCGCGCGACGGGTGGGCAGCGGTGGCGGTGCGGCCGGTTACGGCCGCATGATCTCGTGGGCTCGCCGCAGCGTGTGCCAGATGAACGCCGCGGCGATGAGCACGGTCAGGACGACGAGGACGTTGAGGACGATGCGGAACGCCGGGTTGTCGTGCAGGACCTCGACGTCGAAGCCCACGGTGCCGGCGAAGCCGTCGGCGTCGGACACGTGGACCGTGACGCGGTAGTCGCCGGGGGTCGTGAGGTTGCCGATCGCGATGTGCAGCAGCTCTTCGCGGTCGCGTTCCGACGGGGCGACGATGGGCTCGGCGGACAGCTCGAGCGCCATCGCCTCGAGGCTGCCCGCGGGTGCGACGGTGTAGCGCACGGCGACGCCCTCGGCGGGCGCATCGGTGGCAGGGTCCGCCACCAGCGCTTCGATCAGGACCGCGCCGGGTCGGAGCACGTTGGGGCCGGTCCAGACGCTGACGCGATAGGGGCCCACCTCCGCGCCGTCGATCTGGCGGGTGTGCAGGCCGCCGTGCGCCTGCGCCGGGGCCGCGAGGAACGCCAGCCACAGCGCGCCCAGCAGCATCCCGCTGGCGCGCCGGGCGCCGCGCCACGGGCGCGCCGGGCGGCGGCCGGGGGCGGCGGGATGGTCGGAACGGTGGCGGGCGGCGTGCATTCTTGCATTATCGACGGCCGGTGCCGGGCGGTCAATCGGGGAATACCCTGGACCGACCCTGGGGAACGCGGCGGATACCCGTATAATGTGACGCGGGTGTTCAGATCGTTCTCGCGGCCGGGTGTTTGCCGAAGGAGGACTGACGTCGCGGAAAGCCAGGCTGAGTCCGACGAAGGAGGACCAGAGTGCTCGACTTGATTCGACGTTTCCGTTGGGCAGCGATCGCCTTGTGCGCGCTCTCTGTGCAGCTTGGCATCGCGATCCGACCCTACATCGAAGACATGGCAGGAATCGCAAGCCTCGGCCTGACGGCCCTGTTCTTGATCGCCATCTTCAGGGCTGAGGCCACGGTTCGTCGGAGTTAGCACCTGCGTGTCGAAGACCCTCCTCTTATGAAGTCCACGGTGCCGCCGGAGCGCGTCGCAGCCGCGCCGCCCGACCTCGACCTCGACCCGCGCGCCTTGCGCGCCGAGGTGGACCGGCTGCGCTCCGACCTCGGCGCGCTCGAGTCGCGCCATGCCGAGCTGCGGCGGCTGGCGAGCTTCCCGGAACAAAACCCCAACCTCGTGATCGAGACCGACCTGCACGGGCAGGTGACGTACCTCAACCCGATCGCGCGCAACCGCTTCCCCGACCTCGAGACCCTCGGCTTCGCCCACCCCCTCCTCTGCGGGATCACGGACTGCATCGGCGCGTTCCACGCCGGCGAGCGCGTGATCTTCACACGCGAGGCGCGGGTGGGGGACGCCGTGTTCGAGCTCAAGATCTGCCAGCCCCCGGAAGGCGCCCTTGCGCGGGTCTTCGCCCACGACATCACGGCGATGAAGCGCGCCGAAGCGGCCATCGAGCACCTCGCCGAACAGCGGCGGCGGCTGGCCCAGCGCGTCCTCTCGGCCCAGGAAGAGGAGCGCCGCCGGCTGTCGGGCGAGCTGCACGACGAGGCGGGGCAGGCCCTCACCGCGCTCAAGATCGGCCTGGAGCTCCTGCGCGGCGAGGCCATCGAGGCGGCGCCGGCGCTGGTCGACGACCTGTCCGACGTCATCGACCTCGTCAACACCACCCGCGAGCGGCTGCGCGGCCTGGCGCACGACCTGCGGCCGCCGGCCCTCGACACCCTCGGCCTCGACGCGGCGCTCGAGGGCTTTTGCCGCGGGTATGCCGGGCGGGTGCAGCTGTCGCTGGACTACGCCGGCGGCGCGGTCCCGGGCATCGGCGACACCCAGGCGCTGTGCCTCTACCGCTTCCTGCAGGAGGCCCTGACCAACGTGGCCCGCCACGCCGAAGCCAGCCACGTGGGGGTGACCCTCGAAGCCGACGCGGACGAGGTGTGCCTGACGGTGACGGACGACGGCTGCGGCTTCCACGTGCGCGACGTCGGCCAGCGGCGCACGACGAGCGGCATCGGGCTGGCCGGCATGCGCGAGCGCCTGGAGCTGGTGGGCGGCCGGATGGAGATCGAGTCGGGCGACGGCTCCGGCACGCGCGTCTCGGCCCGCGTGCCACGGAAGATCGCGCCGTGATCCGGGTGGTGGTGGCCGACGACCACCCGCTCATCCGCGTGGGCGTCAACGGCCTCCTGGCGCGCGCAGGCGACATCGAGGTCGTCGGCGAGGCGGCGGACGGGTTCGCCGCGGTGGACGCCGTGGCGACGCTCCGGCCGGACGTCATCGTCACCGACATCGCCATGCCGGGCCTGAACGGCATGGCGGTGGTCGAGCGCGTGGTGGCGCTCGGGCTCGGCACGCGGGTGGTGGTGCTGTCGATGTACGCCGACGAGGCGACGGTGCGGCAGTGCCTGTCGGCGGGGGCGCACGGCTACGTGCTCAAGGGCGCCGACGGCACCGAGCTCGTCCTCGCCATTCGGGCGGCCAGCCAGGGGGCCACCTTCATCGGGTCGTCGGTGACCGAGGCCGCGTGGCGCGAGCCGCTGGCCACGCCGGCCGATGCACCGGGCCCGCGGCGCGGCGGCGCCGAGGCGCTGACGCTGCGCGAGCGCGAGGTGCTCCACCTCATCGCCCAGGGCCACACCAACCGGGCCATCGCGCACGCGCTGCACATCAGCGTCAAGACGGTGGAGCACCATCGCACCAACCTCATGGCCAAGCTCGAGGTCGACAACCTCGTCAACTTGATCCGCGTGGCGATCAAGGAAGGCCTGGTCGAGCTCGAAGACTGAGGGTTCGACGGTGCGCGATGGGGGAATACCCCGACCATAGCCCAGGGTTTTCCCCGATTGAGCGGCGACGGCCTCGCGGCGTATCATGGAGGATGGGTTGGCACCGCTGCGCCCCTCGGTCGAGGGGACCGTTGGCCCGGTGTCGCCCGATCCGCCAGAATCCGACGCCCGTACGGCGCGGGCGCCGTTCGAGCCACCCATCCGCGAGGCGCAACCATGACGACTTTGACCCAGGCCCACCCGACCGCCCCAGAGCCCTTGATGGTCCGGCTCAACGGGCGCTGGCACGAGCCCGCGCTCTGGCTCTACGGGGCGATCGTGCTCCTGCACTGGGCCGAGCACCTCTTCCAGGCCTACCAGATCTGGGTCCTGGGCTGGCCCCGGCCGCAGGCGCTGGGCATGCTCGGGCTGTGGCAGCCGTGGCTGGTGTCCACCGAGATCATGCACTGGGGCTACGCGGCGTTCATGTTCGCCGGGCTGGTGATGCTGCGGCCGGGCTTCCTGGGGCGCGCGCGCTTCTGGTGGACGGTGTCGCTGGTGATCCAGGGCTGGCACCTGGTCGAGCACAGCATCCTCCAGCTCCAGGCCATCGTCGGGCACCCGTTCTGGGGCGCCAAGGTGTACACCAGCATCCTCCAGCTGTGGATCCCGCGGCCGGAGCTGCACCTCTTCTACAACGCCATCGTGTTCCTGCCGATGGTGGTGGCGATGATCCTCCACATGTACCCGCCGGCCGACGAGCGCCACCTCACGGGCACGTGCAGCTGCGCCCGCGTGCCGGCAGCGCCCAAGGCGAAGGCCGCCGCCGGCTGATCTAGAGTCCTCCCGCGGTACCAGCGGCCGGGGGTGCGAGCGCCCCCGGCCGCTGCGTTTCTCCATGGTCCGGCGTGGCGGGGCCGCCGCCCTGGCCGGCGTCCGCCGGATGCGTTAGAATACCCGGCGCCGGCCGGCTCACGGCTCGGCGACACGGCCGCACCGGGTAAGCATGCAGACCACGCCTCCGCCGTCCCGCAACCGATTCCGATGGGTCCTGCCAGCGGCCCTGGTGGGCCTCGTCGCGACCGCCGCGGTGCTCTCGCGGCGCGCCGATCGGCGCGCCGAGCTGCCGGCGGGGGTCGACGCGCCCGCGGCGGCGCTGAACGCCTATGGCTTCCACTTCGAGGAGGTCGCCAAGGCGAGCGGGATCGACTTCGTGCATTCGGCGCCGACGTTCGACGCGCGCCTGGCGCACATCATGCCGCAGATGGCGTCGATGGGCGCCGCCGTCGCCGTCTCGGACTTCGACCGCGACGGGTGGGCGGACTTCTACGCCACCGACAGCCGCGAGGGCGGCCGGTCGCGGCTGTACCGCAACCTCGGGACCGGCCGCTTCGAGGACGTGGCGGGCGCCATGGGCGTGGCGGACGTCAACGCGCCGGGCACGGGCGTGGCCACCGGCGCGTTGTGGGGCGACTACGACGACGACGGCTTCGAGGACCTGTTCGTCAACAAGTGGGGCCGCCCCGAGCTGTTCCACAACGACGCCGGCCGGGGCTTCACGCGCGTCACCGACGGCGCGGGGCTGCCCGACTGGGTCAACGCCACCAGCGCCGTGTGGCTGGACTTCGACCGGGACGGCCGTCTCGACCTCTTCCTCGGCGGCTACTACGACGAGCGCGTCGACCTGTGGCACCTCGAGACCACGGCGATCATGCCCGAGAGCTTCGAGTACGCCCAGAACGGCGGGCGCAAGCACCTCTTCCGCAACCTCGGCGACGGCCGGTTCGCCGACGTGGCCGAGTCGGTGGGGCTGTCGAGCCGGCGCTGGGCGCTCGCGGCGGCCGCGGCGGACCTGCGCGGCACGGGCTATCCCGACATCGTCATCGCCAACGACTACGGGGTCTCGGAGTACTTCCTCAACGAAGGTGGCCGCTTCCGCGAGGTCGGCGAGGCCGCGGGCCTGGCGGTGCGCCCGAAGAGCGGGATGAACGTCTCGTTCGGCGATATCTTCAACCAGGCGCGGCCGGCGATCTACATCACGAACATCACCGAGGAGGGCGTGCTCGTCCAGGGCAACAACCTCTGGGTGCCGCGCGACGACTTCGCCCCGGACCGGCCGGTGTACGACAACCTCGCCCAGAGCGTGGGCGTGGAGCTCGGCGGCTGGAGCTTCGGCGCGCAGTTCGGGGACCTCAACAACGACGGCTTCCAGGACCTCTTCCTGACGAACGGCTACGTGTCGGCCAGCCGCGAGCGGTCGTACTGGTACGACTACAGCAAGATCTCGGGCGGCAACTCCCGCATCATCGCCGACGCGGCCAACTGGCCGCCGATGGGCGACACCAGCCTGGCGGGCTACCAGTCGAAGCGGGTGTGGGTCAACGACGGCGCCGGCCAGTTCACCGACGTGGCGCAGGTGGTCGGCGTGACCGAGACGTACGACGGCCGGGCGGTGGCGCTGGCGGACTTCTGGAACCGCGGCGTCCTCGACGCGGTCGTGGCCCACCAGCGCGGCCCGCTCCTGCTCTACCGCAACACCGTCGACCCCGACAACGGCTGGATCGCGTTCGAGCTCGAGGGCGCCGGCGGCAACCGCGGCGCCGTCGGCGCCCAGGTGCGCGTCACGTGGGACGGGCAGACGCAGCTCCAGGAGGTGGTCAGCGCCAGCGGCTTCTGCGCGCAGAACCAGCGCCGGCTGCACTTCGGGCTGGGGCGTGCCGCGGCGGTCGAGCGGGTGGTCGTGCGCTGGCCCTCGGGCGTGGAGGAGACGCTGGCGAGTCCGGCCTTGCGCCAGGTTCATCGCATCGTCGAGGGTCGGGCCGCCGTCGGCCTGGCCCGCTGACCGGGCCGGCCCGCACGGAGGATCCCCATGTCGATCTCACAACCCGCCACCCAACCCGCCGGCCCCGGCATCCCCATCGCCACCGCCCCGCCGGACGCGGGGCCGCGCCGCGGGTTCGACCAGCGCTACCTGGCGCCGATGCTGATCACGCTGATCCTCGTCGCCGGCAACTGGACCACCGGCATGCTGGAGAGCCCGTGGAAGACGGGGCTGGCCATCGCGTCGGCCATCGGCACCGAGGCGCTGCTGTCGCGGCTGACGCGGGGCACGTGGCCGCACATGGCCAGCGCGTACATCACGGGCATCAGCGTCGGGATCCTCGTGCGTTCGCCGTTCTTCTGGCCCTATGCCCTGTGCGCGATCATCTCGATCCTCTCGAAGTACGTGCTGCAGGCCGGCGGGCGGCACGTGTGGAACCCGTCGAACTTCGGCATCGTGATGATGCTGATCTTCGCCCACCCCACGGTCGCGACGCTCAGCATCCAGTGGGACAACCGGCTGTTGCTGATGGTCCCGATCTGGATGGTGGGGCTCATGGTGCTCTACCGGCTGCGCCGGCTGCACATCTCGGCCACCTACGCGGCGTCGTTCATCGGCCTGAGCGCGGTGCGCAGCTTCCAGACGGGGCACGCGTTCCTGGCGGAGGTGGCGCCGATCACCGGCCCGATGTACCAGCTCTTCACGTTGTTCATGGTCACCGATCCGCCGACCACGGTGAGGGGCATGCGGCCGCAGATCCTGGTCGTGTTCCTCGTGGCGCTGATGGAGCACGTCCTGCGCCTCAACCACGTGATCCACGCGCCGTACTACGCGCTGTTCACCGTGGGGCCGGCGGCGCTGTTGACGCAGCGGTGGTGGTCCGCGCGACGGTCAGCGTGACGGTCAGCGTGACGCGCCTCCCCCCGCCCATGGCAGGATCAGGCGGCGCCCGTCCGGGCGCTCCGGCGGCGTGATGCCTTCGCGATAGACGGCCAGCCGCCCGTCGGGTTGGGCGATGTAGAGCTGCCGGTTGGCCACCGTCAGCCAGCCGCCGCGCGGCAGCGTGGCCACCCGCCCGCCCGTGACGCGGTCGAGCACCCACGTCCGGGCAGGCGTGGCCGCGTAGACGTTCCCGGCGGTCGCGATCGGCGCGCCGACCAGGTCCTCCGCCGCCGTGAACGACCACCGGACCGCGTGCGTGTCGGCGTCGATGGCGCGCAGCGTGTCGCCGTCGAGCGCGTACACGGTCCCTTCTGCGACGGCCGGCGTGCCGGTATAGCGGCCGTTCAGCCGCCACTTGGGCAGGCGCGTGGCGAGGTCGACGGCGATGAGGTCGCCGCCGGTGGGGGCGCGCGCGGTGACGTAGGCCATGCCATCGCTCACGGCCGCGGCACGGTCCATGTCGTAGCCGGCCCAGTCCCATCCCAGATCGATCGACCACTTTGACGTCCCGTACTTCGGGTCCCACGCCGCGAACGCGCCGGCCACCCACGAGTAGACCGTGCCCTGGCTGTAGGCGGGCGTCCACTGGTCGTACTGGGCGTGTGGGGCGAACCACAGCTGGCGGCCGGTGAACGCATCGAACCCGTACATGCCGCCGTAGCCGCCGCCGTTGATCAACACCTTGCCGTCGGCGACGGTCGGGGCGTAGTACTCCTCCCATTGCGCGCCGAACGGCGCACGCCACCGTTCCTCCCCGGTCAACGCGTTCAGCGCGAACAGGTGCGTGTCGGAGCTGTGGTTGCCTTGCTGGAAGTACACGGTGCCGTACGCGATGGTCGCCGGGTTGATGGAGTGCTTCTCGACGAACGCGCGCCGCCAGCGCTCCGCCCCATCGGCCGCCCGCAGCGCGAGGATGCCGCCGTTGCCGAAGAAGTAGCCGACGTTGACCACCGCCAGGCCGTTGGCCACGGCCACCGGCCCGATCGCGCGGCCGGGCGCACCCATCTCCGAGCCCACGTCCTTCTCCCACGCCAACACGTAGCCCGGAACCGTGGGCTGGGACGGGCTGAAGCCGCTGTGGCCGGGATCGTGGCCGAAGGTCGGCCAGTTGCCTGCGTCCTCAGGCTGGACCGTGAGCGTGACGGCGCGCGACGGCCCCCAGTTGCCGACGGTGTCGGCAGCACGCACGTGGACCACGAGCGTCCCGCTCGCCCCGTCGGTCGGGACGGCGGCGCTCATCGCCTCGATGCGGCCGTCGAACCGCTTGTCGTCCGCGGCGAAAGGCACGCCCGTGCCGGGCGCGCCCAGCGCAGCCGTGAAGTACTCGGCCCCGCGCACGACCGAGCTGGCGGCCGGGTCGGTGTCGTCCGCGGTCGCACGCAGCTCGACCGGCATGCCGGCCCACACCGGATCGGGCGACGCGCTCAGCGCGGTGATCCGGGGGCCGATGGTGTCGACGCCGCGGCCCGTCCTGAAGGTCCAACGGAACGCGTCGTCGGGCTCGCCGCCGACCCCGTCGACGTTGCCGTCGAGCCCGTTGCCCGCGACGTCGCGCAGCCCCGGGCCGAGCCACACCGTGATGTCGGCATCGGGCGGCAGCATGCCCTCGGGGGAGAGGCGCAAGACGCGGGTTTGGGGGTCGTAGGTCAGCCGTGCCGGCAGGGGCTCGTCGCCAGCCCGCAGCGCGGCATGGTCCGCCGTGATCGAGGCCTCGTCCATGGCCTCGTTGAAGCTGGCCTCGGCGAACGCGTTGCGGCTGACGAGGTCGGTCCCGCGAGCCGGCACCAACGCGCGGGCCATGGGCGGCACGCGATCCGGAAAGGCGTCGCGCATGCGATAGCGCGCAACGCCGATGTCGCTCCCGACGACCAGGTCCAGGTGGTGATCGCCGTCCGTGTCGGCCCACACCACGCTGGGGTTGTCGAGCACGATGCGCTGGCCCGGGGCAGGGTCCATCGGCTGCCGCAGCAGCCATACGGCTTGCCGCGTCGTGACGATGAGCTGCGGCCGCGGGTGTTCGCCGAGCATCGCGAAGTCCAGGTCGCCCCCCGCGGCGCCAAAGAAGTCGCTGCCAGGCAGCTCGAGCGTCTTGGTGATCAGCGCCTGGGTCGTGCCGTCGTAGAACATCAGCCAGCCGTCTTCGATCACGGCGATCTCGGGGCCACCGGCGCCGTCGGCATCGCCCACCGCCACGGCGTCCACCCGGTGGTCGGGCGGCGTCTGCCACTTCAGCTTGTGGGTCTGGCCGTCATACGCCTGCAGGTAGCTGTCGGCGCCGTGGAACACGATGTCCTTGCGGCCGTCGTCGTCGACGTCGCCCACCGCCACGCCCTTGACGCCGGCGGGCATGGCGATGCTCTGCCAGGTGTACTCGAGCGTGTCGAGCTGGTGCGTGTTGACGCGGTCCTGGCTGCGCGACACGAGGTCGAGCGCCCCGTCGCCGTCGACGTCGCCGACCCATTCCGGGATCACCGGGGTGGAGAAGCTGTTCTTGGCCAACCGCAGGCCACCCTGGTCCAACACGTACATGTCGTTGCCGAAGCCAAGGATGAGCTCGTCGAACGGGTCGCCGTCGACGTTGGCCAGCAAGGGATACGGGATGGTGCGGTCGAACCCGTTGGTCTTGAAGTCGACGTTCAGCCGCAGGTCGACCTCCTCCAGGCCCGACGCGGCGTCGACGATCAGGTACGTGCCGCCGTCGTAGCCGCTGTTGGTCGACGCCGTGAAGATCACGAGCTCGAGCGCGTCGTCGGCGTCGAGCTGCAGCGGGACGGCGCGGTACGGTCCGTCGTAATCGGGAAACGCGAACGCGAAGCTCCGGTCGCCGGCGGGCGCCAGGTACAGGTGATCGGCGCCGGTCGAGGTCCATCCCGAGCCCCAGATGAGATCGGGCCGCCCGTCGTCGTCGGCGTCGCCGACGCCGATGCCGCTGACGCCGTGCTCGGCGTTGTCGACCGTCCACAGCGACGTGTGGGTCGCCAGGTCGTAGACGGCCAGGTCGCCCCATTGGTCCTGCCCGACGATCAGCTCGGGGTTCCCGTCGCCGGTCAGGTCGCCGGTGGTCATGGCGTCGACGGCGCGCTCGTGTTGGATCTGCCACGCGGGCGATCGCCCGTCGATGTCGTAGGCGGTGATGAAGCCGTTCTGGGCGCCGATGATCTCGTCGCGCCCGTCGCCGTCGATGTCGGCGGTGACCATCTTCCCGAAGCCCGCGTTGTACGCCCACTGCTCGAGCGCGCGGGCGCGGTCGATGACGACGCCGGTGTTGAGCACGATCTCCGGGCCGGGGTCGGCGTCGACCTGCCCCACGACCATCTGGTTGACGCTCCAGGCGCTGCCCGACGACAGCTCGTACTGCCAGGTCTCGCTCAGGCTCGGGACGGTGTAGGCGCGCAGCTTGGGCTGCCCGGAGACCCGGACGAGGGCCAGCAGCTCCGGCGCGCCGGTCGACGGGTCGTCGGTCATCATGGCCCGGAGGATCTCGTCCCCGGCTCCCAGCGCCAGGCGGCCAAGCGCGGTGGGCGTGTGGCCGAAGGGGTCGTAGGACAGCAGCGCGCCGTCGGGGCGCAGGATCCACATCTCGTCGTCGGGATCGCCGTCGAGCTCGCGCAGCCCCCACGCCCCGGCACCGCTGCAGCCGAAGCTGCCCGACGTCCCGCCCAGGGGAACCGCCCAGCGCTGGTCGAACCGGTAGTGCTCGCGATGCCGCACCGCGACGACGAGCGCGTCGTGGCCCACCAGCACCTCGCGCCGCCCGTCGCGGTCCCAGTCCGTCACCACGATCCCCTTGCAGCCCGGGGCGCGGTTGACATCGCCCCACATGCCGACGGCATCTGCCATCGGCTCCGGCTCGGGAAGGTCCTGCGACATCGCCGGCGACGCCATCAGACCCAGCCCGATGCAGGCCATCCCCCTGGCCAGGCGCAACATGCGTGTCCTTGCGTGTGACATATCGCCCTCCGGTGACTCACGAGCCGTTCACGACGGCCTTGCCTCCCATGGTACGCCCCGCGACGGCGGGGCGTCAACGGAAATCGGACAACGTTCGGACCAGAGGTTGCCTGGTTGGCAGACGTGGTGTAGGCTGTCGGCATGGGTGCGCCCGTGGGCATGTCGAGCGAACGTTGGCGGGGGCCCAGGCCCGGCGGACGACCTGCGACCCTCCGCCGCCCCTCCACCTTGCTCTCTGCCGCGATCGCCGCGGCGGCGATCGCGGGGGCGGCGGTCCGCGACCCCCTCCCGCCCCACGCCCTCGCCCAACCCCCCGTTCGCCTCACGGTCGTCGGCGGCAGCGGGGCCGGCGCGTTCCAGCGGGGCGCCGCGGTGCACGTCGAGCCGTTCCGGGTGTCGGACCAGCGGGTGTTCCGGCGCTGGGAAGGGGACCTGCCGGCGGCGGTGAGGGCCGCGGACCGTGGGCGGGCGCACCTCGCCTTCGCGATGCCGGACCACGACGTGACGGTGACCGCCACCTTCGCGGCCGCGCCGCTGTGGGCGCTCGACCCCGTCCCGGTCGAGGGCTCGACCGTCCACGTCCTCGCGCCGCGCCGGGTCGGGGCCGTCACCGCGGGCACGCTGGTGCTCTTGCACGACGCGGGCGAAGGGGCGGCGTCCTGGCGCGCGTCGGCCGAGGCGTGGGCGCTGGTCCGGCAGGCGGCGGCCCGCGGGCACGGCCTCGTCGTGGTCGAGAGCACCGACCGCGCGGCCGGGCGTTGGGACACGGCGCACGCCGATCTCGGCGCCAACCCCGACCTGCGGCGCGTGCGGGCCGGCCTGCACGCGGCCGGCATCGCCGGGCCGCTCGTGTTCCTCGGCATCGGCCAGGGCGGGGACTTCGCGGCGCTCGCGGCGCACGCGTTCATGCCGCTGTCGTCGGTGTGGGCGCGGGCCGCGGTGCTCGTCGGCAGCGCGGGCGACGCGAGCCCCGCGGCGGAGGCGCTGCCGACGCTGTTCGTGCTGTCGGCACGCGACGACGCCGCCTTGAACGCCGCGGCCGAGGCCCGCCGGGCCGGCCTCGTCGCGGCAGGCGTCGCGGCCGAGATCGAGACACTCGAACCATGGCCGATCTTCCCGCGCAGCTTCTGGCCGTGCGCTGGCTTCACGGCCCAGGACAGCGTCGACGTCTTCAAGGCGGTCCAGACCGCCGGGCTCGTCGACCCGGACGGCTGGGTGGCGCGCGACCCGGCGGCCGGGTTGCCCCCCGCGCTGCCGGCCGATCTCGATCGGGCCTGGCCATGTGTGGCCGAGCGTCTGACATCCGGCTGGGCGGGGCACGGCCTCTCGGCGCGCGCGGCCGAAGCGGTGCTCGACTTCGCCGAGCGTCAGTGGCCGGCGCCGCTGCCCGCACCGACGCCCGAGCCGACGCGGATGGCGTATGCGGCTCAGGTCGCCGTCGTCAACGGCAGCCGGGGCAAGAGCGAGCAGTTCGGGACCACCGAGCGCTACGGCGACCGTGACGTCGTGCACATCTGGGCCGACCCGGACCCGGAAGGCCAGGTGTTCGACCGCTGGGCGGGGGACGCGGACCGGTTGGATGAA
>WBZR01000297.1_pt1 | contig 83610 bp, 77 predicted proteins | sample 5204231 | NCBI WGS metagenome assembly WBZR01 (sample SAMN12412403, study PRJNA552823) | activated sludge metagenome | isolation source: activated sludge from anammox sidestream of wastewater treatment plant... | place: USA: Virginia | collected 2017-08 | reverse complement strand
TTAAGCGCAGCGACCTCTGGTTCAGTGACAGGCTCAGCAACAAATGTAAACCGCTACTTGTAAATCTTGAAAATGAAACTGCAGTTTATTTCGATCGTTCACTGACGTTATATTACGAAGATTTTAAAAACGGATTATTATATACATGGCCAATGGCTGAGGGTCATGATGAAGCTGTGCAATTAGATTATGCCACCAATATGAAACAAAAAAAAATCTGGGGTGTAAGTACCTTCGACAGCAAGCATGTAACTTTTGCAGTTTGGGAAGTAAAATAACATGCTCTTATATAAGTTGACTTATTGACTTTTAAGTGTTAATAATACACTCTGTTGTAATTATTGATTCAACAATATGGGTATTAGTTTAGCAGAAATTTAAACAGAATAAAAATGAAAAAACTCATGTTCATGGCATCAGGCATTGCCCTGTGCCTGTCGGCTGCGCAAGCCCAGGATTTTAAACAAAAAGGTGGCGACAATAACCTTCAGTTGTTGTTTGCTCCATTTGGAAGCAATCCGATTTCACTTAACGAAGGAATCACCTACCGCAGATTTCTTAAAGACGGATCAATGGCTGTAAGGCTGAGCTTATCAGTAAGCAGTTCAAAAGAAACTGATGTATTACAACAATCTGATGATACACTTTCTTTCCCAACATCTGTTTTTTATAATGGACCTTTCCCCGGAGGAGCAAATTTCGATTTAATAACAGGAATGAATCCCGAAACCAATCTGGTGACTAAAGAAAGTGGATTCAGTATCCGCCCCGGATTTGAAAAACATCTTGCAGGAACAGAAAGACTTTCACCTTACTTTGGTGCTGAGATTGTTTTCTCAAGTTCTAAAACTAAAATTTCTCGCGATACTATTGTAGTAAGTGATTTCACTGCAACAGTAACTGATACCCTTTCTGATGATGTTACTATTTCCGCTCCATGGAAAACACAATCATTAGGTACAACTTATGGCAGCAAAACTTTTGGTGTGAATCTGATTGCAGGAATGGATTATTATTTCACTAAAAATCTTTCCTTGGGTGCTGAATTTGGTTTTGGATTTTACAGTACAAAATATACTGATTACGATTCTGATTATCTGAAAGTAACAGATACTGCACCTGTAGTAGGACCTGATCCAAATGGTGTTTCTTCTGCAACTGTAACACATTCAACTACTGTTGAAAGCAATCCTTCACTGAAACGTGGAAAAGATTCCGGTTTTGGACCTGTTGTAACTGCAAGAATTAAATTAGGTTGGTTGTTCTGATAGAATAATCGGTACGAGCAAAAGAGCCGCTGCACTTATGTGCAGCGGCTCTTTTATTTCTTTTCTAATTGTTGTTTTGAGGCTTCCGTTGATTCATTGCCAGACGTACACGGAAGAGTTTTTCGTCAGAGCGCTCTCTGATAAACAATGGAACAGGCATGATAACTCCAATCACTACTTTCACCATTAGCAAAGCTATGGAAAAACTATAATTATTGAATAACCAGATTCCAAAGAAATGACAGATATACAATTGTCGGGTCAAGCAATAAAAAAGTAATTTCGATCGCTGCATCATTCTGGTGTTTTACTCCAGAATGAAACAATATCACTGTTATCAGGGATTAATTGTTAAGAAAATATAAGCAATCAGGTTAACCAATAGTACTACACCATATACTGCATTACTTCGTCCACCGATTAATGAAATCATGACTGTAAAAATTGAAATCACCAAAAGGATGATGGATAACAAATCCAGTCCCAGCACAAGTGGAAAATCATAAATATAACTGGCAAGTGATACGACAGGAATAGTAAGTCCGATACTTGCAATAGCTGATCCTAATGCGAGATTCAGGCTGGTTTGGAGTTTGTTTTTTCGTGCTGCACTTACAGCCGCAATTCCTTCAGGCAATAATATTACAGCAGCAATGATGATTCCTACCAGACTTTTTGGAAGTCCGTAATGAACTATTACTTTTTCTAAAGGAAGCGATAAACTTTTAGCCAATAACACAACAATCGTCAGACTTATCAGCAGAAAAACAATACTTATAAAAAATGCAGTTTTTGAAATTGCATGTCGCTTGTCCTCAGTAACATCATCTCCATCGGTAATAAAATACTCTCTGTGCCCAACTGTTTGTGCAGAAATGAAAGCTGCATAAATGGCAATACATGCAAAAAATTCAAACAAAATCTGTGCTTCTGTATAATAAGGCCCGGGTTCGCCTTTGGTAAAAGTGGGTAATATCATTGTAAAGGCTACAATAGAAATGAGCGAAACCAAAGCAATTTTTACAGAGTGCGGAGAAAATGTTTGGGTGTGAAACTTTCGGCCTCCGATAAACAAACTCAGACCAACAATACCATTCAGCAACAGCATTACGGCAGAATAAACAGTATCTCTTGCAAACGATGCATATTGTTCGCCACCGGTAATCATCAATGAAACAATGATGGCTACTTCAATAATTGTGATAGACACTGCGAGAATAATTGTTCCATAAGGTTCGCCAACACGGTGAGCGACTATTTCGGAATGATGTACTGCTGACATTACACATATTACCAGTAAAACTCCGGCAATAACCTGAAACATGAAATTGTTGTCGAGATATCCTGATAAATAAAGTATAACTGCCAGTATGGGTACTGACGTTGTCCATTCATAAAATTTTCTTACTTTACTTACCTTAGTATCTTCTCCCATTTAAAATTTTAATAATTTAAAATTTATTGATATCTATCTTACTTAGTGCATACATCCCATGTAAATTTCTGCTTTAACTTTAAAACTTTTATTTTCAATATTTTTTAAAACTGCAAGAATGCTATCTGCATTTTCTTCAGTATCATATAATCCCACTACCAGTGCAATTGTTTTTTCTCTGGCACCTAATTGATAAAAATCCAAATATTCCAAACTTAAATTTTCAGATGGAAACCGTCTTGGAAAGTAATCCCCTGCATACATTTCGTCTTCGTCATTGTCAGGTAATGCAATTAAATTCTTTGACTCATTATAATATCTTCCCATTGTGTCTATAGGTATATTCAATTTCTGATGGAGGTCAAACATTTTTTGGTGAAGCATTGCATAATCAGGGCTTGTATCAGCAATCACAACAAACAAAGTAGCGTATTCAGAAGTATCTTCAGCCTCAACATTTATTGCAGAATCATTAATCTTTAAAATTTTATCTAAATCCAAGCCCTCTATTTGAACGCTATTTTTACTTTGTTGTGTTTTTTGGGATTCACATGATGATAATAGAACCAACAGCAATATTAATGTGTTCAAACTTATTTTTTTATACATAATAACTTATTCGGGGTATCCACTATATGTTATTTACAAAAATAAATATTTTACAACACTAATCTAACGCATGCTGCCGATTCCATGCAAGCACTTTCACTCCATCAGAAAAATGAGTTATATCAGGACGTTTTGTCAGATTTATTTGGCCCGATGTGTAATGTATATTGAGTTTTGAAATATCAACATCTTTTATCTCCCATTCCTTATGATGAACATAATAGCGATAAACTTTGTCTGATTTGATGAGATACAAACAATAGCGTTCGGTAAGCCATTTGTCTAATTCTGTTTTGAAATGTATATTCTCTTTCACTTCGTAATCCACATCCATACTTAATTGTGATGATTTGCTGTTTGCTTTATAATTATTTTCAGAACGGCAAATCTCAGCTTTTGTGTAAGGAAGACCGGATAATGTTTTTGCAATAAGTGCCGATAAATATTTTTGTGCCAGGATGTTTATAAAATATACCCCTCTCTTGCTATCATTATTAATATAGGTTCTTACATTCAATTCGTCAAAATCTGAAATAAATTTAAGTGCAGGCACATTTTTGTATTTCATTTTCTGCATTGTGAATGCAACCAATGAAACATAAGCATCGCCATTAAATGTATCGACATTTAATTTCTTAGGAACAATTTGTCTAAGTATATTAAATGGCACTTTCCAGTGTAAAAACAACACCTTATTCCACTCCTGATAATAGGACCATTTTCCTTCAGGCAAATCAAAAGGAATATGTTCTGCATCTAAAGCTATTTGACCATTATCCATATAACACTTTATTCTTGGATGCTTGAAAGAATGCTAATGTTGTCACACTACTTCAACCTTTTATTTGAATAAATTCTTCAAAACGTTCTTTGTAATGTTCGGCAATGGCAATTCTCTTCTTTTGAGCAAGGCTGAGAAACTGCTGAATCAGACTCAAATTAAGCGCGTCTTTCATTCAACAATTACATAAAGTCATTTACTTGAGCAACTCGCGTGCGATAACCAGTTTTTGTATTTCGGAAGTTCCTTCACCGATGGTACACAGCTTGCTGTCGCGATAAAATTTTTCTACCGGAAAATCTTTGGTATAACCATATCCTCCGAAAATCTGTACTGCCTCTGTACTGGTATAAACTGCCGTCTCCGAAGCATAATACTTTGCATAAGCCGATTGTTGAGTCACTTTCTCACCACGGTTTTTAAGGTCGGCAGCCTGCAGGGTAAGCAACTCTGCAGCTTCAATGCGTGTGGCCATATCAGCAAGTTTAAATCCTATTGCCTGGAATCCTGCAATGGGTTGCCCAAACTGATGACGCTCTTTTGAATATTTTACTGCAGCATCAAAAGCACCTTTGGCAATGCCCAGTGAAAGTGCTGCAATAGAAATGCGACCACCATCCAATATTTTCATTGCCTGCTTAAATCCTTCGCCTTCTTTGCCCAACATATTTGACATAGGCACGCGGCAGTCTTCAAAAACCATTTCAGCGGTTTCGCTGCAACGCATACCCAGTTTGTTTTCTTTTTTTCCTGCTTTGAATCCCGGTGTGCCACGCTCCACAACCAACGCTGTGATGCCGTTTGAATCGAGCAACTCACCTGTACGCACAAGCACCACTGCCACATCGCCACTCTTGCCATGTGTAATCCAGTTTTTAGTTCCGTTTATTACCCAACTGTCACCGTCTTTCTTAGCCACACACTGCATGCGCATAGCATCGCTGCCGGTATTGGCTTCGGTAAGTCCCCAAGCACCAATCCACTCTGCGGTAGCAAGTTTTGGCAACCATTTTTTCTTTTGTTCTTCATTACCAAACGTCATGATATGACCTGTACAAAGCGAATTATGTGCTGCCATGGAAAGTCCTACTGCACCACAAACACGGGCTACTTCAACAATTGCTGTAACATATTCGAAATAGCTGAGTCCTGCACCACCATATTCTGTTGGTACCAACACTCCCATGAGGCCTGTTTCGCCCATTTTCTTAAATACTTCCACAGGAAATTCCTGCGACTCATCCCACTTCATCACATTGGGACGGATGTGTTTTTCGGCAAAATCTTTTACGGTTTGAGCAATAAGTTGCTGGTTCTCTGTAGGTGCAAATTCCATTGTAATAATTGTTAAAGTTTAAACTGTATTTTCAGCAGGCGGCAAAGATAAAAAATGGTTGCTGATGATGCTATGGGAGTGTCATTTTATCTGATTTACGTCAGGGGGCTTTGCATCCTCATTTATTCTGAATACTTTCGGAAAAAATTACATTACTAAATTTGCTGAATGGAAGATATTATTGAAAAAACGGAAGCGCGTACTGCATCGCTTATGGCCGAAACGCTTATAGGCTCTGAAATTATAAAACTCGCTGCCGAAGTAAATGAAAAAATAAAGCAAGGTGCTACGGTTCACAACCTGACAATTGGCGATTTTAATCCAGCCATTTTTCCCATACCTGACGATTTAAAAAATGAAATCATTCAAGCATATCAGCAGGGAATAACCAATTATCCTGCAGCCAATGGTCAGCCTGAATTGCGAAAGGCCGTTTCTGCTTATATCAAAAAATATCAGAAGCTGGATTACTCGGCCAATGAAATTCTGATTTCGGGAGGTGCACGTCCGCTTATTTATGCCATCTACAAAACCATTATTGATCCGGGCGACAAAGTGATTTTTCCAATACCATCATGGAACAACAACCATTACTGCCATTTATCACAGGCACAACCTGTAGCCATTGAAACATTGCCTCAGAATAATTTTATGCCTAATGCCTCTGAACTGAAAGAACATATTTCATCGGCAGCACTGGTGGCATTATGTTCGCCACAAAACCCTACAGGAACGGTATTCAGCAAGGCACAACTCAACGACATTTGCGAACTTATAATTGCTGAAAACAAAAAACGTAAAAACAAAAAGCCGCTGTACCTGATGTATGACCAGATTTATATGGCACTTACGTTTGGCAATACGCGACATGTAGATCCTGTGTCACTGCATCCTGAGTTACGTCCTTACACTATTTATGTTGACGGATTGTCGAAAGCATTTTCGGCAACAGGATTGCGTGTGGGCTGGGCTTTTGGTCCGGAAACTATTATTGAAAAAATGAAATCCATTCTCTCGCATGTGGGAGCATGGTCGCCAAAACCCGAACAAGTGGCTACTGCACATTTTCTGAGTAAAGAACATGTTGTAGATAATTTTCTGATTCATTACAAAAGTGAAGTAGAAAAAAGGCTGAATTCTTTTTATGACGGATTTACACAACTGAAAAAAGAAAGATTACCCGTAGATGTTATTGACCCGCAGGCTGCAATTTATCTGACCGTTCAGATAAATATTCTGAATAAAAAACTTCCTGATGGAAGTCGCATCAGAAATTCAGCAGATATTACTTCGTTTCTGATTAATCATGCACAGGTGGCGCTGGTACCATTCTCAGCATTTGGAGCTTCTGAAACTTCAGCATGGTTTAGGTTGTCGGTAGGTACGGCACACATGCAGGATATTTCTTCTATCTTCAAAAACCTTCGCACAGCATTAGCGAAGCTCACCGACTGAGCGGTTTCGGGTACGGTACTGCAGAAAACTGTGTATGAACACCGAGCTGATGACAATGGCTGCACCGAGGTAAAATCCCCCGCTCAGCAATTCGTCTTCCTTGAAAAGAATAATGGCCAGTACAATGCTGTAAAGCGGTTCGAGATTTACAGAAAGGTTCATGGTGAATGCACTTATTTTTTTCAATGCTTCGAGTGATAAAGTAAATGCAACAGAGGTGCATACCACGCTCAGCAGAATGAGCCATAGCCAGTCTATTCCTTTTGGAATTTCGAAACTGAAATTAAACACCGGCAACAACCATGGAAGAATGACAGAGAGAAACACAAAACCACTGATGAGCTCTATAAATGTTACGGGTGCAGGTTCGTCCTGATAAACAAACTTCTTGTTGAGAATGGTGAACAGCGCACCGAGAAATGCACTTACCAAAGCGAGTACAATTCCCAGTGCATACATTTTCTGAAATGCAAAAATGATGTAGATACCTGCAATCACAAACAATGCAAGCACAATATTTCCTTTATTGATTTTTTCGCGGAAAAATACCGGCTCGAGCAATGCAGAAAACAACGACACTGACGAAAAACAACTCAGTGCAATAGATACATTCGACTCTTTGATGGAGCCATAAAACGTAAGCCAGTGCATACACACTACACAACCGGTAATGATGATGGAAGCAAGTCTTTTGCGCTCCGGAAGTTTGAAACTGCTATGTCTGAGCATAAACGGAATCAATGCCACAGCACTTATGATCATCCTGTACCATACAATCATCACGGCATTCATGCCAATGGCTTTCCCGAAAATTCCGGTAAAGCCCCATAGCAAAATGGACACATGCATCTGAATGTATGCCTTGCGCATAACTTAAAAATGATGGAGATACTGATACACTTTTCGGGTGGGCAATCCCATTACATTATAAAAACAGCCGTTGATTTTTTCGATACAGGTAAGCCCGAACCAATCCTGAATACCATAGGAGCCTGCTTTGTCAAATGGTTTGTAATGCTCAATGTAAAACAAAATTTCCTGAATACCATATTCTCTGAAATGCACTTCGCTCCTGTCGAAAAATACTTCTTTTTTTTCGGTTGAAGAAATACATACGCCCGTGTACACTTCATGCATTTTGCCGCTGAGCATGGTGAGCATGTGTATGGCTTCATCTTTACCGGCAGGTTTGTTAAGTACCTTTTCGTCATAAACCACAATAGTGTCGGCAGTAATCAGCAATTCGGCTTCTTTTAAATCCTTTACAGCAGTCAATGCTTTTTTCAGAGCGAGATGCAGTACAATTTGTTCGTTTTTGAGATGTGAAGGAAACGTTTCGTCTGTCTGAAAACTTCGCACTTCCACAGGAATATTCATCATATCGAACAGTTGTTTGCGTCTGGGCGATTGTGATGCAAGAATAATTTTTCGGTGTTGCAATCCGGGAATCATACAATAAGTAAGCTGTGCAAAGTAAAGAATTTCTGTGGCAAGACAGCCGACTGTTTATAATATAGCTAAACGTGTTTTTTGAATCATAGTGAGGTTTGATTAATGTCTATGCACAATCTGAATTTTAATAGTTGTGCTTTAAAAATATTTGATTATTTTGTCAGGTTGATATAAACTGCCAACACTTCCTTACAACCTCCTTTTAATTCAACTCATTCAGAACAGTGAGGATATTATACTATTGAAGTTGATATTCGTATTTAATCATCAGTGAAAATACAAAACTCACTGCACGGTTTGTGAAACCTTGAAAGGTTAGTGTATTCGCCTGAATTGAGAAATGCTAAAATCTACAATAATGTTTTCAAACAGTGCCCTTTGTTTAAGATGTAATAATAACGTACAATTTATAACGACTATTTTAGAAACTATTTCTTAAAATATAGTTTAATCTATAAAATAATTAAAGTTTGATTTCCATAAAAAACTGATGCAATGATATTCTATGGATATTTAGAATTCTTATCAATGATTTTAACGTTATGTTTGTTCCTGACTCAATACGCCAATATTGTTTTCGATCTAAATCATTTTCAATAGCAAAAGTTTCATAACTCTTCCACCCTTTTCTTATACGCAATTCCTTTAAAGCCTGCCCTATTAGCTTTAAATTTTTTTCTATTCGTACATCATTCTGCTTCATTTCGGAAGCAATGATGTTATTTGTTATCTAAAATAATTACGGCATATATTGCACATTTGATTTCTTTTTAATGCTTTTGAAAATAAAATTATTCTCACCTCAAAAATCTATTCATATGAAACCGTTAACAACTTTTACATTTTCTTTCATTCTTACCTTGTCAGGCCTATCCTTTAACAGTTATTCCGACCCCTGTCCGGTGAATATTTCTGGAACTACTTCATTGTGTAATTATAGAGTTGATATTCCTTGGCAATTAGATATTAAAATCACCAATTTCGATTCTAACAATCCACAGTATTATACTGTTTCCATATTACCCACTTGGGCCGGTACAGCATCAATCAATCCATTAACTATAAACTCTGCAGCAATTTATCTCGATTTAGACCCCTCAATAAATAATTCTACAACTGATATTGAAATCACTGTGACTTATGCTAACCCAAATTATTGCACATCAACTACCAAGTATTATGTTTATAAGTGTTGCGAAATTAGTGGAGTAACTAATTATATTGATGATAATATGAGTAGTTTTCCAAATCAATATAATCCGCTAGGCTATTATGAAATTACTGGAGAAAACGCTACTGTTAATGGTATTCTTACTGTTAATGCATGGTATCTACTAACCAATTGCAATCTATATATGGCACCTGGTTCTCAGATTAAAGTGAGTAATAGCATGTATATAAAGTTTGCATCATCAGTTGTTACTGCCGCTTGTGATGAAATGTGGAAAGGAATTGAGCTTGACGATTATGCCTCAATAACATTAGTAACCGGTTCTGAGATAAGCGATGCTCAATACGCAATAAAATTCCTTAAAGGAGGTTTCCTAACTATTACAGCTGGAGGAGCTACGTTGAAACGAAATTATATTTCATTGTATGCACCGTATATTTCTACTAATACACCTCCGAATAATACAAGAAATATTTCTATTCCTTTCTTTGAACAAGCCATTTTTGATGGGAGCTCAAACACAATAAACGAATATATGGGACAAACTCCTTCAGTGGTTAATAATAAATCATTAGCTGGTATAGTACTTAATGATGTCAATAATTTTAGTATTCCTTTTGTGAGTAATCCTTTACTTGGAAATCAATTTAATGATTTAAATTCAGGTATTGCGTTGTTTCGTTCTAAATCAACTATTCATAGTTGCAATTTTAATGATATCCATAAAATTAATGGTTACTCATTCCCATATTCTGGAAATGCTATATATTGTAATTCAGATAAAAACAACATTTGTTCAATTCAAATTGGTGCTTTACAAAATAATTTAATTGATAATACTTTTACAAAATGTGATAAAGGTGTAGTTTGTTCTAACAACATTAATATGGTTGTTGAAGGTAATCATTTTAATGAGGTTAGCGAAGAGGCGATTTTGTCTGTGGCAAACCCATTGATGAATATTCAAATAACAAACAATAAAATAGAAAAGGTTAATATGGGCACAAAAGTATTATCTAGCCCAAATGCATTATTAAATATTTCTAATAATACCATTAGCTCCATTCATCCATATTACTCTGGCAACTTTGGTAGTACCGGAATAATTGTAATGAATAAATCAACTAATGCAATGAGAGGAAGTATTTCGTCAAACATAATTGGTCTTTCACGTATTGGAATATATCTTTCACTTTTAGATAAAGATGCTACAGCTCCTAAGTTAAATATTACCAATAATAATCTCTATTTCCATCTTCCTCCAACACAAATTGGATCTGATGTTCATTATGCTATTTGGAGCGATGGCTGTAATAATTTAAATATAAGTGACAATTCCCTTGATAGGATGTATCCAATCTCACTAGGTTTAAGCCAGGCTATGTACGGACTATATATTCGTCAAGGAAAAAATATAGATTTAACCAGGAATTCAATCTCACGATTTGGAACAGCAATGCGTTTTCAGGACAATTGCAGTAATACAAAACTACAATGTAACAATATGATTGCGTGTGAACAAGGTGTATTTTTGAATGATGCAACAACAATTTTAACGACTCAGGGAAATCCTTCCACTATGGAAGCCTGGGATAATAAATGGACTGCTTTTGGATTAAATAACAACAGAACTGCTTGTTCAATTGTTAATCCTCCAATCGGAGTTATATGGTATCACTAAGGCACCTCTCAACCAGGTTCCAGCAATTACACCATATTCAGTCCATTTCCAAGTGCCGGTAATTTTATTATTCCATACCAGAACAGTTTTGCCGGCCCTTGTTCAAATAACCAATTCACAAATGATGAGACTGCAATGCAAAATCATGTGACAGAAGTTGTAGATGAAGATGTAAACTATAACCCTGCTTCATTTAATGAGGATAAATATAAGGACCAAGTCGCTGCTTTTGAATATTTATATGATAATCCGGAATTCAGAAATACAGACAGTCTGTTATTAGCTTTTTATAATCAAACACAAGCTGATAATATTGGTGTTTTTAATAGTGTTGACAAATTAAACCAGTCAGGTGAATATATAAATGCTATATCTGTCCTCAACGGAATTTCTGTAGAGAATTTGATGGAGCAATACCAAAAATACACTTTGGGTTTAGCTTTGAATTTTGCATTTAATTCTGATTATCAGTTGACACAAGCTGACTCTGTTGAATTATTGAATATAGCTTATACCCCTTTAAATATAGGAGGAATTGGTGTTTTAAATGCACGAGCCTTATTAGGGCTTGAGGTTGATATCCAATCAACCGGCTACCGTTTAATGAATCCGGAGTCCCAACCTACTTCTGTTGCATCATCAGTAGAATCGGCCCAGGATAATGTGATTAAAACACTCGTGTTTGACAGTAAAGGTTGTTTGGTTTTAGAAGGTATTTCATTTACAAATACAGAGTACAGAAACTTTCTATCTGAGGGTGTATATACAATAAAGATAATTAAAACCAATTCCACCAACATCAGAAAGATTAGTATTATAAAATAACTTAACTTTATCATCCAATTCCTGCATGTTTAAAAAATCCTATACCATGAAGTTGTTTTTTCTGTTGCTGTTTCATGCATCTTTGGCTTTTGCTCAGCATGAAAATAACATCTGGTGTTTTGGCGACAGTGCAGGAATCAATTTTAACACCTCTCCGCCTTCAACTTTTATAAGTGCCGTAAAGGGCAGGGGTTCATGTGTGAGTGTGGCCGACACTGCCGGAAACCTGTTGTTTTATGGGCAAACTTTTTATTATCCACTGTGGATGCAGGGAGGGCATCCTGACCTCACTGCCGTTTTCAATAAAAATCATCAACTGATGGATAATGGCGATAATATTATTGGTGAGGGGTGGTATCAGGAATTAACCTCATTCCGTGATCCCGGAAATGACAATCGCTATTATTTGTTTTCTTTAAATGTTACAGGTGCCGGTGCGCATGAGGGATTATATTATTCTATTATTGACATGACACTTAATAATGGTTTGGGAAAAGTTGTCAGTAAAAACAACATGTTGCTCAATGATTTTATGGCTGATGGTTTGGCGGCTGTAAAACATGGCAATGGTCGCGACTGGTGGATTGTATGCAGAAAATGTTTTGCGCTGTCAACAGGCTTACCTGTGACAGATTACTACCTCTTTCTTATTTCTCCTTCAGGAGTATCAGGTCCCTTTATTCAAGTAGCAGGACAACCTACTGTTTATAATATAGCTAAACTTGTTTTTTCACCTTCAGGAAATAAAATGATTTATTTTAATGCCCGCGGCTTGTTTGAGTACTATTCGTTTGACAGATGTACAGGAGATATTTCTTTATTACAAACTGTTTTTCCTGAAATCACTTCTTATAAGACTTTCTTTGGTGGTGCCTTTTCTCCTGATGAAACAAAATTTTATTTACAAACCATTGCTTATCCCGATACCAATTATCTGGTTCAGTTTAATCTGGCTGCATCTAACATTGCTTTAAGTGCCGATACGCTGTCCATGCAGATTTACCCAACTCAAATTGGTGGTGATGCAAGACTTGCCCCCGATGGTAAAATTTATGTGTCTAAACCCTATTATGATGGGCTTAATTTTATTTTCCCTTATCCCGATACTACCTACAATATTTATAACTCCTACATTGGTGTGGTTAATTATCCTGACAGTTTAGGGGCTGCATGCGATTATCAGCCTTACAGTTTTTTCTTAGGGGGTGCACGTACTTATTCTGGTTTGCCTAATAATCCTGTATTTGGGTTAGGGCCGTTGGTCAACAGTATGTGCGATACCATTACAGGTATGGAAAATCCAACACAGGCAACGCTTCCGTTGCTAAACGTGTTTTTTGAATCATCGTGGGGTCTGCTTTACGTCAATGCGCACAACCTGAAATTTAATAGTTGTACTTTAAATATTTTTGATTCTTATGGCAGGTTGATATACACTGAAAAAACTTCCATACAACCTCCTTTTTACTCCACTCAAATAAACTGTTCAACATGGAGCAGCGGTGTGTATAGTGTTCAGCTCATCAGTGAAAACACAAAACTCACCGCACGATTTGCGAAACCCTGAAAGATTATTGTTGAAGAATAAAAATACCCTGAATGATGTTTAATTACTCAATCCTTTCCAAAACGGAAGAAATGAAACACCGACCCTTACGTAAGGTACTGTGGATTGTGTGTTCTTAATAAATGTATTACTTCCTGAATTCCCATCCACTACCTTAGAGGTAAACATGGAGCTTGCGCCCACACTTACTGTTGTCACTATTTTTCGGCTGAATAAATGTTCATATACAATTCCTGTTTTCATTTCGAATGTGGAAAAGGAATGCTCAACAGGAATATTCACCACATCTCTTTTAAACAGAGAAATGTTGCTGGCAATTGAACCGGAAAGTGAAACAGAATTTCCTGAATTGATTTCTTTACGAAAAGCAAGTCCTGAAGGGTTGAGTGATACTGATAAATCAGGTTTAAATTTGTGAAAGTAACTTATAACAGGTATAACCGGAAATGGAGCACCCGGCCCGACCATTCCTATAACTCCTACCGACAATGTTGTTTTATCATTATGTCGCAATGTGACCATTGCCAAACCGGTAGCACTAAACTGTGTTTGCCCGCTTATGGGTTCTATCAATCCTGAAGCAGTGACAGAAAAAATAACAGGCAGACTGAAAAGTTTGTCGCTTCGCGAAAAGTTGAATGACGGACTTAACAGCGTGTTATGCTCTACTCTGTTTTCCACAGCCATTTCAGGATTATAATTCACTATATCCGTCAGATGTATTGTCTGATGGCTTGCGCCTACACTTGCTGTAACCAGGTTTTTGCCAATATGCAACAGTGGAATACTGAAATAGGCATTTGTTCTTACCGCCTGATATTTCCCTTTGAAAAAGGGCTGACCATACAAGTTGGATTTAATATTTCCTCCTGCAAACACATCGGTATAAAGTGCACCTTGTCTGAGTAACGGATTTTCCCAGGCCATTTTTTCAAGATATGCTGCCTTTAAATTTTCTCTGATTGTTAAAGAGTCCACCTCTGTTTTTGAAGAATCTTTTTGAGCCACACTTGCAATTGATAAAAACAATAGTGGAAATACCGATGAAAATATTTTCATTGTTGAAACTGAAATTTAAAATGGAGTGTTTACTGATATTAAGCTTTTGAAGTGTTCAATTTCAAAGCCATTTTCTTTTCTTTCCTTTCAGCTTTTTTTTTGCTGATCTTTCTTTTATGCGATCCACGGCCAGATAAGTAACAGGCACAATGAGCAATGTTAAAATCATGGAACTGGTAAGTCCGCCAATCAGCACCCAGGCAAGTCCGTTCTTCCATTCAGAACCTGCTCCTGTTGCAACGGCAATTGGAATCATTGCTATGACCATTGCAATGGTGGTCATCAGAATAGGACGAAATCGTTCCATTGTTCCTTCTACCAATGCATCAAAACTGCTCTTCCCTTCTGACTTCAGATGATTGGTGAAGTCCACAATCAATATTGCATTTTTGATAACCAAACCAACAAGCATAATCAATCCCAACATACCGAATATACTCAGGTTGGTCATGGTTAATGCCAATGCGAGGAATGCTCCAATCATTGCCACCGGCACAGAGAACATCACCACAAAAGGATATACATAGTTGTCGTATAATGCAACCATAATGAGATATACAAGAATAATAGAACCCATTAACGCTACCAGTAAACTTGTAAAACCTTCTTTCTGATTTTTTACATCACCTGCTGCAGCAATGTTTACACCTGCCGGCAAGTCCATTTTCTTAAACTTTGCCTGTATTTCATTCCCCACTGTACCTACCGGACGGCCCACTACCTGTGATGTAATAGTTACTGTTGGCACTTTATCTTTTCTCTCTAATGTAGTTGGACCTGTAGAAGGTTCAACGGAAGCAAACTGACTTAGCTTAATCAAGTCGCCTTTTGAATTTTGAAAACTTAGATTACTAACATCGTGCATATTGCTTCGGTCGAACTGATCAAGCTGCACTCTGATGGGATACTCTTCATCACCTACTAAAAATTTACTGTTGTCATTTCCTGCAAAAGCATTTTGCATGGTTGCTCCTACCACATCCAATGACAAATTCAATTCTGCCATTTTATCTCTGTCCACCTTAATTGACACTTCAGGACTTCCACCTTCCATAGAAGCTTTAATTTCGGAAGTGCCGGGTACACTTGCCATGATGGCTTTTACTCTCTCGCCAACAGCCAAAACAGTATCGAGATTGGCCCCCTGCACCTGAAACTGTATGGGTGCTGATGCACTGCCTGAAATCATACTTACAGGAGTTGCTGTGATTTTAGCACCGGGAATTGTTTCCTGAATTTTAACTTTTATTTGTGCTGCATAGTCACTGGACGACAACGCTCTTTTTTCTCGCGGCACCAGCTTTACATTTATCTGAGAAAAATATGCACTGGTAGCTGCACTGCTTTTTCCTGACGATGCACCTACAGTTGTGAATACATTTGTTACTGCCGGATCGCTTAAAAGTTCTTTCTCGATTTTTTGGGTGAGAAAATTAGTTTGTATCAGTGGAGTTTCCTTTGGCATTTCAGCCTGTATCTGAAATTCACCGTTATCACCATTGGATGCAAATTCAAAACCTATCATACCACTTCCTACGAGGGTAAATGACGCAATCACCAATGCCATGATAGCAGTAAACGTGATACGCTTGTGATGTAATGTCCATTCCAATATTCCTTTGAAAAAATCCTGAAATGATTTGATTGTATTTTCAAACCATATCAGTGGCTTATCTCTTAACTTATCAGGATTCAGATGTGAGAGCTTTGTAAATCTGCTTGCAAGCCAAGGCGTCAATGTGAATGAAACCAGCCAGCTGATTAATGTAGCTGCAACAACTACAATTGAAAACTGAAACAACAAATCAGATATAATACCTTTTACAAAAACGATTGGGAGGAATACAGCTACAATTACCAGTGTAATGGATGTAACAGAAATACCAATTTCTTTCCATGTGCCAACAGCAGCATCCCATGCCGAACTGCCTTTCTCCATTCTCAGATGAATATTTTCAAGTACCACAATGCTGTCATCCACAAGAATACCCACTACCAGCGACAAGCCCAGTAAACTCATCAGGTTAAGTGAAAACCCGAATGCTGCCATCACTGCAAATGTGGATATGATTGAGACAGGAACTGCTATCATCACGATCAATGCATTTCTGATATTATGCAGAAAGAACAACATGATGATGGCCACCAGTATCACTGCTAATATCAAATCATGAATTACAGAATTTGCAGCTTCCTTGGTAAAATCGGCACTGTCGTTTGAAATATTGAAATGTACGTTGGCAGCACTGTACTGCTTTTCTATTTGAGCTAATCTTTCTTTCACCTCTTTGCTGATACCAACGGTATTGCCTTCTTTTGTTTTTACAATAGAGATACCGATTGAAGGAATACCATTAACTCTTGTCAAAGTAGTGGCTTCTTCTTTTGAGTCATAAATATCGGCAACATCTTTCAGCAACACCTGGCTGCCATCAGACGCAGTGGATACAGCAAGATTACTAAGTTCATTGAGGCTTGCAAGTTTTCCACTCAGGCGTATGGACACATCCTGCTGTGTGTTTTTAATACTTCCTGTAGGAAAATTTAAATTTGCATTTGCAATTGCATTTGATACCTGAAGAATGGAAATATTATAAAACTTGAGTTTTTCATTCTTTACATTAATTTTAATCTCCCGCTTTTCACCTCCGGTGATATCTACTTTGGCAACACCATCAATACGGCCTAATTCAGGTTTAATTGTTTTATCCAGCAAATCAGTAAACTCCCTCTCATCCATATCTGATGATGCACCAATACGCATAATCGGTAATTCATCTAATGAAAATTTACCCAGGCTTGGATCTTTGGCTGATGCAGGCAACTCTGACTTTATGGTATTTACCTTACGTTGTGCATCCTGCAATGCTATGTCAACATCAGTTCCATATTTCAGGTTTACGGTAACTACTGAAACACCTTCCTGCGAAATGGATTGTGTGTTATCCAAATTTTCTATATCAGAAACTGCTTCTTCAATTTTTTTTGTCACTGATGTTTCCACTTCATTAGGTCCTGCACCTGGATAAATGGTTGTGATACTGATAACCGGTGTACTCAGTTTTGGCAACAACTCATAGGTAAGCGTGTTGTAGCCAACTAGGCCTAGCAACACCAGTATGCTGAATATAACTACTACCAGTGTGGGACGTTTAACGGATATACTAGAAATGCTCATAAAAATATTTTTATTTGTTTAATGATGAATGTTTATTCTACTACACGAACCCTGGTACCTGTCTGAAGATTGATTTGTCCGGATGTAACTACTTTCTCTGCTGCATTAAGACCTTGCAGCACCACTAAGCGGTCGCCACTCTGATTCTGCACTTCAATATTTTTCAGTGAAACAGTACTGTCATTATTCAGCACAAATACCTGCGCATTCTGAATGCTTCCTACAATTGCCTGACGCGGAATAAATAATTTTTTGCTGTTTTCTTTATTGGCAGTATTGAATTTTGCAATACCAAACATCCCCGCCTTGAGCGGACATTCTTTACTGTTGGGAACTTCTACTTCTACATCATACTTTCTTCCTGCATCAGCCTGAACACTTATCAAACTGATTGTACCGCTAAACAAATGATCAGGATATACTTCAGTTTTGATAGATACCGGCTGTCCCTTCTTCAGTTTAATAACGTCCTGCTCATCCACTCTTACCACCATTTTCAGTTTTGAAATATCTACTACACTTCCCAACTCCATTCCCGGTGAAGCGAAACTTCCCTGCTCCACCTTCACCTTACTCACAAAACCCGACATGGGTGAATGTATATTGGTGTATTTCATCTGCTGCTGAATATTTTTCATATCGGTACGAGCTTTCTCCACACTCAATGCCACATCCTCATACTGCTTCTGGCTGATAGCACCCGCTTCTGCCAAACGTTCATAACGTTCTTTGTTTTTAATTGCATTATTGTATGTGGCCTGTGCTGAGGCTAAACTTGCCTGAAGAGAAGTTGGGTCTATCTGTGCTACTATTTGCCCTGCGCTGATACTTTGTCCTTCGTGAATGTTGAGCTGAATAATTGAACCCTGTGCTTCTGCAATCAGAGGCAATGTTTGTCTTGCTTCAAAAGAACCTGTCAGTTCAATATTGTCATCCACTGCTTTCAATTCTACAGAAGCAATTTTTACAGGTATGGCAGATGCCTCTCGCGGAACAGCATTCGCTCTTGCTTCAATTTTTCTTTTGTTGCTGTATAATGTAACTGCAATGGCTATTACAAGTATTGAAATTACAGCAACAGGGATTATCAATTTTGATTTTTTATCTTTTTTAAGATTTTCCATTTTATAGTTGAATAAATTTTTTAATGATTAATTTTTGTTTGACATATCTTTGATTAACTGACTCAGCTGACCACTGGCTTTCATAGTTTCCAGCTCAGCAAGATGGGTTTGAAGCATTGCTGTAAGAAACTGCGACTGAGCTTCGCGCAAACTGTTTTCAGCATTTATTAATTCAGACAAATCAGATACACCTTCTGTGTATGACAGTTTTGCAACGTTGTATAAATCTTCTGCAAGTTTCATGTTTTGTGTTTGTGCTTCAAAAACTTTTTGATTCTGATTAAGATTGTTGGTAGCAGTCCGGTATTGGGTTTCAATATTTTTTTCTGTGTAGGCTTTGCTGAGTTCCAGTTGTTTCATGGCAATTTTGCTCTGAGCAACCTGATTGCGTTTTTTAAAACTGTCAAAAATCGGTATGCTCAGATTCAGGCTATAATATCCTGATGTAATCCCGGTGGTGGCATTGTTGTCAAACAATTTTTCTGTTTGCCACTGACGTCCGTAATTGGCAGAAAAAGTAAGTGTGGGTTTATATCCGGACTGAATATTTTTTGTATTTAACTTTTGCAAACGGATTTGCTTGTCAATAATATTCAAATCAGTGTTGGCAGCCAGATTTAATTGTCCTGACAGAGCTATTTTTTCTGATTCTCCGGGAGCAGTAATCACAATGGGTTGATTCAAATCAATATTCATCAATAGTTTGAAGTTGTCAATTACCTTTTCATAATCATTCTCTGCATTTGAAAGTTGGGTTCTCATATTGGTGAGGTTTACTTTCAGTTGTTCAACATCCACTTTCTTGGCAATACCTTCTTTAAGCTGAAGGCTGGTGATGTCCAACAATTTTTCTGTTCTGTCTATATTGCCTGCATACAGTTCTTTTTGTTTCTCGGCTAACTGAATTTGTATGTAAAGACTTGCCATGTTGTATATCAAATCTTCTTTAGACTGAAAAGTCTGTAATTCATATAACCCCTGACTTTCTTTTGCTGCCTTCAGTCCTGTGATTATTGATGGGTTGTAAATATTCTGGCTAAGCTGAACTGTGCCGTTATATACATAACGGGTTCCAAACTTTACAGGTATGGTAGTGCCCGGTTGACCCATCAAATCTCCAGGAAGCAGTTGTGATGCCTGCTTATAGTTATCAGTTCCTCCGGCACTGCCTGTAATTTGTGGAAAGGCTGATGATTTTATTTCCTTAATCTTATATCTATTAGTTGTTTCGTCTAACTGTGCACTTTTTAGCTGAGGGTTATTTTTTACTGCATATCTGATAGCCTCTGTTAAGGAAAGTCGCAAAGTATCTTTTTGCTGTGCAAAAGAGGCACTGCCAAATAAAGTTACTGCTGCTAATGTTAACCAATACTTCTTCATATGTTTAATATGTTTAGTTTGTTCATCTCTTACTGAACTTAAATGATAAAAAAAATTATTTAATCTTTTCTGTGTACACTTTGTGTAAAGCGCTTAGAAACTCTGTCATTTCTTTGAGAGCTTCGTTAAACTCTTTTGTTTTCTTGCTACGCTGTGCCAATATTCTGTGATTAAGGTTTCTGTACTTTTCCAATCCATCAAAATGTCTGGATGCAGTATCCTTCCATTTATGTATAGGCACATAAAAATATCTTTTTCTGTCGCCAAGTTTAGTTTTGTATTCCATTCTGTTTGTAGCAAGCAGGTGACTGATGGCCTGGCTGGTACCGCTTTTGCTCAATCCAAGCGTATCCTGAATCTGATTAAAACTTAATTCCGTCTCATCAGCTACATTTAACAAAGCAAGAATCTTAGCCATAGCCGGCTGCAGGTTGGTTTGCTCCATAAATACTGCATACTGTTCCACCAACTCCACCTGTTCCTTTGTTAGTTTAATTTTCTCTGACATAATTTTTCGTATTTGATGGCACAAAGATAAGAAGGTTTTTTTAGTTCACAAAACACTGAACTAAATAGTTTTGTCAATGTTTTGTCAAATCTGATATAAGAAAACAGATCATTCATGAAGCGATATTTGGTGTTATGTTACAGATGTTCAGTTGGGTTGCCAATTCCAGTATTTAGTTCATTGAGCTTTCAAAATCTGACTGCTCAAAGTCTTCACGGATATTTTCTATTTTGTCTTTAATCTTTCTTAAACCAAAAGCTAAAACAATTTGCACCACTCCAAACATCAACAGGCCAATTCCTATGCAATATATTATTGCAACACTTGTTATTATGGGATTCCATAAAAGAATGAGAGAAGTGATAACGCCCAAAATCCCAAAAGTTAATACCCACCCCCAGTACTTTACATGATATTTTTTAAGATCAATTGAGTTGGTTATCTCCATGATGGAGCGAAACAGCAGCCAGAAACCAATATAATAACACAATATCAATCCGGTTACTCCCGGAATCAATGACAGTTGTAACCCCAGTATAAGGGTAATAATTCCTCCCGCTAAATACCAGCCCCAGTTTTTGAGTTTTTTTCGGTTTGAAACACTATATGCAATTTCAGAAATACCACCTATGACAAATCCAAAGCTGATAACCCATGCCAGTGCTAAGAAAGAAGAAAGGGGTGTAAAGAATACCCCGATACTAAGAATGATAAACATGATTCCGGTAATCAATAACAGATACCAGTAGTTTAAACGATTTTCGAATTTACTTTTCATTTTCTTTAGTGTTAAATTTTTATAATGAATGACTAATATTTCAATAAATTTTATTTCTTCCGATTTATGGTTTTAAGTTGAATGTTTTCTGTTTATTTTTTTTAAAAGAAGCTGCTTCAACAAAGGAAGCAGCTTCTTGTCAACCCCTCTACCCTTATCAAATCACTAAAATTTATATTTCAATCCTACCTGCACACCTGCTGTCATATTATGCGTATCTGCTCTGCCTGAAGTGAAGCCGGAATAATCCTCATTCTCTGCGTTGGTAATATCATAATCAAAGTGCAATCCTGTCTGCAGGAAAATGTTTTGAGTTAATTTGAATTGCACACCTGCATTAACCATAGCGCCTATGGTAACATCCTCAAATCTGTCTTTGTTATCCACTGATCCGCTACTCTCATCATCAGAAAATTCAGCCTTGGTAAGTATGCTTACCTGAGGTCCTATTTTACCGAAAAAAGATACCGGCTTTGATGCATCTGTATTGTACGAAAAATAAAATGGCATTTTCACATACTCAAGTTCCTGATTTACTTCCAGACCAGAAACTTCCCATTTTTCGCCCTGAAGCGAATAAAGTACATCCAGACCTATTCCGATATTATCGGTAAAGTTGTAACCTGCACCTACACCAAAGTTTGCATTGAAGGTGGCTTTCTTTTCTATAGCGCTGTTGTCATTATCATCACTATTCTGCAGGAAGCTGAATTGAGGGGTTGCTTTCACACTTACTGAAAATCCCTGTTGTGCCATTGCGATTGAAACACTTCCTGAAATCATTGCAACAACCATTGCACTCATTAAAATCTTTCTCATTTTTTTTTAATTTATTTTGTTAAACTTTTTTTCTGTCAAAACCAGAATGATTAATTGGAAATTGACGGGACAAAAGTACCTTCAGCAGACCCTTGAGAGAAGGGCTGGCATTCGGCATTATTGGTCTGAAAGTCGGAACATGCAGTATATTTTATACAATACGCTGATATTTTCCGCTCAAACTTCGGAATTACTTAACTTATTACTGGTTTGACCTGTAGGTTTTAGGAGATACTCCTTCCATCCTTTTGAAAAACTTTCCGAAAGAAGACTGGTCGCTGAAATTTAGCGCATCAGAGATTTCGGCAATACTTTTAGAAGTAGTTTTTAACTGAATTTTAGCAGCCTGAGCAAGCAGAGAGTCTATTGTTTCACCTGCAGTGCGTTTGCTCACTTCCTTTACGGTTTCGGTAAGATGTTTGGACGTCACAAACAGTGCATCGGCATAATATTTCAATTCTCTATGCTCACGAAAATGTTTTTTAGCCAGTGCATAAAATTCTATGGTTAGTAATTCTTTTCTCGTAAATTGCTGATTGTTCTCTAAAGCATAATGAGGAGCAAGAGCAGCCAATTCAAGAATGAAAATCATAAAAATATATTTTACAATTTCCATTTTGAAAGGATGCTGATTATTTTCTGATATTCTTGCTTCCATTTGGTGAATCAGATTTACTAAATTCTTTGCTACTGGTTTTGGCAACGTCCACACCGGTTTATGTCTGGTAGAATAATAATCTGTAGCCTCCCAAAAACGATCTGGTAAATTCAACTGTGAAATGAATTCGGATGTGTAAGCTACAATTTTCAGAACTGCATCCTTGCTGATGTAAACACGCTCTTTAGCTGCATCAGGTGGAATAATCAACAAATCATTCTTTTTAAGATTTAACTTCTTCAGATTAATTTTTGCACCCGCTTCACCATCAGCAAATAATACGAAGATGAAAAAATCATTTCGGACATTACTTCTTGCAATTAAATCATCCAGGATTATTCCTTTTGAAAAATCCAAAGTCAGAACAAAAAAGTTTTCAGTACTGCTATGTAATGTTTCGCTTTTGGGATTTTTCATAATGACAACTTTGTATATACTTAAATAAAAACTGAAATACAAAGGTACAATACAACTTGAGTACAATTATTGAGAAACCGCTTCAGGCAGGTTTGCTTTTTGATTTGAAATGGTGTTCTGCTCCTATGAACTATTTCCTGAAATAGTTTTGATGTGGTTTAAGATTTCCTAACCTGTTTGTCTCTGATACTACTTACAAATTCAGGTGTAATACCTAATTAAACTGCAATTGGTGAAACCCTGAAAGATTATTGTTGAAGAATAAAACCTCTATTAAAAAAATCTTCCTCAGCGAATAAGGATCTTTATAAAATCTTTGTTACTGCCGTTAAAAACATTGGCATCATAGGTGCCGGGTGAGTTGATGATTCCTGCACGGTCGGAATGTTGCCAAAACAACCATTGTATGGATTTCTCCACCTTGAGTTCCTCCTCGTAATAGTGTGCAATCCAAAAATAATAATCCGGAAAATCATCAGCCAGATAGTCTTCAATAAAACTGATGTTGGAGTAAAGAATCGGTTTCACTTTATACTCTTTTTCGATGATGGCAATAAACACTTTCAGTTTTTTTACCAAATCTTTTCGGGTAAGTCTTCCTTTTTCTTCCACATCAATCACCGGAGGTAAATCGCCTTTGGAAAGACTGACACTTGAAATAAAATTCTTTGCCTGAAGTGTAGCATCCAGTGATGGCAGAAAATAATGATAAGCACCCCGGGTGATTTTGTTTTTTCGTGCAGCATCCCAATTGTCTCTGAACATGGGGTCTTCGAGTAAAACGCCTTCGGTAGCTTTAATAAATGCAAATGAAAAACGAATGGTATCACCATCCCTGTTCAATGTTTTCAGGCTGCTCCAGTTGATGTCGGGTTGCCATCGCGATACGTCAATACCATGAACCGTGTAACCGGCAGGGTAATCAATCTTACTGAACCTACCTGATTCTTTATAAAATACTCTTTTCTGAAAACGCCATGCTTTATAACCATAACGAATGACCTGTTTATGATAAACAATTAATACGACAGGCAATAATATGGCTATTGCAAGTATCCATATCCTACGCGAACTAAAAGCCTTTCTTTTTGCCATAACCGTAAAACGAAGTAACAGAAAAAAATGTTATCGGTTTGTTTGATTGATGAATTTATTTGCTGTTACCACTCTGAATTTTCTTAAACACATATATCTGCGTCAACTCGGCTTTCCATACCTGAATTAACAATGCTATCATGTTTGATTTATTTTATTAGTTAGTTGCTTTTCATTTTTAATGTTATGTCGCCAATATTGTAACAATATACAGAAGCCGGTAAAAAAGAAAACACTAAACTTTCGATTTGTTTTATGCCTAATCGATCTATAGATGTTACTAAAGCCTTTTTTAAGTGATTACTTTTACAAAACTGAATTAAGCTTTTTAACTCGTGTGGTTTTTCAAAATATCGGTTACTCCATTTTATTTCTGCGCCCCATAAAGGCTTATATTTTTTATCATCCACCAACACCAAATCTACTTCACCTTCTGTTCTTCCTGTTCTCCAACGTGCATAAGTCAAGTCTAATTTGTCGCTATGCATCCATTGCGAAAGTACCGCTGTTTCAACCATGTTTCCTATCTCGCTATCGGTTTCGCTTATAGGCGAAAACAATGCTGTGCGTAATGATGGATTGGTTAGATAAACTTTGAAACTTGTAACACGTCTTAACCGTTTTGCAGTTACATCCACTTTATTCAATACTTTAATTAAGAATGCAGCTTCCAGATACTCAAGATATTTTTTTAAAGTGTCCTTTTGTATTCCACTTTCATTGCTCATTGACTCATACGAAAATTCCTTACCTGTATGGTATGCCAGATAAGTAAAGAATCTGTTCAACTCCTGCACATCTTTTATCCCGTATAAGCCGGGCAAATCACGCAGCAACACCTTGTCCACAATATCATTTTTTACGTATCTTCCCATGTCACTTTGAATTTTATCACTTAAAACAACTTCAGGATAGCCACCAAAATTGAGATAGTTTACAAACTCTTTGTTTAACACTTTTATATCTTGCGTAAGGCAATAACGAATTGGTTTATCACCATAAGTTATTTGACCGTTATACATCAGGTGATTCAGATTTTTCAGATGAATGTATTCCTGAAAAGTAAGAGGGGGTAACATAAAATCCGTAAATCTGCCGGCACCGCTTTCAGTACTGTGAAGTTTCAGTGCTGCTGCTGCCGAACCTGACACTATGAATTTAGTCTTCGGATATGAGTCAACAAGAATTTTCAGATGTCGCTCCCAGTCTTTGAGGTATTGTATCTCGTCAAAGAAAACGTAGCAACTATTTAAGTTGTCACGATTGAGTGATTGCTTACATAGTTTTAAAATATCTTCCAGACTTAATTGTACATAAATGGGATTATCAATTCCTATAAAAAAGATTTTCTGAGGATCTATGTTTTCGGTCAATAGTTGTTGAATACTATGAAAGAGCATCACTGTTTTACCTACCCGTCTTGGCCCCATAAGCACCAATGCTCTTCGTACACTTTTTTCAATTACATAAGGGTAAAATAAATTAAAATAAAGGCGCTTTGCCATCACACTGTACTCTTCGGGTATTTGCTTGTTAACCCACCATGGGTTTTCGTAGCGCAAACGTTCTATTATTTTTTCTGATGGAATAAGAATTGAATTACTCATAAAATCATTTATTTATACAAATATAGCATAAATAAGTAGATTTATAACTATTTATTTTGACAATAATGTTAAAATTAGCAAAAAACTTACAAATATTAGTGCTAAATCTAAAAATAGAACTGCAGTAATAAACCCAAGGAGAGGATTGCTAATTTATGATAGTAGGCTTAAATCTTATTCAATCACCTTCACAGTCATTTTCACATCCTGCAAAGGTCTGTTCTGTGGATTGGTAGCAACGGCAGCAATTTTTTCGAGTACATCCATTCCCGAAATCATTTCGCCAAAAACAGTATAGTCCATATCGAGGAATGGAGTTCCTCCTTCGGTTTCATATATTTTGATTTGTTCAGGGGTGTAAGTGATTTTTTTTCTGGCTGCCATCATATTCAGCTCGGCAGCAGTCATCGGTTTGCCCTGCACAATATAAAACTGGCTTCCTGAAGATGCTTTCTGTGGGTTCACCTGATCGCCCAGTCGTGCTGCAGCAAGTGCTCCTTTTTTATGAATCAGTTTAGAATTGAATTCTGCCGGAATGGTATAACCGGGGCCACCGTTGCCAAGCATCACATCAGGTGCAGCATTTTTTGACTGAGGGTCGCCACCCTGAATCATAAAGTCTTTGATGACTCTGTGAAACAGTGTACCGTTATAAAAACCTTCCTTAGCCAATTTGATAAAATTATCTCTGTGCTTTGGTGTTTCGTTATAGAGTTTGAATTTCATTGTGCCAAAATCGGTACTGATTTCTACAAGAGTTTCTTTGTCAGTACTCTTGGCTTTATCAGCCATAACTTTGCTTTGGGTTTGTGCCAAGGCAGCAAAAGGCAATAACAATGCGAGGAAGAGGAACTTTTTCATATTTATTTTTATCTATTTTTGAAGTGTAAAACAAATTTACGGCATTCACCGTAAAACAGCATACAAGAATAATAAAATTCCATTCACATGAAAAGTAGCTTTCTGAAAACTCATCTGATGTTAATTGCAGGTCTTATTCTGATTACAGGAATGATATCGTGCAAAAAAGAAGGTCCCTGCGAGGCTGTGATTACAGTGACTGATACTGCAGGTGTTGCCATCAAAGGTGCTACTGTAGTACTACGTCAGGATGACGCTATAAACCCCACCACAGGAGCACAGGCCAATGTGCATGCCGAAGGAACCACCGATACCTATGGCAAGGCTACTTTTGAATTTAAACTGGAAGCAGTGTTGAATGTGGAAGTTACCAAGGGTGCACTTACAGCCAAAGACTACGTTCGTTTAGAGCAATCCAAAACTGTTTACCGTACGGTTATTCTCAAATAGGTTGATTTTCAAGGTTAAACCCTTGAAGTTCAAAGTACTGAATCACATTTTTTTTCAGCATTAAGTCCTGATCCTTCAGACTCATCTGAGGGGGGTGTTTCACTATTTCATACTGAGGCCAGCCATCATCATCCAGGCCTGTAAATTCATAGTATCCTTCAAAGCTTAGCAGGCGACAGGTGGCAATATGCATTAAGTCCTGTTTTTCGTCTTTGCTGAAGTTTTGAGGCCCTTTGCCCAATTCCTGCACACCAATAAGAAAAATCAGACCCTGCAAATCGGGCTTTTCACCAAATATATCGTTGAGTTGCCGTAAAAGTTCACCCCACTTATGCTTGATTTTCTGAATATTTGTTTCGTCCATAAACAATAAAGTGTTCAAAAGTACCACAAACAGACAATAAAACGCATGTAGGAAAAACCACTAAATTTGAAAAACCACAGTAAATCCCCCATAAACAATGAACCTCAAAAGATTAAAATCTGTAGTTATAGCTGCAACCATAGCTGTAACACTAAACAACCATGCCACTGCCTCAGACAAATCTGCACCTGTTGACGTAGTATTTACGCTTGACCTGAGCGGAAGCACCAACGGACTCATTGATGATGTTCGCGATAAAATCTGGGACATGAATAATGAGTTGTCCCGTTTGAGCAATGCAGGCACCATCCGTTATGCTGTGGTAGGCTACGGAAGACCAAGTTTCGGAAGCAGAAATCAATTTGTGAAAGTGCTGTGTCCGTTAACTACTGATGTAGATTTTCTGGCAGGAGAATTATATAAACTGAATCCTAATATAGAAAAAGGTGATCAGCTGATGGGCGCTGCCATCAGAGCTTCTGTGGAGTTACTTAACTGGTCAAAAGAAAAAGGTGCTGTAAAAGAAATGTTCATCACCGGTAATGGTTCCGCTTTTCTAGGTTCTTTTAATCTGCAGGTATCATGCGAACTTGCAAAAAGTCATGGCATCAGCATTCACCCACTTTATTGCACAGCTTCATTAAGAGCAAGAGATATTGGAGGATGGAATTTTATAGCAGATTTCTTTAACAACAAAACAACTGACATTAAAATTCACAAGCGTTTACCTGAGTTTTCTACTGTTCAGGATAACAATCGCCTTCGCGAACTGGCAACAGAGCTTAGCAAAACCTATATCTACTATGGAAAAAATGGTTTGGCAAACTACAAGACTATGATGAGCAATGAAAAAAATGCATTGCGTGCAGGTGCTTCTACTTATGAAGCTATGATGTATCATAAAATTTCTGATCAGTATCAGGGACATCAGTCAAACTGGGATTTGGTTGATTTTATAAAATCACGCAACGGCAATCTTAAAAACGTTGATCCGAAAACTTTACCTGATTCACTAAAAAATATAAATCCGGAGCAGTTGCTCACTAAACTGATTGAACTGAAAGAAAAAAGAAACTATCTGATAAGTCAACTCCGTCAATTGCTTCCTTATAACCGTCAGGATGCTGTGAATGCCTTTTATGCTACTAAAACAGACGAAGGTGCAATGATTTTTGACAGGGTAGTTATGACAACACTTCAGGCAAAAATCAGCGGAGCAGAATTAGCAGTAAATTAATTTTCAGAAAAAAATTAAACTGAAAAATTTCTGGCAGCTTCGTTCCAGTTGACTACATTCCACCAGGCATTGATGTAATCGGGTCTTCTGTTTTGGTAATGCAGATAGTAAGCATGCTCCCAAACATCAAGTCCTAAAACAGGCTTACCTTTCAGCTCACTGATATCCATCAAAGGATTGTCCTGATTGGCAGAAGAACCTACTTCGAGTTTACCGTCCTTGTTGACAATAAGCCAAGCCCATCCTGATCCAAAACGGCTTTTAGCTGCATCATTGAATTTTGTTTTTAAGTTTTCAAATGAACCAAAGGCAGAGATAATGGCATCTTTCAGTTTGCCTGAAGGTTCACCGCTGCCACCGGGAGTAATCAGTTTCCAGAAGAATGAGTGATTGAAATGTCCTCCACCATTGTTGCGGATAGCAGCCGGATAGTGTGAACAGTTTTTCAAAAGTTCTTCTAAGGTTTTGTTTTCAATTTTTTCTGCAACAAGTGCTTTGTTTAAATTGTCAACGTATGCTTTATGGTGTTTGGAGTAATGTATCTCCATAGTCAGAGCATCAATATGTGGTTCAAGTGCTCCGTATTCAAATCCCAGAGGAGGCAAAGAGAATGCAGGTGATTCTGCCAATCCGCTTAGCCCTGCTTTTGACTGAATACTAAACAATGCCAGTGATCCTGCTGCCATTGCACTGTTCTTTAAAAATGTTCTTCTGTTGCTCATGATTAAATTTTTTATTCCAGTTCTATTAAAATTTCATTCTTCTCCACTCTTGCTCCTTTGCCCACGTTCACTTTTTTTACTACTGCATCGCTCAATGCCTTCAGGTTGTTTTCCATTTTCATCGCTTCAAGTACCAACAGGTTTTCTCCTTTTTTTATTTGCTGACCTTCTTTAACCAACACATCCAGTACCAAACCCGGCATAGGAGCTTTCAGGTCGTTCACCTTTGCGCTTAACATCTTATCCATGCCCAGTTGCTGTAACAACTCATCATATTTGTCTTTCAACTCCACCGAATAGTTGTGACCGTTAATTCTTACTCTGAATTTTTTTTCAGCAGGAACCGCCTCAATCAGTTCGGCTGTGTACGACTGATGATTGACAATTAAATGCAAACGGTTTTCAGATACTTTTATAATGTCGGCACTTTCTTCTTTTTTACCATGCAGAAAAGTACCGGACTGCCTGTTGTATGCTGATTTATATTCTTTTCCGTTTATAATAGCTTTCACTTTTTTCTCTTTTCTGCAAAGATAAGATTCTGTTATAACAATACTGAATGATAAACTTCACTGATATTCACAACACATTGCATTTCATTATTCTGCTCAACCTTTAACTTGTTTGTATAAAGTTATATCTGTGCCGTTGTTCAAACTATTTGCTTTCATTTCACTTTTTATTCCTTGTTATCTTGCATTTTTGTAATCTTAAATAACGGTTGTTTTAAATGAAAGTTTTCAAGTTTGGTGGTGCTTCGGTAAAAGATGCGGATTCAGTAAAAAATGTAGCGGCAATTCTTACGAAATTTCAAAAAGAAAAATTGCTTGTAGTAGTTTCAGCTATGGGCAAAACAACCAATGCACTTGAAAAAGTGGTGAACGATTTTTTTTACCAAAAAGGCAATGCGCATCAGGCACTGGATGAAGTGCGTAACTTTCATATCACCATCATGGAGGCATTGTTCGAAAATAAACAACATGCAGTGTTTGGTGAAGTACAACAAATATTTGATTCTACTGCGCAAATACTGAACACGAAACCTGAAGGTAGCTTTGGATTTTATTACGACAGTATTGTTTCTGCAGGAGAACTTGTATCTACAAAAATTGTGAGTGCACACCTGAATGAAAGTGGTATTAACAATTCCTGGCTGGATGTACGCACTGTACTGAAAACCGACAGTACTTATCGCGAAGGAAAAGTTGACTGGATGCAAAGCAGCGCACTGGCGCATGATATTGTAATGCCTTTGCTTAAGGGAGAAAATTCCATTGTGCTCACACAGGGTTTCATCGGTTGCGATTCTGAAAATCATACAACCACTCTGGGCCGTGAAGGTTCTGACTATTCTGCAGCCATCTTCGCATATCTGCTGGATGCGGAGGAAATGTATATCTGGAAAGATGTTCCCGGTGTACTGAATGCCGACCCAAAGTTTTACAGTGATGCACAAAAACTCGATCAGATAAGTTACCATGATGCTATAGAACTTGCGTATTATGGTGCTTCGGTCATACACCCTAAAACGATAAAACCTCTGGAAAATAAAAATATTCCACTATACGTAAAATCATTTCTCAAACCTGATGCAAGCGGAACAGTGGTGCGAACAGGGGTTCAAACCAAACCTCTTATACCGTCATTTATTTTTAAAAACAATCAGGTGCTGATCAGTATTTCAGCAAAAGATTTTTCATTCATTGCCGAAGATAATTTAGCTAAGATATTTGAACTCTTTGCTTCATCGGGAGTTAAGATAAACCTGATGCAGAATTCGGCTATCAGTTTTTCAGTCTGTATGGATATGGATGAATTTAAAATTCCACCTCTTACTGAAGCACTGAAACAGGATTTCAAAGTTCTTTACAATACGGGAGTGATGTTATGCACCATACGTCATTACTATCAGAATACGATTGACACACTCACCGCAGGAAAAGAAATTCTACTCGAGCAACGCAGCCGTAACACAGCACAACTTGTAATACGTGATATTAAAAAATAGCTTCCTGATGAATACAATACAAACACTACCTACCATGCGTAAATCCATCATCATCTGGTTGCTGACGGGCTGCTTGCTCATAGCTGCAATGGTGGTTATTGGCGGCATCACCAGACTGACAGGAAGCGGACTCTCTATTACAGAATGGAAACTTATTCGCGGAACCATTCCTCCTCTCAACGAGCAGCAGTGGCAGGAAGAATTTGAAAACTACAAAGCAATACCGCAATATCAGAAACTCAACTATCATTTTACGCTTGACGACTTCAAACAAATTTATTTCTGGGAATATTTTCACCGCCTGATAGGCAGAGTAATTGGAATGGTTTTTCTGATTCCTTTTCTGTTTTTCTGGATGAAAAAACAGTTTGACCGCAAGCTGATGAGAAATGTTTTGTTACTTTTTGCATTAGGAGCTTTTCAGGGTTTTTTAGGATGGTTTATGGTGAAAAGCGGTCTTACAAAAAATACCTATGTAAGTCATTACCGGCTGGCTATACATTTGATTTCTGCCTTTATCACTTTTGGTTTTACTTTTAAAGTGGCTCTCGACCTGATTTATCCTGAGAATAAACCATACGATTTACATCTTAAAAAACTTTATCGTTTAGCATGGATAACTTTAGGAGTTGTTACCTTGCAGATTATTTACGGAGCATTTGTTGCAGGACTGCATGCAGGACACATTTTCAATAATTTTCCTAAAATGGATGATGACTGGATTTCGTCATCGGTATCATTTGCATTGCAAAAAAACGGAATCACAGCCTTGTTTGATGCCATACCTGTGGTACAGTTTATTCACAGGTATGTGGCCTATGTAGCTGTATTGTTGATTTTGTATCTGTTTTTTATGGCTAGAAATTTCAACCGTGCACGAATGAATAATCTTTTTTCTGCAGAGTTAAAGAATGCAGTAAATCTGCTTCCGGTAATTGTATTGTTACAGTTTATACTTGGTGTGTTTACCTTGCTATACTCAGTGCCTGTGTGGCTTGGTGTTCTTCATCAGATTGTTGCATTTATACTCTTTGCTTTAATGGTATTTCTGATTCATCGCCTGCAGAGTGGAAAAATGCCGGCAACAAATTAGATTTTTGCTGTTGTATGCCTGAATTTTAATCTATGTGGTATTGGCAATAATTCATCTACAAAATACTTACTTTCGCAATGTATTATGGTCAGGTTTTCCGGTAATATTTTTTCAAGAATTGTTTTTACAGGACTATTAATTATCCTGCAAAGCACTTTTGCCAATGCACAGTTTTATCAGGGTTCACAAATGACTTTTGGAAAAAACAGAGTGCAATACACCGATTTTTACTGGACTTATTATAAGTTTAAAAACTACGATGTTTATTTTTATGTAGGAGGAAAAGAGCTTGCCGCTTATGTAGCTGAGCAGGCACAGAATGAAATGTACGATCTGGAACGTTTGCTGGACTATCGCAGCACCAACCGTTTTCAGATTATTGTTTACAACAAACTCAGCGACCTCAAGCAAACCAACATCGGTTTGGAAATGGATGATTTGTCGTATAACATTGGGGGGCTTACGCGTGTAATCGGAAATAAAATACTTATTTACTTTGATGGCAATCACGAGCATTTGCAACAACAAATACGTGCGGGTATGGCCCGAGCATTGCTCGACCAGCTGATGTATGGAGGTAACATTCGCGAACGACTGCAAGCATCCATTTTACTCAATCTTCCATTGTGGTTCAATCAGGGGTTGGTAACTTATCTTGCAAAAGGCTGGACGGTAGAAGATGACAACCGTCTTCGCGATTTGCTCTTGTCGCACAAGATAAAAAGTATGAGCCAACTAATGGAAATGGATGAAGTGTTTGCCGGACAAGCTTTGTGGAAATACATCATGGATACTTACGGCCAAGCCTCGCTGAGCAATCTGGTTTATATGACACGCATTAACCGCAGCCTCGAGAGTGGATTCGTATATGTGCTTGGCACTCCTCTGCGTCAGCTTTCTAAAGACTGGTATAAAAACAGTATTCAGCATTATGAGCAGTTTGACAAAGACAAATTGCCTGTTGCCGGCAGTCCGTTGCAAACAAAAGAAAGAAAGAAAATACTTACACAAGCTGCACCGGATCCTTTTGGAAGCAGAGTAGCTTATGTTGCCAATAACAAAGGAAAATACAAGGTGCGTGTTTATGATGTACAAAACAATAAGAGATACACGGCTGACTGTGGAGGATATGCTTCAGTAACTACGGAAAATGATCTTTCATATCCGCTTCTCGCATGGCATCCATCAGGTAAAATTCTTGCCATCATCAAAGAGAAGAAAGGTAAAATATGGCTGAACCTTTATAACACCGATACCAAAGAGTCAGACATTTCGGAGCTGATGTATTTTACAAAAATTTTAAGCATCAACTATTCACCTGACGGAAGTAAACTTCTGATGTCTGCTGTACAAAAAGGTCAAAGTGATATTTATCTTTTCAATCTGCGCGGACGAAATTTTGAACAACTCACCAATGATATTTATGATGACCTCTATCCTGCTTATGATATCACGGGCACACGTGTGCTTTTCAGTTCCAACAGACCTGTAGATACCTTGGGTGTAGATTATAAAACTCATCCTGCACAAAACAATCTTGATTTGTTTGCGCTGAACATTTACGACCGTACAGGCAATCTTTTACGCATAACTTCAACTACGGCAAATGAAATAAATCCGATTGCGTATGACTCGTTGCGCATTGCTTATTTATCAGACAAAAATCAGGTGCTTAACCGCTTCATTGCCGAAATGGACAGCACCATCAGTTTTATTGATACCACAGAGCATTATCGTTATTTTTTCAGGAATTATGCTATGACCAATAACAACAGAAATATTTCAAGTCAGACTATCAGTTACAGAAAAAATAAAATTGCAGAGTTGATTTTTAATAAAGGGCGTTATAATATTTATCTGAAAAATGCAGACCCATTTGATAAAACTAAAACGTATTCGCTGAACAATGCTTCCACTGCTTTTCCTCCGCGGGCAGAATCGCCATCGCCTAAGGTTGTTAATAAAGATGCCATCATCATCAATCAGGAATCCAAACTGAAGGATACCACTGCTATTGATGTAAGTAATTATGTTTTTCAGAGTGAGTTTGCCTCTAAGAAAAAGAAAAAAGAAGAACCGGAAAAAAGCACAACTGCAGTAACTGACACACTCACCAAAACAAAACTTCCGGAAGAAACAATAACAACCACTGAACCTGAAACACAAATTGACACTGTCGGATTCAGAGTGCCCAAACAGCGCAATTATGATATTTCTTTTGCATCAGATTACATCCTCACACAGCTTGACAACAGTTTGTTCAACACCACCTATCAAACCTATACAGGAGGAGCTGTTTATTTTGACCCGGGACTGAATGCTTTGTTTAAAATTGGAATGAGTGATTTGTTGAATAACTACAAGCTTACTGCAGCTATGCGTTTGGGATTCGATTTCAACAGCAATGAGTATCTGGTAACAGTTGAATCGTTGCGTAAGCGAATAGATAAGCAAGTTGTGTTTTCGCGTCAGACAAAATTGTTTTCTGTATCTGATCTGGAAGTTATCAAACAACATACATACGACTTAAAATACAGTAATAAGTTTCCATTCAGCGAAGTTTCTGCCATTAAAGGAACTATAGACGGAAGAATGGACAAATCAATATATGTTTCAACAGACATCAATTCGCTGCACAAAAAAGATCTTACTAATTACTGGGCAAGCCTGAAGGGAGAATATATTTTTGACAATACTATCAACAAAGCCCTTAATCTTTATAATGGTACACGACTTAAGCTTTTTGCTGAAATGTTTCGCAAACTCAATAAGCCTGAAAAGATGGTTTACATCATTGGAGCTGATGTCCGTCATTATTTAAAAGTTCACCGTCAGATTATCTGGGCCAACCGCATTTCTGCAAGTACCTCTTTAGGCAAACAAAAATTAATTTACTATCTCGGCTCACAGGATAATGTTATTGTTCCCGGTAATAATTTCAATGACGGAATAAGTACAGACAATAACGAAGAGTATGTATTCCAAACACTGGCAACGCCCATGCGCGGATTCAAACAAAACATTCGAAACGGAAGCAGTTTTGCCCTCGTAAATTCGGAGTTGCGTGTTCCGGTATTTCAGTATTTATTAAACCGCCCCATTCGTTCCGACTTTATACGTAATTTTCAAACTGTGTTGTTCTTTGATGCAGGAACTGCATGGTCAGGCGAATCACCATTTTCTGACAAGAACGGACTCAATGAAGAAACTATTGGTGGCGTTGGCGGCAATCCCGTTACCGTTACTGTTGTAAAACAAATTCAACCGGTGGTTGCTGCTTATGGTATTGGTTTGCGCAGCAGATTGTTTGGGTATTTTATTCGTGCTGACTGGGGTTATGGTATTGATGACAAAGAAATACAAAAACCACTTTTCAATCTGTCGTTAGGCCTCGACTTCTGAGCAAGTCAACAATCAGCGTAGCATAAACGTACGGTGACTGTCTAATTTTATAAGAATAAAAAGTAACACTGTAAATCCCCACAGCGAAGAACCGCCATAACTGAAAAACGGAAGTGGAATTCCTATGACAGGCATCAAACCGATGGTCATACCGATATTAATGAAAAAGTGAAAGAAGATGATAGCTGCAACACCATAGCCATATATTCGCGCAAATGCAGATTTCTGTCGTTCGGCAATAAAAACAATCCGATAAAGCAATGCCAGAAATAGCAGTATCACCACAGTAGTACCGACAAAACCCCACTCCTCACCGACAGTGCAAAAAATAAAATCGGTGCTCTGCTCAGGAACAAAATTATATTTTGTTTGTGTGCCTTTGAGAAATCCTTTCCCCAACAATCCACCAGAGCCTATGGCAATCTTACTCTGGTTAACATTATAACCTGCTCCTCTCAAATCTTCTTCCATTCCAAGCAAAACCTGTATGCGTTTTTTCTGATGCGATTCCAGAACATTATTAAACACATAGTCCACACTAAAAACCACACCAATGGCAATAAGTGTAATGCCAATTACAGGTAAGATGTATTTACGCTTTTGTACCAAAAACAAATACAGCCCGCCAAGAGAACACAGTACAATCATTAAAGTAGTTTTTGGCACTAACAATGAAATAATGAATAATGCAGTTGCCAAAATTCCCAGTAACAATATCCATCCGGGAATAATATTTTCGCGATACAATACGAGTGTAAAAGCAAAAAAAACCAGCGCCACACCGGTTTCGTTTTCGAGCAGAATAAGAATAACGGGCAGCAGAAAAACAGCAAAAGACTGAAGACGTACAGGCCAGGTATCTTTTTTTAATCCGACAGGGCTTAACAACCGTGCCATCATCAGTGCAGTTGCAAATTTTGCAAACTCAGCAGGCTGAATACCAAAATCGCCAAAACGAAACCACGACTTACTGCCTGCAACCTCATGGCCAAATATGAGCACTGCAATAAGAGATAAAATTGATATGCCATAAATTACACCGGAGAAGGCTTCATAAAATTTTCCATCAATAATAAGAATAGCCAGTGCCAGTGCCAGCGATGTTGCAATCCAAATCATCTGCTTGCCGTAGTTCTGAGTTAAGTCTGTAATATTGTTATGGTCTTCGTTATATACTGCTGCAAAAATATTCAGCCATCCTGCAATCACCATCACTAAATAAAGTAAGATGGTGAGCCAGTCAATGTTCTGAAAAATACTTTTCTGTTGTCTCATTTCAGTTGTCAGTCATCATCGTTAGTATCAGTCATCGGAACCACCACAGCATCAAGCATTCTCTTTTCGAGGTCAGGACGTTTAATAGTACCAAGCAAATATTTCTGCACCATTAAGCTGGCAATTGGTGCTGCAAAGTGAGCGCCCTGTCCGGCATTTTCAACCAAAACAGCAACTGCAATTTTGGGATTTTCTCTCGGGGCAAAACAGAAAAACACAGAGTGGTTTTTTCCATGTGGGTTTTGTGCTGTTCCTGTTTTTCCGCACATTACCAGGCTGTCAACCCTTGAGCCTCTTGCGGTACCGCGTTCAAACACCCATTGCATTCCATCCTGAATAGCATCAAAATATTTCGTGTCAATCTTGGTGTAGTTTTTTTCTTTAAATCGATCGGGTAAATAATGTTTGGATCCTATTTCTTTTACCACATGTGGCACGTAGTAAAAACCTTTATTGGCTACAATACATGCAGCATTGGCCATTTGCAAAGGTGTAATTCCTAACTCGCCCTGACCAATAGCAAGTGATATAATGGTAGAAGATTTCCATCGTCCTTTTCCGAAAAATTTGTTGTAATATTCTACTGTTGGCACATTGCCTTTAAGTTCATGTGGCATGTCAACATTTATTTTTTTTCCTATACCAAAACTTAAAACATAATCACGCCATTTATCAAATGCAAGTTCTGTACTGGGAAATGCACGGTTATCAATCACCGCACGGAATGTCTGACAGTAATAAGAGTTGCACGAAACTGCTACTGCATTGCGCAAATCGAGTGGTGATGCGTGAGGATGACAATGAACGAAAATAGGTCCGACTCTATAGCCCCCTTGGCAACTGAAATATGTTTCGGGAGTAATCACATGCTCTTGTAATCCTATCAGTGAGTTAATAATTTTAAATGTAGAACCCGGAGGATAATAAGCCATCATTGCGCGATTGAAGAGAGGTTTGTCTTCGTCTTGCAACAGTCGCCCGTAGTTGCGTGAACGCTCACGGCCTACCATCAGATTAGGGTTATAAGAAGGGCTGTTTACCATTGCCAAAATCTCTCCTGTTTGCGGATCAATGGCAACTGCACTCCCGCGTTTGTTCTGAAAAAGTAATTCGGCATAAGCCTGTAAGTCGGCATCGAGAGAAAGTTTTAAATCTTCTCCTGAAACAGATAATGTGTCAAATTTCCCATTCTCAAAACGACCCTTCTCACGGTTGAAATTATCTACCATGATATACCTTGTTCCCCTTCTGCCGCGAAGTTCTTTTTCATAGCTTTGTTCAATTCCGCTGATGCCAATATAATCGCCCATCTGATAGTATGGGTTTTTTGCAGTAACATTTTCATCAACCTCACCCAGATAACCCAGCAGGTGTGCTGCTGTGTTGTATGGATATTTGCGTATGGTACGCGGCTGCACAGTGAATCCTTTGTACTTGAAAAGTTTTTCCTGCAAGGTACCATACGTTTCTGCCGAAATCTGTTTCTCGAAAACAGATGCTTTGTAAGGAGAATATTTTTTTGCTTTCTGAAATTTGTTTCTGAAATCTTCCAGCGAAATTTTGATGATGCTGCAAAACTCTGCCGTATCCATTGCTTTCACCTCTCTTGGTGTTACCATCAGATCATATACTGTTTGGTTGAAAACCAGTAGTTTTCCTTTGCGGTCATATACCAAACCTCTCGAAGGATAATCAATTACTCTGCGCAATACATTTTCATCAGCCGACAGTTTGTATTTGTCATCAATAATCTGAAGATAAAACAGTCGTGCAATATACACTAATGCTACTGCAGTAATGGTAACTAAAAAAATAGTGCGTTGTGCTGAACTGACTTTTCTCAATGCAAATAATTAAATGTAGTTAATGCTTTTCTTTCTGTCTGTCGAAAAGATAAAGAATAACAATAATAAGTAAAACAGAAGTTAATGTGCTGAGTACAACGCGCAATAAGGTGTACCAGAACTCACTGAATCGAAATACTTCAGTATAAAACAAAAACAGGTGATGTGCAAAAATACTGATGAGCAGATAATACAGAAACCAGAGAAATCCCATCTGATGTAATCTGGGCGAAGCTTCTGCTTCATAGCCATCGCGTGGTGCCAGCAGTTTGAGTATAGCAGGTCGAAGATAACCCAGAAACACAGTTGCAGCTGCATGCATTCCCATGGTGTCGGAAAATATATCAATAGTCAGACCGGTGATGAATGACAACAATAACAATAATGTTTTGGGAATACGCACAGGCAGTAATAAAATAAAAAGCGGATACACAAAAGGATTTATAAAACCTGCAAACCTGATTTTATTAAACAGCAACACCTGCACCAGCACGAGCAAGATGAAACGAAAAATGATTTTAATTATTTCGGCTAACATCTTTCAAATTGTCTTCAAGTTTTTTACGTTCTGCTTTCAGCAGGTTATTTACCACATATACATAGGAAACATCATTAAATCCTACACTCAGGTTAAGAATTATCTGATAAGAGTTGCTTCCCGGATCGAGATAAAATTCTTTTACGGTACCAACCATTATCCCCTCGGGATAGTAAGCAGAATAAGCCGTTGTCACCAGCGTGTCTCCTTTTTTGAAAGGCACATGTCGAGGTATGTCAATGACAGTAGCTTCAGTAGGCCCGTTGTCGCTGTCCCAAATCATGGAGCCATTGTAATTGTTCTTTTTGAAACGTACACTCACCTTGCTCTGCGTATTGAGAAATGAAATGACGGTGCTGTAATGAGCAGAAACTTCTTTAACAATTCCAATGATACCGTGTCCGGTGATAACCCCCATTTCCGGTGCAATACCGGCATCAGCTCCTCTGTTCAGTGTAAGATAGTTGTTGCGTCTGTTGGTGCTGTTGTTAATCACTCTCGCTTCAATGTAACTGTATTGCTGATTGTGCAGAGTGTCACTTACGGTACTCTTCACTACTGTGGTATCAAATTGAGATGCAGGAATCATGGCTCTCAGTTGTGCATTTTCTTCAGCAAGGCGTCTGTTGTTTTCGGCTAAGTTAAGATAGTCAGTCACCTTGCTTACTCCATCATAAATTGAGGCCACTACCTGATTGGCCGAGTTGAGCATGCCTGCATTATGGTAGGTATTGTTTTGCGCAATGAGGTAAAAGCATAACGCTTCCGTTAACAGAAACAGAATGAAAAAATAATTTCGGCTGAGGAATAAAAATAAATTACGCATGCCCGCCTTTTAGCTCTGTGATGATAAATTAATCTGTGAACCCGATTTTACAAAGTTGCAAAGTTAAAAAGCAGGACTATTAAACCGGTAAAAGTATGCCGGTAATTTTACGTTAACTTAAAATACTTTTCAGCCATTTCAGTAACTGCCGTACCAATGGCCAAAGATGCTGTTGCTGCCGGAGAAGGTGCATTGAGCACATGGATGGCATTGCCGCTGTATTCGATTTTGAAATCGTCAATCATATTTCCGTCATGGTCGAGTGCCATAGCGCGCACACCAGCACGGCCCGGAGTGATGTCATCCATTTCGAGAGAAGGAATGAGGCGTTGCAGTCTGTCCAGAAATAATCGTTTGGAGAAAGCTCTCCTGTATTCATCCAGCCCAAAGCGCCAGTGTTTGAAAAACAGCTTCCAGGTGCCTGCATACGACAAAGCCTGCAAAGTATCTTTCATATTAAAATCGGTTTTGCCATAACCCTCACGTTTGAAGGTAAATACAGCATTGGGGCCACACTCAACACCATGCTGAATCATGCGCGTGAAGTGAACTCCCAAAAAAGGAAATTCAGGATTGGGAACAGGATAAATTAGATTGCGCACTTTGTGCATACCTTTCTCGGTAAGATCGTAATAATCGCCACGAAAACCTACAATCTGCATGTGAGGATTCACGCCATCGGCTTTGGCCATGCGGTCGCTGAATAATCCTGTACAACTGATGACATATTTGGTTTTGAACTTTTGTTTTTCAGTCACTACCACGGTATGTCCGTCTTCTTTTTCGAAGGCAGTAACTTTCTGTCCTGTAAGTACCTTGCTCCCCTGAAATTTTTGAGATATAAGCTCAGCCAGTTTGTTGGTAAGTCCTACATAATCCACTATTCCTGTGCACGGAACCCAAATTCCTTCAATGCCGCTACAGTATGGTTCAATGTCTTTAATCTGCTGTGCCGTAATTTTCTCAATACCTTCCACACCGTTTTGCAAACCATTGTTGAACACCCGGTTCATGTGTGGCAATTCTTTTTCATCGGTTGCCACAATAATTTTTCCGCAAACATCGTGTGCTACGTGATGCTCTTTACAAAAAGCCACCAACTCCCTTCGTCCTTCTACACAGTTCTTTGCTTTGTAGGAGCCCGGCTTGTAATACAAACCTGAATGAATAACTCCCGAATTGCGTCCTGTTTGATGGGCTGCCAGTTTATTTTCTTTTTCAAGTACGGCTATTTTAAGTTCAGGATAACGCAGGTTGAGTTTATAGGCTGATGCTATGCCAACACATCCTCCGCCAATGACCACTATATCAAACGCTGTCAGGTCGTTCATCTTGATGAAAAAATTTGCGCAAAGGTAACGGCTAAAAACTTACAGGCAAGATGAATTAACAAAGTCGTATTTAAAACTCTGCTGCAGATACCTGATTTCATTCTGATTACCTTATAGTTTTGTTCTGATGAAAATGAAATTGATTACAGCCATATTTTGCTTTTTTGGGGCAAATGTTGTGGCACAGACTCAAACCAAAACCATTTCAAAAGACAGTATTGAACATCACATATTGCTGATTCCTTACGATCCGAGGTTTTATTTATCGGATGCCGACAGGGACATTGCTGAAGTTACACGCAAAACCCCTGACCTCATTCGCGAAACTTTTCACAACAGAAGCGAATGGTTTGCCTGGCGCGAGTTGAAACATCATTATCCTACAGTATCATTGCTGCAGCACGACACCCTTGATGCCTATGTGCAGGCTGCCGGGTCGGTGTTTGCGGTTACTGCTTTTGAATATGCAAAACCTACCGTTAAATCTCATACCATCAATCTGCCTGAATCAAACAAAGAAGCTTTGGACTCGAGAATAGCCTCCAGCTATCTCAATACTGATGATCATAAACTTTACATTAAAGCTGATATCAGAAATAAAAGCGTGCTCGACTCTTTAGCCAATCAGTTCGGTACCGATATTTTTGTTTTTCTTACTCAGTTTGAAATTAAAACAAACTATAAAAGCTGTCTGGATATTGCCAACCAGATTTACGAACGAGAAATAAGGTTACATTTTACTATTTACGACAGAAACGGCAAACTCATCAATGGCAATTATGCTGTAGCAACCATTCCGTCCAATGTCAATCAAATGGACGAAATCATTTTAAAATGTTTCCCGCTTCTTGCCAAGGGGGTGGCAGCTGCTCTTTAATACCGTTGTTCCGTAAATCAACATTATTATTACCTGATTTCTAACAGGTGTTGTCAAATAATTTTACTTTAGCATCAAAATCAAATACATGACAAAACTTTTACTCACAGCAGTTGTATTAGCCGGTGGCATAGCATCTGCATTTGGCGCTGCTAATCACTGGGCATTAAAAACCGAAACACAGGAAATGAAAACTTCGGTAAGGCAGTTGGTGCCCGACAAATATTTAGTTTATACACTCGATGTGCAGGCTATGCGCAACGAATTACAGAATGCTCCAATGGAGTTTACTGCAGCTGCAAATCAACCTCTGCTGATTTCGTTGCCTATGCCCGATGGTACGTTTATGGATTTTGAAATGGTTGAATCGCCTGTGATGCATCCTGAACTTGCAGCAAAATATCCAATGATAAAAACTTATTCAGGGCGAGGAAAAACAGACCGTTCAGCATGGGTGCGTGCAGATTTCACGCAATGGGGTTTTCATGCGCTGATACGCGCTGGCGAAAACGATTGTTATATTGATCCATACTCCATGCAAAACAGCAATGATTATGTGGTTTATTACAGAAAAGATTTTTCTGCTTCAAAAAATTTCTACTGTTTATTTGATGATATAGCTTCCAATGCTGCTACACAGCGTAGTTTACAAACTATAGCACCTGCATTAAACCGCTCTATAGGAACTGAACTTCGCAAATACCGGCTGGCACTTGCCTGCACCGGTGAATATGCAGCCTATTATGGAGGAACTGTCTCAGGAGCATTGTCGGGTATGGTTACTTCTGTTAACCGTGTTACCGGAGTGTATGAATCTGAAGTTGATATTCGGATGCAATTAATTCCCAATAACGACACCCTGATATTTTTAAATGCTTCAACAGATCCTTATGACAATAATGACGGCTCAACGATGTTGGGGCAAAACCAAACTACTGTGACCTCACGCATAGGCAGTGCAAATTTCGACATCGGACATGTGTTCAGTACAGGTGGTGGAGGTATTGCTTATTTGGGATGCGTCTGCAATAACAGCAACAAAGCCCGTGGCGTAACAGGCTCAGGCGCTCCCATCAACGACCCATTCGATATTGATTATGTAGCTCATGAAATGGGGCATCAGTTTGGCGGCAACCATACTTTTAACAGTGTAACCGGCAGTTGCTCCGGCAATCGCAACAGCTCTACGGCTTATGAACCCGGAAGTGGTGTTACCATCATGGGATATGCAGGCATTTGTGGTTCTGATGATTTGGCTGCACACAGCATTGCTTATTTTCATACCAAGAGTTTTGATGAAATTGTAAATTATACTACCATGGCAACAGGAAATAATTGTCCTGTTATAACTTCTACTTTCAACAGTGCTCCTGTTGTGAGTGCAGGAGGTACATTCAATGTTCCTGTTGGAACTGCTTTCTGGTTAAACGGAAGTGGTTTCGATCCGGATGGCGATTCAATTACTTACAGCTGGGAAGAGTTTGATCTTGGCCCTTCAGGTAAATGGAATATGCCATCGGGCAATGCTCCTATTTACAGAAGTTATGCACCTTCGGCTTCTGCATTGCGTTACTTTCCTAAAACAGCAGTTGTGCTGAACAATGCCAGTCAGAAAGGTGAACTGATTACTACTTATGCACGCACTCTTACATTCAGACTTATTGCACGCGACAACAAACCCAATGGCGGTGGAGTAACCTATAATGATACCATTACTACTGTAAATGTTGTTCAAACTTCGGCTCCGTTTTCAATTACGTATCCTAACGTTACCGGAATTTCATGGCCTGCATTAAGCACTCAAACCATTACATGGGATGTGGGCGGAACAGATGTTGCACCTTTCAATGAACAGTTTGTAAATATTTATTTATCTACCAACAACGGAACTTCGTTCCCAATTACCATTGCAACAGGTGTTGCCAACAACGGAAGTTATACTTTCACTGTACCCAACAATCCTTCCAATACCTGCCGTGTGTGGGTTGAAGGTGCAACTGCAGGCTCCATATTTTTTGATATCAACAATAAGCCTTTTGCCATCACTGCTCCTGTTGGTATCCATGAATTATCTTCTGCACTTGGTAACGTTTCTTTATATCCGAATCCTGCCAAAGAAAAAGTAACTGTTTATCTCGGAAATAATTTCAGCGGAAAAACAACTGTTTCTGTTATGAATACCCAGGGTCAGCTTATACAAAAACAAGAGTTCAACAAAACTGCGCAAATGGCAGAAACCACTCTGGAAATTTCAAACCTTGCTGCAGGAATGTATTTTGTCCGTGTAGAAAATGTTTCAGGTATTGCAGAAAGAAAATTGATTATTCAGTAACTGAACCTTTTTACAAAAGAAAAACCGCCTATGAATAAGGCGGTTTTTTTATTTTCATCTCTGTTAAAATTTATTCATCTATTATTTTCTGAAGAAGCTGATTGTTGCATCTACCACTTGCCGGTAGTGTGGAGTGAGTACCGGTGATGTATATGGATGCTGTGCTCCAAAAGAATGATTGGCATGATCAATGGCAACAAAGTCTGCTTTCTTATTCCATGAATGTAAAATAAGCGCATCAGCAAAATTTACGGTTTCGTCATCAGTGCCGTGAATGATGATATGCGGAATGTGAATTTTTTTTGCTGCTTTTTCAATATTAATTCGATCGGGGTTGCTCATCACATCTTCTGCAAGCTGATAGTACAATGGCATTTGTTGAAGTGTTCTTGAATTTTCAACATAAATAACTCCGCTTTGTTTCCAAACAGATAGTTGCTCAGGCGAAATATATTTGCTGAAATCAATGGGCGATGCCCATGTGGCAATGCGTTTGATACGCGAATCTTCTGAGGCTTTGATGATGGCTATTGCACCTCCACGCGAATGTCCGGCAAGAGAAACATCTGACAAATCAAATATTTGTTTTTGTAAATTAAAACACGAAAGCCATTCAAGTAAAGTTTGTAAATCGTCAAGCTCCTTGGTGAAATTATTATTGCCAAAAGCATCCATGTCGGCAAACTCATCCGGGCTTTGCGCAGTAGTTCCGTTATACGAAAAATTGAATTTTATAAATGCAAAACCGGCTTTTGCAAATGCTTCGGCTACGAGCGGAAATGTTCCCCAGTCTTTGAATCCTTTGAATCCGTGTGCAAACAGCACCACGGGCAATGGATGTGATGTGTCTGTGTAATACAAATCCGCTATCACAGGTTTATTGTGCCTGCCGGGGATAATGATATTTCTGATGCGGTTCATCGTTTTTTTTGCAATATAATAAAAAACAATGCTGTTGCCAAATGGTTCAGCAACAGCATTGCGTTCAATGTTTCTTACTTCTTACTTTTCTTATCCTTATCAGGAGGAACAGTGAGAGAAAAACGTACCGGCAATGTAAATTTCACGCTTACTGCTTCGCCACTCTGCATAGCAGGTTGCCACTTAGGCATGGCATTCACAACACACAATGCTTCACGGTTGAGGCTTTCGGCAGCACCACGAAGTATCTGTGCTCCCGTAACTTCTCCGGTTGATGATACTACAAAGGTTACAAAACAGGTTCCTTCTGTAGCACTTTGTTTTGCATCCTCAGGATACTGAATGTTTTTCTGAAGATAATCATTCAGACCTGCTTCGCCACCCGGAAATACAGGCATCTGTTCGGCAACGGTGAGTACTTCACCTTGCTGAGCAAACATAACTAAACTGCTCAGCATACATGCGATGGTAAGTATATATTTTTTCATTGCTGTAAGATTGAAAAGTAAAAATACTAAAATAATTTTACAATCCAACCATTTCTTCGGGTTTCACCCACTCGTCAAACTGCTCCGAAGTAACATATCCCAAATCAATAGCTGTTTGTTTGAGGGTCTTGTGTTGCTTATGTGCTGTTTGTGCAATTTCTGCTGCTTTGTAATATCCTATTTTGGTGTTGAGTGCCGTTACCAGCATGAGTGAGTTCTCCAGATTTCTGTGGATGTTTTTCTCAATAGGTTCAATACCTGTTGCACATTTATCGTTGAACGACACACACACTTCGCCAATGAGGCGGGCACTGTGCAGGAAGTTGTAAATCATCACCGGTTTGAAAACATTCAGTTCAAAATGTCCGGTAGCACCACCAACATTTATGGCCACATCGTTGCCCAACACCTGCGCTGCCACCATGGTCATTGCTTCGCACTGTGTAGGATTCACTTTACCGGGCATAATGGATGAACCCGGTTCGTTATCGGGAATATGTATTTCGCCAATACCACAGCGCGGACCACTTGCCAACAAACGGATGTCGTTGGCAATTTTCATCAGCGAACAGGCAACTGTTTTCAGTGCACCATGCGATTCTACAATGGCATCGTGTGCAGCAAGTGCTTCAAATTTATTTTCAGCAGTGATAAAAGGAAGTTTTGTGAGAGTTGCAATATGTTTGGCCACATTCACTGCATAGCCTTTGGGCGTATTGATACCTGTTCCTACTGCAGTTCCACCGAGGGCAAGTTCGGCAAGATGAGGAAGCGTGTGTTCAATAGCGCGTACTCCGTGATCCAGTTGCGATACATATCCGCTAAGTTCCTGACCCAGTGTAAGCGGTGTGGCATCCATCAGGTGTGTACGTCCGATTTTCACTACGTGCATATACTGCTCTGATTTTGCTTTAAGCGTATCGCGCAGTTTTTTTATTCCGGGAAGTGTTACTTCCATCAGTATTTTATATGCAGCAATGTGCATAGCTGTTGGAAAAGTATCGTTGCTCGACTGCGACTTGTTTACATCATCATTCGGGTGAATAATTTTTTTCTCGTCCATCAGGCTTCCTCCGTTAATCACATGAGCACGGTAAGCGATAACTTCATTCACATTCATGTTACTCTGTGTGCCGCTGCCCGTTTGCCATACTACCAACGGAAACTGATCCATCCATTTACCTTCCAGAATTTCGTCACATACTTTACAAATAAGATCGCATTTTTCTTTAGGCAATACACCGGCATCAAAATTGGTGAGTGCTGCCGCTTTTTTCAGATAAGCAAATGCTTCAATAATTTCGCGAGGCATTTTATTTGTTTCACGGGCTATTTTAAAATTTTCAACTGAGCGTTCTGTCTGTGCACCCCAATAAGCATTGGCAGGAACTTCTACAATTCCCATGGTGTCTTTCTCTTTTCTGAATTCCATTATACTGTATTTTAAAAATTAATTTTTCATTTTTTATTTTACTGTACTACCGTTGGTGATGACATCTTTCTGAGGAGAAATAAATGAAAGCTCTCCTTTTTCATTCTCAGCCATCAGAATCATTCCTTTACTTTCTATTCCTTTTATTTTTCGCGGAGCAAGATTGGCCAGCATCACCACCTTTTGTCCGATGATTTTTTCGGGGTCGTAAAAAGCTGCTATTCCCGAAACCACTGTACGCTTATCAATGCCTGTGTCCAACAAAAGTTTCAGCAGTTTGTCGGTTTTGGGTACACGCTCTGCTTCAAGAATCGTAGCCACTCTTATATCCATCTTGCTGAAATCGTCAAAGGTAGTTTCTGCAAGTTGCTCTTTTAATGTTTCATTAGCTGCTGCTGATGTCTGCTGATTGTTCATTACTTTTTTATCGTGCAGTTTTTGAATTTGCTTTTCTATCGGCTCATCTTCTATCTTCTGAAATAAAATAACACTTGATGTGTGGATTTTGATTTTGTGCGAATCAAGAAAATTATCTTCCTCTCTCACCATATTGTCTTTCTTCACTAATTTTTGCTTTTCAGCAGAAATATTCAGCAGATTAAATATTTTATCGGCAGTGCGAGGAATAAATGGCTTAAAGAGTAAACCCATCTTTGCAATTATGCTGAAACAGTTTATCAAAACATCTCGTGTTTCATTCACACTGCCGGCATCAGCAGCATTGTATTTTTTCCAGGGTTCTTTTTCTGTGAGATATTTGTTCCCAATACGTGCCACTTCAACTGCGCAACTTTGTGCTTCGCGAAACTGATAATTGTTCATTGCCTCATCATATCGCTGATACAACTCTGCAATAGCTGCATGATAAGGATGCGATTCAATGTTTATATCAGTTGACAGATTTCCTTCAAAATATTTATTGGAAAGTACCACTACCCGATTCACAAAATTTCCTACAATTGCACACAGCTCATTGTTCACTCTTGCCTGAAAATCTTTCCATGTAAACTCACTGTCTTTTGTTTCAGGAGCAATGGAAGTAAGCACATATCGCAGCTCATCTTCTCTTCCCGGAAAATCCTGCAAATATTCATGCAGCCACACAGCCCAGTTGCGTGAAGTGGAAATTTTATCGCCCTCGAGATTCAAAAATTCGTTGGCAGGAACATTACCCGGCAACACATATCCGCCATGCGTCATGAGCATCATCGGAAAAATGATTGCATGAAAAACAATATTGTCCTTCCCGATAAAATGAATCAGCGTAGGATTGTCTTTTTCATCCGGTTGTTGCTTCCAGTATTTTTCCCAGTCGTTGGGCATATATTCCTTCGATGCAGAGATATATCCAATGGGTGCATCAAACCACACATACAAAACTTTTCCTTCGGCATCGGGCAACGGAACTTTCACACCCCAGTCCAAATCGCGTGTCATGGCGCGTGGCTGCAGTCCTTCGTTGAGCCAGCTTGCACACTGGCCTTTGATGTTGGGTTTCCAGTTGTCGAAACGTTTAATGTATTCCTGAAATTCTTCCGACTGCTGAATTTTATCCATTGGCAGAAACCAGTTTTTTGTAGGTTTCAGCACAGGAGTTTTGCCACTGAGTTTAGATTTCGGATTGATTAAATCGGTTGGGTTCAGCGAAGAACCGCAGTTCTCACACTGGTCGCCATAGGCATTTTCATAACCGCATCGCGGACAGGTGCCCGTAATGTAACGGTCGGCTAAAAATTGTTTCGCTTCCTCATCATAAAACTGTTGTGTGGTTTCTTCAATAAAAACTCCTTTGTCGTAAAGTGTCTTAAAAAATTCAGAAGCTGTGCGGTGATGGATAGGTGCAGAAGTGCGGGAGTAATGGTCGAATGAAATTCCAAACTGAAAAAAAGCATCGCGCATGATGGTATGGTACTTATCCACCACATCCTGTGGCGACACACCCAGCTGACGTGCTTTGATGGTAATAGGAACACCATGTTCATCGCTGCCGCAGATAAATTTTACGTCTTCACCTTTCAGTCGCAGGTAACGTGCATAAATATCGGCAGGGATATAACATCCTGCAAGGTGACCTATATGTACAGGCCCGTTGGCATAGGGAAGTGCAGCAGTAATTAAATATCGTGACATGAAAAACGGAACATTATCAGCTGAAAGTTGAAAAGTCAAAGAGAGAAAATCTGAAATCTTCGAATATCAAACCTCAAACTGTATTTCTTTGCAAAGATAAAAAAGTAAAGCGCAAATGATTTTACCTCCCGTACTGAAATCCGGTGACACGGTAGCACTCGTTGCCACAGCCCGCAGTGTTGCCCGCGAAGGCATGCAACCTGCCATCAGCCTGCTCCGTTCGTGGGGACTGAAGGTAACCGAAAGCTCCAACCTGTATGCTTCCTGCAATCAGTTTGCAGGTACCGACTCTCAGAGGGCAGCCGACTTGCAACTAGCGCTGGACGATGAAAAAGTTAAAGCCATTCTATTTGCCCGCGGAGGCTATGGCACCGTACGCATTGTTGATCAGATTGATTTTTCTTCTTTCTGCAAAAAACCCAAATGGCTTATCGGCTTCAGCGATATCACTGTATTACACGCACACATCAATCAACTTTTCGGAACAGCTACCCTTCATGCTCCTCTGGCTCTTACCCTGCCTGATGCACCTGCAGAAGTGCATCAGCAACTTTACGATATTTTATTTCATGGTAAAATTCCTGTACAAACTGTTGCACCGCATCCACTGAACAAAACCGGAGAAGTTACTGCCGAAATTGTTGGAGGAAATTTATCCGTTTTGTATTCACTCGGTGGTTCGAAATCTGCATTGAACACCGAAGGCAAAATTTTGTTTTTTGAAGACATTGGCGAGTACCGCTATCACTTAGACCGAATGATGATGTTTCTGAAACGCTCAGGTATGTTAAACAGTCTGAAAGGACTGATAGTTGGTGCTATGACAGATATTAACGACTACAGCGGTTATCCTGTTCCATTTGGAAAAGAGGCTTATGAAATAGTTGCTTCTCATGCTCAAGAATTTAATTATCCGGTGTGTTATGGATTTCCTGCAGGACATATTGCCGGCAACTATCCCCTGATAACAGGAGGCACCTATCGTTTATGCGTAAATGCCACATACGTTGAGCTGGCAGGTAGTCTTGCATCATGAAACTGATGAAACGCTTTGCACCGGGAATACTTGCAGCAGTAATTATTTGTCTGCTTTTGCAGACAGTTTCTGTGGTGTTTACTGTTTATATTTTTTATTTCCTGCTGATGGGCACTTCAGCTGCTCTGGGAATAATTTCAGGATTGATGATTTGGATTTTTTCAGGTCACAAATCTACCCTGACAAATGCATTTAAAATATTAGGCGGAAATATTAATACGAGCGAAAAACAAGCCTTCTTCAGTGCTTTGCTGCAAGTGTTGTTGCGCCACACCTGGGAAATGCCGCAAACCGTACTCGGACACATTTACTTACAGATTCAGAATATTGTGGTATTGAAAAAACGTGTTGACTATTGGGGAGGAGCCACTTTTCTGATTTTAGAAAATCAAAAAACAAGAAAAGGAATCTCTATTGGTTCTTTCATTAATGTATATATCAAAGATGAAATAAAAGGTGATTTTGAAACCGCTATTACCAAAGGCATGTTGTTTATGCACGAATACGGACATACTTTCGACAGCAGAATTTATGGAATATTTTTTCTGCCACTGATAGGTTTGCCTAGCTTAATAAGTGCTGCCACTGCTAAGCCTGTTGCCGGCACAAAAGGTGTGCTCACACATGACTTTAGGTGGTATGAGTTGAGTGCCAACCGACATGCTGCGCACTATTTCAAAAAATATTACAGTTTTGACTGGAAAGTATTCGAAGATTTATATCCACTGCAAAAACCTTCAGACTATGCCTGAAAAAAAGACATAGAAACCACCCACTTGATTTCTGTTTTAACCGGTTTCATATTTTGATTTTAAAAAATTTATGGTTGACTGCATTATTTTTTTGAGAGCATCGGTGTTGATGTCTGATAACCTCCTGATATAAATACATGCTTTACCCATCTTAAACTTTCCCAAATCGTTCAACAGATGTTCATGTTCTTTTTGGCCGGTATAAACATAGAGTGAAATGGCTGCTTTGCGTGGCGAAAAACCCACTAAAGGCCAATCGCCCTGCTGACTGCTTCTTTCCGACTTGTAATGATACTTCCCAAAACCTATGATAGATGTTCCCCACATTTTAGGTTCATGACCTGTAAAATCCTGCATGAGCTTTAGCAGTTCGAAGCTGTCCTTTTGTTTCTGCTCCGTATCGGCAAACGTTCTTATAAACTTGTGAACGTCCTTTTCTGTTTGTTTGGTTTTTAACTCAGCCATGTTTGGTAGGTTTAGTCAACCGGTTCCCAAAGTTCAATTTTGTTTCCTTCGGCATCGAGTATGTGAACAAACTTTCCGTAGTCGTATGTTTCAATTGCATCCACAAATTCTACGTTAGCTTTTTTCAGTTCCTCCACAAGTGCTTCCAGATTTTCAACTCTGTAATTAATCATAAACTCTCTTGTTGAAGGCTCAAAGTATTTTGTCGTTTCTGAAAATGGCGACCATTGTGTCTGTGCTTTCTTTTTTCCTTCAGCATCTTCATACCACTCAAAAGTTGCTCCGTAAGGATTGGTTTCAAGGCCCAGATGTTTCTGATACCACTCTGTTATTTTCTTGGGGTCTTTGCATTTGAAAAATATTCCCCCAATACCTGTTACTTTTTTCATTATTTTATTTATTAGATGTTATGGCAAATGTATTCACTTCATTCTATATTTCAGATTAATACAAATGTTAAATTCCGGATAATATTTTCAAGGAATGGTTGAACCTGTTTACCATAAAAGATGATGAGGAACAATTTTTTTATTGTGTACTTCAAAAACTGTATTCAATCTTCAGGCTGATATTTCTGCCCATATCAAAAACGCCCTCTCGTCCTGATACGGGATTTATCTCTGCATATTTAAGACGGCTCAAATGATTCTGGTATGCAATATTTGCAAGATTACCACCACTGACAAACACATTCAATAAATTATTTTTTCTGCAGGTTTTAAATGTTGCTCCCATTCCGGCACTCAGCAAAGTATATCCGGGAGTCGGTGTTTCTGTTTGGTATGCGCGATAAATATTATTCTGCGGAAAGTAATAATCCACATTGAAGCTGACATAGAAATTACGAACTCTATGATTAATTTCATTAAATTGTGCTTTCAGTCCTCCTCTGTAATGTGGAGCAGGATTGTATGGCAGATATTTCGTGCTGTCGGATTGATGTCGCTGGGTTGCATTTACGTAAGAAAACATGTTTTCAATATGCAACCAGTCTAAAGGATGGGGATGTATATCAAGATATATCTCTCCGCCAGTCAGTGTTGCATTACCTGATTTATAAATAAAAGCAGGAACGGAATCCTGTGTATCAGGAAAAATATCATTCCCATTGTCATCTTTCATTTTTTCCAAATACGAGAAATGATTTATAAAATTGATAAAAGGACTAATCATCAGAGTTAAATGTTCTGTATTGATATTGTAAGCAACATCAATCTGATGGCTGAATTCAGATTTCAGATCGGGGTTTCCTTTTTCATATCGAAATGTTCCTTCGTGTTTGCCGTTGGACGATAATTCAGCAATACCCGGTGCTCTGAAACCATTAGACAGGTTAATCTTTAAGGTTGAAATTTTTGTTGTCTGAACGGATAAACCTACACTGCCTGACAATCCGAAATAATTCCTGTAAATGTGAGCAAATTTTAATTCGGAACTTGTATCGGGATGAGCAGTAGGTTCTTCATCAGCATTCAGATAAAGTTCGCTCGCATTCAAACTTCTGCTGTCGAAACGAATTCCTCCGGCAAGTGTTGTTTTCTTAATTGTTTTCTGTGTAAACAAAAAAGCTCCTATATCAAACAGGTGATAATCCGGAATTAAAAACTCATTGCCTTTATTTTTATTGAGCTGATACATTCCACTGAAACCGGCTGTTGACTCCCGGTTATTCACTCTGTCGAAATTATAACGAATGTTGTAAGTAAGTGTGGATGATGAAAGGTAAAGGCCTGCACGATCCGGCTGAACAGCATCTTCAAACTCTCTTCTTCTGTTGTTCTGAAATCCAATATCCGCTGTTAAAGTTCCTTTTCTTAAAATTAAAAAATTCCTGGACGCAACCATCAAATGATTTACCCGCTGATAGGGTACTCCAATATGATAGCCTTTCAAGTTTTCAGCAGTTGCGGTTTGTTCTATGCCTTCATGATTTAAATAAGTAAATTTTCCTGTGCTGTCTCTGTTTCCTTCAATGATACCGGGCATGGAGTTGAACGAGCTTATTTCTAAAAATGTATGTCCCCGGCTTTTTGATAATCCAAGTGAAAGGTCGCCATTATACTCCCTGTATCCTGAGTTCAGTACTTTGCCGTCATATTTATTCTTATAATTACCTGCAAATTTGCCTGAGTATCTTCCCGACCATTGAAAGCCTTTTTTATTTCCTGCATTATACACTGAGTATCCGAACAGATTGTTATTGCTTTGATAATTTGTTGTCACCTCTGACTGAATTTTTCCATCAGGAGGAGTTTTTGGAGGTAAAAAATTAAGTACTCCGGCAATTCCATCAGAGCCATATAATAAACTTCCAGGGCCTTTAATAATTTCTGCTCTGTCAATGGAATACTGGTCAATTTCAATTCCGTGTTCATCGCCCCATTGCTGTCCTTCCTGCCTGATGCCATTGTTTAAAGTAATAACCCGATTATATCCCAACCCTCTGATGACAGGTTTTGAAATATCAGGTCCTGTGGTTATCTGACTTATACCAGGCACTTCTTTTAAAGCATCTATCAGATTGGTAGATGCACTCTGACGAAGCTCTTTGCTGCTGATGGTAGTTATGATGACAGGGTTACGCTTAAGCTCAGTAGCTCTTGTAACTCCTGTTACCACCACTTCGCCAAGTTCTGTAACAGAAGTCTTCATAGCAACTAATAAGCTTGTATCTCTTTCCAGATCTATTCTTACCGGCATGCTCTGATATCCGGTGTAAGTTATCTCCAGCAAATAGGAGCCTTTTCGCAGGTTGGGAATTTCGAAATTGCCGTCAACTCCTGTAACTGCCCCTCTTTTGATATCTGAAATATAAACCGTGACACCGGGCAGTGTTTCTTTGGTAGTAAAATCCCTGACCACTCCTGAAATCTTATACTGCGCAAATGCGCTCACCGTTGAAAATAAAATTATGATGTATGTTGAAAATATTTTTTTTAAATTCATAACTGTTAATTAATGTGAAATGATTTGTTGACGATGAAAAGCTGTGCGTGTTCACCGTTAAAAAAAAATACAGGATTCTTTTTACAGAATTACTTCCCCAATCGCTGATGAAGCAGCTGAGTTATCCTACTCAGCCGCAGCAAACAGCCTGAAACCTGCATTAAAAATTAAAAGTTATGACTGTGGCGGACCCCGTGATGTGGAATGATTTAAAGGCACAACGGGTACATTCTCATAGCATACACAGTATTGCAGAGAATATTCCTGCAGAGGTTTGACATGGTTTGTTAAATCCAGGAGTATCTGAGGCATCACCGTATGATGGCTGCACAACAAACACTTTTCAGGCTCCTTACTCAGGTGCTGTTTATGTTTACACGAACCTTCGTAATCGTTGTAATAAATGGATTTTTCGCACTGTGAAGCATGCTGCAGCATGACAACTGAATCCTGATGATGATGCAGAATTACCGATGGAGCCACACCTGCCATATATACCAGCAAAAGCAGATATGCCTGTAGCCGTATGATATTCCTTGCTGCCAAAAAAATCTTCTTTAGTACTGCGAAAGTGCAAAGTAAACGTTTATTATTTTTAGAAGGAAAGTTAAATCTCTTCAGGCGGTAATGTTTACATTCATTTTTCACCCTTCAGGCAAAAATTCCGGCAATAATATGAGATGTATTGGGCAGTAACCTACAAGCATGTCTTAATCCGAAAACCTGAGGAATCATCCCGTGCATCAACAAATTTGCTTCAGGTGGCAGGCAGAATATATTTTAAGATATATCTTTAAAATCTTATATTTGCTGTTTATATCACAACAAAGCAAAATAGTATTTATCCTTAAAATCACTTAGTCATGTCCGGAGTAAATAAAGTTATCCTGGTAGGCAACCTCGGCAAAGATCCAGAATTACGTCACATAGAAGGCGGTATCAGTGTAGCAAAATTTCCGTTAGCCACCTCTGAAGTTTATAAAAACAAAGACGGACAAAGAGTAACTCAAACCGAATGGCACAATGTGGTTTTGTGGCGTCAGTTGGCTGAAACTGCTGAAAAATTTTTGAAAAAAGGCAGCCTTGTTTACATTGAAGGCCGCTTACGCAGCCGCTCTTGGGACGACAAAGAAGGCAATAAACGTTTCATCACCGAGGTAGTAGGCGATACTTTAACGCTTCTTGGGCGCAAACCCGAAGAAGGCGGACAGGCACAACCTGCTGCCGACAGAGGTACGATGGAATCACCTGCACCATCGACTACTGAGGCATCGGGCGATTTTTCTGACGATTTACCTTTCTGATTATCGGAACTCACTGTTTCTGCCTGACAGAATTGCAATGTATATTTGCAGTTGATTTATCATGCTACTTTACAACATTTAATTCAACCGATTAATGCCTCCTGTCGTCAGTTGCCTGATGTTTTCTCTACCGACACTCTATGCAGTTAGTGGCGACTTGCTGATGATTTTAATTCTCCTCCTCTGCTCGGCTTTGTTTTCGGGCAGCGAAGTTGCTTTTTTTTCACTCACACCGGCACAGCTCGATCATCTCCATAATGCAAAAAAAGGAAGCGTCAGTAAAACCATTTTGCAGCTGCTTGAAAAACCAAAAAAATTAATTGCCACCATTCTCATTTCAAATACATTAGTCAATATTTCCATCATTATCATTTCGTCACTGATGTTCAACTACAACGGATTGTTTGGAGATAATCCCGTTTTGTTGTTTGTTGTTCAGATTATCACCGTAACTTTTCTCATTACACTTTTTGGTGAAGTGTTGCCCAAGGTATATGCTGCTCATGCCAACCTGCGTATTCTTACCGTAATGGCATATCCCATACTTGTTATCAGCAAAATACTTACACCCCTGAGTGTGCCGCTGGTAAAGTCAACAACCCTTTTCGACAAATTACTGAAGAAGAAAAAACCAGAAGTAAGTCTTGATGAGCTTACCCATGCCATTGAACTTACAAGCGATGAGGAATCGCCTCCCGAGGAGAAAAGAATTTTAAAAGGTATAGTAAGTTTTGGCAATACCGATGTAAAACAAATTATGCGTCCACTGCCTGATATGATTGCTTTCAGTGCCCAAACTCCTTTTAAAACGCTGCTCGAAAAAGTTGTGGAAGCAGGCTATTCGCGTGTACCTGTTTACGACACATCCATTGATCAGATTATTGGAGTTTTGCATATTAAAGATTTACTGGCACACATTCATAAAGAAAGTTTCGACTGGCATCAGCTTATACGCAAAACATATTTTATTCCCGAAGGAAAAAAAATTAATGATTTGCTTCAGGAATTTCAGCAGCGCAAAACACACATGGCCATTGTGGTTGATGAGTTTGGCGCCACACAGGGCTTGGTAACCATGGAAGATGTACTCGAAGAAATTGTGGGTGAGATAAAAGATGAGTTTGATGATGAAGAACCTGTTTACTCACGCATTGATGAAAACAATTATGTTTTCGAAGCTAAAACAGCATTGAATGATGTATGCCGTATTATTGAAGTAGAACCTGAAGTGTTTGACGAAATAGAAGGAGAAAAAGGGACCCTTGCAGGACTGTTACTCGAAATTCATAAAACCATTCCCAAGGTGAATGAAACCATCAGCTTCAAACATCTCGATTTTATTATTGAAGCTGCCGACCGCAGAAAAATAAAACGTGTCAAAATACGTATTAACCCTGTAGAAGCTGCTGAAGAATGAAAAAGTTATATGTGTTTGTGATTATGCTCCTCATGGGCTGTTCAGGAAATCCGGTTCCGAAACCACGTGGTTTTTTCAGAATTGATTTGCCCGAAAAAAAATATACTTCCTATGATGATGCCACATGCCCATACCGTTTTGATATACCCGACTATGCCATTGTGCTGCCTGACACCAATCGTTTTGCTGAGCCGTGCTGGAAATATGTTTTGTATCCAAAATTCAGAGCACAGCTATACATAACTTACAAAAATTTGCATAACGACCTGGCTGCTTTTGCCGAAGATTCCAGAGACCTGGTATATAAACATACCATCAAGGCAAATGCCATTGACGAAACAGTAATTCATACACCCAATAAAGTGTTTGGAGTGATGTATGATATTGGTGGCAATGCTGCAAGTAATTTTCAGTTTTATGCTACTGACAGTGTTAGGCACTTTATCCGCGGATCGCTTTATTTTAATGCAGCTCCCGAAGCTGACTCACTTAAACCGGTAGTGGATTTTATCAAAAAGGATGTAAAACATTTAATTCAAACATTGCAATGGAAAAATTAAGCAGAAAAACTATTTGGATACTCCTTGCACTTTTTGTTTGTACTACAGCAAGTTCATGCCGGCTTTTCAAGAAGAAATGCGACTGCCCTAAGTGGGGCCGGCAAACCATTGCACCTGCAGATTCACAAGCAGTTGCAAGCCATACTGCAAAAACTCAGAATCTCAGATAAACAGGCAATGCCTGCAATTGCATTTTGTACAATTTAAAGTGCTGTTTATACAATAAAGGCCGCTTTAATTTGTAGTAAATATTCTGCCTTATATTTTTGAATCATTATTACTCCTTATCCGTAACCGGATTTATTAGCCCGGCTAAAAACCCGATTTTGAAAACAGAAAATAAACCGTTTTCAAATATAAGACCAACCCTATACCTTGATATGAAATGAAAAGGAGGCCTCTTTTGCCTCCTCTTCGTTTTATATATTAATAAGTGATTCGGAACACAAAATGTCGATAAAGCACGAAAATTTACGGGATTAATGCTATGCACCGAACCTGATTTAACCACTGAAAAGATACTTAAGTGTAAGTGCTGCCAGAACAGGGTTGTATGGATATTTTGCTACTTTTTGATTTGTTCCCATGTAGCTACCAGTTTCCCACTGATGTCATATAAATCATATGTAAGTGTTTTAACTTTGTCAAACGCTTTTATTAATCCTGTTTTATTTTCAAACTTAACATCTGAAAAATTACAAGGAATTATCATCTTCTTATTATTTAAATCGAATACGCCACTTAGTGTGCCTTCATAACCTTTATTTTTCATTACCACAGCATATCCATTACATGGTTTAAATAACTCTTTGATATAATCAAAGTTCATATTTTCAGTTCCGGTCAATTTTTTTCCATTCATATCAACACAAAGTTTTTCGCCTGGTGTTGAAGTTTGAGCATTTATAAATGTATAGCAACTATCCTTTACAAATTCAGCATGAATGTATTTTAAAGGAAAGTTATATAATACACTGTCCGGGGCTTTGAATAGAACTAAATCAGCCAATTGTCCGTCTTTGTAATACTGACAAATGAAATGATTGTCAAATGCATCTAAAACTTTTCCAATATAATTTGTCTTACTCACCAGGGTTTCGCCTTTTTGATTAATAATCATTGGCCAGCCGGGATCTTCCTCATAAACCAGAAAACTATTGTCCGCAAGAAGCAAAATTGAAGCATACTTCTCCGGTATTACCGTTTCACCTTTGTTATTCTTTACTCCATATTTACCATTTATCTCTGATACAAATACTGTTGCTGTTTGGGAGTATGCAGAAAAATTAAAAATGGAGATGAGCAGAAAAAATATTTTTATTATATTCTTACCCACTTGCATTGTTTTGATGTTATTTATTATTGACGAAATAATGTCCCTCTCTTTTTGCTTTAACCCGCTCATACTATTTTGGTCTTAATGCTTTGAAATGATTGTTTTGTGTTGCATGGTTTCTTCCTGGTTCTAATGGCTTAACTATTGCCGAAGTTTGAATGTTAAAGTAATAACATTTCCTGAAATTACCATCATTCAAAAGTAAAAATATATCCATCAAAACTGTTCACGGTATGCCGCTAAGATAAAACTACTTGTTGGCAGCAATCAGGGTCAGTTAACTGATAAAAACATAGCTTCATCAATAAGAATGAATCCTTATTCAACTTCAGCAGGTATGAGTACCTTATTACGAAAATCTATCTCGTGAAACTGTTATAAAAAATCTCCCGGACTATTTCTTTACAGGAAGCCCGGCTTCTTTCCATGCATTTATTCCTCCGTCTAAATGTGCTACATTGGTATATCCCATTTGTTTAAGAGTTGATACAGCTAATGCTGAACGGCCTCCGGAGGCACAATGTAATATTATTCTTTTGTTTTTGTCGAACTCTTGTTTGTGGTATGGAAGTGATGGGTCAGCATAGAATTCTATCATTCCCCTTGGTGCATGCACTGCCTTCTCAATTTTTCCATTTTGAATTAATTCTTCACTTTCACGAATGTCTATGAGGACAACGTTTTCTGATTTCAACTCGGATTCGACTTGTTGTGGAGTAAGATTTTCAGTCTGAAGTTTTGCCTCTCTTACTAAGTCAGTTGCAGATTTTGAGTTCATACGTTTAATTTTTAATTTAACTTGTGAGTCTTTCTTTTTATGTTTGTTGCGTCCGCCAGAACTTTTAACGCTAAATTCTGCTTGAACACAGAACTGTAAATTTACAAAAAAAAATCTCAAATAAGTATTGGCCGGTAGTTTGATTTTTCCAATTATATTTTTCAGCCGGTATGCGAAGAGTGACAATCAATGTGATTAATTTTATATCATTGGTGAAATCAGTCGCGCTGTTTTTTCGAGCAGCTGTCTGAAGCCGGAACGTGAATTCCATTCACCGGGATCAATTTTTTCTGCATGTCTTAAATCTTCAAAAAATATCATGCGCAGTTGTTTTGCTATTTCTTCGTCATAGACAATAGCATTTACTTCAAAATTCAAATCAAAACTCCTGTAGTCCATATTTGCTGTGCCAACCATTGCAATTTTTCCGTCTGTAACCATTGTTTTTGAGTGCACAAAACCTTTGTTGTACAAATAAATTTCTACACCGGCTTTCAATAATTCGCTATAATATGATTTCGCAGCAGCATTTACCAAAACAGAATCCGAAACTCCGGGAACCAATAACTTTACACTTACACCACTAAGAGATGCTATAACCAGTGCATCCGTTAAACTCTCTCCCGGAATAAAATACGGACTTGTAATCAGAATTTCATCAGATGCAAGATTAATTGCCTTTAAAACTGAAAATAAAATGTTAGGTGTTTCTGAATCGGGACCACTGGCTACAATTTGTACTACTTTATCACCAAACCCGGCCATCGAACTTTCACCCGGGAAAAACTGTTCGTTAGGTTGCAGTTTTTCATTGGAACAAAAATTCCAGTCGCACAAAAAAAGATATTGAAGATAATGCACACCCATGCCATCAATACGCAAATGTGTATCCCGCCAAAATTGTTTATTACTGTTTGAATGATTGATATAACGGTCGCTCACATTAATCCCTCCAACAAAGGCTGTCTTCCCATCAACAATAATTATTTTGCGATGATTGCGGTAATTAATGCGGTTGGCAAACAAAACAAAATTGATTTTCAGAAAAGGAAAAACTTTCACTCCATTTTCAATGAGGCGTTTGGCCAGATTTTTTCTGATGGAATGACTACCGAAATCATCATACATAAACCGAACAATTACCCCTTCTTTTACTTTATCAATTAAAATTCTTTCTATCTGACGTCCTATTTCATCATCTTCATATATGTAATACTCCAAATGAATATGTTGCCTTGCTTCTTTTAGTGCTTTTATTACTTCCGGAAATTTCTCCTCTCCGTTTATAAGCAATTTCACTTCATTGTTTGCTGTCAGGGGGCTTTGTGTGTGTTTGACCAGCATATTCGCCAACTGCTTATTCTCCCCTACTGAAGCAGCCCTTTCTTCAATTACATAATTGGAGTAGCGGTAAATCTGTTCAGTTATCTGATTTGATAACCTTTCATTGGCAAACAGTTTTTTCGAGTACATTTTATTCTTGCGATAGTTTACTCCAAAAAGAAAATAGAAAATCATTCCACCAAACGGAACAAAAATTACCAATAACAAATAAGCTAATGTTTTAGTAGTGGTTCGTGTATCATATATAATCCGCAAACTAACCATCACCACCAATATGATGTATAGAATCTCGAAAAATATCAGCCAGTTCATTTTATAGATTTAATTCTCCGATATCATTTTATACTTTCGTTCTGATGTCTAACTATGATATGTACACTGATCAATATTCAGAAAACAACAAACAGATTACCATGATTAATTAAAAGATAAACCGGTTCCAAAATAACTTTTTGACCACCAATTGTTATCAAAAGTAGTAAAACAATATTTGAAAATAGAAATACCGCTGATTAACGGATATTTTACAAATTATCTTTAAGCTAGCACCCTTTAAAATGAATACCGCAAAAAAATTCTGTTTTAATAAAGCTAAACGATTTACTCTTGGCGAAGCCGGGCAATTATTCTTCCCTTATCACCATTCTTTCAGTTTTTGGTTGATTAGCTTCGAAAGTATTTCTGCACCTGCCGGGTTCAGATGATCTGCGTTATAAAAGTCTGTTGAAACAAATTCAGGGTCATCAAATAAATTTATATATCTGCAATTGTCATATTGCAAAGCGAGATTCTTAACTGTATTCACAGTGAAATTGTATTGCTCTGAATTTATATTTTGTCGGTAAGTTATAAAGGCGGGAGGCGTAAAGAGCAAAATCTTCACATTTTTATTCTTACACCATTTTATCATTGTGTTTAAGATCAACATATTTTCCTTCAGCAATTGTTGTTGGTCTTCTGAGTGTATATCCCCTCTTGTATGTCTCTTAGCAGCTGTAATTCCTGTTTCTGCCAAATCCCTTGACTTTTTAGATTTATAAATCTTACCCCAACCCAATGTTGAACAGGTTACAGTTTCTTTGTGTTTGAAATAATAACCGTAAATTCTTTTAAGATTCACCTTGGGTTTGTTGCTAAGTACTTCAAAATAATCACTAACAGGACCTCCATTATGAATGTGATAGTAAATATGATAATTTTTCACTCGCCATGATTCAAGACCCAATTCAATTTTGCTGAACAAGGTAAAATATGAAATGGGCAGCACAATAGTTTTAAGATTACTTAGTTTGTTTTGATATTTTTTCAGTATCTCATAATCATAATTAAGTGACTGTGAAACATAGCTTGCATTAAATGCTTTACCTGAAATGTAATCAGGATTAATTCCACGATAGGTATGAGAACTACCCAGTATTAAAGTTTCTATTTCACCTGCGTGCTGATCCAAATATTTACTTTTATATGAATAATCGTTTGGTATTTTTCTTAATAAAATTTCAGCACTAACTGCTATGGCTAATACCGGCAGGATGAATAAAAAAGTTCTAATTATAAATTTTCTCATACATCAAAACTGGAAATAAATAAACTGCTGCTCTTTTCCACCGAACCAAAAAATTGCGAAAACTATCACATAATAAAATGCATACCTTATTGGACGTTTCCATTGGAGACCGATTTTTGCAATCGCATACTGTTCCTCTCTTCCAAACCATTCAATTACCATAAAAAGTATGATAAGTATAAAAAGATATACGGGCTTAACTGTTGGAAGCGTGAATAGAGATTCTGAAAAAATTCCTGAAATATATTGCATGGCATGACTTAAGTTTTCTGCTCTGAAAAATATCCAAGCAAATACAGCTAATCCAAAAGTAATAACCATCTGAAAAAATTCTCTATACGTTGGAAATAATTTCCCCTGAGCAACAGTCAGCAAATTATTCCTGTTTGTTTTCATTATAATGGATGGCATGATGAATAAGGCGTTTAATGCTCCCCAGATGATAAACGTCCAATTTGCTCCGTGCCAAAAACCACTTACAACAAAAATTATAAAGGTATTACGTATTCGCATCCGGTTTCCTCCTTTGCTGCCACCTAAAGGAATGTATAAATAATCTTTAAACCAGGAAGAAAGTGAAATATGCCAACGTCTCCAAAATTCTGCAATATCTCTCGAGAAATACGGAAACGCAAAATTTCGCAACAGGTCAATTCCAAAAAGTCTGGCTGTACCAATTGCAATATCTGAATATCCTGAAAAATCTCCATATATCTGAAAAGTGAAAAACAGTGCTCCTAAAACCAAATTACTGCCTGACTGTTCAGTTGAATTATTGAAAATTTGATTTGCAAATTCAGCACAGCTGTCAGCAATTACAATCTTCTTAAATAATCCCCACAGGATTTGTCGCAATCCATCAACTGCTTTTTTGTAATCAAAAGTTCTTTTCACTTTTATTTGAGGCAATAAATGTGTTGCCCTCTCAATAGGCCCCGCAACAAGCAGAGGAAAGAAGCTTACAAAAACGGCATAATCCACAAAGTTTCTTTCTGCTCTGATTCTGTCTTTGTAAATGTCTATTACATAAGACAACCCATGAAAAGTGTAAAATGATATTCCTACAGGCAGAATTACTTTTAATGTTACAGGATTTACCTGCAATCCGAAATGTGAAATTGCTTCAGCAAATGATTGTGCAAAAAAGTTATAATATTTAAAAACACCGAGAAATCCGAGATTTACCGTTACGCTTAACCAAAACCAAAACTGTTTTTGTTTATGGTTTTTTGAGTCTTGCATTTTCAATCCGGTGAAAAAATCCAGAAGTGTTGAAAACATCAGTAAGAATAAAAATCGCCAATCCCAACAGGCGTAAAAAAAATAACTTGCTACAAGCAAGAGTAAATTCTGAAGTTTAAGATTTTTGTTAGTTGCGAACCAGTAAAGTAAAAATACTATTGGTAAAAAAATCGCAAAGTCTATTGAGTTGAAAAGCATTTTTCTGTTTAGTCAGTAAGAGTTTTTTGCATGATGTACAACGATTCCTGAATAGCAGAAGTAAGTGCGTTTTTTTGCAGCATCACTCCCAATAAATTTTAGCGCTCAAATGTAGCAAAAATGTTAAATCGGGGCTATTCATTATGTTGACTTACATCCCTTCTTTTATTTGTGGGATGATTCCGATGTTGATGAGCAAACGCTCTATAAAGTTTGTTTTAAGTAGCATATTGAATCTCTTTTTATGAATGTGATAATTATGTTGGTATCAGCTTTTAGCATGACCACCAATCTCAGCCCTTCTAATTACCTCTGTTTACATTCAAAAGTAACAAATCAATGGTTTTAAAAAAGCATCAGAACTATTTTATGTGGTCTTAAAAAACTACGTTCTGTTTGTTCCTTTGTATTGAATGGAGAAAATATACATTAACACATATACTAAAGGTTATACTTGCCTTAAAAGTATTACACAAAATGAAACTGAGTTTTTAGAAAGGTTGGTTGTTTGTGGTATTACCGAAGTATGATTTTGTTACACCAAACTCTTATAGAAACTGACAGCTTTAAAAAGAATAAAAACAACAATAAAATTCAATACCCTGTTCTCCCTGCTGGTGATTACTTGCTGTTGCAATTCTTACCATGTGTTTTGCTTGTTCACGGCTTCTTGATTTTCGAAATTGTCATTCCGATCGATTTCGTTGGCACATCCATATCATTTATAGCAAACTTTATTGACTCTTTAATCAAAGCTTTTACTTTGGGGTTTCGATAGTCGTTTGGATTTTTTACATCTATATGCCTTATTAAATTTCCTGTTCCTGTCAATAATTTGTTTGGGTCTTTCAAAAGAGTTCCTTTGTTAAACCCTAAGTTCAGGTGATTGGTATATATTGGTAACATGCAAAACGCGTCTGACAATTTCTCTGAAATAGAAAAAACTGCTGTTAAAGCATGTGTATGATACAAAAGTTCATTGCTATCAGGATATAAATCCAGAACGTACTGTCGTAAGTCACAAAACAGTTCTGTTACTCTCTGGTCTTTAAGATTCAAAAGGCGCAGGAAGTCCGGATGTATTGGTCTTGACTTAATCATATTTCATGGTTGTTGTATTCTACATTTCAGTTTGCACATAATATTGCATAATATTCAGAATTACTTTTAACTCATCTGATAGATCTTTTACTGAATTATTTTTATGATTCAGGTTATCAATTTAAATGATAAATTAATTTAATGTGCTTTTCTTTTTCTATCGTTTACATACTCCAAAATGTCACCCGGTTGGCAGTCAAGTGCTTTACAAATTGCTTCTAATGTACTAAAACGGATTGCTTTGGCTTTCCCTGTTTTTAATATGGAAAGATTTGAAAGTGTCAGTTCAACTTTTTCTGATAGCTCATTGAGCGACATTTTTCGCTTTGCCATCATCACATCTAAGTTTACAATAATTGGCATAGCTTATACAGTTAAATCGTTTTCGCTTTGAAGTTCAACTCCTTTTTTGAAAATAGTAGCAATAATATAAATTACAGCGCCCATTATAATAAATGCCTGGCTATCGGCCCAAAATTGATTCAGGTTATCAGTAACAAAGCTTCGATGCATTAAATTTTTAACAAACTGGCGGGCAATAAAACTTAACAACCCAATAGAAAGAGTGAAATAACTTATTTGCAAAATTTGCTTTGCGACAAACTCGCTGAAAGGTTTTGACAAATCAATTCTGTGCATGAGTCTGATAACAACATAAAACAAAACGGCTTTTAAAATTGCAATGGATAGAATAAAGCTATAAATGGCGAAGAAATTCCATTTACTCACTTTATACATTTCTGCTAAGTCTAATTTTTGGTAGAGGTTTTGAAGGAATTCAGGCTTGTAAAGACTGAAAAAATAATTTACAATTAAGCCTCCCGCTTCAATAGATAGGCCTACAAATATGAGCCAGGCCACAATATACAAGGCCCAAAATACGAAGTTGTTTGTTTTTGTCATGATTGATGAAATTAATTTTGCGGAGACAAAAATAATAAATATTTATTGATAAACAATAAATATATCATTTTATTCAAAAAATAATTTCGAGCTCGTAAGAATAATAAGCTAAGTTGTTGATTTACTGAAATCTGTTATTAAAAGTACAAGTAGAATTTGAATAGCCATTTTTTGGGGTGGAATTTTTGAGAGGTGTTGTGTTTTTTTCAGATGCGGGATATAGCTAATCCCCTGCTAATATTTTTTGTTACAACATTAACAGGACTAAATTCAATAAATACTACAATAAACTTGTTGGGGTGTGTTTGCCTTTTTATTTTACAGGTAACTTCTATTTTAATGGCACAGGAGCGCCATCAAATTTTTTATACTTGCCAAGTAGTCGTCCTATAAAATATGTTGTTGGCATAATTACTTTTTTTACAAATGAAGGAAGTTGTGGCATACCATATTCATGCTTATATTTTGTCATTAAATAGGCAGCATCAAACATTTCCGGTCGCCCGGTTCCCGATTTTTTTTGTGCGGCATATAAGACGGTCAAAAAGAAAATAAGACTGTTTACAGGTTTCACCCAACTGCTTACAACAAGTTCGTCCTCACCTGCATTCCAAAAGCGATGTGGAACATTTCTCTGAAATGTGGCTGTCTGCCCTACAGAATAATAAACCGGTTCCTGTCCTAAAATCTGGCAACCCATTTTACCTTTAACTACGGTGAGTGCTTCATCTTGTTTATAATGAACATGCATAGCCGGCCCTGCTTTGGGTTTGCAGAATCCTTCAATAATCACTTTATCACCATCCGGTTCCTTAATAATTTCTTTAAAAATCATTTTTTCACCCTGGCCGCTTTCTATTGTGTGTGGTAGTGTAAAATTCATTTTTTTTATTTACCTTAAAACAAGTTTCGCTTCATCTGTTGTAGGTTTAATATTATCAAATTGGCAAAGCATTATGATAATTGCTAAAACTTATCTGCATATAAAGTATTTGTTGATTTGAAGTCAATCATTGTAAGGGCGAGACCTTGACCAATAATAACATCAAATCGTAATTTTAATTTTTTTCTGATTTAGTTAAACCCAATATCAACACAAAGGCTGATATAAACAGAAAAGTTAATCTTACCTTACTTAATGTAATCCATAAACTACCTCTTTTCTGAAGATCTGCATCAACTGTATCTGCAAAGGGTGTTGCGATAATACTTTTTAATTCCGGAACATAGTAAATAAAAGTAACTATCACCGCAATAATGTAAATAACTAATGTAAACAATATGTATTTTTTCCTTTCTGTCTTCCAGTTCAGCGCTAATGTTACAAAAAATAAAACAATGGTAACCGGGTGAATAAATGACCAGAATGGTTCAGCTAACAGTGAATAGTTACCCTGAAATATCGTAAGAGATTTAGGTGGTTCGGAAAAGGCAACAGGCCATACTGAAAAATGCTCATAAGTGCCGGCACCAATTATTAAGCAATAAGAGATGCATGCCAAGACATAAAATATGTTTTTACTATTCATAGTTATGTAATTTATTCAGACCCAAAAATTCTTATTAGTCAGACAGCAAAATTGTATTTAACGGACAGCTTCAAAATAATGACAGGCTATTTCGCTTTTCCTGTTTTTATATTCGTTGGGAGTAAGTTCTGTAAACGATTTGAAAACTTTTATGAAATGTGATTGATCTGAAAACTCACACGCATAAGCAATTTGCGTAAGCGATAAGCCCGAATAGTGGATAAGATTAATGGCTTTAAGGTATTTTAAATAAAGCAATGTTTGTTCGGTATTCATTCCCGTAAGTTCATAAAACATTCTGGAAAGGTGGCGTGGCGAGTAACACAACCATTCCGATATGTTTGAAACAGACAAAGGCATTTCATTTTTCAAAGTAAACATGTCGTTCAATGCCTGTTCGCGGAGTGTTAAGCAAGGCAGACGTTTCAATAACCAGAGTGAGAAATGAGCAACCTTTTCGTCAAATGATTTTTTCTCTTCAAGCTGATGCCACAATGTATTGAATGAAGTGTCCACTTCGGTCAGGTCAATACACTTTCCGGCAAATTCGCCTGCTGGTATCTGCAGAATATGTTTAGTTGCTGCAGTATGTAAGACAACACCAAATAGAAACTGGCTTTGGGGCAGAGCCAATTCAATAGTGTTGTAATGATAACCCTGTATGAAGCACCTGGGCATGGTAAAACTTTTGTTGTAAAGCTTACCGATGAACTTAGTTTCCGGAAAAAAGTTGAAAACGATTTCAACAACTCCTTTCGGAACAATATTTTCTTGTCTGAAACTGTTGTTTCTTTTTACCTGCCAAAAAAATTGAACCCCATCTTTCAACGGTTTTTCTTCCGGAATATAGAAGTGAGTTCCCATTTTTTTCTAAAGTATCCCTCCGCTGTTAGAACGAAAGGTTTAGGTATTGTAGAAGTAAGGTGTTTTAATACTGCCGAACTTCAATAGAAATACTCAGTTCAAATGTAGTAAAAAATTAAACAGGAGGACTTTAACCCCGCTACCCGATTTGTAGGGATGGGTAATGGTAATACCGGATTGGTGGAGGAGATACTTTTGTCAATGACTGTTTTTCGTGGTGTTGTCATTGTTCGTTTGCGATTCGCACACACTCTTTTCTCAAGTCAGAAAGAAGCTGAAGGGCTAAAGGATTTTTTGCAAGATTGATTAAAGGTTTGTGTTTGGTTATAAGTTCCGTTTCTATAGTCTCTAGGTCACCACAAAATTCAACCCAATTTACTTTCAGGTTCTCGTTAATCCAATTTATAATTTTTTGTTCGTCTGTCGGTGAAAATTTGTAGTTGCGTTTATTCTTTTTTGTCTTTAGCGAACCTTTTGGTGGTCTGTGTCCAAGCACCGCACCAATGCTACGAAAAAAAGTCCCATGTCCGTTAGCACGAAGCTCTTGATTTAAAAATCGTTTATTCAAACTCTCAGTTGCAATACCGATGTAAATTATGTCGTGTTGTCTTTCAGCCAAAAAAGTATTGAACGGTTTTGGAAGTTTATTGATATCCACAATACGAATACAATAAAGTCCCGGGGTATGAGGAACTAAATTATCAATAAAGTCGGCATTCTTAAAATTTTTCTCATCCATCAAAACCTTTTCAAGAAGGTCAGTATTAGCCGATGAGATTTGTGTTTTAGTTATTTGTTTAGCAGTTTCAGTCTTGGTTTGTTTAACTTTTGATTTTTGTTGTCCGATTAGAGAAACCGTGGAACCGTCTCGGTCAAAAATATTTGAGTATTTTCTTGTCCTGCCGTGAATTTGAAACGCTTGAATTATTGAACCGTCTTTTTTCTGATACCAACCATTTTTATTTAGCTCGTCAGCAATTTGCTGAGTTGTCATTGGTCTTCCTGTCTGCAGCAAAAGTTTTTCTATTGCTTCGTGTAGTGTCATTTGGTTTGTTTGTTTCCCCAGTCAGTCTAATGTTTGTAGGGCTGTCAAATAATAGCCCCTTACGACAATCCGTCTATAAACTTCTGTTCGTATTCAAAAGTAATAAATCAATTGTTTTAAAAATTCAGCAGAACGAATTTATGCGGCTTGTCATGCAGCTTTGTTCAGCCGGTATTGAAAAATTTGTTATTGCAAAAAAAACCAAAAGATTTAACAAAACAATTGCTTGTCAGTAGGCCTTTAAAATAGATTTTGTTTTTTGCATAGTTCAAATTAGCTGCCGTTATTCTTTTAACCCAAAAAATGACCTTGCATTGTTATAGAATATGTCTTGTTTTTGTTGTTCAGTAAGAAAACCGGCAGACTCAATGTTATCAATTGAAATTTTAAATGCATCGTCCCACACCATTTGATCTGATCCATACATTATTCTTTTAGAAAAACCGGCTTTCACTAATTGTTCAAGATAGCTGTGAAATTCTGCAACGGGCAAGGCCCAATCAATTACTGCGACATCTACATTTACTTGCGGATACATGTAGAGTATTGCTTTTGTTTCTTCAATATATGGCCATCCGGCATGCATAAGCTGGACTTTCAAATTTGGATATTTTACGAGCACTTCTTCAATAGCTTGCGGATTTCCAAGATGAGTTCTGAAGTTTGAGCAACATTCCTGGTAAGGGGCACCTGTATCACCCAGTCCTGTATGAAGTGCAACGGGAATGTTATAACGGGAACAAATATTAAGGTATGGGGCGATTGCAGAATCGGCTAGTGTTAACCCTGCATATTGCAAACCCAATTCTCCCATAACTTTTATTGTTCCATCTTTTATTAAATGAATAAATTCGGTAGTATCAGGAAAAGTATAACGAGGAGAGTAATAAAATCCACCAATAAACCTTCTCTGATTCACAGCCTGATATGATTTTACTACTTGAATAGGGCCACTGGCTATTACAAATTCAATATTATATCTGTCCAGTTGCGTGATCATATTTTTGATTACTTCAGCATTATTTTTTGAAGCAGGAATTACCCCTGTAATTTCATTTGGCGGTGGGGGATATCCATATTCATCAAATGAAAATGCATGAAAGTGTGTGTCAATTATCTTTCTATTCGAAGACTTCTGACTTGTGCATGATACAAGGAACAGTAGTATAAGTATGAAGTATCTCATATAATTGAAGATAACGTTTTTGCAGTTTTGTTATGGCGGGATAATCGAATACGTTCCGTTTGGCTAATGTACAATATTTGGATAGAAGCATAATGGACATCCGGGATTGTGTTTTGCATTTCGGCCATATTGCCAAACCGAATATTGGGTACAGCTTTTAATATTATTTCTTTGGAACCTCAAGACGATAATCAATAGCGTGAGCAGCACCAATTTTCCATCTGCCTTCTTCAATGATATAAATGTCCACCCAGCTAATATGCTCATATTCTATAGCCCCCGTGTTAACGTTTTTATTTGTGATGTGATTCACGTAACTCAATATTCCTGTGTCTCCGAAAAATTGCAGTGTTACGTTGTCGTACTTTACAAATGTGATTTTCCATTCATCGGGTGTAGTTCTGTTTTTTATATAGTCAGCCCTGGTATAAAACCTGTCACTTCCTTTAAAGGTAAAATTCCTACTTAGAATGGAATCGAATTCCAGTGGATTTAAAGATTGCATGGCTAAGGGCCATTTTCTCTTTACTTTCAGGATTTCCTTTGCATCATTTCTGCGATCTTTATAAGGGTCGCTGATTAAAGTGTACTTTGAAATGTCAACGGTCGGAGTAGAGTTATCTTCCAAAAATATTTCGGTAGAATGAATATTTATTGAATCCTTTTGAGAATTATTATCCACTTTCTGTCCCTCTCTGCAAGAGAATGTAGTACCTACCGTGGTTAGTACTATGAAAATTGTTTTTTTCATTTTTAACAGATCTAATTGTTGCTCTCACTGTGCAGGAATTGCTGATGGTGGGGATATATCCCGGACCTTCTGGACGTCCGCCAGCTCTTACAGTAAATAATTAATGTAGCTACTTAGTCAAAAATAAACCATCCATCCGTGCCGCTTAATTTTAATTTAGCCATTGGGCTAAAAACAATCTCTTTTTCCGCAATAGAACGATTTAACCTGAACTTGACTTTAGTATATTTTGATTTTACTTTTTCTTCGCTGACAGTAATATAAATCGAAGGGTTTGCTGAATGGGTAAAACTGTTTTTATTTTCTTTATAACCTACTGCCAATAAAGCAGATTCAATCTCCTTAAATTCCTGTTGATTCATGGTCATGTGTAATTCTGTGATGGAATTAAAGAGCCTGGTTTTTAACGGCTCTCCACCCCAATCCCCCATAAATTGTTTCATAGCCAACCCGGCATTGATAATAGAGTCAGTGATGCCCCAATTTTTATATGCATCTGCCGAATAGGAAGTTAGATTTGCAAACATTTCTGCTTCCTTTGGTTTGGTTGTATCCTGTTTATACCATGCCATTATTTCGTCCAGTGTAAAATCACTTCCTTTATAACTATGGACAAATAATGAGTCTTTATAAAATTGTTTCCATGAATTTAACAGTGGCTCTATCTGACCCGGCTTTTGGGTTTGAAACACCAATACGCCAGCACCTTGCTGATTATTCCAAAAATCTTTGGCAAGACTGAGATGCAAAAAATTCAGCTGTCCTAATAGATACAAGTCATAACTTGGCTTACCACTATAATAGGCTGTGTCAACATTTAATACTCCAAAATCATTTTGAATAAATGAATCATTTTTGATGGTATACCATGTTACCGAATCCAGAATTACATCAATGTGTCCGAGGTCTGAAACCGGGGCATCTTTTGATTTTGATGTATGATCTTTACATCCAAAGATGAAGATTGAAACAAGAAATGTGATTAAAATAGTGTGCTTCATATCAAGATTTTTTTAAGGTTGAAATATTTCAATAGAGTTGCCTATAACGACAGTCCGTCTAAAAACCTCTGTTCGTATTCAAAAGTAATAAATCAATTGTTTCAGAAAAGCACAGGAACGATTTTATGCGGCTTTTAAAAAACTGTGTTCTGTTTGTTCCTAGTATTGCATGGAGTAAATATACAACACATACACTAAAGGTTATACCTGCCTTAAAAGTATTACACAAAATGAAGCTGAGTTTTTAGACAGTTTGACGTTTAACTCATAGCTGATGTGCTAGATTCAAGGCACGTCAGCTCAAAAACGTACAAAAGTTGAATAGCGAACTCAAAGCTGATTTACTTCCGTCAGCCAGCATAACAGCAATGAAATGTTGTAGGCATGTTGAACGATTACTTTTATTTGATAATATATGGATAGAGGGTAAGGATGGGGACACGAGTTGCGTTCTGCTGTTCGGGCAGCATTCCTCAAAATATCATTATAAAGACGGACAGAAACCTACACGCTTCGTTGGCCCAGGTGAGAGAATAGTCCTTTCTCTATCGGTTGGTGTATCTCACCAACCGAAACATTAGCAATTATGCAGCCTTTCAATCTTAACAGAAGAAGAATGGATAAAACAAAATAATGTTTCTCCATACTTCCATCATTAATTTATGACCTGAATTATCTATTGGGCTTTTATGCATTTCGCATTTTCGGCACTACCGGTATAAGGCCGTGTTTTTTCATTATCATTCCTAATTTCTGATGGTCTGGCGGGCCGCCTGCATTTAATACTTCTGCCACTTCTTTAAAAAAGATCGGGCCAAGCAGTGCTGGTGTTAAGACTGCTAGCGCTTTGGCATCCACTTGTTTTAAATTGTCAAAACTATGTACAGCTCCACGGGGAATGAAACATGTTTCGCCCGGTGCAATATCAATCGGGTTACCATCAACAGTGAAAGTTATTACACCTGACAACCCATAAATGGTTTCATCATAATGTTCGTGGTAGTGGGGGATGGGTACCTTTGCACCAACAGGAACAGTAAATTCAAACATGGCTGCAGAGCCATTAGTGTCGGCTGATTCCAGTAAAAAATCAATTTTTACCTGGCCGACTTGAATAGTTTCTTTTTTCATAATATTTTCTTTTTTGAAGAACAAAACTATTCTGTTGTTTCAGCAAAGTCCTTGATTTGAGATAAGAAATTATTTTTCTGTAATTTTTTTCCTGATGCGGCTTAAAGTCTCCGGTGTCATTGATAAATAAGCTGCGATATGATACAGTGGAATCCTTTGCAATAATTCCGGTTCCTCTTTTACAAAACGAAGGTATTTTTCTTCAGGTGTTTCAACAGTAGCTTCTGCAAGCCTTTTTTTCAACATATAATTTGTGTCCTGCTGTGCCCTTATAAAACCCATTGTAAAAGGTTGAATATGGGTGACAGCATACACCCAGTTCTTTTGATTGATGCGTTGAAGCGTACTTTCTTCCAAAGCCTGCACACACAGTTCGGTGGGCTTGTTATCCAGGAAACTTACTAACTCACTACACCATCCATTTTCAGTTTTGAAATAGATAGTGCGTTCTTCGCCATTGTTATTGATATAGTATTGTCTTAAACAACCTTTTTCTACAAAGTAAACATACCGGACTATCTCACCTCCACGATAAAGATGTTCGTTCTTTTTCACATGGATCGTTTCAAATAACTGAATCAGTGGGGTTAAATCTTTACCTGAAACGTTATATGTTTTTATGAGCTCATCTGAAAGTGGAGAATTATTCATGATTATTTATTAAAGGTTGGTCGGTCTGTCCGCATTGCCTACAACTCCCAAATATACGTAATAATACAATATTTTTTCAATAATATTTCTAAACACTGCATGCGCAGCTCTCTACACAAAATCAGTTTACCAGAAACAACTTAGTGACGCAGGTATTGTCGCCTTTTTCGTCAGTAGCAAACGGTTTGGGTATTGCCGAAGTGTGGCTTTAGCACCCCGATAGCATTCGGGATTCAATCGGAGAATCCCGGTCGACCGGGATTGAACCTTGCACACCTGTCCCGCTAAAGCGGGAAATGTCCAATCGAAGCCGTTCAGCCCCGCTTCCCGATTTATCGGGACAAGTAATGGTAATACGGTGTTATGGGTATGTGCTTCTTTTCTTGTCTGTCGTGATATTGTTGTTTGTGATTAAACATTTTGTTGAAAATGGTGGAAAATGTTATCCCTTTACATAAGCTAATTTTTCAGCTACTTTCCCATTTTCCACTTTAAAAATATCTACTCCCCGCAGATGCCAGCGTTTCCCTTCCTTTGTTTTCTTATATATCCATCGAACTACACAACGATTACCGGCAACAATCATTTCTTCTGCTTCAAAATACGCATCAGGGTTAGTTGCAAAAAACTTTTCCCAAAATTCTCTCACTGCCAAAGAACCTTCAACTCGCATACCATCCGGGGGCGGGCTGGTATTTTCAAATACACAATTTTCCGTCATAAGATTCATTACATCATCCACTTCATGCCGGTTAAATGCTGAATTGAAATTTTCTACTGTTCTGCGTATAATATTTTCATCAGCATTTTTTTCTACTATTTCTTTCTCCGTCATTGTTATTTTACTAATTACCTAGATTAAAAGTGCCAACCCGATTGCTGTTATCAACCATTTCATAAGTAGTATACAAATAATTATTGACCAATTTGGCAATTGGAATTATCAGGTTCATTTCAGCGTATTTGTAAACACCCCAAAACGAACCCAATAAAATGATGTTACAGATGTTTGGCATAATCAATCATACCCTGAAAGTCAATAACCACAGCCGGTTCATCGCCCACCGTCCAAGCATCATGACCCGAAGGTAATAGTGAAACATCACCGGGTTTGCAGTCAAATTCAGTTCCGTCATCCATCTTAACGCGAAGAACACCGGATACATGATACTGAAAGTGTGGTGCTTCGCAACTGTGTGTTTTAGCAATTGGCTGAACAGAAGTCGCCCACCGCCACCCGGGTTCAAAAATACCGCGACCAATTGTTGCTCCGCCAATTTTTATCAGTTCAAGTCGTCCTTTCGGAAATTCGCGGATTTCATCGGGTGTTCCGAAGTTTTTCCATTCCGCCATTTTTGAATTGTCTGTTAGTTTTTCCATTGTATTTATTTTTAAAAATTACAATGCAAAGTAAAACAACATAGCAGGGGTTGAATTGTAAATTTTTCGGTAAGGCATGTATAAATCAGAGTTTCTTTCGAAGCTCCTGTGGCGAAAAGCCGGTGCGCTTTTTAATAAAGTTTGTAAAATGCGGTTGGTCGTCAAATTTTAGGTAATAAGCGATTTCTGAAACGGATTTATCAGTTGCCTTCAACTGAACTTTTGCTTCTAGCAATAAAATGTCGAGAATAATCTGCAAAGGTGAACGCCCGAATGCTTCGCTTACCACTTCTGAAAGGTGTTTGGGTGAGATGTGCAGCATATCTGCATACTCACTCACAGTTCGGCTTTCAATAAAATGTTTCTCCACTAACAGTTTGAAGCTATTGGCTAATTGTTCATGCCTGTTTATGTTTTTCTTTAATTCTTTCACACGAGTCCGGTATATTTCACGCACTCTCAACAACAAAATGAGAATGAGATTGCAAAGCAGAAAATCTTTTTCGGGTGAGGGGCGGTCGTATTCTTCAAGAATGTTTTTGAATGCTCCCTGTATGATTTCACTCTCATTATTGTTCAGGTTAATGATATGCGGTGCATCAAAATGAAAAAACGGAAACTCTTCTGTTATTGGTCTTGTAAGTTGCGGTTTCAGAAATTCAGGTTTGAAATGAATGCAGAAGCCCTTGCAATTCTTTAAATGGTCGCTGGCGTAAAGCATGTTTTCAGGAACAATGACAAGGTCATTGGGGCTTAACTGCAAATGGTCTGCTCCAAGTTTTACATCATGCTCACCTTCCAGCAATAAGTAAATGAGGTTAAACTGTTTTCTCAGTGCCGGAATTGTCTCGCAATTTTTGTGTTTGTCCTCAAGGGTTCCGGGCATTACGAGCATATCAAGAGCATACGGCTTTGAATCCCGGTTTATCAGCCGTTCAAACATCTCAAGCGTTTCAATGTTCAGAATTTCTTTTTTCCTTTTCATTGGTGTTGTATGATTACCCATTGTCACGGTTTATCGTTCATATCATTTCTTTTCAACGGTTGCTGTGTTGTCCGTGTAGCATTGCCCATAATGGTTTGGGTATTGCCGAAGTGAGGTTTTTCGCATCCCGATAGCAATCGGGAATGATTTGAAAAACTGAAGTTGAAGATAGCACAAAAGTTTCATAGAAGTTCGTCACCCTCACTTCCCGATTTGTCGGTACAAGTAATTGCAATATCTTGGCACTGTAGTTCACTAAGCTAATGGTTATCTATAATAGCAACTGCATTAATTTCAATTAAAAAATCTTTGTTTACCAATCTTTCAACCTGAACAACTGTACAGGATGGCGGCTTTTTAGGGTCAAAATATTTGAATATTGCTTTTCTAAATTGGTCTATTTTAGACAGGTCAATAAAAAAAGCTTCTATTTTGACCACTCCGTTCATACTTCCGCCTGATTTTTCCACGAGAGTCTGAATGTTTTTAAATACTTGTTCTGTTTGCTTTTGTAAATCATTTATCCCTTCAATTTCCCCATTCTCATTAACGGCTACCTGACCTGAGATAAATAGCATTTTAGAATTACCAAGATTATATTCAACACTTTGAGAATAACCTCTTGGCGAAGGTTCATTAAATTTTAGCTGTTTATCATTTGTATTGGAATTACAACTAACAATTATTAGTAAGACCCCTATGAAAGCAATTATTTGTTTAAGAACAGATGGCAAGATTTTCATAAATTTAAGTTTATTATCGGATTTTTAATTATATACAACGTCAACTCATCTAAAAACCTCTGCTCGCATTCAAAAGTAACAAATCAATTGTTTTAAAAATGCATCAAACGATTTTAAGCGGCTTTAAAAAAACTACGTTCTGTTTGTTCTTTTGTATTGCATACAATAAATATATACCAGTACATGCAACACCAATCACTGCAATTTAAAAACCATTTAACAAATTGATAATGGGTTTTTAGACAGATTGAGTATTGCTGCAGTTGGGATTTTTTGTTTCTCGACTAGTCGGGAATAGTAATGGCAAAACCGATATTGGCGGCAGGCATACTTCTCTATATGTTTATTGTCAATATAGGCGGAATGCAATTTTTATACATGCAAAATGCAAATCTTTATTGTTAACTTGTTAATTGTTGATAATCGTTGTATATTTGCAAGTAATTGAAAAACAATGCCAATGAATGATATACTGTTAATTCTTGATTTAGGAGGTGTTAATTCAAAAAAATAAAGTTTTCAAATGTCAGAGGCGAAATTTATACACTATGATTTGAAATTAGTGGAACCGTCATTCGGTTCAACTCTTACGGATTTAATCATTGAATTGGATTATTTAAGAAAGAAACAGCTTGGAGGTTCGACCCATCCGAAAGTTTTTTTTCAATTAAAACATATATTCCATGTTCTTGAAAGTATCGGTTCAGCAAGAATTGAAGGTAATAACACAACTATCACTGAATATATTGAAACGAAACTAACGGAAACTAAGAAAGTCTCACCAAACATAAAGGAAATCCAAAACATTGAAAAAGCAATGGCTTTCATTGAACAGAATGTAAATGATTACCCAATTAATAGATCGTTTGTTAGCGAGCTGCACAAAATGATAGTTGATGGATTATTACCACCACCTGATGGAGAAGGCGATGCCACTCCTGGCAAATTCAGAAAAAGAAATTTGAAAATAAATAAGTCGTCCCATAAGCCACCTGATTGGTTGAAGGTTGATGATTATATGAATGAACTTATTGATTTTGTAAACCGAGAAGATAGTCCCAAATATGATTTATTAAAAGCTGCCATTGCTCATCATCGTTTTGTTTGGATACACCCATACGGGAATGGAAACGGCAGAACCGTTCGTTTATTTACTTATGCAATGCTTGTCAAGACAGGCTTTAACGTAAATGTTGGCAGGATTATAAACCCAACAGCAGTTTTTTGTAGTAATCGTAATGACTATTACAGTTTCTTGTCCGAAGCCGATAAGGGAACTGATGAAGGAATAATGGCTTGGGTCGAATATGTATTAAAAGGTCTAAAGGAAGAAATTGAAAAAATAGATAAGCTGTCGGATTACACTTTTCTTCGCAAAGAAATACTCTTGCCAACCATCAATCATTCATTAGAAAGAAAATACATTACCGATGTGGAGTCAAAAATTTTGAAAAAAGTTATTGACTTGCAGGTTATTCAAGCTGCTGATGTAAAGGAGTTTTTTGTTGGAAAAGCAGATGCAGAGGTGTCAAGGCAAATTAAGCGGTTGATTGATAAAAAGATGATTTCCCCAGAGAAAGATGGAACCAGAAAGTATGTCCTTAGGTTTGATAACAGCTATTTGCTGAGAAGTATCATTAAGTCATTGGGAGATAAAGGTTTTTTGCCTGTCCGTGACGAGTTTTAAAATGCTTGCTGCTAAAGTTAACTCATCTAAAAACTTCGCTCTGTATTCAAAAGTAACAAATCAATTGTTTTAAAAATTCATCTGAACGATTTTAAGCGGCTTTTAAAAAACTGTGTTCTGTTTGTTACTTTGTATTGCATGCAGTAAATATAAATCTGTAGATGCAACACCAATCACTGCTATTTAAAAAGCATTCAGCATATTGATTTTGTGTTTTTAGACAGTTTGACGGGCCGCGTATTGGCGAAGTGGCGGGTTTTTACCAATAAACTCCAATCGAAGAACGAACTTTCAATTTATCGAAAACTTTCAAACGAAGCATTTCACTCGCCATATTGCCAAACCGATGTGTGTGCAGTGCAATCCAAAAACAGACGATAACAACAGAAGGCCTTTTTTCAATGATTTTAATGCTCAGGCTAACTATAGAGCATTATAAATTCAAAAATATTTTTCAACTCGTATAGCGCACCTTAATTCATACCTCTTCGAAATTTTTTTTTTGCGCCTCTTGTGTGAGGTTGTGCAACTGCCACCTGTGTTAGTGCCAGTGCTTTTTGTCGTCTATGTCAGTCGGTGATGATAATTTTCTCTATCGCCACTACTCTATTGTCTTGTTTCAATTGAATAAAGTACATTCCGACCGGTAAATTGCCACGAGATAGAGTAAATGTTTGACCGTAAATATTTTTTATTTCCTTTACTTGTTGCCCAAATAAATTGTAAATAATTATTGAAGCATCGTTCAAAGAGTTGCTTACTTGTAAAATGGATTGAGTTGAAAGTGGATTTGGGAAAATCGTAACAGCCACTTTATTCTCAACAGATTCATTAATACTGACTGTAGGAGTTGTTGACATCTCAATTAAATGTGATGTGTAAGGGGGTAAGACAAATATCCCATTTGTCCATGAATGAGGCGTTTGACCACTGTCAGAATCCGTTACCATATACTGGGTAACATAAGGATACATAGTTGTTGTCAAATTAGCATTATTCAATGTGAGGGTTAGGTTGATAGTTTTTGACGAAGGATTTGATATAAGAATTGCCTTATTACCATTTGCATCTTCACCTGCCAAAGTCCAAATAATGCTTCCTCCTGATGCTGCACTATATACTGGAGAAATAAGTTTTTTGTTGTAAGTAGTTTGCATTTTGGAGCATAGTTTAAATCCATAAGCTGCTGGTTTGTATGTACCATTTGCATCGCCATAGAACAAGCCCATTACTCCATTGCTTGTGCCTGAAGCAAATTCCCCTCCCCTGTATATGTATGCTCTTTCAACATCTGCTTGTTGTAGAGCGATAAATACACCCGTATGATGAGCCGCACCTCTTTGTTTATTAAAAAGCGAATCTCTGGCAGTGGCAGATAATGTTTGGTCATTATCAAAACCCCATGCATCGCAAATTAATTCCACACCGTTAAAAAAACTGCTATCCCCTGTACCCCAAACGGAAGAATAGGTAGATGCAAACGGTGGCTCTGCCCGCAATAATTTACGGTAGGCTAATGCAGTATTATAAAAATCACTGATGTCATTGCTGAAAACATGAAATCCTATCCAGTCGGGTTTCAGATTTCTATTCTTCAGTTCTCTTAAAAATAAATCAACATGCGTACTGATATTTCCAACAGTTGTATTTCCAATGTGTGTAGAAACGGAAGTGTTAAAGCCGGGTCCACCAATTTTTAAATCAGGGAAGTTGTTTTTTAAGGAGTCAAACGCATTACACCAAAAGTTATTAAATGATAATGAGTCCCTGTCCCAAAAGTTCTTTTGAGGATATTCTGTCCAAATATCCAAGTACCCTTTTAGTGTATTTGTGTCTCCGCCAAAATTGTTATATCGGTTTGTAATTTTTATACTCGCAGCTATCCAGGCAGCTTCTTCTATACTTCTAGGCCCTTCATAGTCATGTGGGCGAATTGGGTGTGAATTTTCTCCACCCAATCTGAAAAATGGTAAAAATCCGCCATCTAACCAATTTTGAAACTGAATATCGCTTTCTGCAAAATGATAATAGTTTGTATCATTCGGGTTGCAATCCCATTTGGGATATTGCGGAGTGAAGGAGTTAATCGGGTATGTGCCGCAAAAAAACATTCTCTCCATATCAAGGCGATCATCAAAATAATCATTGTTTCTAATAGTGGTTACGCCAATATTCTGATACCTCGAAGTTAAATCGGGAGCATTTGAATTATAATTAGGCAGCGGACCCGCAATTACACCAAGCATGTGTGGTTTGATGATGGAATCGAATACGTTTACCGCACCTATGTCAATGGTAATGGTTTCAGTTGTTTGTGCATTTATTTGAGCACAAGCTCCAGCCATGAGCAATAAAAGTAGAAGTTTCTGTTTCATATCATAAAGCATTTTAATTCTGTTTGACACTTAAAATGAACAAAAGTTTAATATGTACCTTTTGTTAAGTTTTGCACTGTCGTCTTTTAGCATTGCGGCTAACGGTTTAGGTATTGCCGAAGTGATGGATTTAGAAGCACGGCACTTTCACTAAACACAAATGTATGAAAGAAGCACAACCCTTCAAGTTTGCACAGCCTGTCCGCCTCTGGCGGATCAGCCCGCCTGACGCAAAACCGCTGTTAGTGGCTGGTATTCGGTTCCGTTGTCTATGTCATGCTTAGAGTTTATTAAATGAAGTTTCGACATGAACTCCTTTTGCCAATGTTTGATAAACAACACAATATCTTTCAGTAAGTTTGGCAAGTGATAATATTTGTTCTTCGGTTGCTTCTGTATCAAGAATGAAAGAGAGTCGAATATTTTTGAAACCTACAGGAACCTCTTTTGAAACTCCCAAAGTTCCACGAAAATCTAAATCACCTTCGGCTTTTACTGTTCCTTCTTTAATTTCAACCTCAATGGCAGTTGCAACGGCAGCAAGAGTAACTCCTGCACAAGCAACCAACGCTTCTAAAAGCAAATCGCCTGAGCAAGCTAACATTCCAGTGCCGCCTGTTGCCTTATGAAGCCCTGCTTCAACTATTGCTTTACCAGTTTCCACTTTGCATGAAATGCCTTCGCCAATTTTCCCTTGAGCTTTCAAAGTGATGAGTGCTGCATCGGGTTGTTCACGATACTTTTCTTTAATTGGTGCTTGTAATTTTTTTAGTTGTTCGGTATTCATTTTTTCAAATTATTTTGATGTTGTCTTTTTCGACTTCCTTTCGGCCTTTTTTACTTGCCACTAACGTTCGAGTATTTGCGAAGGCGGGCATTACGAAGCACCAAACTGTCGGCAAGCACAAATGTAAAATAGAAGCACAACACTTCAAGTTTGCACAGCCTGTCCGCCTCTGGCGGATCATCCCGCCTGACGCAAAACCCGTGTTAGGCAAC
>WBZR01000296.1_pt1 | contig 83622 bp, 69 predicted proteins | sample 5204231 | NCBI WGS metagenome assembly WBZR01 (sample SAMN12412403, study PRJNA552823) | activated sludge metagenome | isolation source: activated sludge from anammox sidestream of wastewater treatment plant... | place: USA: Virginia | collected 2017-08 | reverse complement strand
TACGGTGAGCCGAGCGGAAATGGCGCGGTGGACGATTCGTGCGCAGATGGACGAGAACGGCGTGACGGCGTACCTGAACTCGACGGGCGGCATCTTCTGCAGCTTTGCGGATGTGGCCTGCCCCGGCACGAGCGGGACGGTGACGAACACGACGGGCACTTCGGGTGACTGGCGGTATATCGAGACGATGTATCGTCGAGGCTACACGAAGGGCTGCCAGGATACCAATGATGGACAGCGGCGGTTCTGCCCGACGCGGACCTTGACGCGCGGTGAAATGGCGGTGTTCATTATCCGTGCGAAGATGAACGCGGTGTTCCCGACGGTGACGAGCGGAGCGTTCACGACGACTTCGTGCCAGCCGGCCGGAACGCAGGTGACGAACGTGGGCGACCAGTACGGGTTGTTCGCGGGCTGCTCGCCGTACTTCTCGGACGTGCCGAACACGCACATCTTCTACTCGTTCATCCAGAAGATGCGGGAACTGCGCATCTCGAACGGGACGACGTACACGACGCCGGCGGCGTTGGGGACGTTCTCACCGGACGGGACGCTGACGCGCGGGGAACTGATGACGTTCCTGGTGCGTGCGTTCTTCCCGTAAACTACCAAACGAACCCAAAAGCGAAAAAGCCCGGCCCGCTAAGGCCGGGCTTTTTTGTTGCATCCTGATAGCAGTGATCGAAACCATCCGCCCCCTCATTGCCCAAGGCAAGTACGGTGACGCCATCCCTCTCCTCCGCCAGGTGCTCACCGAAGCCCCCCTAAATGCCGAGGCCCATTTCTTCCTCGCCCAAAGCCTCTACCTCACCGGCGAACCCATCGAAGCCGCCCTACACCACTTCACCGCCGCGCAGCAGGCAGGCTACGATCCCGCCCGCGTCTCTCTCTACCGCGGCATTCTCCACGCCGAATGCGTCAACTACTCCGCCGCCGCGGCCGATTTCGAAATCGCCGCCGCCGAGCATCTGCTCAAACAAACCCTCCGCAACCAGGCCGGCGTCGGCTCCTGCCGCGATCTCTACTACCCGCCCCCGCACCTCCCCCACCTCGATGCCACCTGGCTCGAGACCTGCTCCATTCCCCAGTCCATGCAGTTCATGATCGATTGCCTCCCCGCCATCCGCGCCCTCACCGCCGGCTGCGAGGAACTCGAAGTCCTCGATGTCGGCACTGCCAGCGCCGCCGGACCCGCCCTCCTCTCCCATCTCCACAGCGGCCGCTTCTTCGGACCCCATCTCCGCATCGATGCCATCGACCTCATCCGCCGCTACCAGGCCTACGCCCGCCGCGCCTTCCCCTTAGTTCACTACATCTGCGGCGATCTGTTCCAATACGACCCCGCCCGCCGCTGGGACCTCGTCCTGTGCAGCCACACCATCGAGCACCTCACCGACCCCACCCCGCTCATCCAACACTGCCGCCAAAGAGCCCGCAAATGGGCGCTCTTCTACGCCCCCTTCGAAGAAAAGCAGCTCATCCCCGGCCACCTCCGCTCCATCACCCGCGACTATGTCGAATCCCTCAACCCCGTGAGAATGGAAGTCCTCACCAGCCCCGCCTGGCAGCACCCCACCGACCCGGAATCCAAAACCATCCTCTTCGTCCTCGAAGCCGCCGCAGGCCTTCAGCGGCAGTTCATATGATCGGCGCTCAAAATCCTCCTAACCCCGGCTCCTCGAGTTGGATCCTGCTGGCCGCGCCTGTCGCCGGAGCTCCCCTCTCTGCCGAACAGAGAGAGGAGCGATGGTACGATGCCGCACGGTTATTGCTTAGAACAACCACCATATTCCGTGATTCCGCGGGAAGGATCAGAGCGGAGTGCAATCCGGGAGGCGAGTACGAGCAATCTACTGCGTCCGTGACTCTCGTTGACCCCACCGCCCGTGCAGTTGTGACATTGGTGCCGGCGGAAAGGAGGGGCTTCCGCATAGCAGCCCCAGCGTCGGCAAAGGGGTTTGGATTTGCTTTTCCAAGTATAGAAGGGGAATTGCGCGCAGGAAGTCCACACACCAAAACCGATGATCTGGGAATTCGGGTGATCGAAGGAATCGAGTGCAGAGGCACACGCACGGAACCGGCGGATCAGACGCCCGGACCGGTAGTGACATTCACCGAACGGTGGCACTCCCAGCCGCTGGATCTCACCTGCTCAATCCTGGTGGTTACCGCATACGGAACCCACTCTGCTGTGCTGCGCCGCATTCACCGCGGCGAACCGGACCCCGCATTGTTCGTCCCGCCTCCTGCCTACGTAATGGAAGAAATCAGTTGGCCGCCCTCGCCTTGATTGACCCTACTCCACAATCTCCACCGCAATCTCCCCCAACTCCCCCGTAGTCCCATCCGGACCCACCCCCTCCACCACCATCCGGTACGACCCCCGCCCCAGCGCCGGCAGCCATACCATCGTCTTCCACCCGCACTGCTCCAGTTCTTCCCGCTGGTACGTGGCCGCAATATCCGGCCGCGCATGGAAATTCCGAAGGAAACTCAACTCCTCATCCCCCAGCCTGATCCGCACGCCCTCGATCGGAGCCCCATACCGCGAACTCGCCGCCCACCCCGATACATACACCCGGTCGCGCCCATAAGCCCGGATCGAACCGTTCGTATCCAACGACCCGAAGACCGGCCCCGCCGGCAGCGCCGGCTTGATCGCATCCACCGCCAGCAGTTCCGGCTTCCTTGGCGCCGGCGGCAACTGCTCGCGCATCCTCACCGGCTTACCGAAAATCTTCTCCCCGAACGGAACCCGCGCCCCCACCTTCTGCCAGAACAGCCGCTTGCGATGCTCCTTCACCTCTTCCACGTACTCGCCGCGATGATACAGGCTCAGCGGCCGCGTCACCAGCGGCTCATCCACCAGCGCCCGGTACATCTCCGTGCACGCAATGCACTCGTCCAGTCCACACGCCACCGCCTCGCGCGGCAGCGGCGGCGGGCCGTCCGTAAACAGGTTCTGCATCTTCCCCACGCAGTACACCTGAATGCTCCCATCGAACATCAGGTAGTAGCTCAGCGCCGGGTGCCAGCACATCCGCCCCTTCGTATTCGGCCGCACCACCTTGTACTTCACATCCACCGGCACGTTGTAGCGCTCGATCAAATCCATCTCCCGCTCCGAACGCTCGGTGCGCGATAGATACGTGCCCGTGGGATTCATCGGCGAAAGATTGATGAAGAACCCCGCCTTCTCCACTTCCTCGAGGCGCCGCGCAAACTCGTCCAGGTTCTCCGGAGCCAGCACGAAGTTCAGCATCTCCACATGAAATCCTTCGTCCCGCATCTGCCGCACGCGTTTGAAAAACGCCTCGAAGGAAACCATCTGCGGATGAAACGCGATGTTCAAAGACAACCGCGTCTTGTCCACCTCTCGGAAATACGCCGGATCCCAACTTCCGTTCGTATCGATCTGGATGCTGTAGCGCGGCATCTCGAGCACCCCGAGCAGGATCTTGCGGAAATTCTCCCGGTCCAGAAACGGCTCCCCGCCCGTGATCTTCAGCAGAATGTCCCTCTGCGGAAACTTCGTCGCGAAGGCCTCCATCCATTGCTCGGCCGTGTAGTGGTCAAACGCATGGTCGCGCTTGTCGCCATTCTTCCCCCGCTTGTGAAACACCAGCACCGGGCAGTAATCGCAGCTATAGTTGCACCACGACGTGATATGCCACGCAATGCGGACCGAATCGAGCAGATGTGCCGGGAGCGGGTAGTTCATGACCCTCGGGATACGCTTTCCTTCAGTGTATCCACAAAAGAAAGCACCGTTGCCCGCGTTTCCGGCACTTCCACCCGCCTGCTGATCTTCTCGAGATTCACCTCATAGCGCACACGCGGGCTCCCCGGCGTCACCGCCACCTCCCGCCCAGTGTGCGCCAGTACCTCGGAAAGCGCAATCGTCCCCCGCCCGCACAAATTAAACACCTCCCGCGAACCCCCGCCGTCCGCCAGCCCCAGCATGATCCGCGCCGCATCCTCCGTGTGCAGAAACTGAAGCTCGCTCCCCGCATCGAGCCACAACGGCCCCCCATGCAGAATGTCGAAGATCGCGTTCTTCTTCAACCCCGGACCCACGAATCCCCCCAGCCGGAAGATCAGCCAGTCCCCCGCCGCATGCCGCACGCACTCCTCGGCCAGATACTTGTGAAACCCGTACGGACTCTGTGCCGCCACATCCAATGGCCCCTCCTCCCGTGTCACCTCAGGCGACGAACAATCCGCATACACGTCGCACGACGACAAATGCACATACCGCCCGAACCGGAAGTCCACCAGGCTCGCCCGCACCGTCCGCACCGAAGCATCGAAATCCGCCATCGGATCCTGCTTCGCCAGCGGTTTCCGCGAATTCCCATTCGCGTTGACGAACACATCACACCGCTGCCCCACATAGTCCCGATACGTGGTCCGATCCAGAATGGCGTACTCCCGCCCTTCCGCTTCACACACCCGAGCAAACGCCGACCCCACCAGCCCGCGCCCTCCGAGAATAAAGATCATAGCCACTCCGGTTGTACCATACCCACAACTTACCGGTCACAACCCGAACAAAATTCCTTACCCGCTGAAAACAAACCACATCCCCCCATCCCCCGCCGGCCTCTCAAACTCCTCCGTGCTACCCTGATCTCGCCTGGAACGAGACAATACCATGCACCCGACACATTCACAACCGGCTCCCCTCACGCCCGTGCAGCAGGAAGTCGTCTCCGCTCTCACCGCCGGAGTCCCCGTCACCGCCGCCGCCAAAGCCGCCGGCCTCCACCGCTCCACCATCTACGTCTGGCAGAAGACCAACCCCACTTTCGCCGCCGCCCTCGCGCAAGCCCAACAGGACCGCCTCACCCGCCTCCGTGACCTCACCCGCGAAACCAACCTCAATACCATCCTCGCCGTCCTCTCCAACCCCGCCGCTGTCGACACTTTCGACACTCCTCCTCCTTCCCGAACCGAACCCAAGCCCCCGCCTCCCGGCTCCACACCCCGCAACGCCCCCTGCCCCTGCGGCTCCCGCCTCAAATACAAACGCTGCTGCGGCCGCAACGCCCCTCCCGCCCTCTCCAGCCGGGAATGACACGCTTGCCTGAATCCCCACTCCGTCTTACTGTGGTAAAGAAGACGTGATTATGACCAAGGCAACCATCTCTTCAAAAGGCCAGATCGCAATCCCAAAGACGATTCGGGATCGATTAAACCTCATCCCAGGTACCCAGGTTGCTCTCGATGTGCAAGGCGAACAGATTGTCATGAGACGCTTGGTCCCCGAATTTCCCGATTGGCGATCCATGCGCGGGATGTTCAAGGGATCTGGAATCCGTCTGGATGACCTTGCCAAAGAGCGAGCTGCCGAACTGGCCCACGACGATGCCCGGCTCCAAAATTCTTGATTCGTGGGCGCTCCTGGCGTGGGAACTCGGGGACATTCTGACAGTGGAGCTATCCTGACCTCGCGAACGCAACGAGGCGCCATCATGAAAAGGAAATAGAATGGCTACGAGGACCCGCAAAAAACTCTCCGCCCGGCAGACCCGGCTCGGTATTCAACTGGAACAGGCCGCCCGCGATATCCTGGCCCACGTGAAGGGCGAGAAAACATTCCCTACTCGTCAGGTGATGCTTCCTGACGAGGTCAATGTCAAACAGATTCGCGAGTCGGCCAATATGTCGCAATCCGAATTTGCGAGAGCGTTTTGCATCAATCCACGGACTCTTCAAGACTGGGAACAAGGGCGTCGCAAACCCGACACTACCACCCGAGCCTATTTGTCCGTGATCGCTCATGACCGTGGCGTGGTCCTCAAGGCCCTGGGAACCGCCCGCCGGTGACACTCGACACATTCGACACCCCAATCCCCGCCTCCCATCCGAACCCAGCACTCCCATTCCCTCTATCCGCACTTGGTTTGGGACAATCCGCCTCTGAGGCGCTGAGAGTTGCTCTGCCGGAAGCGGCGCGAGAGTCGGCGCCGCGGCTGACCCAGTCGCTTTGTACGATTGGATTGAGGTGCGCCATGCACGAACTCGAATTGCTATCGGTGGTTGCGCTACTCGAAGACATCGCCGGCAAGAACCTTCGCAGGGGCCAGGTCGGTACAATCGTCGAACAACTCGCCCCCGGTGTCTACGAAGTCGAGTTCAGCGACGATGAGGGCCGAACTTATGCCTCTCTGTCCCTGCGCGACGACCAGTTGCTTCCGCTCCATCATGAGCCCAGCCATCAGGCGGCTTGACGCCTTTCCTCCGCACCCGGCACATTCGACACCCCATCCCCGCCACCCATCCGAACCCAGCACCCCCGGTCACAACCCTTTCCAACTTCCCATCCCGCTCAAAACAAGCCACATTCCCATCCCCACCCCGCTCGGCTCTTCCTGCCCGCTGCTATCCTGGAACCGGCATGGACGACACCTCGCTCCCGCCCCTCAGAACATCAATGCAGGAACTTGACTATGCTTTTTATCTACCCCGCAAACCTCAGCCCGGACGAAGATGGCGGGTTCGTGGTCACCTTCCGATATACCCGAAGCCATAGCCAGCTAAGGCCCAATACTGTTCATTTAGCAAGCAGAGCAAGGTGGGATAGGCCTCCGGCCTGTCTTCTTCATGCTGACGTATTTCGTCTCGCCCCTCAAGTGAACAGTATTGAGCTAAGGCCAGTCCTGCGCCCCATGAAATATCCGCGAGATTTCAACCGCTTCTTCCTTCACCCGATACACCGCGATATAGGGCAGGGGAGGAAACGTCAATTCGCGCCGTCCGCGCATCCGACGGCTGGCCCGTCCCATATTGGGAAAATCCTTCAACCGGGCGCAACCGTCATAAATCACATTGGCAACTCGCCTGGCGGCTTCCGGGTTGTCTTGTTCGATTCCCGCGCAAATACGTTCGAGATCTTCCACTGCTGGCAAAGACCACCGAATTTCCATCAAGATTTTAAAAAGCGCCGCAGCCGCTCGCCAACCTGCTCCTGCGTAAGAAATTCGCCGCGCTCAAAGGCAGCTTCACCCCGTTTCACGGCTTCAGCGAACCGGTCTTCTTCCTCGAAGTAACGTGCTACGGCATCCTGCACAACCTCATCCGGTTCGCAGCCTTGTTGAGTTGCTCGCTGCCGGAGCCGCGCTTGCAAGGCGGGGCTGAAATGAACTTCCATGCCCTCAAGATACGAAAAAAGCCGCTTTTGAGGCAACCGCGCTTGTCGTCTCCCCCTCGACACATTCGACACCCCATCCCCGCCACCCATCCAAACCCAGCACCCCCGGTCACAACCTTTCCAACTCCCCCATCCCGCTCAAAACAAGCCACATCCCCATCCCACCCCGCTCGGCTCTTTCCACCAGTCTGCTATGCTGAAGTCGACATAATGCGCTGGTCGCCGGCCTTGTCGACCCTCCTCGCCTTGACACTCGGACAATATTGTCCGATACTTTCCAGAAGACTTAATCCATGACCGGCTCAGAATTTCTTCGAAAAATCGAAAAGCTGGCAAGGAGAAAGAAGGTCCATGTCTCGTTCATTCCAGAGCGCGGCAAAGGCAGCCATTGGACTTTGTGGTACGGAGGTCGCCGGACAACCGTCCCGGACCGCAAGAAGGCGCTGCATGACCTCGACCAGGAATAGCGCCGGTAGCATCAATGCAGGAACTTGACTATGCTTTTTATCTACCCCGCAAACCTCAGCCCGGACGAAGATGGTGGATTCGTGGCCACCTTCCGGGATATTCCCGAAGCCATCACTCAGGGCGATCACGAACAGGAAGCGCTCGAAGAAGCCGCCGACGCCTTGGAGGAAGCCATTGCCGGCCGTATTCGTATAGGCGAGGAGATTCCCGAACCTTCCCCACTCCAACCGGGGGAATACCCGGTGGCACTCCCCGTCGACACTGCCGCCAAAGCGGCCCTCTATATCGCAATTCAGCAAGCGAAACTGACCAAGGTAGCTTTAGCGGATCTATTAAACTGTGACGAAAAGGAAGTCCGCCGTCTTCTCGACCCTCACCATGCTTCCAAGCTGCCGCGTCTGCAAGCCGCGCTCGAAGCATTGGGAAAAAAGCTTGTCCTAAGTGTGGAGGACCAGGAAATGCAGGCGGAGAAGTCAGCCTGACCATCCGACACATTCGACACCTCAACCCCCGCCACCCATCCGAACCCAGCACCCCCGGTCACAACCCTTTCCAACTTCCCATCCCGCTCAAAACAAGCCACATCCCCATCCCCACCCCGCTCCGATCTTTCCCCCCGCTGCTATCCTGGAACCGGCATGGGCGATCACACCAACACCGGACCTCCCCGTCCGCTGAAGACCCTTCTGCCCACCGTTTCAGCACATAATGATAAGGACGTCCGGCCTCTTCGCATGATCATCACTCAGACCCCATTCCGCATCAGCTTCTTCGGCGGCGGCACCGACTACCCCGATTACTTCGAGAAGAACGGCGGCGGAGCCGTCCTCGGCACTGCCATCGATCACTCCGCCTACCTCTCCGTCTCCCGCTTCTACTCCCGCCTCTTCGATTACTCCATCCGTATCGCCTACCGCAAAGTGGAATGCGTCAAATCCCTCGAGGAAATCGAACACGCCCCCTTCCGCGAATGCCTCCGTCACTGCGGCATCTCCAATGACGTCGAGATCAACTACACCGGCGAACTCCCCTCCTTCTCCGGACTCGGCTCCTCCTCCTCCTTCGTCGTCGGACTCCTCAACGCCCTCCACGTCTTCCAGGGCCGCGCCCGCCGTTCCCTGGAACTCGCCCTCGAGGCCATCCACCTCGAACAGAACATCCTCGGCGAAGCCGTCGGCTGCCAGGACCAGGTCTTCGCCGCCGTCGGCGGCTTCAAGCTCATCGAGTTCCGCACCCGCGAGGACATCGTCGTCCACGCCGTCCCCCTCTCCCCTGACCGCATCCGTCTCATCGAAGACCATCTCCTCCTGCTCCATACCGGCATCAAGCGCCGCGCCGCGGACGTCGCCGGCAACTACATCCGCAACCTCGATGCCCAGCGTCTCTCCCTTGCGCGCATGCGCCACATGGTCGACGAAGGCTACTCCATCCTCACCTCCGGCCGCGATCTGACTCACTTCGGCGAACTGCTCGATGAAGCCTGGCAGCTCAAGCGCTCCCTCGACCCCTCCATCTCCAATTCCGAAATCGAGGACGTCTACTGCCGCGGACGCAAGGCCGGAGCCATCGGAGCCAAACTCCTCGGAGCCGGCGGCGGCGGCTGCATGCTCTTCTTCGTCCCTCCTGACCGCCGCGTCCAGGTCCGCCAAAGCCTTCCTCACCTCGAGGAGATCCCTGTCCGCATCAATTCCCCAGGCAGCCATATCATTCATGCCTGATCCCCCGCGCATCTTCATCAGCGGCTACTATGGGTACGCCAACCCCGGCGACGAGGCGATCCTGAGTGTGCTGCTGGCGGAACTGCGCGCCCACCTCCCCAGCCCCATCCTCTCCGTCATCTCCGGCGCCCCTGAAGAAACGGAGCGAACCCACAGCGTCCACGCCGTCCTCTGGAGCGACCCCCTCGCCATCGCCCAGGCCGTCCGCGATGCCGATCTCGTCATCACCGGCGGCGGCGGCATCTTCCACGACTACGGCGGACTTTCCGAAGACGGCCTCCTTACCGAAGGCAACTGGGGCATCGGTTTTCACATCACCGCCGGATTGCTCGCCGCTCTCTTTTCAAAGCCCCACGTCATCTACGCCGCCGGCGTCGGGCCGCTGTTCTCGGACACCGCCCGCCGCTACACTCGCGCCGTCTGCGAAACCGCTTCCGCCCTCACCGTCCGCGACGACGCCTCCCGCCAACTGCTCGAAGACATCGGAGTCCCTCCCGCCAACATCCGCGTCACCGCCGACCCGGGCTTCCTGCTTCCGCCCGCCCCTCTCCCCACCGGTATCCCTGTGGATTCCCTCACCATCGGCGTCGCCATCCGCCATTGGGACCACGGCGTCGCCTCCGAGCAGTGGGAAGCCGAATGCGCCGCCGGGCTCGACGCTTTCCTCCACCGCCGCCCCGGCCAGGTCCTCTTCCTCCCCTTCCAGCAGTTCCCCGGCAAGCAGGAAGACGACCTCGCCGTGGCCGTCCGCGTCCGCAACCGGATGCGTCACAACGACTGCGCCCATATCCTTGACGGCGCCTACACGCCCGCCCAAAAAGCCGCCATTCTCGGAGCCTGCCGGCTCGTCATCGGCATGCGCCTCCACTCCCTCATCTTCAGCCTCAACGCCCGTGTCCCCTCGGTAGCCCTCATCTACGACGAAAAGGTCCGCCAGCTCATCCACCGCGCCGGCCTCGACGCCTTCGGCATCGCCATGCCCGAACTCCGCGCCCCGCTCCTCGCCGCCAAAATGGAGCAGGCGCTCGACACCCCGCCCGCTGATCCCGCCCCATTCGTCGCGCTTGCCCGCGAGAACACCGCCGCCGTCCTCGATGTCCTCCGCCGCGGCCTCAATGCCGGCCCCGGCTTACGCGGCGAACCCCTCGAACTGGTGCGCTCCGCTGTCTTCTCCCTGCTCGCCGCCCAGAAGAAGCTCCGCGCTTGGCTCAGCGACCAGAAAACCAACTACGAATACCAGATCGGCCTCCAGCGCGAGCAAATTGAGACCTCCGCATCCGAATTCCTCCACACGAAGTCCGCCCTCGAAGCCCAGTGCGACGCTCTTGCGAAGAGAACAGCCTCGCTCGAAAGCTCCCTCGACGATTGGCGCGCCTTCGGTGACGAGATGCACCGCCGCCTCGAGATCTACCGCCGCCAGCGCGCCTGGCGCGCCATGCTCGCCATCCGCAAAGCCTACACCCTGCTCGCCTGTCAGGGCTGGTCCGGCCGCTTCCGCTTCCTTCCCTGGCTCTTCAGCCTCCTCCGCGGACGCGGCAGCATCGAAGGCGAGCAACTCGAATTCCCGCTCCGCCCTAAACCCCGGGAGTAACCTGCGTGCGCACCTCCAGAACCCTCCAGCCGCGCTCCTGCGCCGCCCGCCCGAAGGCCGCCGTCCAGTCCCGCTCCCCTCGCGAAGCGCCATCCCACACCAGCACCGCCGCGGCTTCCTGCCCTAATTCCGCCGCCAGCTTCTCCGCCTCATCCAGAATCGCCTCGTTCGCCGCCCGGTATGGCTCATCCGCTTCCGGAAGAACCACCACGTCATCTACTTCCCCGAGAACCCGGTCGTACACCGCGCCCCAATCCCCGGGCCGGTCCACCACGGATGTCTCCCGGAACCGCTCCCGCCCGTACGGCAACACGATCCGCCTCCGCAGCCCCATCGCTCCGGCTTCCGACTGCGCAATCAAGTCCGCCCCGCACGCCGCCGAACTTACCACCGCGGTCACTCCCTCTTCCGCAAACAACGCCCGCACCCGCCGGCGTACCCCCTCGATGCGGCGCACATCCGCATCCATCCGCCTGCCCGCCACCGCTACAATCATCGTCCTCCTCCTTCCATTGAGCCATGAAACGCCGCCCCCGTTTCTCACACATAATCAGGAAGAGGTTTTCATTCACATGCCCATCCACCCCGAACGCTGGAAGTCCCTTCTGCCTCGCTACCAGGAGGACCGCCCTCACCGCATGCTCGCCCTCGACGGCGGCGGCATCCGCGGCCTCCTTACGCTCGGCATCCTCGAGCGCATCGAAGCCTTCATCGCCCGGAAGACCGGCAAAACCCGGCTCTGCGACTACTTCGACTACATCGCCGGAACCAGCACCGGAGCCATCATCGCCGCCGGCCTCGCCAGGGGCATGTCCGTCTCTGACCTCATCAGCTTCTACCAGGAAAACGGCGTCCGGATGTTCGAGCCCTCCAGCCTCCTGCGCCGCCTCAACTCCCTCTACACCGCCGACCCGCTCAAGGCCAAGCTCCAGGATGTCTTTGGAGCCAACACAACCCTCGATCCCGATAACCTGAACTGCCTCCTGCTCGTCGTCACCAGGAACGTCACCACCGATTCCCCCTGGCCCATCAGCTCCAACCCCGACGCCAAGTACAACGATCCTTCGCGCGAGGACTGCAATCTTCAGATCCCCCTCTGGCAGCTCGTCCGCGCCAGCACCGCCGCCCCGGTCTTCTTCCCCCCGGAGGTCCTCCAGTGGAGCAAGACCGACCCCGGCAAAACCTTCGTCTTCGTCGATGGCGGTGTCACGCCGCACAACAACCCCGCCTTCCTCCTCTTCCGCATGGCTACTGAGCCGGCCTACCGCCTCGGATGGAAGACAGGAGAAAAAGACTTGTTACTCGTCTCCGTAGGCACCGGCGCGGCCGAGCAGGGCGGCGTCACCGCGGCCTCGCCGAATCAGAATATCCTCTCGAACGTCGCCGCGCTTCCCGGCGGTCTCATGTACGGCATTCAGGTCGACCAGGACATCAACTGCCGCACCATCGGCCACTGCACCTACGGCGCCCACATCGACAACGAAATCGGCACGCTCGCCTCTCCCGCAGGCACGGACCTCGGCCGCCGCTTCCTCTACGCCCGCTACAATGCAGACCTCTCCCGCGCCGGCCTCTTCGACCTCGGCTTCAAAAACGTCGATCCCGCCAACATCCAGAAGATGGACGCGGTGGAGAACATCCCCACCCTCCTCGCCATCGGCAACGAGGCCGGCAAACGCATCGAGGCCGCTCATTTCGGCCCCTTCCTCTAGTACGCTCCGCGCGTCAACAGCATCGTCTTCAGGGTGTGAAACATGATGTAAAAATCGAGCGCCGGGGTGAAGTTCTTGATGTAGTACAGGTCGTACTCCAGCTTCACCACCGAATCCTCCACCGTGTTCCCATAGCGGTAGTTGATCTGCGCCCACCCCGTAATGCCCGGCTTCACCGCCAGGCGCTGCATGTAAAAGGGAATCTGCCCCGCCAGCAGATTCACGAATTCGGGACGTTCCGGACGTGGCCCCACGATGGACATCTCCCCGCGCAGGACGTTGAACAACTGGGGCAGCTCATCCAGCCGGTACTTGCGGATGAACCGGCCGACAGCGGTCACTCGCGGATCGTTCTCCTGCGCCCAGACTGCGCCCGTCACCTCCTCGGCGTTGCTGTACATGGAGCGGAATTTGTAGAGCGTGAATGGAATGTTGTTGCGGCCCGTCCGCGTTTGGCGGAACAGAATCGTACCCGGAGAGTTCAGCCGTACCGCCATCGCCGTAAGAAGCATCAGCGGCCAGGTCGCCGCCAGGCAGGCAATCGCAATCAGCCCGGAGTAGACGCTCTGTAAATTCAGCAGCAGCGGCGTGAGCGCGGAGCTTTCCTGAAAGAGAATTTGCATCGACTCGATCTGGGAAATCGCCACCCTTCCGAACACGGTTTCATAGGCGCGGCTCATCGGTTGCGTGCGATAGCCGGATTGCTGTAGGGAGATGATCATCGGAATGGCCTGCGGCTTGTATTCCTCCGACAGCCCGACGATGATCCGGTTGCACTTGATCTCCTTGAGCAGCGCCGGCAATTCCGCCAGCGTTCCCATGACGGTCTGCCCCTTCGCCGCTTCGCGCCTCTCCTCGCTTTCCACCACCAGCCCCACGGGAGCCATGGCGAATTCCCGGTGCTCCTGCAAGTGCTCCACCAGGCGAAGCTGCAGCGGGTGTGTGCCCACGAACAGCAGTTTCTCCGCCCCCATCACCTGGAGCGTCACTTTGCTGTAGACGGTGCGCCACGCCGGCAGCAGAATGAGACATGCCAGACTGCCGCTGAGCATGGCTTGGCGGGGCATGCGCATCTCCAGGTTGGCGTACGATAAGCACGCCTGCAGCAGAAACGCCGCGCCGATCACCAGGCACAATTGCTGGAGAAATACCAGCCGCGATTGCATCCTCACCCGCGCATAGCAATCGTTGAGATACAGGCCGAGAATGATCGCCGCAACCACCACTGCTACCCGGCCCGGCCCGTTCTCGTACATCATGACGAAGTAGGGGTCCTCGAACTGCCACCAGATCGCCGTCACGTAACAGGCTGCCACCAGCAGTATCTCGGAGATCACTAGACCGACAATGCTGGTGGGTATGAAAACACGGAAAAGACGGATCATGAGAAAAGCACGGAAAGGGCCTCATGGATGCGGCGCGAGGCCTGCCCATCTCCATAAGGATTATGAATATGCGAGCGCCGCTCGTACTCCTGGGGATCATCCAGCAGGATCCCCGCCTCCTCAATGATCCGCTCCGTGCCGGTGCCTACGAGCCGGGAAGTGCCCGCCATCACCGCCTCCGGCCGCTCGGTCTTCTCGCGCATGACCAGCACCGGCTTGCCAAGTGAGGGAGCCTCCTCCTGCACGCCCCCTGAATCGGTGAGGATGAGATAGCTTTGCCGCATCAGGTCGACGAAGGGCACATACTCCTGTGGTTCGATCAGATGCACGCTTGCGAGATTGCTGAGCAGCCGGTTCACCGGCCCCAGCACGTTCGGATTCGGATGGACCGGATAGACCAGTTGCACGTCGCTACGCCGGGCGAGCGTGGCAAGCGCCTCGCAGATCCGCTCGAAGCCTTCGCCAAAGCTCTCGCGCCGGTGTCCGGTAACCAGGATCAGCTTCTTCGAGGCGTCCCGCCACGGCCAGGAGGGAGCCTCGAGGCGTCCCTTGGCAAGCCTCTCGCTCATGTCCAGCAGCGCGTCCACCCCCGTGTTTCCAGTCACCGTAATCTGCGAGGGAGGAACACCTTCCCGGCGCAGATTGGCGGCAGCCATTTCCGTGGGGGAAAAATGGATCTCCGCCAGGCGGCTGGTGAGCACGCGGTTCATCTCCTCGGGAAACGGCTGCGCCATATCCCCGGTACGCAACCCGGCTTCGACATGCCCTACCGCGATGCGCTGGTAGAAAGCCGCCAGAGCCCCGCATAGAGTGGTGGTGGTGTCCCCCTGCACCAGCACCATATCCGGGCGCTCGCCGGACAGCACCCCCTCCAGCCCGTTGAGAATGCGGCTGGTGGATTGAGTCAGCGTCTGGCCGGGAAGCATGCAGTCCAGGTCGTAGTCCGGCTTCACGCCGAAAGCCTCCAGAACCTGGTCGAGCAGGGCGCGATGCTGGGCGGTGACGCAAACCCGTACCGTAAATTGGTCTTTGAAACGCCGCAGATAGAGAACAACCGGACAAAGTTTGATAGCCTCCGGGCGGGTGCCGAAGATGACGAGAATTTTGCGCATCCCGGCTACGCGACCACCCCTTCGATCAAGGCTGTTCCACTGTACCGGTGCAGAACCGGCAGGGCGGAGAGCAGAAATTCATCCACTGCCGCCAGCGGATGAACCAGGCCGGGAAGGATGCGCTCCAGCCGCTCCAATAGCCGGAAGTAGCGCACTTGAGAGGATTGCAGCCCGGAGCGGAGGAAGCGAAGATCTTCCCCGGTCAACTGGCGCTCTCCTTCATCGAGGGGAGGTTTCGGGACCGGGACGGCATCCCTCAGCCGGCCCAGCCATCTCACCAGCACGACCGGCTCCACCGCGAAGAAGATCCCGCCCGGCTTGAGAACGCGCAGCAGATGGGGCATCACCGCCCTGATATCGACATGATGCAGCACGGCAAAGCAAAGGACAACATCAAAACTGCCATCGGCCAGCCCCGCTTCCTGAATGGGCGCTTCCACGAAAGAGCAGCGTGCCCGGACGCCGTCGAGCTGCGCCCGTCTGGCAGCGATCGCAATCAGTTCGGGAGTCACGTCGATGCCCACGACGGTGCAGCCGAGCAGGGCCAGTTGCGTGCTGATTTCGCCGGTGCCGCAGCCGAAATCCAGAACGCGCAGGGTTGCGGCGCCCCGCTCCTGTAAGCGGTGGTAGATATATTCTTTCGGATAGCGGCGCCAGTTTCGATTCTCGATGTATCTCCTTCGAATATCCGGAGGAGTGGCGCCGACAGCGTCCACGCCTTCGCCGATTTGCACGCGTGTCGCTGCCAAAAAATCATTCCCCATCTCGTCTGAGTATACTCACCTTTCCCCAAGCAGCGAGCGGTAGATCTCCGCCAGCCGCGCCGCGGCCCGCATGTGGGAGAACCCGGCCAGAAAGCGCGCTCCGGACCCGCCCAGCCGCCGCCGCAGCGGCTCATCGGCCAGCAGCAGATCGAGGGCGGCGGCGAGCGCTGCCGCGTCATTGGGAGGAAACAGCAGGCCGCGCTCGCCGTGCTCGACCAGTTCGGGGTTGCCGCCCGTATTCGAGGCGATCACGGCGCAGCCGCAGGCCATGGCTTCCATCAGCGAATTCGAAAGCGCCTCGGAGAGCGAAGGCAAAACGAAAATGTCGATACCTCGCAGCCAGGGGGCGATGTCAGCAGTCGCGGGCTCGAAGAACACGTCGCCTTCGATGGCGAGCCTTTTCGCCTGCTCCCGCAGGGAGCCGAGCATGGGGCCGCTACCGACGCATAGAAGCTTGCGCTTGCCCGGGAAGCTGAGCTTTGCGAAGGCGTCGAGCAGGGTGGCAAGCCCCTTTTCCGGGCGCAGGGCGCAGGCTACGCCTACCACCAGAGCATCGGAAGGGAATTCCGCCGGACGCCGGATCTCGCCGCCCGGAGTGAAGTACTCGAGGTCGATTCCGTTATAGCAGAGGTGGATGCGGCCGGCCGGCACGCGGTAATCCGCGATGAGATGCTCTTTGAGATAGTTGCAGTTGACCACGATGCCGTGGGCCAGATAATCCGTGGCCCGTTGCAGGGGCCCGTAGATTCCCGGAGTCAGTTCCCGGTGGGCCCGCTGGCTGGTGACAACCACCACGTCACTGAACAGGCGCGCCACCGGAGCGCTGAAGACATTGAGCGGATAGTCAAAGGAATGCACCAGTCGGATGCCGTGCCGGCGAAGATAGCGCAGCAAGCCGCGCGCGCCGCGGACCACGGACCAGGATTTGAAGGAGTGGACGGGAAACTCGGCTATCGGGATGCGTGCGGCGCGCAGTTCGTCGCCGCGGATGCCGCCGGGCCGGAAACAACCGACGTGGGGCTGGAAACCGAAGTGGCGCAGAGCCTTGGCCATCTCGGTCATCTGGCGCTCGCTGCCGCCGAGGCCTAGTTCGCGGATGGTGAGCAGAACCGGAATGGGGGTCATGGGCGGGTGGTGTGGATGCGGGTGTGGAAGCGGGCGGGCAGGGTGGTGCGCCGGGTGACGCAGAGGATGGCGGAGGGTTCCTTGCGGCCGAAGGCGGGCGAGCGCCAGGCCTCGATCAACTCGCCCGGTGAATCGCTGACGACACAGGATTGCAGGGAAGAATCCGCCAGATGCCAGCGGCATTCCAGGGTGTGCTCACCGGGAGGGCCGGTTACCTCATCGTCCACTTCGACGCAGGACTGAGGCTTCAAAAAACGGATGCGGCGGCGGTGGGTGAAGCCCGAATAACTGCATTCGGCCTCGAGGCAGTCTTCCACGGCATCGGAGACCCAGCGGTGAAGCCGTACGGCGGGCTGGCCGGACCAGCGGAAGGGGTTTACCGAAGTAGCCTGATCGAGGTCATTGATGCGGATGGTGCTGTGGGCGGCGGAGCCGCGGAACCAATCGCGCTGTTGCCGGTCACCGGCGTAGGTAAACGTGCCGGGGTCGATGAGGATGGGGCGCCCGTTGTGGCAGAGGGTGAAGCTGAGTGTATCGGAGTGGCTGTGGCCGGAGCCCCAGGGGCCGAAGGGGCCGGCATCGGCGAGGATATGGGTGGCGCCGCTGGTCATGACGGCAATGCCGGCATCCGGGAACCAGGCGCTCGACCACTGTCCGCGGCCGCTGCCTTCGGTGACGCCAAGCCACCAGGCAGCCTGCGGCCAGAGATCCGCGGGGTCATAGGCCCAACCCGAGCGCTGCAAGAGCAGAGAGGCCGTGGCGAGGGAAGCGCGGCCGTATTCGTCGTGGGAGCCGAAGGGATGGAAGAAGCGGCCGCCGTCATCGTCACCCAGAAAGCTGAGTTTACGCGCCGGCCCGAGGATAGCGTGGAGATAATCGCCCATGCGCTCGAGGCGGTCCAGGTAAGCGGGGGACGGCCGGCCGAGGAGCGCATGGAAGAGAAACATGTCGAAGGCGTACACATGATAGTAGGTGGATTGCTCGAAGTGGCTGCCGTCGGGGTGGACCTGGCGTTCCATCTGCTCTTCCGCCACCTCCCCGCCGAGGCGCTGCCAGCGGCCGGCGCGGGGGAAATCGGGGAAGAGAACGCCCAGGGCGTGAAGAGCCACAGCCTCGCCGAGCAGGTGGGTGTTGGGGGAGAAGTAGAAGGAGAGATTGTTCTCGAGGTGGCGGCCGTGTTGATAGAGCGAGTGGAGGAAGCGGCGGCGGAAGGGGACGGGGAAGCGGTGGCCGGTGAGATGGTAGATCCAGATCCAGGAAAGGGAGCGGAAGGCGGCTTCAAGGGCGCTGGACCAGTTGATGCCGCAATGAAAGGGATTCTGCTCCCACCAGGATTCCAGTTGCGAGAGGATGGGCTCGAGATGGCCGGTCTGGGCGAGCAGGACCAGGTGCTGGTGGCGGTTGAGCTCCCAGATGTTCTTATGGTCGCCGGCGCGCCGGGTGTCGAGGTAGGGGATGAGGCGGAAGTAGCGGGGTGCGGTCTCGAGGCCGGAGCGGTAATCCCGTCGCCAGCGGATGTGGCCGTCCTCGAGAGTGAGCGTATCGCCGAGCAGGGGTAGGCGGCCGGAGCGGATCTGCCGGGCGAGCTCATGGAAATACGGGGGAACAGGGCTTGGGGGCGCGGGAAGGCGCAGGGGAGGAGCAAGGGAAGAGGATCCAGCCGGGGGGTGGAGATAGAGCGATACGTTGGTGATTTCCTGCCCGAGGCGGGTCAGAATCTCTTTGGCGCTGCGCACCGGGCGGGCCTGTCTGCGATGAGATAATCACTGTCATGTGCGGGATTGCCGGATACCTGTTGCGCGAGGGGAACGCCACCGCGGAGCTGGTCCGGGCCATGTGCAACGAGATTGTCCATCGCGGTCCCGATGATGAAGGCGTGCATGTGGATGCGGGTTGCGGAATCGGGATGAGGCGGCTCAGTATTATCGACCTCAGCACCGGCCATCAGCCGATCCCCAATGAAGATCATAGCGTATGGATCGTCTTCAACGGCGAAATCTACAACTATCAGGAGCTGCGGAAAGGCCTGATAGGGAAGGGGCACCGTTTTCAAACCAACAGCGATACGGAAACGATTGTCCATCTGTATGAGGAGGAAGGCGTCAATGGGATTGCCAAGCTCCGCGGCATGTTCGCCTTTGCCGTTTGGGACGCCCGCAAGGGCGCGCTGCTGCTGGCCAGAGACCGGTTCGGGAAGAAGCCGCTCTATTACGCGGATCTGCCGCAAGGGGTCTATTTCGGCAGCGAACTGAAGTGCCTGCGGGCGGCGGGCGTTCCGCTGGAACTCGACCGGGAGGCGCTGCGGCTGTACTTTCGCATGGCGTACATTCCCGATCCCTGGAGTCCGTTCCGGGCGATCCGGAAGCTGCCGGCCGCTACATGGAGAGTCCACCACCGGGACGGCCGGGTGGAGCAGGGCAGGTACTGGAAGCTGCCGGAGCCGGCCGGGCAGGCTGAGCCGGGGTTGACGGAAGAAGGGGTGTGCGGTCAGATCCGGGAGATTTTTGACGAATCGGTGCGGCTGCGGATGATCGCGGATGTGCCGCTGGGGGCATTTCTCAGCGGCGGAATTGATTCGACCTCGGTGGTGGCGTCGATGGCGAGGCAAACGCAAGAGCCGGTGAAGACGTTTTCCATCGGTTTTGAAGAGGCGGAATTCAACGAACTGGCGCCGGCGCGAATGGTGGCAAGCCGCTACCGGACCGAGCATAGGGAGATGCTGGTGCGGCCGGATTCGGTGGATCTGATTCCCAAACTGGTGCGGCATTTCGACGAACCGTTCGGGGACTCGTCGGCGATTCCGACCTATCTGGTGTCGCGGTTTACGGCGGAGCACGTGAAGGTGGCGCTGACCGGGGATGGCGGCGACGAGCTGTTTGGCGGCTACGAGAGCTTTCTGCGGGCGCAGCGGATGAAGGTGATGGATCGAGTCCCGCAGGCGGCGCGGTTGGCGCTGCGCTGGATCTCGCGGCGGTTGCCGTATGCCGCTTATGGGAAGAACTTTCTGTGGATGATGGGGAGCCCGACGGGGCTGGAACGCTATTTCGAGCAGAATTACACGCCGAGTTTTGTTCTGAAGCAATTGATGAGCCCGGATCTGCTGATGCCGGTGGATACGGTTTTCCTCGAGCGCGTGCTGGGGGATTATCTGCCGGCGGAAACCGCCGATGTAGTAACCAAAGCCATGTATTTCGAGGCTACGGCAAACCTGACGGGAGACATGCTGGTGAAGGTGGACCGCATGTCGATGGCGAACTCGCTCGAAGTACGCTGCCCGCTGCTTGATCATGAACTGGCGGAACTGGCGGCGCGCATTCCGCACGCCTGGAAGATCGGCACGGGTCATGGGCGGAGGGGGAAGGAGATTTTCGTCCGGGCCATGGGCGACCGCCTGCCGGCCGAACTGCTGGCGCTTCCCAAGAAGGGGTTCGCCGTGCCGCTGGCGACCTGGTTTCGGGGGCCGCTGCGGGAGATGCTGCGGGACCATCTGATGAGCAAGAGCTTTCTCGGCCGGGGCGTGGCGGCGCCGGGTTTTGTGGAGCGCCTGATGCAGGAGCACTTATCCGGCAGGAGGGACAATTATTACCTGCTGTGGCGGCTGCTGATGTTCGAGCTGTGGTTCGTGCAATGGGAACAGCGCCAGCCGGCGCCCGTGTATGAATCGAAGGCGGTGATGTGAACACAGGCCGGGCCTCGAGCGGTAAAGCATTCATCGTAAGTGTGATCTGGAACTGGGCCGGGGTAGGCGTATCTCTGTTCACGGGGTTCCTGCTCTCGCCTTATCTGATCCATAAACTGGGGGTGGAGGGGTATGGCGTATGGGCGCTGTCGTTTGCGCTGGTGGAATATTACCTCTTGTTTGATCTGGGTTTCCGGACGGCGACCGTCAAGTATGTGGCCCACTACGCGGCCCTCGGGGACGAGGGGAAGGTGGAAGAAGTCATCAGCACGTCGTTTCTCTACGCTTCAGGGGCGGCGGCGCTGGTGTTAGGCATTGTGTACTTCGCCGCTCCGGTGATTCAACGGCAGTTTCAAGTGTCGGCAGCGTATCGGGACTCGTTCGGGACACTGCTGTTGCTGGTGACCGGCGGCTGGTGTCTGGGGATGGTATTCAACCTGTTCGGGGCGTGCCTGGAAGCCGTACGGCGGTTTGACCTGACCAGCCGGGTAATGATTGTGACCACGGCGGTGAGGGGGTTCGGTACAGCGGGCGTGCTTGCTCTCGGCTACGGCCTGGTGCAGGTGGGGATCATGGTGGTGATCAGCCAGATTACCGGATTCGTGCTGAACTACCTCTATTTCCGCCGCATCTTTGCCGGGCGGCGGATCCGGCCGGGCGGGGCGAGTTGGGCGGCGCTCAGGGAGATGAGCCGGTTCGGACTGCACTCCTTTTTAGGGTCGGTTTCCTTTCAGGTGCTGAACCAGAGCGCACCGTTGTTCATCGGGCATTACCGCTCGGCGCGCGAGACGGGAATCTTCACGCTGCCGCTGCGGCTGCTGCAATATACCGCGGACTTTATCGGGCGCATCGGGCTGGTGACGAACTCGACGGCGGCGGCTCTGGAAGCAAAGAAGGAGTCGGAGGCGATCCCCAAGCTGGCGACATTCACCAACCGCTATTGTCTGGTGGTGTTCATGCCGCTGGCGGTGCTGTTGTGGACGCATGGGGGTGAGTTTTTCCGGCTCTGGGTGGGAGAAGAAATGGGGGGTGCGAGCGCGGCGCTGCTGCCGGTGCTGCTGACGGGGTACATGTTGGCGGTGGTGGGACAGTTCAGCTCGAGCATGCTGCTGCTCGGGTTGGGCAAGCACCAGGGGTATGCGCGGGGGATGGCGGTGGAGGCGATAGCAACCCTGGCGCTGACGCCGCCGGTGATCGCCCGCTACGGGCTGATGGGAGTGGCGTGGATGGTTTCGGGGCTGATGATATTGAACCGGGGGCTGTTCGTGTCGTGGCTGATGAGCAGGGTAACGAAAATGCCGCTGCCTCGTTATCTGGACGGGATCTACCGCCGGCCGCTGCTGGCGGCGCTGCCGGCTCTGGCGCTCTCCTACGGCTTGAAGGGGAGCCTGCTGCCGGGCAGGCGCCTGGTGGAGATTTTCGCGCTGGGGATTGTTCTTGGGATCTTCTATTACGGGGTGGCGTTTTCCTATTGTCTGGAGCCGGAGCACCGGGTGCTGGTGCTGTCGGCCGCGCGGCAGCGCTGGAACCGCATGCGCACGAAAGGGGGCAGGGGGCTCGCCGAGGGGGTGACGCGATGATAGGGAACGTGATTTCGGTGGATGTGGAGGATTATTTCCACGTCGAGGCATTTTCCGACGTGGTGCACAGGAGCCAGTGGAACGGCTACAGCAGCCGGGTGGAACAGAATACGCAGCGGGTATTGGATCTGTTCGATGAGTGCGGCGTGAAGGGGACGTTTTTCGTGCTGGGATGGGTTGCGGAGCGCTATCCGGCCCTGGTGCGGCGCATTGTGGAAAGGGGGCATGAAGCGGCGTGCCACTCCTACTGGCACCGGTTGATTTACCATTTGACGCCGCATGAATTTCTGGAGGATACGCGGCGGGCGAAGAACGAGATCGAGCAGGCCGGCGGGCAGGCGGTGAAGGGATACCGCGCGCCTTCGTTTTCGATCGTGAAACGGTCGTTGTGGGCTTTGGAAATACTGGCCGAAGAAGGATTCACTTACGATTCGAGTGTGTTTCCGGTGCGGCATGACACGTACGGAATTCCGGACGCGCCGCGCGCTCCTTACCGGGTGGAAACACCCTCCGGGCCGGTGATGGAATATCCGATGACGACCTTCCGCATGGGCGGGCGGACGAATCTGCCGGTGGCGGGCGGGGGATACCTGCGGATCTTTCCGTTCTGGTACACGCGGCTGGGGGTGCGCAAAGCGTGGCAGGAAGGGCTGCCGGTGATTGTATACCTTCACCCGTGGGAGATTGACGCTTCGCAGCCGCGGTTGGCGGGCCGGTTCAAATCGAGATTACGGCATTACACGAACCTGAGTATGATGGAGAAGAAGATCCGCGCCTTACTCCAGCTTGGACAATTTGCAGCGTTTCGCGACAGGGAAATCGGCGAACAGGTGTGCGGAGAGGGAGAAGCATGAAGAAAGACAACATGCCACAGGTGGCGCGCTACTGGAACACCATTGCGCAGGACTTCGACACCATCTACACGGGCGAGAAGAGCAGCTTCGCGCGGTTTCTGGATCAATGGCTGCGTAAGGACATCTTCGGGCGCTTCGATTGGGTGATGGAGCATGCGGGCGATGTGCGCGGGAAGCGGGTCTGCGACATCGGGTGCGGGTCGGGCCGGTTCGTGGCGGAGTTCGCCAGGAGGGACGCGGCGCATGTTACGGGCGTGGACGTCGCTCCGGAAATGTTGAAGCTGGCGCAAAAGCTGATCGATGAGAACGGGGCGGCGGATCGCTGCAAGCTGGTGGAGGCGGACATCCTGAACTGGAAGACGGAGGAGACGTTCGATGTGACGATCGCCATCGGGTTCTGGGATTACATCATGGAGCCGCCGGAGCGGCTGCGGCGCATCCGGAAGATTACGAAACAGAAGTTTCTTTCGGCATGGCCGAGGTTCTGGACATGGCGCATGCCGGTGCGCAAGGTGCGGCTCGAGTACATTCAGGGTTGTCCGGTATATTTTTTCCGCAAGCCGCAGGTGGAGCGGATGATCACGGAAGCGGGGTTCCGCGTGGAGCGCTGCGATACGGTGGGGAAGCTGTTTTGTGTCGAAGCGAGCGTCGTTTAAGGCGCGGCGAACGTGATTGCGGAACTGTGTTTCTGGTTGTGCGCGGCTGTTCCGGTGTACGCCTACGCCGGCTATCCGCTGGTGCTGGCGGCGCTAGGGCTGGTGATTCACCGCGGCGTGCGGAAACAGCCGGTTACGCCGCTGGTTTCGCTGATCATCCCGGCCTATAACGAAGCGCGCAGCATCGAAGCGAAGATCCGGAACTCGCTGGCGCTCGACTATCCGGCGGAACAATTGGAGATCCTGATTGCCTGTGACGGGCCTCGTGACGGGACCACGGAGATCGCCCGGCGGATGGCGGACGGGCGGCGGGTGCGCGTGCTCGACTACGCGGTGAACCGCGGCAAGATCGCCGTGCTGAACGATGCGGTGCGCGAGGCGCGCGGGGAGATTGTGGTGTTCTCCGATGCGGCGGCGATGCTCTACCCGGATTCCGTGCGGCTGCTGGTGGAGAGTTTTGCGGACCCGGAAGTGGGGGCGGTGAGTGGAAAGTACACGGTGGTGCGCGCCGATGAGGTGGCGATCGGCAAATCCGAGGACGTGTATTGGAAGTACGAGACGTTTCTCAAGGTGCGGGAATCGGAGTTGTCCTCGACGCTGGGGGCGCATGGCCATCTGCACGCGATCCGGGCGCGGCTCTATCCGTATCCGCCGCTGGGGACGATCAACGACGACTACATTATTCCGGTCTCTGTGTTGGGGAAGGGATACCGGGCGGTGTACGAGCCGAAGGCGATTGTGTACGAAGAGGCGCGGGAGATGACGGGCTTCGGGCGGCGGGTGCGGATCATGGCGGGGAACGTGCAGCAGTTGCGGGAGATCCGGGGCGTGATCCGGCCTTTGCGTCCGCTGCCGCTGTTCTTTTTCCTGTCGCACAAGGTGTGCCGGCTGGCGGCGCCGTTTGCGATGGTGGGAGCACTGGCGGCGAATGTGCTTCTGCTGGAGGCGAGGTTGTACCAGGCGTTGTTTGCGGGGCAGATGCTGTTTTACGGAGTGGCGGTGTCAGGGATGTTGCTGCGGCTGCAGCCGAAGGCGCTGATGCTGCCGTATTACTTCAGCATGATTAACGTGGCGGTGTTTTTCGGGATGTATCACGCGGTGACGGATATGCGGAAGATGAAATGGAAGTGAGGCGGCGGGTGTCCGGATTGGATGATGGGCAGGCTGAAACTGGCAGCCTCGAACATTAGAGTAACGTCTTCTCAGCGGTTGCCAAGGAAAGAAACAGCGTACGGGGCTGGCTGGCGACAGAGCAGCAAATTCTGCTTGCTGCAAAATTTGCATTGGTATAGAATTGCAATACATCGCCGACGTTAGGCGGTTTGTCCTTGTACGGAGACGGAAGAAAAGATGGTCGCGCCAACCTCTCATCATCTGCAAAGCCGGGTGAACCAGATATACGATCACCTCTATGCCAACGCTAGTACTCGTACTCCTGCGGGCATAGCAGCCGAAGTCGGGAAGGTCCTTCACGCCGGCGCTTACATTGAAGCCTCATTGGAACGTAAACCCGCGTTCAACTACGACCGGCATGTCATCCGCGCCCTGACCTCCCAAGAAGAGCATACCTGCAGGGGCATCGCTCGCGACGTAAGAACATCGTTCTCTGAAATGAACTCCCGCTGGAAGTTCTACGATCAGAATGCCGAGTTGAATCTTAGCGATCTCAATATCGGTTTCACGGTTGCGCAGTTAAGCGGGATCTATCTTTCAGATCCGAAGAGGGATGTTTTTGGAGACGTCGTCGAAATCATCCGTAGCAACTGGGCGAAGAGGGTCGGCGGCCAATTCTTCACTGACCAGCGGGTGACCTCACTCGCTATGGTGCTACTCGACTTCGATCCACGCAGAGGGGACGATCTGGTGGATATATGCGCAGGCACCGGGGGATTCTTGCTTGCTGGCATGAACCATATCCGATCGCTCCTCGATGAGGATGGTAACGTTGGGATCGGTTATATAGAAGAGGAGTTAGTCAAGCTGGCCACTACCAGCATTAAGGGCCTTGAAGTCGATGATGAAATTGCAGCTTTGGCCAACGCGTCCCTGAAGGCTAGGCTTGGCAGTAAGCACGATTCTTTCGTCCGCTCGTGTGACTCTCTCAACCCAACCGCTGTCCAAGGAAATCAGGCCGGGATCCGGATGGGCACTCACATCTGTGCGGCATCAAATCCACCATTCGGAACGAAGATCACCGTTAAGGACCCGGCGATCTTGCGGTCATATGACCTGTCCGTTATGGCGCCCCGATCCTCTGACATGTTGCCGTTCAACGGTTTTGGAAAGCTAACACCCAGAGCGCCCGATATCTTGTTCCTTGAACAGAATATTAAGCTCCTCGCTCCGGGTCGTGGCCGCCTCGCCATCGTAATGCCCTACCAGATCTTATCTGGCCCTCAGACTTCGTTTGTCCGTGAGTGGCTATTGCGCCATGCTCAAATACTTGCCGTTGTGGATTTGCCCGGAGAGACCTTTCAACCTCACACTGGGACAAAGACAGCACTGCTTGTGGTGAAACGACGCGCCGAACCCCTTTCCGATGCGCGCGATGAGGCCGAGGGATCCATCTTCATGGCCATGCCTCGATGGATTGGGCATGACAGACGAGGACACCCGATATTCAAGCGTAATGCCGACGGGTCCGCTGCAGACGAGATCCTCTCCGATTTCGGTTCTGTGGAGGCCACATATCAAGCATATCGAAAAGGGCGAGACCCTCAGAAGGTGTATGAACACTGCTTCGCGGTGCCATATTCGGCGATCAGCCAGGACCCGCTCCTTCGCATCAATGCTCTCTTTCACAAACCGCTCAGCGGGTTGAAATCTGCCCATCAGCTGGCTTCGGGCGAAACGTGGGAGCGAAAGAAGATCAGGGATGTAGTCAAAAAGATCTTCTATCCCGGTCGTTTCCGGCGGGACTATGTCGACTACAAACCGGGTGCAGTTCCGTTTCTAGGCGGCTCTAATATAACCGAATTGATCGCAACCACCGAGAAATGGCTCGGCGCAGACGATCCGAAGCTGAACCTGCTCCGCGTCGAGACCGGATGGATCCTAATAACTCGAAGCGGCTCGACGGGTATTGTTTCATCTGTCCCGCCGGCTTGGGACGGGTGTGCTATCTCCGAGCACGTCATTCGCATCATACCCGACCCTTTGAAACTTGACCCTCACTACCTTCTGGCGTTTCTGAAAACGCGCCACGCTCAAGAGATCATCAAGCGAGGGGTATTCGGCTCGGTTATCGATGAGATAACGCCCGAGTTCATCGGCGATATCGACATTCTCATTCCCAAAACCAAGAAGACTCTCGCACAGATCGTGACGAAAGTCCGGGACGCGGAGGAGGCACGTCAGCTAGCTATCCTCGGGCACATCGAGGGTTTGAGCCAACTCAATCTCCTGCTGGAGTGAGAGTGCCGGAGCGATGTTGGCCTCGCTCCCTATGCCTTCGTAAGATGCTTTCCATCAAGCCGAGTAACTCGTCCACGGTCAGGTTTCCTTGAAGTTGATTGCTACGAGCCAGCATGAGAAATGCGTTCCTCGGCTCGTGCCGTCCTCCGCGGTCGAGTGGGACCAGATGTCCCGATTGGATTTCCCTCGCGTTACCAAGCACGGCAAGCAGGTCGATCGGAACCAGTTGTATAGGATCTACATAGGCCCCGGGCTCTACAGGATGTTCCACCAACCAATCAAAGCAGTGTTGGATCGTGTGCCGAGGTAGTGATGGGGCGTTGTTCATCGAGAGCGCTTGCAGGTAGTACTTAACTTCTGTGAGCGTCGCCGTCACTTCATCAGCGTAGAACTTGTGGTCCGCTTCAAACAGCCAGCGCCGTCTGCGATTACCGTCCGCTCCGTCTTGAGGGCGACCAGGAACCCGGCCCGATGCCGGGCGCCACGGTGGAGACCTTCGCCCGGCGTCCCGGAACTTCGTGGTAATCCTCAAAATCTGTCTTGGGTTGTGGCCGGCTCCCCGCAAGACTTCATTGAAGACACAGGTAATGTCAGCGATCATCACCCTAACTTGGTCAGGGCTTATGCTGTATTCGTACGTCGCCAAGCTTGGCAGCCGGTTAAGTTCGTCTGTCACTTGCAACCAGTTCCTCGGAGGATCACGGGTGTTCCGTCGATTTGCCCGGCCGCCGAAAATTGAGCAGAAGGATATTTATATCAAGGCGAGGCCTTTGACCGCTACAAGCGACACGGGCGGCCTAGCGGATCCTGCAAACAAGGACAACGGCTTCACTCATGACCTCCGGGGTGTCAGCAGAACTCGGCCCAAAGGCTGGAGGTTCCGAGGATTGCCAGGAACGAGATCTTCCCGGCAACGATCTGGGTGGCTTCGTCCGTGAGGAGTTCGTCCTCGCAGTGGAGTTGGAGCACGAGGAAGTCGTCGGGGGTTAAGATGGCGAGGTGGTAGGGCGTGGCCGTTGTCGGAAGAAAAGTGCTTCACGTTTGCGCGACGATATCGTGTGGGCCGCACCGCACGGTGGCAAGGACGTGGCGGTCGTTCGGGTCGTTGGTCATCGCGCCGACGAGACATTCGTACCTGGTGACGTTTGCGTTCTCGAATGCGGATTCCATCGCGGCACCCGCCGGCCCGCCTGCGTGGGCGCATATCCCATCCGCTGTAAAGTGGGCCGTAGTTCCCGGACAACGGGGCTGGCTGGCGAAAGCCTGAAAACCATGATGCTGGTAGAATGTCACAGCCTGATCGTCCTTGGCATCCACCAACAGCGCGAAGACAGCCGGCGGCGCAAGCAGGACACGGCGCACCGCATCGGCTAATAGCGCGCCGCCCAATCCGCGCCCCCGAAATCTCAGATCCACCGCGAGGCGGCCGATGCGCACAGCAGGCAAAGTAGGATACCGGGGCAGGCGCTTCGTGATCTCTGCCGGGAGGTCCGGCGTCGGGATACTCGCCGCGGCGATCGTGTAGTAGGCGGCCAACTGCCCGGTAGCCGATTCCACGGCGACAAAGCAGGCGGCGATGCGCCGGCGGATATCCTGCGTCGCTTGTGTTCGAATGTGCCGGTCTAACGCCTCCTGGCCACACGCGAAGGAGCCGCGGTCGTGCTCTTCGCTCAGCGGCTCAAGGCGAAAGGGCGCACTCATGCCGGACCGAAGAGCTCATACCGGCGCGCAAAGGCGCGGCGGAGCGCGGGAGCAGGCTCGGGAGGATTCAAAATCGCCTCGGCGAGCTGGCGCTGGTCTTCGACGGAAAGACGGATGATACCGGCTTCCTCAATGACGCGGCAGGCCGCATCGCGCGCCGCCGTGACCACGAAATCCGTCAGCGTCCGCCCTTGCAGTTCGGCGGCGCGTTTCATCAACGCGAGCACATCGGCGGGAAGACGCGCTTCGAGACGGGCGGTGGTGGAACCCTTGTCCATATTTTCAATTGTACGGCAGTTTGCCGTATTCTTCGAGAATCGCTGTGGTTGGGGAAAGTCCGAGGATGTGTACTGGAAGTACGCGATGATTAATGTGGCCGTGTTTTTCGGGATGTATCATGCGGTGACGGATATGCGGAAGATGAAATGGAAGTGAGGCGGCGGCGGGCGTACCGTGTGTTGCGGGGGGTGTTGTGTGCGATCGGGGCGGCGTATGTAGTGGTGACGGCGACGCCGGTGGTGCGCCGGGTGAGCTTGTGGGCGGCGGAGCCTTGGAACGACGCGCGAGCTCCAGTGGTGATAGTTCTGGGGTCGGAGGTGCAGACGGACGGAATTCTCGGGGAGTCATCGTACTGGCGGGCGGTGTACGCAGTGCGGGTGTGGCGGGAAGGCGGCGTGGAGGAGATTGTCGTCAGCGGGGGTGGGGGAATAGCAGAATCGATGCAGGAGTTTCTGGTGGGGGAGGGTGTACCGGCCGGGCAAATCCGAGTAGAGGGGGCGTCGAAGAGCACGCGGGAGAATGCATTGTTTACGGAGCGGCTGTTGCGCGCGGACGGGCGGAAGAAGGTGCTGTTGGTGAGCGACTATCATGCGTTCCGGGCGGGCCGAGCGTTCCGGAAGGCGGGGATGGATGTCGAGGTGCGGCCGTTTCCGGACGCAGCCAAGCGGGCGAGCCGGTGGCAGTCGCGGTGGGAGATCTTTCTGGATCTGGTGTTGGAAACGGCGAAGGTGGGGTACTACGCGGGGCGGGGGTGGATTTAGGACCGGACGACGAGACGGCAGCGGACGATGGCGGTGGTGAACTCGCGCGAGAGGCGGTTGTGAAAGGGGGCGAGTTTGCGGATGGGGACAGGTTCCATCCAGTCGAAGCGAAAAGGGCTGGCTTCGACGAGGCGCTCGAAGCGGCGGATGGTGATCTGGTTCAGACCGCCGCTGACTTCGCTGAAGCGGGTGGCGCCGTCGGTTTTGAAGTCCGCTCTCCAGCGCAGCAGAGCCTGTTCGCTGAAGAGGAGATGAGCCCAGGGGAAGACGGAGAAGAGGTGGCCGCCGAGGGGGTGATACCAGGTGGGGCCGAAGCTGGCGAGAATGGAGCCGCCGGGGGCGAGCAGTTGATACATGGTTTGGAGAATGGCGGCGGGATCGGCGAAGTGTTCAAAAGCGTCGAGAGAGACAATGATTCCGGCTTTTTCGGTGGTGGAGGAGCAGAAGGTGCAGATGTGATCGACTCGGGCGCGGGCGGCGGTTTCTCTGGCCGTGTCGAGGACATGCTCGCGGATATCGATGCCGATGACTTTGGTCGCCCCACGGCGGGCGAGATCGACGGCTTCATTGCCTTCGCCGCAGCCGAAATCAATGACGGTATTCCCGGGAATGAGGCGGAGCGCCTGCTCCCCGAGCAGTATGCCGAGTTTGGATTTGCCGGCATAGGCGTTACCGCTCATGACGGCGGGCTCACCGGGCGAGATGGCTTTGAGGATGCGGTATTGGAGGGCGGTCAGCATGGTTCTCCAGCGAGGACGCGCGGTTCGCGGCGGGCTCCGGCGCGGTCTTTAAGGCGTAAGAAAGGGGCCTCGATCCAATAATAGGAAGCGCCGGCGCAGGCGACGATCACGAGGACAGAGAGGACGAACTCGGCCGGGCGCCCCCAGGCTCCGGCGGCGCGACGCACCAGGCCCGGCACAATCTGCTGGTACAAGTAGATGGAATAAGAGATGCGGCCGAGGTAGCGGACCCAACTCCAACCGGTCCAACTCCAGAGGGGCGAGGCGCGGAAGGCGATCATCTGGGGGATGAGAACCGCAACCAGGACGGGTTCGGCGAGGAAGCCGGCCGTATCGCGGTAGGCAGCGCCCCAGCGGTTCATGCAAAGAGCGGAGACCACCAGCAGGCCGGCGGGAATGGCGGAAAGCCAGGAGGCGGAACATAGGCGGGACCAGAGGCGGGGGAAGCGCTGGGTGCGGAGGACCACGGCGAGAAGGCATCCGATGAGCAGGTGGTCGGCGCGGGTGTCGAACGCTTCGTAGAGATAGCCCTGGTCCACGCCGGCGGCGAACAGGCTAAGGCGATAGAACCAGACGAAGAGAATGGCGCCTGTCAGGAAGCGTATCAAACGGGCGCGATCGGTGCGCAGGAGAAGGAATGTGACGGGCCAGAGCAGATAGAACTGCTCTTCGACGCCAAGCGACCAAGTGTGGCTGAGCAGGGTATTGGGGTCACCGTGAATCGCCTGGTAGTAGTTATTGACATAGAAAAAAGAGCTGAGGATCTGGGCCCAGGGCAGGGCGTGTGTGGAGAAGAGGAGCAGGAGAACAACCACCAGCAGCCAGTAACAATAGAAAGCGGGGAAAATGCGGAGTGAGCGGCGGATATAGAACAGGCGGAGGGAGATTCCGCCATAGCGTTCGTCTTCGGCGAGGAGCAGCCAGGTGATGAGGAAACCGCTGAGGACGAAGAAGGCAAGCACACCCAGGCCGCCGGGGATGAGCGGGGAACCGGCGTGATAGAACACCACAAGGAAGGCCGCCACGGCGCGGAGCCCATCGAGGGCGGGGAGGTGGCGGCGGGCGAGGCCGGTGGCGAGGTTTTCCGGGAACGGCGGCGGGGCGGAAGTCATGGCAATTTGCGGAGCCGCACCGGGTAGCCGGGATAGAGGAGAGCCGTATACTCACCGCCGGCAAGCATTTGCGGAGAGGGGAACTGATCGGGCAGATACGGTTTCAGCGGCAGGCGCGGAAGGTAGTAGTGGAGGGTTGGGACATCTTCCTGCGGGACCAAAAGCGGTTTACCGTCCGGCGGCTGAGCGCGCAGCAGTTGGAGGACTTCGGGTGTTCGAAGGTCCTCGGGGAGAGGATGGGCCTGAATCTGGCGTTGGGTATTCCAGGCGAGCAGAAGGCATAGAGCGGCCGCGGCGAGGAAGGCGCGGGAGGGGGGTAGGGCAGCGGACAGAAAGCCGGCCAGCAGGAAGCCGGTAAAGACATGAAATGCGGGCAAGAAAGGCGTCATATAGCGGGGAGTATCGGTGTTGACGCGCAGCAGCAGCACGAGCATCAGCATAGCGTAGAGGAGAACGGGAGAAAGAGCGCGGCGGCCGGGCGAGCGGCGGGAGGCATAGAGGAGCACGGCTGCAAGAATGAGTATCCATTCCAGAGGAGAACTCGCGAAGCGGTTGCGCCAAGTGTCCAGGAAGCCGACATTGCCCCAGGGAGATTTGCGGAACAGGGCAAGGTAAGTCATAAAGAGGTAGGCTTTGACGAAGGAGAGCTTGAAGAGGGCGGCGGGCCAGAGCAGCAGCACGGGGCCGAGGAAAGCGGCGAGGGTGTTGCGGACAAAGAGGCGGTCGAGGACGAGGCGGCGGCGCTCCATCCAGGCGCAGACGAGCAGGGTGAGGATGAGGATGGCGGCGACCTCGAGGGTGAGGAAGGCGCAGGCACAGGCGCAGACGGCGGCATACCAGTATTTGCGTTCGCCGGTATCGAGCAGGCGGACGAGCAGCAGCAGGGCGGCGGTGTAGCAAAGCACGAACAGGAGATGAGGAGCGATTTCGGTGGTGCGAAGGGTGGCGTAGCTCCACAGGAAGAGGGTGGAAGCGAGGATGGCGGAGAGGAGGCCGCGCGGGGCGGGGAACAGGCGGAGGCTTCCGGCGTAGATGATGAGGAACGTGAGGATGGGGAAGACGCGGGAAAGCAGGCGTACTGCGTGCTCGTGGTGTTTCCAGGCAGAGGACGCCATGAGCCAGTAGAAATAGAGGGGGCCGTGCCAATGGCGATAGAAGACGATGTCATTGGAGGCGCGGACCTGCTCGGAGAGGGCGAGCCGCATGGCGGGATTACGGCCGCGGACCAGGCCATCGTAGAGGAAGGAAGCGAGAGGTTGAGAGGGGCGGTCGAGGAGATTCGCGCTCAGCCCCCGGGAGGCGGCAAACAGGTAATCGGCTTCGTCGTAGAGGTAGGGTCCGCGGGGGATGCCGTTTTGGGAAAAGAAGAGAAAGACAGCGAGGATGAGGAGAGCCGGGAGGTATTTCATGGGACGAGGAGCTGTTCGAAGGCGCGGGAAACGGCGTCCCAGGAGCAGCGGGTGGTGACCAGGTGGAGAGCGCCGGCGGCGAGACGGCGGCGGAGGTCGCGGTTTTCGAGGAGTTCCAGGCAACGGGCGGCGAAATCAGCGGGTTGGTCAGCGATGAGGATGTTGGTTTCGTGCTCGTAATCGAGGCCCTCCGCGCCGATCGTGGTGGAGACGACCGGAATTCCGGCGGCCATGGCTTCATAGATTTTGAGGCGGGTGCCGCCGCCGATGCGGAGAGGGACGACGGAGGCGGCCGAACCCCAGAGAAAAGGGCGGACATCGGGGACGGTGCCGGTGACGAGGATGCGGGGATCGCGGCGGGCGAGGGCGAGAACTTCGGGAGTGGGTTTGCGTCCGACGATGGCGATGGAACAATCGGGGCGGCGTTTGCGCAGTAAAGGGAGAATCTCGGAAGTGAACCAGAGCATGGCGTCGATGTTGGGCATCCAGTCCATGGAGCCGACGAAGGTGAAGTCGGCGGCGGGGGTGGGATTATACGGCTTGCGAAAATAGTCGAGGTCGACGCCGGTGGGGATGGAAGAGACTCTGGCGGCGCCGTAGCGGGCGCGCATGAGGGCGGCGTCGGAATCGGAGACGGCGATGATGCTTTTCACCTGGCGGCAGACGGCTCCTTCATAGGCGGACATACGTTTGGCCTGGAGTTGGAAATAGGCTTTGCGGAGGCGGCTGGAGGCGTTTTCGACATGGCGCTGCCAGATGAGAGCCTCGAGGTTGTGCTGGAACAGAACACAGGCGGACAGGTCAGGGATGTTGGGGGCGGGGAAGAGAAAATCGCAGACGATGGAATCGAACTGCTCGGCGCGGAGGAGGGTTTCGATCTGGCGTTTCATGGCAAGGGAGCGGTAGCGATTGACGGCGACGGGGTAGGGGGAATAGAGACCCTCGGCGAGCTGGAGGAGGAAGGCGAGGGAGGTTTTTTCCGGGACGCGATGAGGGATGGGATAGGCACGGGTAGAGTATTCGGAGCTGCGCGCGAGGCCTTCGCGGGTGCCGGGTTGCTGCAAGGCGACGTAGTGGATCTGGTGGCGCTGGTGGAGGCGTTTGAGGGTTTCGAGAGTGCGGATTTGACCTCCACGGTCGGTGGGGTGGAGGAAATCGGACTTCACCCAGAGGATCTTCATGAGGCGCGCGGGGGAATATGACGGCGGAAGCAATCCACGGGGTGAGGATACCAAGGTCCTGCGGATGAGAGCAAAGCGTTTGCCTGCTCTCGCCGGGGAAGGGTCACGCATGCAAACGGTGACGCAGTTTCAGCAGCGGCTTTTCCAGCAGCAGATACGAACCCAGAGCGGCGGCGATTGCGCAGACGAGATTCTGCGGGAAGGCATTCAGCCAGCGGGTGGAATCGCGGTTGAGGAAGATCTGTTGCCACAGATAAAGCGAGTAAGACAGAACGCCGAGGAAAGCGACAGGTTTCCAGTTGAGGGCTTGTCCCATCCGGTCGTTGGCGTTGTAAACGGAGCGGTGAATGAGGATGGCAAGGAACACGTTGATCAGGGAGGAGCCGAGAATCCTGACCACCGAGTGCCCCTCATAGCGATTGATGAACAAGATCGACATCAGCAACAGGAACGAGGCAACGGGCCGGAACAGTTCCAGATACCAACCCTGTTTTTCGAGCCAATCTTTTGTTTTCGCCAAAAGACAGCCCGTTGCGAGACTATCCGCCACCATCGGAAACATGGGTAGATCGTAGGCGGGCGTCCCGATGAGGAATAACCGGCTGGCGGCTCGCGCGGCCGGGGCAAGTACGATCACGCCGGCGGCCGCCCAGGTTGCTCGCCGCGGTCCCAGAGCAACGAAGGTGAAAGGCCAGAGCAGGTAGAATTGCTCCTCGACGGAAAGAGACCAAAGGTGGCCGACCAGCCACGAACGTCCGGGCAGATAATTCACCGTGTATGTGACGGCATGCCAGAAATCGCGCGCCTGCAAGGAAACGATACCGGTGAGCCACAGGAGTGTGACGGCAGCCAAATAAGCGTACGAAGCGGGGAAGATGCGCAGGGATCTGCGGAGGTAAAAAAGCCTGAGGGAGATGCGTCCTGTCCTGGCATGTTCGGACAGCAGCAGGCTTGTGATCAGGAACCCCGAGATCACAAAGAAGATCACCACGCCCAGGTGAGCGTAATCTCCAATTCCGGCGTTCCAATGTCCAAAGCCGTGAGTTCCGTCGAGGTGCCCCACAACGACAAGGACTATCGAGATAGCCCGGAGCCCGTCGAGCGAGGGCAGGCGGCCGGTTTTTGCGGATACCACCGGCGGCTTGGAGTCGTTAGAAAAACTCACGCAACCCCAATCTTCGCACTACCTCATCGAGTGAGTAATTGCGGTCCAGTTCCGACGGGAGGTCGCGCAGCGCAGTACGATGGTTCGGGGCTTCCTGGTAGGTCTTGAGCATGTGGATTTCACTGCAATGGCCTTCCTTCACCAGGTGGATGCTGATCGGCTTGACGCAGCCGCGATAGTTGTTCTTCCAGTAGAGGATGCCCACTCCGCTGTCGTAGCTGTAGCCGGCGCGCCGGGCCCGTTCTTCCGGCCGCACACACTTGATGTGCCGGTCGAAGAACCGCCACCATCCCGTGCCGTTGTAGAACTGGTTCTCACTGGCGGCGCGCGTGGTGCAGCCGCACAGTTCCCAGAAGCGGTGCGACTTGAAATTGAGATAATTGCGGCGGCCCCCGCGGTCGAGCACCGCCGACATCTCGCCGTCGCGCAGGGCGGTGAACGATTCGGCCAGTTGCTTCATCACCTCAGGCCGGCAGAGCAGATCCGCATGCCAGAACGCCAGCCGCGGGGCGTAAAGGAACAGGAATTCCAGTGGAAAATGCGGCCACATCACCGGGAAGCCGAAATGTTGATTGAAGTCGATGAGAATAGAGCCGGGCTCGAGGGGGGGCGGACCTATTCGGGGATCAAAGCCAATCACCGGCGTCCAACCCACGGATTTCACCAGCCGCTGTTGCAGCAGGCTCCAGCGCGGGCTGACGTTCCAGCACAACCAGGGCCGCTCCACGCCCTCGAGTTGTGTCTTCCACAGTTCGGCCACGACGAAAACCCGTTCGAGGGGGTAGCCCTGAAAACCCTTCCAGTTTCCGGTCCCGATGCTCGGATCTACCTGCTGTTCCAGCTTTTGCATGGTGAGTGCCTAGGTGTGCGCGGGCGCACGGGCGGCGAGGAGGCGGGAGAGCCGGGAAAACGGGCGAAGACGTCGCGCCGGGCGAACCATGGCGGTGAGGTGCGTTCCCATACCCAATTCATCCTAACAAGCCATACCGGCAGTGGGGTTCAAAATGATCCCTCGAGTCTCATAGTGTGCCGTTTCCCGCCGATATGCTCATGCGAGGAGTATTCAAGCGATGAGTCTTACCCCCCTCACTTTCACCGGCGTCAGCACTTTTTCCAACGACCTCCAGACCGTCCTCTCCCGCGCCACCGCTATCGCCGGCCTCCCCATCCAGGCTCTCCAGAACCAGCAGAAGGACATCGTCCAGCAGAAGCTCCTCGTCACCAACCTCAATACCGCGGTTGCCGCCCTCGCCGGCAGTGTTTCCAATCTCGGCAACATCGGCCAGCAGAAAGCGCTCGTCGCCTCCAGTTCGGATAGCGCCAAGGTCACCGCCACCAACGTCAGTTCTTCCGGTCCGGCTGTCTATACCATCAGCAACATCACCTCGGTTGCCAGGGCGGCCGCGGAAACCTCGGCGGGCTTTGCCGGCGCCACCTCGGCGGTCTCTTCCACGGGCACGGTCAAGCTGGTTGCCGGCTCCCACGAATACACTATCGACCTCACGGACAAGAACAACCTCACCGGCCTGCGCGACGCCATCAACAATCTCGGCGCCGGCGTCACCGCCACCGTCCTCACCACCGGCACCGGGGCCACGCCCTATTACCTTTCGGTGACCGCCAACAATCCGGGGGCCACCACCCTGCAACTGATTGACGACCCCGGCGGCGCCGCCGCCAATCTGCTTTCGGCCAACAACCAGGGGGCTGACACGGTATTCCAGTTGAACGGCGTCGATGTGCGCAAAAATACAACGCTCATCAACGATGTGGTTCCGGGCGTCACGTTCCACATTCTGGGCACTACCTCGGGGGCGGAGACCGTCGGTGTCACCGTGGCCTCCAGCCGCTCGCAGCTTGCTTCGGCGCTTTCGGATTTCGTCAATGCTTATAACGGGGTTACCGACCAGGTGAACGCGCAGGTGGGTAAGAACGCCGGCCTGCTGAGCGGGGACTTCCTCGTCCGCGAGGTGCAGGATAAGATGCGCGGGCTTGCCTCGTATAGCGGCTCGAGCGGCAGCGTCAAGGGCCTCGCCGATTTGGGCATCGAGTTCGACTCGAGCGGCGTCGCCAAGTTCAACCAAACCACCTTCAATAACCTCTCCGATTCACAGATCAATGACGCCTTCAACTTCTTAGGCTCCTCCACCACCGGTTTTGGAGGGCTGGTCTCGGGGCTTACCAACATCAGCGATTCGGCTACGGGGCTCGGGAAAATCCAGCTCGACAATTACGACGCCGCCAACCAGCGTCTCTCCGGCCAGATCGCCACGCTTACCGGCCGCGCCAACGAGGCGCAAAAGAACCTCGCCGCGCGTCTTCAGGCCGCCGATGCGCTGCTTGCGGCGCTGCAATCGCAGCAAAGCATCGTCACCGCGCAAATCAACAGCCTCAACTACGCTCTCTACGGAAAACAGACGAATCAATGACAGGTAACCAAATGCCGCACTCTGATACATCTTCTAATGAGATCGCTCGCACAACGGAGCCTCGCCGGCTGGTGGATGCGCGAGATTCTTCCAGCGCCGAAGGGCCGGCGGGCCCTGTGCGAGCTATTAATGAGATCGCTCGCACAACGGAGCCTCGCCGGCCGGTGGATGCGCGAGATTCTTCCAGCGCCGAAGGGCCGGCGGGCCCTGTGCGAGCTATTAATGAGATCGCTCGCACAACGGAGCCTCGCCGGCTGGTGGATGCGCGAGATTCTTCCAGCGCCGAAGGGCCGGCGGGCCCTGTGCGAGCTATTAATGAGATCGCTCGCACAACGGAGCCTCGCCGGCCGGCGGATGCGCGAGATTCTTCCAGCGCCGAAGGGCCGGCGGGCCCTGTGCGAGCCATTAATGAATTCGCTCGCACAACGGAGCCTCGCCGGCTGGTGGATGCGCAAGATTCTTCCAGCGCCGAAGGGCCGGCGGGCCCTGTGCGAGCTATTAATGAACACACGCAAAACGGAGCCCGCCCGCGCCGCGAATCATCGCGGTGTTCCTCGTACTTTGGGGGCGCGGAACGTGCCCTTTGCGCTTTTGAGCAGCTCGAGCAGGCGGACCGGGAACTTCTCGCCGCCGGGCTTGGAGATTTTCCCGCCCTCGAGGCCACGCTTGCCAAACGCGCCGCCGTGATTCAGCAGGCCGCGGAAGCGATGGACGCTCTCCGCCAGCCCGCCGCGGAGCATCATGCCGCCTTCGTGCGCTCGCGCGAGGCCGGCGCACAGGCCATACGGCAGTTGATTCTCGCCAAGCATCTGCTTTCCACCGAACTCGCGCTTCTCAGGCAAGAGCAGCGTCTGTGGGACTCTCTGGCCGGGCAAAGTCACTCTCCGGCGCGGGTAGACTGGCGCGGTTGACCGCCCGCCCCCTTTTAAAGAGATCGTTCGCACAACGGAGCCTCGCCGGCCGGTGGATTCGCGAGTTCTCTCCTATTCCGGTGGGCCGGCGGGCCCTGTGCGAGCTTGTAGGGGTGATCTCCGGAAAAGAAATCCACCAGCCTGCCGCGGTGCGGGATGAGCAGTTGCTCATAACGGATGCGGCAGTGGGCGGCTTCCTCGACGATGTCGCGCGCGCGCCACTGCGAAGGAACGATGATTACGTCCACCGGCGTGTGGCGCAGCACGTCCCGGAACTCGATGCGCTGCCCCGTTCCCGGCACGTGGCTGCCTGTCTTGCTAGGGTCGGAATCCACCACCAGGGGGAACCGCGCGGCATCCACTCCATGGGCCTGAAGGAACGCCGCACACTTGCCCGTCCCTCCCCAGAACGCCACCCGCTTGCCCGAGAGATGCAGATCGGCAAGTTCGAGCATGAGGACGCGCCGCGAGGCGCGCGCCATTTCCGCGAACCCCTTGGCGGAGCAGGCATGCCGTAAATGCTCGAGCCGTCCCTTGAGGCGCAGGAAGGCATAGACGACTTCCCCGTCATAGCCGTGGTCCAAGGCGTCAACGGAAGTGAAGCTGCGGGCCACCATGCGGGAAAAACTCTCGGTGGTGAAGTGCGAATTGTGCTCGTAGTAGAAATCTTCGGTGCGCCCTGTCTCGAACACCCGGTCGATGCAGGGCACCTCGATATAGAGCAGCGGATGCAATCCGGCGAGCGAGGCGGCAAAGGAGAGGCTTTGCACAAAGCCGAGCGGGTCGCTCAGATGCTCGAGCACGTGGCGGCTGATGAGCAGATCGGGCTTCCACTCCGCCATGTGCGTCTCGGGGGAGAACAGCGCCCGGCGGAAGCTTACACTCGGGTGGCTCGATGCGGTGGCTCCGTGCGGGTCAAACCCGATGTAGCGGCCTTCGGGCCGTGCGGCGGCCAGCGCCTCGAGGAACAAGCCCTCACCGTGTCCGATCTCGACCACCACAGGCTGAGAGGGGAGCCGGCCGAGCATCTCGCTGCGTACGCGCTCGAGAAACGCCGACCAGCGCAGGCCGCGGTTGAACATGCGGTTCGGCTGATCGCCGTAAGGGACTCTTTGGTAGTCGAAAGCCGCGTTGAAGACGTGCCCGCAATCGAGACAGCGCACAAAACGCAGCGGCAGCTTCGGCATCGCCCGCGCTTCGGCTTGCGATTGCGGCCAGCCGAGCGTCGCAAGCGGCTGTTCGCCGCCATCGTAAAAGAGCGCCGCCACGTGGTAGCCGCACGCCGGGCAGGTGGTCACGCTGATATCAGAACTCTCCAGACGCTGCGCACCATTTCTTCCAAACCACTCTGAGAGCATCTTCCCATCTCCTCGTAAATCCCTTTACGTCTCCCAGCACGGAACCTCGCACCGATTCGCGCAGGCCGGCGCGAATCTCCCGCAGCCGCTCGAGGTTGCTTCCGAGCGCGAGCGCTTTTCGGACGTACTCCTCTTGTGAATGCGCCACCCATTCGCCGCACCCGGCATGGCGCAGAATCGTCTCCCCGACGCGGCTCACAAACCGGCCGCCGGCGAGCGTCACCACCGGCACGCCCATCCACAACGCCTCACAGGTAGTGGTGCCGCCGTTGTAAGGGAACGGATCGAGCGCCACATCGATGCCGGCGTAGGCGGCGAGCAGTTCGCGATGGGGCGACTGGCCGAGCAGCGTCACGCGCCCGCTCCCGACGCCCTCGCCTTCGAGCGCTTCCCGGCACAGCCTTTGGGATAGCGGATCGTCGAGCACGGCGTTTTTGAGCACCAGCCGCGCCGCCGGATCGGCGCGCAGCAGGCGCGCCCAGAGCCGCAGCACATCCGCGGTCACCTTGGACAGCGTGTTGAAGCAGCCGTAAGTGACATAGCCGTTCTCACCGGCCGGCAGCGGCGTCACCGGTGGCGCGTAATCCGGCCCTTTGTAGGCGAGATAGCAGCCCTCGAGGCGGAGCGGCTGCTCGACATAAGGGGCGCGTTCGCTTTCCGGGCAAATCACTTCGTCCACCGCCAGGTAGTCCATCGCCTCGAGGCCAGTGGTGTTGAAGTATCCCAGCCAGCTCACCTGCACCGGAGCGGGTTTGCGGGCGAATGCTTCGAGACGGTTGCCCGCCGTGTGCCCGGCCAGATCCACCAGAATGTCAATGCCGTCCTGCTCGATTTGCGCCGCCAGTTCGAGATCGCTCATCGAGGCGGCTTCGCGCCACTGATCGGCCGGCTTCCGTACCCGCGCGGTCCAATCGTCGCGCTTCACCGCGCTGCTGTAGCAATAGACTTCCACCTGCTTGCGGTCATGCGAAGCCAGCACCGGCGCCACGAAGTAGGCCACCGGATGCTGCCGGAAATCCGCCGAAACGTAGCCGACGCGCAGCCGCTTGTCCGGATGACGGCGGTTGCGGAAGGGGCGGTTGGCGCGCCCGAGACCGCTCGTGTGGCGCCGCGCCCACTCCCTGTGCGCCGCGAGCAGCTCTTCCACGGAAGTCTCCGGATCATAGTGCAGCGTGAACAGCGCCGATCCGTGGGCGGCGGCGACTTCCGGCGCCAGTTCGAGCGCGTGCCGGAAGGATTCGAGAGCCTCCCGGAGCCGGCCCTGGGTCTGCAAGGCCGAACCGCGGTTGACCCAGAATTCGGCCCGTCCGGCCTCGAGTTCGATTGCCTTCCCATAAGCTTCGAGCGCCTCGGGAATTCTTCTCAGATTGCGCAGCGCGTTGCCTTTGTTGTTGTACAGCACGGCCAGGGACGGCATCATCGCAATGGCCTGATCGAAGCAGGCGAGCGCCTTCGCATACTCGCTGTTGTCCATGTGGATGTTGCCGAGGTTCAACACCACGGGCATCGATTGGGGATCGAGCCGGCGCGCGGCCTCGAGTTGCGCGGCCGCTTCCTCGAGCCGGCCGGCGCGGCGATACTGGTTGGCCAGATTATTGCGCGCCTGCACATGCCGTGGTTCGAGCCGCACGCTCTGTTCGAAGAACTCCGCCGCCTCGCGATTCCGCCCCTGCCGCTCGAGCGTGTTGCCCCAGTTGTAATAGGCGTCGACGCAATGGGGATCGAGCGACAGGGCCATTTTGTAGCATTCGGCCGATTCCTCGAGCCTGTTGTTGCGCTGGAGCAGATTGCCGAGCAGGATCCAGTACGGAGTCTTGCGGGATTCGATGGCGATGGCCTGGCGCAGCAGCCCTTCGGCAAGTTCCGCATCACCGGCCTGGCCGGCAATGGAGGCCAGCAGGTACATTGAATCGGCGTGATCGGGCTGGCGCTCGAGCGTGAGGATGAGCAACTGCCGGGCCTGGTCGTGAAGGCCGGCCTGGTAGTGGTTGACGGCGGTGGTGAAGGCGCGGGCCAGCCAGGGCGGGGAGGAGGGCGGGGAGGAGGGGAGAGGGGGCGCGGAGGGCGGCATCTGTTCAGGAATCGGCGGGAAGGGGGCTTGGGAACAGGCAAACAGAAGAAAACAAATGTTTTACAGAGAAGCCTGCCGCGTCCGGTTACGGAACGCGGCAGGCTCCCTATTCATCCACTTTAGCCACGCTCAGGCCCGGAAGCGATTAGCCGCGGAGCAGAGCGAGGACTGCCTGCGGAGCCGAATTGGCTTGCGCCAGAGCGGCAATGCCCGCCTGCAAGGAGATGGACGCCTTGGTCAGGTTGGCTGCTTCGGCCGCCAGGTCCGCGTCGCGAATGCGCGATTCGGCCGCCGAGAGGTTGGTCAACTGGGAAGAAGCCAGGTTGATGGCAAAACTGAACTGGTTCTGTCCTCTGCCGACCACGGCTTGCGCGTCGCCGAGTTTCTGCACGGCCGCTGCCAGGGCAGTGACGGCGTTGGTGGCGCCGTCAACCGTGCTGATATCCAACTGGCTGCCGCCGGTGGATTGCGCGGCTGTAGTGACATCGCCCTGCCCGAGCACGCTCGATCCCGAGGTGCCGTCGTAGATGCCCACTTCGCTTGCCGCGGTTGATCCGGAGCTGACGCCGACGGAAACACGGAAGTCTTTGAGTGTGCTCAGGAAGCGCACGCCTTCCTCATTTCCGGTGGTGTTCTGTTCCTTGACGGCCACCAGTTGTTTGAGCGTGGAGTCGCCCGATTGCTGGAGCTGTTCGTTGATGGTTTTCAGCGCTTCATCGAGGCTTCGGGCGTTGCGCGCCGTGGCGTCGCTGCGCAGCGTTACGGCAAGCGAATGAGCGGCGCCCTGGTTGTCGAGCGCCGTAATGGTGATGGTCTGGTCGGAGGCGCCGTTGCGGATCTGGCTGAAGCTGAACACGTCCTTGTTGGTGCCAAGCTCTGTGTCGTAGGCTCCGCCCGAGTTCACTGTCGCCTTGTCGGCGTAGTTGCTTTGGCCGGATTCGAAGCCGAGCGTGGCGAGCGAGTTCGAGCTCTCGAGCTTGATCTTCGAGTTCGGGTTATCGGCCGTGATCACCAGACCGCCGTTGACGACGGAGGCGGTGGCGGCGGCGGCGAATGTGCCGTTGCCGTTCAAATCGGCGGCAATCTGGGTGGCCGTGCGGCCGGCGCCGGCGGTGAGGGTGATGTCGGTTGTCGTTCCTCCATCCACGCTGAAGGAGAAAGTGTCATTGGTGCTGGCGGTAATGTCGTATGCGCCGTCCACCGTGTTGTAGATGGCGTCGGCATAGTTGGCCGAATAGGCTGTGCCCGTGCCCGTGGTGGCGTTGGTTCCGAAGCCGAAATTGTCCTGTCCCGGAGCGAGAGCATTCAGCCGGAAAGCGGTTCCGTTGCTGGAGGCGATGTTGATGACGCCGCCGCTGACGGTAGCCTGCAAGCCGGCCGCGGCCAGGGTGGAGTTTGCGGCAAAGCCCGCGTTCAAAGCCGTCACGGCCGCGGTGGCCGTGCCGGCGGTGAGGCCGTTGACCACCACTTGCTGTACCGCGCCGCCGCCGATGGAGAATTCGAAGGTCTGCGCCGAGGTGGTGCTCAAGCTCACCGCGCCGCCGGTGACGGAAGTGTAGTCGAACGCTGTCGCCGTGTCCGAGGCGAGGCGGAAGGTTCCGAGGCCGAGGAGGTTGTCGTTGTCGCCGGCCGCGAGCACTTCGAAGCGCTCGCCGTGCGAGCTGCGGAAGGCGAGCGATTCGCCGGAGACGGGCGCGTCGAGTGTAATGCCGGCCGCCTGAAGGGTCGAGTTGCCGTCCACGGCTGCCTTCAAAGCGCTGGCAAGCTGCGCGGCCGTTGTCGTGCCTTGGGTAATGCCGAACGTGAGATCCACCGGGCTGGACAGGCCGCTGCCCTGAATGCGGACAACGACGTTTGCCGATCCGGATCCCGTGGAGGTGCCGGTTACCGAACTCTTGCCCACGAAGGCGGTATTGAGCGATTTGCCCACGGCTGCACTCGAGAAGTTGCCGAGCAGCGCGTTCGAGACACGGTCGCCGGCTTCCACCTGGAAGGCGCCCGTGCTCGAGGTGAAGCCCAGACGCTCCTTCACCGTGCCGTCGGCCTGCGTGTCGGTCACCACCACGGCGCGGACGTTGGCATTTTTGAAAGCCGTCGCCGCCGAGGACGCCCCGTTGCCCGCCGCGTCGATGGCCGAGTTGATGGCCGAGACCAGCGTGCTGGTATTTGTGACGCCGGCCAGGTTGACGGAAACCTTCACCCGGTTGTCGTCGGAAAAGCCGGCTCCGCGGAAGTAGAAATCGGTATATCCGGCCGTCGCCTCCGAGTTCTTGTTCGTGGTGTCGTTGACGATGGACTGCACGCTGGTGGTGGCGGAACTGGTGGAGAGGTCCGTGCCCGCGGCGCTGGCCGCCTGCACGCCGCTCAGCCCGAGGCTGCGCGCATCCACGGTGGAACTGGTGAGGTCCACGTTCACCGCGCCGTTGGCGATTTCCGAGATGGATCCGTTGGCCTTGCCGCCGCCGATGAAGACGGAAAGCGACTTGGCAAACTGTCCGCCGGTGTCGAGCCCGATGGCCTGCGCCTGGCGGTTGATTTCCGTCAGCACGCTCTGGAATTCGTTGTTCAGCACGGTGCGCGAACCGGTGAAGGTTCCCGAGGCCGATTGCGTCGCCAGAGTGCGGGCGCGGTCGAGCAGTTTCGAGATGTTGCTGATGCCGCCATCGATGGTCTGCAAGGTGGACAGGCCGTCGTTGGCGTTGCGGATACCCTGGCCGAGCACCGCGATGTCGGAACGGAAGGTGTTGGCGATCGCCAGTCCGGCGGCGTCATCCCCGCTCGAGGTGATGCGCAGCCCGGAGGTGACGCGCGAAATGGTTTTTTGTTGGAAGTCGCTTGTCAGGCGCAGGTTGTCCTGTGCAATCTGAGCAGGGATATTGGCGTTAATCTGAAAGCCCATGTTTCTCTCCTAGAAACAACCTTGCGGGAATCCTTTCCCGTGCCCGGAGCCGGGGTGCGGCGCAGAGCGTGGTTATCTTTCTTCAGAGCCCTTATCGGTGGGAGTTTCCGGAGTGTGAGGAATGAATCCGGAAATTAATTTGGCGAGCGCTTCGGCGCTTTCCACCCGCGAGGCGGCGCGGTTGCGCTCGGCGGCTTGTTTCAATTCGCCGCGTAATACCGGCAATTGCCGCGGGGCTACGATGCCCAGCGTAACCCGTGAGGGGGTGAGGTCCACCACGCGCAGTTCGATATCCGGCCCGAGGAAGATCGATTCGCCCACGCGCCGTCCGATGATCAGCATGAGGCCTCCTTGCCGCCGCCGAGCGGGTGTTCGAACGAGTAGACATTTTCCCGCTGGATCACCTGCCGCGCCCTGCGGCTGGGCAGATGGACGACCACCGGGGCCATGAGGTTCGCCGCGGGCGTATGACGTTCGCCCATGGCCACGATCGCCACGCACAGCAGCGCCGGATCCTCGAGGGAGGGCACGCCTTCGATGCCGAGATCCTTCAGTTCGCCCGGCGGCAGATGGAAGCGGTAGCCGGGGTCTACCAGCGCTACGGGGAGGGTCACGAAGCACAGATCCGGATTGCTCAGGCTTTGAAGAAAGATCACGGGCCGTGTCCCGGCGCGGTCGAGGAGCACAAAGCGGGTCTCGCCTTCAAAGGCCGGGAGCCCCTCGGGGAACTCCACCACCGAGTCGTCCTCATAATCGATGGCGCCGAATTGCGCGGTCTGGTATTGCCTCACGGCTCTCCTTATCGGGTCTCTCAGCGAGGGTTGTGGCCGGCGGCGGATTTTTCTCTCACCCCGTCAGATGGGAACATTCCGTGCCGGCTTTGTTTTCCCGTGGCCGGGCCGCCCTGTTACACTGTTAGGTTGCTCCGGGGACACGAACCCGCACTATCCTTCCGCGCTTTTTCACGTCTGTTCATACCATGAGTCTCGCGGAAGGGCACTCCGGGCCGGGAGCTTGCGCGGGCATGCCTGCAACGTCTTTAGCAAAGGTGAGGTAAGAAGTGAAGCGGATTTTTCCGTTCCTGGTTTGTGTCATTGCGCTGGCGGCGGCGGTCGCCTGTAAGCAGACCGCGGCGACGAGCGAAGCAAAATCGCCGCAAGGGGAAGCCGTCCCCGCCGCCATTCAGGTTCCCGGCGGATTCGGAAAAAAAGGGGAACTCTACCCGGTGCTCAAGGGCGGCAAGTACGGCTACATCGACGGCACGGGCAAGATGGTGATTGAACCGCGGTACACCATGGCGTCGCGCTTTAGCGAGGACCTGGCGCTGGTGCTGCTTCCGGACAAGAAGAAGTGCGGGTATATCAACCACGAGGGGAAGCTCGAAATCGAAGCCAGGTTTGATGGGTGCGGCCCGTTTTCCGAAGGTTTCGCCGCGGTCAAAATCGGGAAGAAGACGGGGCTGATCAACAAGAAGGGCGACCTTGTGGTTGATCCGGCGTTCGAACGTATCGGCCGCTTCCACGACGGGCTGGCGGCGGCGGTGGTTGTTCGCGAATCGCAGGGACTGCAGGTGGCCGACGGCGGCTACATCGACACGAAGGGCAAGTTCGTCATCGCTCCGCAGTTTGATCCGAACCTCACGGCGTTTTCCGAAGGCGTGGCCGGGGTGCGTCACGTCGGGCAGATGTGGAGCTTCATCGACCGCAACGACAAAGCCGTGGTGGCGCCGAAGTATTTCATGGTGGGCCAGTTCTCCGACGGCCTGGCCGGGGTGATGGACGAGAAGAGCAAGTGGGGCTTTATCGACAAGACGGGGAAGATGGTGATCCCGTCGAAATTCCAGTTCGTGCAGCAATTCTCCGACGGGCTGGCGGGCGTCTACACGATTCCGGCCAAGAAGTGGGGCTTTATCGACAAGACGGGCACGATGGTGATCTCCGAGCAGTTCGACAACGTGCAGCCGTTTGAAGACGGCATCGCCTTGGTGCGCGTGGGGAACAAAGCCGGCTACATCAACAAAGAAGGCAAGTACGTCTGGCCGCTGACCGAGTAAGGCGTTGCACCCCGCGCGTCCATAGGCGCATGGCGGGCGTTAGGGAATTCCCTGACGGGGAACCAGCAGTAGTTTACCGTCCACTTTGCGGTCCACCCGGTAGTGCGCCTTGATGTAGCCAACCAGTGGATATTCATAGTCCGGCTCCCAGGGAAGCGCATCCGGCGCCCACACCAGTCTTGGGAAAACGCAGGAACGGCTGCTTGAAATACCGTAGCCGTAAGATGCACCCAGGTGCGGTTTATCCTCTGCAATAATGACCGCCGGCGGGGAACGTTTGATTTGCCGCAAATCCTGTTCCTGATAGCGGGCCGGCATGGCTGTGGCCGACAGTTGTGTGCTGAAGATGGGGCTGCGGCGGCCGAGGGCGAAGTTCATGCCGCCGCCGTAGGGAATATCGAGAACATAATCTCCCGGCTGTGTATGGCGCGCGAGGTAATCGTAAATCTCCCGGTTCAGGGCGTAGCCGGCGACCTTCACCTTGCCGGCGTTTGTTTCGAGCACGCCGAACGACCGGCCGGAGAGTTGAGCCGGGTAGGCCGCCACCAGGCGCCCTACGCCGTAGAGGATGAGGGCTGCTCCCACAATCGCCGAACTGCGTTGTGGCCAAGCCGCTTCCCGCCCGTTCAGACGTCTGAGGAGGAGATAGGGGCCCAGAATCAGGTAAAAGGGATAGCACACCGCGGCGACTTCCGGATAGACGGTAAGGGTGGTTCCAAACAGGCTGCGGATTGACATGATGGAGGGCATTGTCAGCCATAGCAACAACTCCTCCTCGCCGGCCTTCCATTGCGGCGCCGTAAACAATCCCTTGAGAAGTTTCCCCATCAGCCAGAGCCAATACAAAACCGACCACCACATCACCGGAAGCAACAGGGGACTGGTATAAATCACCGAAGGCAGGATACGCCGTGCACGCTCGGCTAAGGGAAGGGAAGCGGTCAAAGCGTCCTGGTTGAGATATGCGACAAACGCCAGAAAAACGGCCAATCCGGCCAAGGCGCCGTACCAGAGGCGGCGATAGCGGGGGGCGCGCGAATCAGGAAGCTGGTCCCGTTCGGCCAGCGAGAGGCTCATACGGAGAAACAGCCCTTCCCCCAGCGCTGCCAGAGCTCCGAATACACCCACGCCGGTGGGCCACCACGGGCAGGCGAAGGTTGCCAGCCCATATCCGGAAAGACCCATTAGCAAATTCGTGGTTCCGGCTTTCGCCGCCAGCGCTGCGTAGACGGCCAGGGCGGGCAACCCGCAGCCGGCGGCGAGCAACGCATAGTGCGCGAGCCAGCTTTGGAAACTCCTGCCGCTGAACCAGCGCCACCGGTCCGTCAGCGCCAAAACCCCCAGCGTCGTAGGAATTGCCAGCGCGAATTCCGGCTTGCTCAGCACTCCGATGAAGCTCCCCGCCGCCACCGCCAGCGTGCCGCCGTAGCCGAGGCGGCCACTGCGCTGGTAACGTACCAGCGCCGCCAGCACCAGAAGCGCTCCCGCGGCGCCTACCTGGATGGCGGGCATGTAGGTTGCCATGGAAAACAGGTTGAAATTGAGCAGGCTCGTTCCGCAGGTGGCGATGATGAAAAAAACGACGGGAAAACGAAGGGAGGAGGGAAACAGCAACCCTGTCAGCAGAGCGCACAGCCCGACCACGGCGAGCGAAACCGAGTCGATGATGGTTTGTACCAGGTTGAAGGAGACCCCGAACCAGCGCAGCGGCCAGGCAAACAGATAGATGGAAAACGGAGCGTACTGCCAGGAAAAATCGCGGTAAGGAAGTTCTCCGTGCGCCGCACGGAAATACTCATGCAACCAGCGCGGCGGGTCGCCCCAGACGAGCGTAAGCAGCTTGTTCCAGCGCAGGAACATGAGCCCGCCGCACAACAGCAGCAGGAGCGCCCATGCCAGCAGCCGCCGCGCGCGTGGTGTGGGCATGGTCATGCCGGCGCTTTCCGCCAGACGCCGGCGATCGACTTGCCTACCCGGTAGCCGAGAAGCGGATCGAGGCAACGCGAAACAGGCACCATGTAGCTGTCCCACAAATGGATCTGTTTTTCGTTCGGCATCGACTGCTTCAGCAGCATCCGGTTGCCGAGCGAGGCGAGCATTCCGACGGAATCGAGGTAGCGGAGCCGGACCAGTTGCAGTTCGGGCGGCGCGGCGGCCCGCAGCGTGGCGCGTGAATAGCGGCGGAAGTGGCCAATGGCCGCGTCAAAGGGAGTGTACAGCCGTTGATGCGCGGGGCTGAGCACGAGCAGACACCCGCCTGGGCGCAGATGCGCCGCGGCCCGGCACATCTCGAGGCCGTCATCCTCGATATGCTCCAGCACGTCGAGATAGATGATCGTGTCGAAGCACTCTTCCGGCGCCATGTCCGTGAGCATTCCCACCCGCGCTTCCACGGCGCGCAGTCCTTCGACATGGACGCGCAGCAGATGGCAGAGGTTCGCGTCCGGCTCCAGACACACCCAACGCTGGTAGCCGCCGTCCTGGAACCACCGTGTATTGGCGCCCATGCCCGCGCCCACCTCGAGCACCTCGCCACGGACGAAGGGCAGCAACTGGCTCAACCAGTACGCCTTCCAGTGTACGGCCTTGGCAAACAGATGCAATTCAGAGCCGGCATAGGTGAACTCGTTCATTCACTCTCCCAGCAGCCTCTCCACTTTTTCGACGAAAACCCGGGCGTCGCGCAAAGGGATGATGTTTACTTGAGAGCGGTTGGCAAGTGTGAGGAAGGAAAGTGTCAACATCAGCAACACCGCCTGGATCAGGACGACCACCAGCAGCCCGACCGCGCTTGTGGCCCAGCCCGGCACCGCCAGATCCGTCAGAAAACGAATGCCCACCACGACCCCCAGCAGAACTCCGGAGACGCAGATGAGGAGGATAGTGAAAACCAGCAGCCGCACTCCCACGACATCGCTGAAAACAGAAATCGCCGACAGCCCGTGCAACACAAGTCCCGGGAAGTTCATCTGTGACTGTCCCGCAAGGCGTTTGCCGCGCGCCAGAGGCAGCGCCGCAAAGGGAATTCGCGAACGGAATACGGCCGCTGCATAGTGATTCCACAACTCCGAGACGAACACCAGCCGGCTCAACGCGCATGGAGGCAGAACACTGAAGTTGCCCACCCGCACGGTGATGCCGGTGAGTAGCCAGTGCAACAGGCGGTAGAGATGGTACAACGCCTGAAACGTCCACTTCTCCAGCCGCTTCCGGCGCTCGGCAAAGATTACCTGCTCCCCGCCCCGGCGAACCATCTCGTCAATTAACAGGGGGACGTCCTCTGCCTTATCCTCGCCGTCGCCATCCATGACAACCACGGCTTTATAGCCGGTGTGCGCCTCCTGTACATGCGCCAGTCCGACGGCGATGGCCCGTTGATGTCCCAGGTTGCGCCGCAGCCGCAGCACATCAACGCTCGCCAGATGGCGGTACGCCTGCTCCCGGCTCTCGCCGGCCAGAGGAAGCACTGACCCATCGTCTACTAGTACTACCTCGCCCACAAAACCCCGCTTCTCCAATGCCGCGTCGAGCGCCGGCAACAGCAGGCCGACGGACTGCCAGTCGTTGAAGACGGGAATTACAATGACCACCCGGTTCCCTGCCAAAGGAGACCCTTTCAGGGTATCGGGGCCGTTACTGGCTTGCGCAAACAAACCTCCCTTTTTAGCACATCCTCGCGGCGGGCTGATCTGTTCGGCGAATTCGCCGGACTACATTGCCCGAGGTGTGTGCGCAAACTCGCCGCGGCCCCGGCAGGCAAACTAGGGAACCGCTGTTGCTCTCATCTTCCCGGTGGAAACCACCCCTCCGGCATTATCCAGGATATCGATCACGTAATACACTACTCTTCCGGAAATCGCCGGAATCGTGATGGCGCATCCGATGTTGCAGAATTGCGTGGTGCGGGATTCGCTGAGGAAAGAGAACGGCGCATTGGCATCGCCGGTTGGCTTCTCCGTGCTGCAAGCCTCCTGGCGGCTCGTGCAGGGAGGCGGGCCGTCTCCGAGCGGCGCCCCGTTTTCGAAGTAGCCAAACCGGATTCTGGCATTCACCCCCTCGGAAACGCCGCTGATGGTTACCGTCACCGGGACGAAATTGCTCCGCGTGATGGAGTCTTCTTCGGGCCAGGGAGGAAGTTTTGCCAGAAAGAGATCCTGCCGCACGCCATCGGCCCAGTATGCCGGAACAATCAACAACTTGGCATCGCCTGCATACCGCGCATTGGCGAAGCCGTACTGGCGGCCCGGTCCCGAAAATCCCATGGTCAATGCGCGCTGGCGCTGCGCCTGCGGATCCGGCTGCGAGATATCGAACTGGATCACCCGCGCTCCCACCGGATTGGAGGGGATCACGCAGGGGATGTTCTGCGCATATTGATTCGCCGTGCAAAACGTACCGGCGATGGTGACGGCGCCGCTGCCGGCGCCGGTGATATCCACGGCGGCGCCGCCCTTGGTTGCCGAAAGTTTCAGCGGGGCGCCTTGAATCACCCAGTAGTTGGTATTCGGTTCAAGGCCGCCGGGCAGGTTTTCCGTGGATCTCACCACCACTTGCGAGTCGGTGGTGAAGGGGTAGTAGGCAAGCGCAAAGGTGTTGTTTGCCGTATCCACGCTCGTCACCGGAACTTCCGTGCCCAGCGGATTGACCTGACCCGCATTGACAAACAGATCGCCCTGTTGGCTGGAGGCGCGGCACTCCCCGGCTCGAAGCGCATAACAGTAGCCGAAGGCTTCCGCGTCGGTAAAGACATCTCCCGCCGCCGGACCGCTGTAATCTTTCAGATTGTACCGTCCGGCCCATCCGGCAAAGGGGATCTTTTTAATGTCGATGGGAGCGTATAGCTGCGAGTACGGTATGGTTGCCTTGTAGACCTGCGACGTTCCAGGAACCAGGCTCAGGGTATAGCTGTGCGGCGAAATCCCGCCTGGGTTTTCCGATCCGCTTCCCAGCAGTCCGTTGTAGGCCCGAAAACTGACCGCCTGGTGTCTTTCCGATGCCGGCGCGGCAAATTGCTGATTGGATGGATAATCCTCGATGCCGGCGGCGGTGGTGGCGATCCCTGCCCAGGGTTGCTTCATAGTGATGTTGGATCTCGTCGGCAACGCGCCAATCTGGTTTTCCACCGGATCCTGTGCCCACACCAGGTACCCGCTATTGGAGCCGCCAACCAGCCCGTACGCGCCTCCATCCGGATTTACGCCCCAGCTTGAATGTCCTCCGGATTTCGACCAGATTTCGGGGAACCATACCACCGGGTTGTCCGTGGCGTTGAGCATCCAGGTGGCTGTGCCGCAGGCTTGCGTGGGAGCCATCACCATCTTCCACCCGTTGGTGTGGCCGGAAGTCTGGCTGAGCGTGGTATCGCAATCGCTCGCTTTGCTGTTGATCCCTGTACCGTTCCACCGCAGCAGCCAGAGGTCGATGTCGCTCGGGGAGTTTTTGGTCTTTTTCACCACAATCAGCTTTTCTCCGTAGGGGCCGCGGACGGGGTCCGCCATGTAGTCCCCTTCCTCGATCGTTTGCAGGGAAGACCAACTGCTGTTGACGGCGCAGGGGAAGCGCACGGTTTCCACGAACGCCGCCGCTGTTGCTCCGCTTCCCCCGCCGCCGGTAAAGGTTACGGCAGGTAAACTCGTGTACCCGGTTCCGAAGGAATTCATTCTCACCCGCACTATGCGGCCGCCGGAGATTTCGGCTGTTGCCGCGGCGCCGCTTCCGCCGCCGCCGGAGATGACCACGGTGGGCGCCGAAGTATAGCCGCTCCCTCCGTCAACCATCGTAATTCCACCCACGCCCGTATTAGGGGTGTGGCTGCATGGCTCAGAGTTCACCTTCAGCAAATGACAGCGCTGCGCGCCCGCCTCGGCGCCCAGCGCCACCCAGCGCTCGTCCAGCCCCGCCGGGCAGGCATGGGCGTCCGTGTTCAGAAGCCCGGTATCGGCCGTGTTCCAGACTGGAGGTTGACTACCGTCGGTATGGCTGACGGCGCTTACCACCGTCTCCCACGGTCCGGCAAGCGGAACGCTGGGGTTGGGAACATATACGTTGGGTCCACCGATAAAATTGATCGAGCCGAGACGCAATGTTCCTGCCGTGGAAAGGGGAAAACCGTGGACTCCGCCCCACCGGCCTGGATACTGGCGAAACGTGTCGCCAACCCCGGCCAGCGACCCCGCCGCCAACGAAAAGTTGCCAAAAACTCCAATGTTCTCTCCGCTCACTGTCATTCCCACAGTCATCATTCCCCCGTCGAATTCGGGGAAAGCGGGTGCGCTGAAGATCCCTACGTCGAACCCCGGATAAAGGAGCTGGTAGGCACGCATGATTTGCGAGCGGACGTCCATCGGCGGATTCGCGGAACTCGGCGTCAAGTTGGTCCAGCGCATGCAATCCACCGGCACGGCTGTTGCTTCCCGCACATAATTGCCGGTTGCCGCCGCCCGCGCAAAGGCGCGATAGTCGCAACCCGTAATGGAGGTGTTATAGACTCCCGACAGTATCTTTCCCCCGTCGCCCGAAATGAACACGTAAAGCTTTCGTGGATCGTCCGGATCGAAGGGATTCCCCGTCACTTGCAGCCCGCTCACGCTGCTGTCTCCGCTGGGGTTCAAGTTCGTTGCGGAGAACTCGAAATCACTCAGCAGCCGCGTTTCCCCGCGAAAAGAGCCGTCGGCATTCTCCGCAATCAACAGATACAACGCCGCATTCGTGCCACTGGTGGTGTGAGCCACGCACAGGCGGCCGGAGAGTGGAGAATTGAGCGGCTGCCCGGCGGCGTCCACGGAAACACTCACCGTCTTGGCCGAACAGGTTCTGTGGTTCCCGTTCGTCAACACTCCGAACTGGTAGCTGTAGGCGTACTCCAAACCGAAGCTGACGTTGACGTCTCCGGTGGCGCTGGTCTTCACGACCCGCAATCCGAATCCACGGCCTTGATAGCTGGCGCTGGCGAGTGACCCGCTCTGCTGGATGGTCAGTTGGGTCGCTGATTGCACTGAATCGATCAGGCAATAGTCGTTAGGACAAGGCGTCTCCATTCCCGAGGAACCCTGGATATAAATTGGTGTGCCTCGCGTCCAATTCACGTCGAAATAGGAAACCGACTGGATGGATCCGATTAGCGTCACCCTCGATCCCGTCACGCTCACCGTGCCTGACGGCGGATTCTTATCTCCTTGAATCAATGGTTTTCCCCAGCCTTGAAACATCGGTCGCGGAAACACGGCCGGCACGGCCGTTTGCTGCGTAGCCGAGCCCGAGGGGCACGTGATGGTGAACTCATCGGTTGCCGGCGTCTGTCCGCCATCCACGCTGAGCGACACTTTGATCTGCCGGTTCTCCGCCGCTGCATCCGTCCCTCCGCAGAAAGGCGTGACGCGGACATCATCCATGGTGAGAATCGGGTTCCAATTCTGCGTCACTTTGGAGAGAGGCGCCACAATAGGGATGAAGAGAGGGTCCGAGGGACCCGCGCCGGCGGAGGTTGCCGCCGTAGCCCCGTTGCTCCCCACGTTGGCGCTGTTCAACCACTTGCCATTGGCGTCGTACACGGCGGCGCTGCCGAATGCCGACCGGTTGGTATACGCCGCGCCCCAATCCCCGGGGCCGGTCATGCGCTTCAAAAGCACTCCCGTTTGCGGATCCACGTACGACTTGTTCCTGTCGCTCCAGTCGATTGTCGGCCATGCGTAGTTCCCAAACCCTTGGGGGTCGTAGGGCGCCGGCTCCGGATAGGTCGCTCCGAGCGGCGGGTTCTTCGTCGTGAAACTGCCTGTCGCGACATCCACACCTTGCGAAACAATCTTGAAGTAATGGGTGGTGTTGCATTCGAGGGCAAGTGAATAAAACTTCCCATCGAGGGCGGATTTTTTCGAAGTGCGCAACCCCGCCACGAACGTCACCTGGTTGCCGTCCACCGCCGAACTCGCGCGGCTGCAGTTCTGGGAACCGGGAAACAGCGCCGTGTTGGTGTCATTCACGAGGTTTGTAAACTGCGAGTCCGTGCTTACCAGCACCAGGCAATTCGAAGGGTCCGGAACCTGGAATGTGATCGCCGCCTGCGTGGGCGTAGTCCCAGCCACCTGAACGTTGTCCACAGCCGCGGCGCATGACAGCCCCAGCCAGGGCAGCAAAATCAGAGACCGCCACCTCCATCTGTTGCCTACCACGACTGCACCGCCCATCTGGCCCACGTATCTGTGTTCACGCATATATAGTAGTAAGTTGTATCGGCTGCCCACGAATTTTGTGTACAGGCGCTGGTGGATGCCGCGGGCACAGTTACCCTCATCCCTATCAGATTTCCATCTACGCTGATGGTGGAACTTCCTCCCGTCTCCGTCTTCAACAATCCCTGACCGGCGCTCACAACCGTCGTGCTCAGAAACGCCCGGCGGTCCGTATACCCGGCCGCATCCCAGGCGCCGCCGGTTGCCGTCCAGGTGGCCAAGGGAATCGATCCGCTGGGAAACGAACTCTGCCCCGATTGCGCGGTACAGCCGCTGTTGCAGGACACGGTCATGGTATGGCCCACATTGATCGAGCCGTCGCTGGCGGCGTAAATGTAGGCCGTTCCCGTCCCCCCGCCGAGGGTCGCCGTCGCGGGAGCATTGACGGAATACACGACATTACCGGTTCGTATGCGGCATGGCGTGGTTGCCGAACAACCTGGCCCGATGGTCAATTGGACGCCGGAGGTCAGTGTCACCGTCAGATCTCCGAAGTTCCCATTCACGTTTTGCGGCTCCCATCGCGTGGAGTTCGCATTCCAGACCAGCGCCTGCCCGCTCACCGGGGCAGAGGGCGAAACAGCCCGTCCCTGCAGTTGCGTCACTACCAGTCCGTTGGCCACTCCACCCACATCTCCGCTGAAAGTAGTCCAGTTGAGATTTGTCCCATCTGTCGCCAGCACCTTCCCGGTGTTGTTCGTCACGCCGGGCAGTACGGTACCGGCCTCCAGGGTCCATGTATTTACCGCGGTGCAAGCGTACAGGTTCAAGCCCGCGGGCGCGTTCGATTGAAAGAACAACTCTCCTACCGCGCATGTGGCAGGCAAAATTTGGCCCGCCTTCATCGGTTTAGTCGAGGGAGCGGCACTGAAATCCACCCCTTTGCCTTGTCTTGACAGGTCAATCAGCGTCTGTGCGTTGCCGGTACAGCTTGCCAACCCAAGCCATACCGGAAATAGGATCTTGGTCATCGTCATTCCGTTCGGTCCTCTGCCGCCATCTTACTTCAGCGATCCTCGTCATTTTACGTAACCGGCAGATTATAAAAGACTATTTGCTTGTGAACGAGATTTTCCGGCATACTACAACAGGGGGGGCTGTTGTTCTCCCGATCGATTCGGCTTATGGGACGCTTTCTCAATCCGCAAAAGGCCTTGCCGCAGCCACTCCCGCCCCCTTCCGCGCGGCATGGCCGGACCTCTCCCATTGTCCCACCGGCTCCTATAGTTAGAAATACTTCCGTTTTCAATCGTTTGCGGCTGGATCACAGTCCTGCCGCGGTTGCCGGGCTGTGGCTTCTGATTCTCTACTTTCTTTCGCTCTACATCTCCGAGATCACGCAGCGCTACAACGTCAAATCTTACCTTGCGATGGCGGCCTATTCCCTGCTGCCGTTCCTTTGGCTGATGACGGGTAGACCTTTCCGCGCCCTTCGCGCCGCCGCCGGCAAAGTCTGGCTTGTCTTCTTTTGCTGCCTGATGATCTCCGTCCCGTTCAGCATCTGGCGCGGCGGTTCCGCCGCTCTTCTTTATAATTACATTCCCAAGAATTATCTCCTGGTTTTCTATATTCCCGCGTTCGTCCTCACCATCCGCCACTGCAGAACAATGGTCATCGCCAACGTGTTTTTCGGCGTTCTGCTCATTCTCTTCTGCGTGAAGTACGGCGAGGATCTCAACGGCCGCTTCCAGCTCTACGACAGCGCGTTTTTCGGAAACTCCAACGAAGTCGCTCTCTACCTGATTCTGGCCATGGTCAGCTTCATGTTCCTGTTCTATATTCCGCCGCCCATCCGCAATCGCACCATGGCCGGGTTGTGCATCGCCAGTGCTCTGTACTTTACCTTGAAGACCGGTTCCCGCGGCGGGTTTCTGGCCATCGCCACACTCTTGATCATCAGTTTCTTTCTCAGCGGGAACCGCCTGAAAATGATCCTCTTCATACTGCCGGTCTTTCTTGGGGCTTCCCTGATGGTTTCGAAGGAGACGTTGCGCCGGCTCACCTACATTGTCGTCAAGATGGACGAAGCCAACCTGCCCGTCGGCGAGCGGGACGTCGCAAGCTTCACTTCTCAGATGCAGCGCGAAAAGCTCCTCAAGCAGAGCATCCGCTTGACCCTCATTCATCCTCTTTTCGGAGTTGGTCCTGGCCAGTTCGCCCTTGCCGTCTCCGATGAGGCCAAAGCCAAAGGCGGCGGGTCGCCGTGGCTCGGCACCCACAATTCCTATACGGAGATCTCCAGCGAGTGCGGCATTCCCGCCCTCATCTGCTATATAACAGTGATCGGCCTGTCGATCCGGATGAATTACCGAATTTACCAGCGTACAGAGAGTAACCCCGCGCTGCGCGAACTTACCGGCCTGAGTCTTACCTGTCTGTTCAGCCTCGTCGTCTATGCCGTCAGCGTCTTCTTCTTCCACATTGCTTACAGCTCGTTTCTTCCCACCTTTGCCGGACTCACCATTGCCCTTGATAACGCCGCCAAGCCCATACTCGCAAAACAAACCAAGGCAGTTCCGCGGCTTGCGGGAAAATAATCATGTGCGGAATTGCGGGTTTTCTCTCGAACCGCCCCACCGCCGGAACGGAAGCCGTTCTCCGGCGCATGACCGATGCGATTCGTCATCGCGGTCCGGATGACGGCGGTTTCTATCACGACGAGTATGTCTCGCTCGGCCACCGCCGCCTCAGTATTATCGACGTAGCCGGCGGCCATCAGCCCATGGCCAATGAAACCCGGTCCTGTTGGATTGTCTACAACGGAGAAATTTTCAATCACCAGGATCTCCGTCCGGAACTCGAGAAAGCAGGCCACCGCTACCAGTCCCGCTGCGATACCGAAACGATCCTTCATGCCTTTGAGGAGTACGGTCCCTCGAGCCTCTCCCGTTACCGTGGGATGTTCGCCTTTGCCATCTGGGACAAGGAAGCGAAAACCCTCTTCTGCGCCCGCGACCGTCTGGGAATCAAGCCGTTTTACTACTACTGGAACGGTTCGACATTCGTCTTTGCCTCGGAAATCAAGGCGCTCCTCGAGCATCCTTCGGTTTCCGCGGCGCTCGAAGAATCCCTCCTCGAGGAATACCTTGCGTTCGGCTACTCGAGCGGCGACGGCACGCTCTTTCGCGGCATCCGGAAACTACTTCCCGGCCATCATCTTACTCTCTCGCTGAGCGGCCCGGAGCCCGCGCTCACCATCGAGCGCTACTGGGATGTGCCTGATTCCGAAGCCTCCGAGCCCCATCCGGAGCAGTGGTGGACCGCCGAGCTGCGCCGCCGCCTCGAGGAGACCGTCCACATGCGTCTCATGAGTGACGTGCCGCTCGGGCTCTTCCTGAGCGGCGGAGTGGATTCGAGCGCTGTTGCCGCTCTCGTGCGCCGGTCCACTTCCGGCCCCGTAAAAACCTTCGCCGTCGGTTACGCCGAGGAGCGCTTCAGCGAGTTGGACTACGCCCGGCAGGTGGCCCATGTCATCGGCACCGAGCACCACGAAATCCGTGTCTCCCAGGACCAGTTTTTCCACGCCCTTCCGCGCCTCATCTGGCACGAAGACGAGCCCATCGCCTGGCCCTCGAGCGTCTCTCTCTACTTCGTTTCCCGCCTCGCCGCCGAACAAGTCAAGGTGGTGCTCACCGGGGAAGGCAGCGACGAACTCTTCGGCGGCTACGAGCGCTACCGCTGGAACCTCCTCAACCAGAAAGGCGTCCGTCTCTGGTCCCTCGCCCCTTCCGCTCTCCGTTCCCTGGTCAGCCGCGGCATCGCCCACTCGAATCTCCTGCGCGCCTCCCTCCGCCGGAAACTGAGCCATACTTTTCTTGGCCGCGACGCCAGCCTCGAATCGCTTTACCTCGACAACTTTTACTCCGCCTTCTCCCAATCCGGCCGCCGCAGCCTGCTTGCCGGCTCTTTCGATTCCGCCTACGGCGCCTACCTCTCCTACTGGAACGCCCGCCCTTCCTCTTCGCTGCTCGGCCGCATGCTTTATGCCGACCAAAAAACGTATCTCGTGGAACTGCTCATGAAGCAGGATCAGATGAGCATGGCCGCCTCGATCGAAAGCCGTGTCCCTTTCCTCGACCATACCCTTGTCGAGTTCGCCGCCCGCATTCCCGGCCATCTCAAAATCTCCGGCCGCGAGCAGAAGTACATTCTCAAAAAGGCGGTCGAGGATCTTCTTCCGTCAACAATCGTCTACCGGAAAAAAATGGGCTTCCCCACCCCGCTCCGGCACTGGCTTGCCAACCCGTCCTCGGATCCCCTGTTCCAGTCCCTGCTCGATCCAAAAGGGTTCCTCGCCGCCTACGTCCGGCTCCCGGAGCTGCGCACCCTGCTCGAGCGGCACCGGTGCGGACTGGTGGATGCCACCGACCGCATCTGGCGTCTCCTGAACTTCCAGATCTGGGCCAACCTCTTCCTCACCGGCAGGCGCGAGCTTTGGTGGGACGGTGTGCCCCCACCTCCGGTCTCCTCCCAGTTGGTCTCCTGAAACTCCCCCTGCGTCCTCTCCGGTCCGCCTCGCAGGCCGGAGCATGGAGCGGTGTCACGGGATCGTTTCCACCGCAACATTGGCCGGCCGGGGCATTGATCCGGTCAGGTCGAGGACCGGCAAGCCGCTGGCTTCGATGTGTTTTTTGCCGGCTTCTGTCTGGTTCTGAGCGATGACCAGATAATCGGCCCAGGCGAGCATTTCCTCCAACCGGTTATAGAGAATTCCGCCGATATGCGGGATTGCGTTCAGGATGAAATTGCGATTGCTGCCGTAAATGGCATCCATCTGGATGTGCGGGTCAAATGCCCGCACTTGACGGCCTTTCCCCAACAGATACTCGATCAGGGCAACCACCGGGCTCTCGCGAAGATCGTCGGTGTTCTCTTTGAACGCCAGCCCGACGATGCCCACGCGTTTGGCCGGTAAATCGAGCACCGCCTGGATGGCCCGTTTGAGATGCTCCTCATTGCTCGGAAGAGTAGCCTCGAGCAGCGGCAGCTTCACGTCCATGCGCTGGGCGCGGTATACCAGGGCGCGCAAATCCTTCGGCAGACACGATCCGCCGAAGGCGAACCCCGGCTTGAGATAGGCGGGGGAGATATTGAGCCGTCTGTCGGCGCAAAGCGTCTCCATCACTTCGGCGCCGTCCACGCCGAGATTTGCGCTCAGCGCGCCGATTTCGTTGGCAAACGCCACCTTCAGGGCGTGGAAGGAATTGCAGGCGTACTTGATCATCTCCGCGGTGCGCAGGGAAACCAGGCAGGGCTCGACGCCGAGCTGGCCGTAGAGTCCGGCCACCTGTTCCACCGCCCGGCGGTCCGCGCCGCCTACGACGATGAGCGACGGCTCGAGAAAATCCTTGACGGCGCAGCCTTCCCGCAGGAACTCGGGATTGGAAACCACCTTCACGTTCGGATGATGGCCGAGGGCGGGCAGGACAACTTCCTCACAGGTTCCGGGGAACACTGTGCTGCGAATAGCCACGACCAGCGGCTGGGAACGCTCCGGCAGGTGCGGAGCGATATCCCCGAGCACGCGGCGCAATTGGTCGAGACCGAGATTGCCGTTGCGTTCGGAAGGGGTACCGACGCAGATCAAGGCAATCGCCGCGCCGCGAAGGCCTTCCTCAAGCGAAGCGGTAGCCGAAAGCCGTCCATTCCGGATCCCTTCGGCTATCAACTCTTCGAGCCCCGGCTCATAAAACGGCGCTTTTCCATCCAGAATGCTGCGGATTTTATGCTCGTCGCGCTCGATGCCGATCACGCGGTGGCCGAATGCCGCCAGACAGGCCGCACTCACACAGCCGACGTATCCCAGCCCGATCACCGCAACAGGTTCGTTCATAGTTCTTTTCAGTATGGCTTATCCGCTCAGATGGGTATGAAACGTCTGGGCCAGCTCCGCCACATTCCGCCCCAGGTCAAACTCCTCGAGCACGCGGCGGCGGGCGGCTTCTCCCAAGCGGCGGCACAACCCGGGGTCATCCATGAGCCTGGCGATTGCCTGGGCTAAGGCCGCTTCATCGGAGGGGGGAACCAGCAGCCCTTCCCGCTCATCCCGTATCAGTTCCGGTATTCCCGTAATGCCGGTAGCCACGCAAGGAATTTCCATGGCCATCGCCTCCATCAGCACGACGGGAATTCCTTCGGCAAAGCTCGCCAGCGCGAAACAATCGGTCTGCCGGTAAAGGTCCAGGACCTGGTCCTGGTTCATGCGTCCCTCGAGTGTCACTACAGCGCTCAGGCCCCGCCGCTCGATCTGAACGTGCAGGGTTTCGCGGTCCGGTCCATCCCCCACCAGGCGCAGCCGTACTTGCCTGCCCTGGCGGATCAACCGGTCCACGGCGCCGATGAGGATATGCTGCGCCTTTACTGGCGCAAGCCTCCCTACGAACAGCAGCCGGAACGGGCCGGCCTGTTTGGCCGCGGGGCGTGAAGTGAAGACGGCGGGATCGACGCCGAGGTAGCACACGCTGAGCTTTTCCCACTGGTCCGGCGTGGTCCATCGCATCAACTGGCTGCGGCCGTACTGGCTGATCGCGCAGACAAAGCGCGATGCTTTCACCTTCTGGCGCAGATAGAACCCCACCGGGTCGGTGAACTCGTCCGGCCCGTGAATAGTCATGGAAATGGTGACCGGAAATACGCGCGCCAGCAAGAGCGCCACTGTGGAGGTGAAATGCGCATGCGCATGGCGGCGCCCCTGACGCAGCATCCATCTGCCGGCAACCACCGCCTCGGCGAAATAGAGACAGTTGTAAAGAATCTTCCGCAAGTCGAGGCCGCCCAGTTGGACGGCATAAAGCAGTCCCCGGATGTAGCGCCATGGGCGGGAAACCAACGTAGCCAGATGAGCTGTGGCAACGGCTCCGAACCCGGCGGTCTTGAGATAGCGCGTACGCGCCTGCTCTTCCCGTTCGTCACTGGTGAGAAGATCGAGCGGGCGGTCGCAGGCGCGGATGGAAATTACCCCCACATCAAATCCGCGCGCGCGTAAACCTCGGATCTCCCGAAGGATAAATGTGTGATTGGCGGCGGGATACTGGCTGACAAGATAAGTAAGCGAAGTCACGGAAGGGTCAGAATCCAGAGTAAAGGATCTCCGGCAAGCGCGCCATGCTTGTAGATCCTCGGCGCGTCCACCGGGTCAGGGCGCTCAGGCGGTGTAAGCCGCGACGACCTCTTCGGTGGGGCCGTCCATCATGAGCGTCCCGTGGTCGAGCCAGATGGCGCGGTCGCAGAGTTGCTGCACTGTTTTGCCGGCATGGGAGACGATGAGCAGTCCTTTGCCGGAGTTCTTGAACTGCATGATCTTCTCGTAGCACTTGGCCTGGAAAGCGACATCGCCGACGGCCAGCACCTCGTCGATGATAAGGAACGCGGGGTCGACGTGGATGGCGACGGAGAAGGCGAGGCGCATGATCATGCCGGAGGAGTAGGTGCGAAGCGGCTCGTAGATGAAGTCTCCGATGTCGGCGAATTCCCGGATCTGCTCGAATTTCTCGGTGGTTTTGGCGCGCGAGAGGCCGAGCAGCGAGGCGTTGAGGAAGACGTTTTCCACCCCGGTGAGATCGGGGTGAAAACCGGAGCCGAGTTCGAGCAGAGCGGCGACGCGTCCCTGGACGGTGACCTTGCCGGCGTCGGGATAGGAGATGCCGGCGACCAGGCTCAGCAGCGTGCTCTTACCCGCCCCGTTGCGGCCGATGACGCCGACGGTTTCCCCTTCGTGGATGGTGAAGGAGACGTTTTTCAGGGCGTAAAACTGGCTCTTGCCGTTGTTGCGGAAGCGCTCGACCAGCATACTGCGGAGCAGCATGCGGGAACTGCTGCGAAGGAAGGACTTGGAAACTTGCTCGAACCTGATGAGTGACATTCGAAAGTGAAGGTATTTTTCTCTAGCCTAGCATTCCCTTCACGGGCGCTTATGGCGCGCCGGCGGGCGGGTGGGCGAAACTGGAGCATATTCGCTGAACGCTTAAAAGAATGGATCCGGCCCTGCTATTTGAAGTGGGTTTACTTCCTTTTGCGGCCGGAAGCGCGGCCGCGGCAGTGGGTGGATTGCTGGCGATATCCGCGGTGTGATCTGACGCGCGGGCAGGGAGCGGCCGCGCGGCAACCGGACATCCTCATCCTGCCGATGACGGACTGGCATGTCCGGATGCAGCGCGCGCAGCATCTGGCGCGAGCGCTCGCCGGGCTGGGGTATCGCTGTTTCTATCTGAATCCGAACCTGGGCCGGGAGTTTCCGCAACCGGTCTGGCTGAGCGCTTCGCCGCGGGTGTGCCGGCTCGAGGAAGGGGTTTGGGAGATTCACACAGGGCTCGTGCGGGAGCCGGTGTTTCATCACCGGATGTTGACGGAAGAGGAAACCCGGAAGCTGATCGAGAACGTCGAAGTAATGGCGAAATCCTTTCATGTCGAGCGCCTGGCGGTGTTGTGCCAGTTCCCCTTGTGGAACCGGTTGGCTGATCAATTGCGCCAGCGTTTCGGTGGCCCGGTGATCTATGATTGCCACGATCTGTTGTCCGGGTTTTCACGGATGGCTCCGGAGATTATTGCCGCCGAGCGGGAACTCTTTGAGCAGGCGGATGCGGTAGTGGTATCGGCGAAATCATTGCTCGAGAAGAAAGTGGCCGAGATGCCGTGGCTCGGCGAGAAGGCGCGGCTGGTGCGCAATGGGGTGGACGTGGCGCATTTTCAGCCGGTGGAGGGGGGGCGGCGGAAGGTGGTGGGCTATGCCGGCTCGCTCGATGAGTGGTTTGACGTGGAAGCGGTGCGGGCGGCGGCGGAAGCCCATCCGGAATGCGAGTTTGTATTTCTCGGGCGCATCGAGGACAGGAAGGTGCTTTCGCTCGAGGCGCTGCGGAATGTGCGGTTTTACGGGGAGATTCCCTATGACCGTCTTCCGGTGTATATGGCGGAATTCGATGTGGCGCTGATTCCGTTCCTCATTACCCCGCTCACGCTCGCCACCAACCCCATCAAGCTCTACGAGTATTTCAGTTGCGGGCTGCCCGTGGTGAGCACCCCATTGCCGGAGGTGGGGCTCTTTCCGGAATTGGTGTACCTGGCGGGGTCGCCCGAGGAGTTCGCCGCGCAAGTGGGGAAAGCGCTGGCAGAGGAAGACAGCGAGTTACGGGCGAAGCGCCGGCAGGTTGCCGAGCAGGAGAGCTGGGCGAAGCGGGCCGAGCAGGTGGCTGAAGTGCTGGAGGAGGGGAAGCCAGAGGGGGCGGGGGGATTGGCGTAGGGGGTGATATTCCAGCCCGCCGGCTTATTTGCAGCTGCACTGCGAGTGACCATTCGGCTGGACAATGACCTCCTGGACTGATTTCGCAACGAGGTCGACAAGGCCGGCGGCGGCAACTACCAAACCCCGATTAATATGGCGCTCCGGGATTTCGTGGGCCGGAGGAAGGAGCCCCTGGAGAATACGCTGAGGCATGTGATCCGGGAGGAACTGAACCGCACCGGTTAGCTGCGTCAGCGCTGGCAAGAGTGCCCGGCCGGGAGTAATGTAGAAGGCGTGACGCAAAGGAGAACGCTGGTTGCCGGCGCGCTGTTTGGCTGGTTGGTGTGCGGGGCGCAAACGATCGATGTGCGGAAAGCGGTGGACCTGACGTACACCTTCGACAAGGACACGATCTACTGGCCGACGTCGCCGGGATTTCATTGGGAGAAGCAGCAGTGGGGGAAGACGCCGGGGGGCTACTGGTATGCGTCGGCGAATTATGGGGCGAACGAGCATGGAGGGACGCACCTCGACAGCCCGATCCATTTTCACGAAGGCGGGGCTTCAACGGATCAGATTCCAGTGGACCGGCTGATCGCTCCGGCGGAGGTGGTGGATATTTCCGCCGCTTGCGCGAAGAATGCGGACTACCGGCTGGCGGTGAGCGACCTGACGGCGTGGGAGCGGCGGCACGGGCGAATCCCGGACGGCTCGATTCTTCTCGTGCGCACGGGGTGGGGGAAGTTCTGGCCGGACAAGAAGAAGTATCTCGGGACTGACAAACAGGGGGATGTGGCGAACCTGCATTTCCCCGGCATCTCGAAAGAGGCGGCGGAATGGATTGTGAAGCAGCGGAAGGTGTACGGGGTGGGGATTGACACGGCGAGTATCGACTACGGGCCGTCGAAGGATTTCATTGTGCACCAGGTGCTGTACGGGGCGGGGCTGTATGGGCTGGAGAACGTGGCGCACCTCGAGCGGGCGCCGGAGAAGGGGGCTACGCTGATCGCGCTGCCGATGAAGATCGGCGGAGGCACGGGCGGGCCGGTGCGGATTGTGGCGCTGCTGCCGTAGTCAGCCGGCAAATTCGCCCGGCAGAGTGGGGGCGGCGAGAGGCGTCTCTGCTGTCTACACTGGCGGATGTGGCTCATACCGCCTCACACGGATACTCTTTTCCCGCGCTCTTGTGCGAGCGATATCGAAGGACGATTGCATTCGCATCAGCGTTTCCATTTTGACGCCAAACGCCTTTTCAATCCGAAGAGCCATATCGCCGGAGAGATCGGATTTGGCATTCAAGAGACTGGAAAGCGCGGGGCGCGATACATGGAGAGCTTTGGCGGCGGCCGTGACGGACAAGCCAAGCGGCTCGATGATCTCGCCGCGGATGAAAGCTCCGGGATGAGGTGGGTTTAACATGCGCATGGCAACCTCCTGGTGTTCCGGGTTAGAGTGATAATCCTCGAGGTTCACGTCCTGGATTTCCTTTTCGGCGTCGATCCAAACGTTATCCGCCAGTTTCGGGTTACATGAAGGCTCCACGTTCCTTTGCGGTCACCGGTCAAGACATGTGCCTTCCAAGCGGGGATGGAGCGCAGTTCCTCAGCGTCTTCCATGTCCTGCAGGAATCCCAACATATTTCTGAGCTTATCCACGCTATCCGGGGGCAGGCCTTTTGGCATTGTCTTCCAGATACAGTCTCTTCAGACCCTTGTGAGCGAACCTCCGTATCCTCACTTGTCATACTGTAGCCTGTCGCTTTACACCTGTCAAAGCGGTTTCCGGAAAGAGGTGATGCGCGAGCTATTGGTCGTAGAGAAAAGCAGGATAGCGCACATGGGTGGCGCCGGAGCGTTTGCGGACGTATCGAGAGCCGCACGGCGGGTAAGATCAGCTTTTATCAAGTATGAGAATACCCTTCACTGGATCCCGCTCGAACTCCGTGATGCGGATCGCTTTATTTCTGAGCAACATTTCCGCATCTTTAGTTGGGTGAGACCAATTGCGAAGCCAGATCACCTTCGGCGGCGGACCGAGCGTTGTGACCAATTCAAAAAAATCTGAATCCGTGCTCACGATGACGAAATTGTTCACCTTTGCGTATTTCCAGATGGCAGGATCGGAGGCCTGTAGCAGCCCTATTGCGGCCACGTGAACTGACCCTGGATATAGGTCTACAAGTTTGAGAACAAGCTTTCGCGAAAGGTTCTCGTCGAAGAGCAGTTTCACAACGCGACGCGCTCGCCGACTCGAGCAGCGTATTCATAGACAGCCCGAAAATCTTCGGGTTCGAGTTCGGGATAATCCTCGAGGATCTCCTGTTCCGTCATCCCGGCCGCCAGCCAATGCAACACGTCCCAGACGGTGATTCGCAGCCCCCGGATGCAGGGCTGTCCCGAACGTTTGGCTGGCTCAATGGTGATCCGCGATGGGCCCATATCTGAAGAGTATCAAGCATTCAGGGAGTGCACAGCCGCAATACTGGTGAGGCTGACGATATTTGATGCACCGGCAGGTTGCCGTCGCGTAGGATGCGGCGCCTTCGAACCGTATTGATTTTCTATGCCAGATTCCGCCGCACGAACTCCTCGGCCTCGCGCAGGCTTTCCGGGGTGCCGATGTCGAGGAAAGGCGCATCGGCGGGCAGTACGCGGAGGTGGTGCCCGCAGACGCCGGCATTGATGAGTCCGGCTCCGGGTGGCTTTCGTGGAAATTTATTGGTCGTAGAGAAAGGCAGGATAGCGCACCTGAGCGGCGCCGGAACGCTTCCGGGCGAGGCAGTACATCTGCTCGCCGCGCAGGGAGACGTCGAAGCCGTTGGTTTCGAGAAATTCCTTGACCCAACCGGCTTCATCCACATTGGGCATTCGCTCCGTGAAGATGGCTTCAACGGTGAAGCCGGCGGCGAGGACGGCGTCCTGAAGTTCACGAGGTGTGTACTCATGGACATGGGGGAGATCGGGGTTGCCGGGGGCCGGGTAGAGGGAGTAGGTCTGGGGATGGAGCCAGCCGTGGAGGACGGCGGCGACGCTGGTGAGGCTGACGATGTTCGGAGTGGTGAGCACCAACATACCGCCCTCGCGCAGGATGCGGTGGCATTCGAACAGCAGGTGCATGGGGTCGTGAAGGAGATGTTCGATCAGCTCACAACAGAGGACGGCATCGAAGTGCGCATCAGGATACGGGAATGGGTGTAGCTCGGCGTCGAAGAGATCCATTGCACAAGTGAATGGCGGCTGGCCGGGGATGACGAGCGATTTCGTCTCGCGGCCTACCTGGGGCGAGTAGTAGGCCCCGGTGACATGTCCGTAACCGAGGACGCGCTCGAGGACGGCGGACATTTGGAGGTAGGAACCGAGTTCGAGGGCTCGGGAGTCCTTGCCGCCGGGCGGGACGAGGGAAAGCGTGCGGATGAGGCGTGCGTGGTGTTGGAGGAAGTAGCCGGCCGCATAGGGATCCGGGACGGGAATTTTGGCGAGAAACGCCTCGATTTCGGCTTCGCGGCTATTGGTGAGGGGGGGTATGAAGGAAACGCCGTGCCGTTTGCGCTCGATGAAGATATCGAGGTGCTTGAGGAGTTTGCGAACTGCTCTGAGAGGCAGGACCAGCATTGATTTCCTCCTTGTCCCTCACGCCAGATTCCGCCGCACGAACTCCTCGGCCTCGCGCAGGCTTTCCGGGGTGCCGATGTCGAGGAAAGGCGCATCGGCGGGCAGTACGCGGAGGCAGGCTCCGGCCGCCAGCAGAGCCGGGAAAACATCCACCTCCATGCTCAGCGGAGTCTTCTCCGCAAACAGCGGCAACAGGCGGGGGCGAAAGAAGTAGACGCCGGCGTTGATGAGTCCGGCGCCGGGTTGCTTTTCGCGGAAGCCGAGCAAGCGGTTGTCCGGCGAGACGGCGAGGGAGCCGTAGCGGGAGGCGTCGGGGACGGGGACGCCGAGGAGGGCTCCATCGACGGCGGGGTCGAGAAGGCAGTCCTGCGCGGGGCGCGTATCGGCCACGATGAGGGAATCGGCGTTGGCGACGGCGAACGGATCGCTGAGCGGCGCATGAGCCGCGGCGAAGCGCACCGCGCCGCCTGTGCCCATGGCATGGGGTTCGGTGACGGTGAGGATTTCGAGCCCGTCCGGAGGGCGGGCTTGCAAGTAGGCTTCCGCGACATGGGCGAGGTGGCCGAGGGAGACAACGACACGCGAGGCTCCTTCACGCTTCCAGTAGCGGAGCGCCCATTCAAGAAAGGGGCGGCCCGCGACCGGGATCATCGGCTTGGGGACATCGGGATGAATTTCGCGGATACGCGTACCGAAGCCGCCGGCAAGCAGAATGACGGTGAGCATCAGTTGAGGAACGCCCGGACGATGAAGGCGGCCATCTGCTCGCGGGTGACGTTGGTATCCGGGCAGTACGTGGTGGTGGTGCAGCCGTTGGTCACGCCGAGGTCGCGCATCTCCTGGACGAAGCCGAAGAAAGGGTGGGTGGTGGGGACATCGGTGAAGAAGGCGGTGGAGGGGAAGGGGAACGTGTCGCCGCCGTAAAGGCTGCGCAGTTTTCCGCGGATGACGAAAGCCGCCATCTGGCCGCGGGTGACGGGGGCATCGGGGCAGAAGGTGGTGGCGGTGCAGCCGCTGGTGATGCCGAGGTCCTTGAGCTTCTGGATGTAGTTGAAGAAAGGGTGCGTGGCGGGGACGTCGGTGAACGACGGCGTGGCGGGGGCGGTAAAGTTGTCGCCAAGCAGGGCGCGGATGACGAAGACGGCCATCTGGCCGCGGGTGACGTTGTCGGTGGGGCAATACTGGCCGGTCTTGCAGCCGGTGGTGATGGACCACAGGCGCAGGACGTTGATGAAGTCATAAAAGGGGCTGGAGTTGAAGACATCGGTGAACTGCGGGCTGGTGGTCATGGGGAAGTAGGCCGCCCAGGTGCCCCAGCGGCCGGAGGCGGTGTTGCGGGGTTTGGCATATTCGCCGTAGGTCCACAGTCCGCCCTGGACGGGGTCGATGGTTCCGCCGAAGTAATCGCCCCAGCGGGAGCCGGCTTCGAAGGTGTCCTCGCCGGCTTTCACTTCGGAGATGCCGAGGTAGGTGAGGGCTCCGGCGGCGTCTGTGCTGGTTCCGGTGATCAGCTTGTTGGGCAGGGCGTTGCCCGGCCCCTGGCTGGCGGGGATATCGAAGGCGGGGAAGAAGAAGTTGCCGTTGATCTGGCGGGCCTGGAGGGTCACCTTGTTGGAAGCCAGATCAATGCGGTCATACGTAACGGTGGAGGGATCCGTGGTGTAGCCGGTGTTGCGGGCGGTGTAGAGGACGCCGTTGCGGACGATGGCGCGGAGAATGCGCGTGTCGCCGGGGTCGATTTTGAGCACCGAGCCTTTCTGGGGGACAAGGGCGGGCAGGTCGTAGCTCCAGACGTTCTTGAGGGTGGTGCGGGTGGCGGCGGGAGTGGCGCTGGTGGGGCTATCGATGCGCCAGAGGGTGAGGTAGGTGGCGGCCGCGGCGTCGGAGGCGTTGACGAGGATGCCCGAGGGGACTCCCGCGCCGGGCTGGCCGCGGAGCTGGATGGGGCTGATGGAGGTGGCGATGGAGCTGTCCTCGTTCTTGAGGTTCCAGATGTCCTGGAAGGTGAGCGTGGTGGTGGCGGGATTATATAATTCGGATTTTTTCAGAATACGAATTTTGGCATATTGCAGAACGTTCGAAGAGACATTGAACATATTCGCGGTGAGATAGACGGCATTATTGTCATATCCGGCGCGGGGGAAATCGACTTCAAACACGGTCTGCGTGGTTCCGTTGAGGCTGCCCTCGAGAGCCCAGTTTTTCCAGCCGCCGTCGTAGGTGGCTCCGTTGGAAACCGAGAGGACGAAGTAGGTCTTCAGGGTGAGGGCGTCTTCGGAGAAGGCGGAGAGCAGGAAACGGCCGTGGAGCGAATCGTAGCGGATGGAGGGGTCGAGGAAACGGCAGGCGCCGATGCCGTGAGGGCAGATGGTAGGAACGATGTTACTGAACCACTGCTGCAAGGTCATGAGACTGGTCTGCTGGCCGTCTTTGCCATAACGGGCGACGCTGGAGTTGACCACCATGACGATGTCGGAAGGGCCGGCGGCGAGGTCGGGGTCGGGGGGAGTGAGGAGGGTCTGCTGGATCCCCTCGAAGCTGGTAGAGGGGGAGAGAGCAAGAGGTTGGAGGGGGAGGGAGGAGGGAGCGCGCCCGAGGTTGAGGAGGTCGAGTACCTCGAGGCCGGGAGGGCCGATGGAAACAGGGGCGCGCTGGCGCAGTTCCTGCTTGCGGCGGTAGTACTCATCGAGCGGGAGAGTGGTATGTCTTACCGCGCCTGGTAATACGCTGGGGATTGCGGGGGAGGGCTTGGTGGGATCGAACAGGGCTCCGGTGGTGGTGGCGCCGGAAGCGTGAGATTGTGCCCGAAGAGGGGATGCGAGCAGGGAAACTATTATGACGGCGAGACTTGTTCCTACCGGGTGACGCAAGAGATCCTCCTTGTCCAGTGCAGGGTCCGGATGCGGGGAGACCCAAGCTAACAATCATAGACTAATGGGTGGGGACAATAAAAACGGCCTGACTGGTTTCCCAGCCAGGCCGCGGATCTTTGATGGTCGAGAAGTGTTAAACTTATTTCACTCCTATCCTTGCCGTCTGTCAAGCCCCAATTTTGCGGGAGGAAAGCAGGGGGAAATCCACCGCGAGAGTAACAGCGGCAAGCGGGGCAACGGAGTGATTTTTCTTCCTGCTTATCAAAATCTGAAGCGATCGAGGATTCCTCGCAGCCAGGAGCGTTTTTGCGGTTCAGAGGACGCGCCGGCATGTTCCTCTTCCCAGCAGGCGTCGATGAGGCGGGAGAGGCAATCGGTGATGGAGGCGCGTTCGTTGAGGCCAATGGCGGAGGGGGCGAGCAGTTGTGGGGCGGATTGCCCGAGCGCGGTGTGCAGCAATCCGGACCAGGGATCGCGAAGGCCGAATTTCATGCTCAGGGCGCGGGCGCGAGGGAGCAGGGGCATCAGGCGCTGGTGAGCTTCGGTGTAGGCGTGATGTCCGGCATGGAGACCGGAGGGGATGCGGTCATATTGGCGGTAGGCGGCTTCCCACGAATCGACGGCGCGCAGGTATTGTTCGACGGCATCGCGCAGTTCGAGCGCGAATTCGAGATCCGAGGAGAGGCCGATGGCGATGCGCTTGCGGTCCATGCCTTGGGGGCTACTCCCAAGGTAGCAGCGAATCGACTGTCAGCGGTTCGAATCCCACGCCGTTCCTCTCGCTTTGTACGCACGGCGCGACTGGTAAGTATTCGAGCGTTGATTTCTGCCACTCGTGGCGTAACAAGGTGATACTTCGATAATACAAGTCCAAAAATAATTCTTTCTTTCAGACCATTGGCAAGTACATTTCTAAGGCGCCTTTGGCGTCCTAAGCGTGCCGGCCACAACGTGCGCCGGCGGGCAGGGGCAAGGCGTTGGCTGTTCTTCGCATGGTGATGCGTCGGCGAATGCAGGCTACAATCTACGCTGAAAATGCGTAGATTGTTCATTCATGAGCTTTCAGACTGGCCGCACTCCGCTGGCATCGGGAACGGCTCGCCGACACTCTTGCCGGCGTCCGTCATCGCCAGGGCAGGCTCATCGGCCATATGGAGGCTCTCGGGTTCGACCTGCGGCAGGAAGCCATCCTCAAGACCCTGACGTCCGACGTTCTCAAGAGCAGCGAGATCGAGGGCGAAAAGCTGGATGCGGAACAGGTCCGGTCTTCCATTGCCCGTCGCCTTGGGATGGATATAGGCGCTCTGAAGCCGGCGGACCGTGACGTCGAGGGCGTCGTCGAAATGATGCTGGACGCCACGCGGCATTACGACCAGCCCCTCACGGCGGAGAACTGTTCGCCTGGCATGCTTCCTTGTTTCCGGCAGGGCGCAGCGGCATGGCCAGAATCAGGGCAGGGGCCTGGCGCGACGACAGCACGGGACCGATGCAGGTGGTTTCCGGTCCCACTGGCAAGGAGCACGTCCACTATGAAGCGCCGAAGGCTGCGCGGCTCGATGCCGAAATGCGTGCATTCCTTGACTGGTTCGCGACAGAATCCGCCATCGATCCGGTGCTCAAGGCCGGTCAGGCGCATCTCTGGTTTGTCACCATCCACCCGTTCGATGACGGTAACGGCCGTATCGCGCGCGCCATCGCCGGCATGGCCCTTGCGCGTTCGGAAAGAAGCCCGCAGCGATTCTACAGCATGTCGGCGCAGATCCGGCTGGAGCGCAATGACTATTACGACATTCTGGAGCAGACGCAGAAGGGAACGCTGGACATCACTCCATGGATGGAGTGGTTTCTTATGTGCCTTGGCCGGGCGATCGAAGGGGCACAGACGGCGCTCGGCGCGGTTCTCGCCAAGGCGCGTTTTTGGGAGAGTAATCGGAACGTTGCGCTGAACCACCGCCAGCGGCTTGTGCTGAACCGGCTACTGGATGGGTTTGAAGGCAAGTTGACGACATCCAAATATGCGAAGCTCGCCGGGTCTTCTCACGATACGGCGCTGCGGGACATTCTGGCGCTGGTCAGGTGTGGCATCCTCGTTCAGAACCCCGAAGGCGGCCGCAGCACCAGTTACTCACTGGCGGCGCGGCCTCAGACCAACGATTATTAAAAAACCGGGGGCGCCGCCGCTGTGGTGGACAGCCTGACTAACGAGAAGTAACCGCTCTACAGCCGCACAATATTATCCGAGTGATACTTCTTCAGCGCATTGCGCGTGTCCACGATCAGCCGCGCGTTTTCGACTACCGAGCCGTAATCGAACTGCGCGTGATCCGTTACGATGACCACGCAATCCGCCTCGGAGACCGCGCGCGCCGGATCGCTTGCCTCCATTTCGACGCCGTGATCGCGCAGGGCGGGCACGTAGGGATCGGAGAAAGTAACTCTGGCGCCGCGCTTCTGAAGCAGCAGGATGATGTCGAGGGCAGGCGATTCGCGGACATCGTCGATGTCGCGTTTGTAGGCGACGCCCATGATGTGCACGTGAGAGCCCTTGAGCGGCTTGGTGTGCTCATTGAGCGCGCTCTGGACCTTGTCGAGCACGAAGTGCGGCATGTGGCCGTTGATGTAGCCGGCCAGTTCAATGAAACGGGCCTCGATGCCGGCCTGTCTGGTTTTCCAGGAGAGGTAGAAGGGGTCGATGGGTATGCAGTGTCCGCCCAGTCCCGGGCCGGGGTAGAAGGGCATGAAGCCGAACGGCTTGGTGGCGGCGGCGTCGATAACCTCCCAGACGTTGATCCCCATGCGGTCGCACATCAGCGCCATTTCGTTGACCAGACCGATGTTGATCATGCGGAAGGTGTTTTCAAGCAGTTTCACCGTTTCGGCGACTTCGGTCGAGCTGACGGGGACCACGGTTTCAAGAGCCTGCTTGTAGAACAGGGCTCCGAGGCGCGTACACTCCGGCGTGATTCCGCCGACCACTTTCGGGATGTTGACTGTCTGAAACTTCGGATTGCCGGGGTCGACGCGCTCCGGCGAGAAGCAGAGAAAAATCTCTTCGCCCACGCGAAGATCGGGCCGCTGGAGCATGGGCATGACCAGTTCGGAGGTGGTGCCGGGATAGGTGGTGGATTCGAGGATGACCAGCATGCCGGGATGCGCGTAGCGGGCGATTTCGCTGCACGCCGACACGATGTAGCTCATGTCGGGATCCTTGGTCTTGCGCAGCGGCGTGGGCACGCAGATGTTGATGGTGTCGAGACCGGCAATCGCGGAGAAATCAGTGGTGGCGCGCAGTTTGCCGTCCTCGACCAGTTGGCGCACCTGCCCGGAGGGCACGTCCTGGACGTAGGAATCGCCGGCCATAAGATGGGCGACTTTCGATTCCTGCACATCAACGCCGGTGACGGTGAAGCCGGCGCGGGCAAATTCGACGGCCAGCGGGAGGCCGACATAGCCGAGTCCGATGATGCCGACCTGAGCGGTGCGCGCGGCGAGTTTTTCCTCGAGCGCCGCGGAACATTTCAATTCAGTAACCAACATGTCACGAACTCCATTTGTTCAGCAATTGAAGACAACAATGTGCACAGACACGGAGACTTGAGAAGGTGAGAGCAACTCGGGGGCCATGTCAGGGCACCAGGAAAGCGCGCATGAGAAACAAAGCCATCTGGCCTCCCGTGGTGTAGGAATTGGGGCAGTATTCCGTAGCCGAACAGCCGAGAGTGATTCCCAGTTCCCGCAATTTTTGGATATAAGGAAAAAACAGATTGGTCATGGGAATGTCGGCGAAGTGCGGCGTCGAAGGGAAGGGAAAGCCCTGGCCGGCGGAAATCCGGAACCGGGTCCGGACCAGGAAAGCCGCCATCTCGGCGCGGGTGACCGGGGAAGCGGGGCAGAACTGCCGCGGGGCGCACCCCGAGGTGATTCCAACCTCGTATAGCTTCTGAATCCAGGCAAAGTCCGGACGCGAGGCGGGGACATCCTGGAAGTAAGGGGTCCGGGAGTAGGAGAAGCTGTCCCCGCCGTAGAGGGCGCGGATCAAATAGACAGCCATCTGGCCGCGCGTGACCGGCTGATCGAGGCAGGAGCCGGGAGTGAGGCAGCTATTGACGAGTTCCGGGGAGCGCATGAGGCCGGTAACGGAGGTCAGAGCGCTCTGGCCGAGCGATCCGGACTGGCTGACAGGCATCTCCTGCGAGGAAACCGTCCCGTTTACGGCAAGGGAGGCGAAGCGGGCCGCGGCGCCGGGGTTGGCGGCAATAGAATAGCTGAAAGCGCCGCTCCCCATACCGCTCCCTCCGCCTGTAATCTGGATCCAGCCTCCCGTGGCGGATGCACTCCACCGGCAGGAACTCGAGGAAGCGGAAACGGACACGGATCCGGCGCTCGCGGCGGCAGGCACGTTGAGATCGGACGGGCTCAAAGTGAACGTGCAGGGCAGGACGGAGGTCTCGAGCGTGGCCCGGCCAGCGGTAATTTCCGCAAAGGTAGGCCGGTTGTTGCCGGGGCGCGGCTGCAGGGCTCCCGTAAACAGGCGGCTGATCCGGTCAAAGGCGGTCATTTCGGTTTGGGTGAGAAGCCGGCCGGGCGTGGTCACCACATAGGCGGCATGGAAATCGCTCTGCGCCAGGCCCGGACCGGGAACCCGCGGCCCCGCCGCCTGCTGGATCTGGGCGGCGGTTACCTGGCGGAATGGCCCAAGAAAGCGCGACCCGTAGCCGAAAGCGAGAGGAGCCGTTTCCGATACGAGGATAGGCGGAACTTCGGATGCCTGCGCCAGCCCCATCAGGTACAGTTCCACCGGAGGAAGACGCCATGTGGAAGTGAACCCGGAAGAGATGGCGGAATACGTGCCGTCCCCGTTGTAGGACCAGGCGCCCCCGCCGACGGCTCCGGCAATGTTGGTGTTTTCCGACCAGTGGCCGCCCGCACCAACCAAACCCAGGGAAGGGAGGTAAGCGGCCCACTGATGGAGTGTTTCGTGGGCGAAGGTGGGGAAGTAGTCGCTCGACTGCTGTTCGATGAAATTGATGCCCAGCAGCTTCCCGGAACTGCCGTAAGAACTGCTGTTGTCAAAAGGAAGCGAGCCGGTGCCGGTCCAGTTCTGCTTCACCATGATGTGCAGCCCGACGGACTTGCCGCCGGGACAAAGCCGCTGGCTGGTGGTGGTGAAGTTGAGGAAATCGTAGGCATCGGGGAGCACGGAATACACCTTGCTGCTCAGCGCTTGGATGGATGCGCCGGGCTCGCCGCTGAGCATGCGGTTAACGCTCTCCTGGTCATCCACGATGTTGACCACATGCGCGGAAACCTGTACATCCGGGGAGAGGCGGGCGACCGGTTCGGGGATGCCGAACTCGGAGACAGGCAGAATCCAGAGCGCGTACTGATTGAAGGGGATGGTGGTGAAGGCGCCGTTGCGGAGGATAGTGATGTCGCCCAGATAGACTCCGCGGAGAGAGGGAGTGGCGCGGGTGAAGGTATGGGCGGTGCAGGTGGACGGGGCGTTGGCCTGATAGCGGATTCCATCCAGGGTATATGTGCCGTCGCCCGCGGCGCGGTCGCCGTGCGTGCCGTCGTCGTGGAGAGTGACGTTCAGCGGGGCGCTGCACGCGCTGGCGCCCTGGATGATCACCGGCACCCCGCTATCGATACGCATGGTCACCGAAACCGGTTTGCCGGTGGTGACCACTTCGAGCACCGTGCTTTCGATTCCATCATCGAGGATGGCGATGGGAGTGAAGCGGGCCACGTCAGGGCATTGTGCGCTGAGGGAGGCGGCGAGTCCGCAGGCGGTGAGGGCAGCGAGGCAACGGAGCGTCGAGGTAAGGTGAAAGGGATTTTTCCCTGCGGACATCCACCCTTGTAAGGCACTTCGGTATCCAAAGAAAGCAATCTGGCAAGTGGTGTTTTATCAATACGATAAGGACTACTGTCGGGGTGGCGGGCGGTGCTCTGTTTTGGGGTTTTGCCTGAAAAAATAGGGTTCCCGCGTTGCTGGTATCAGGGTTATGGTCTGTTCGATCTAAGGTGGTAGACCTAACGATCCATTACCCTGGTTTGCCGGATAGCTATTTGGTGATGTCGATTTCTATGACCCGCAAGATTACCGCCGTTACCGCCCGAACCCAATTTGGCCAGATCCTTGACCGTGCTGTGAGGAGCCTTGCCCCAGCTCCGGATTGGCTGAAAGATCTCCAGGATCATGCCAGACGAAAAGGTGGACAAACTCACCATGGAAGATGATCATCAACGCAAAGAGCGGCGATCCAACGGAGGAAACATCATGAGAAGGAGGATCTAACGCCCCACGGCATCGACCGGATTCACGCGGAACTCGAATGTCAGGACCATATCGCTCTCCACCCGCCGGCCGTTCAGTGTGGCGGGCTCAAAGCGCCAGCGCTGCGCGGCGAAGACGGCGGCTCCGGTGAGGTAGGGCGAGGCTTTCGAGACAGCCTGGGCATGCGTCACTTTGCCGCCCTCGCCGATGGTGACTTTCACTTTCACGGTAGTGTCGCGGGTGATGGAAGCCCACGCCTGGCTGGAGAGGACCGGTTGAACCTGCTCGATAGACTTGGGACCAGCGTACACATGCGGAGGCTTGGTCTGCTGAGGAGTGTGGACCGGAGGGGGCTGCGGAGGGATGGCTGTCCGGACCGGTTCCGGCGGCTTCGGGGGCAGCTTTAGGGATTCTGAGAGCGCCAGGGGCGCGGAAGCCGGCAGACGGCTGGCCTGGGTAATCACAGGGGCTGATTCGAGGGTGATCTGGCGCCAGGATTCCTCATTGGAAGGCTCCTGTCCTGGGGAGCTTTGTGGAAATTCGAAAACCCTGGGAGCGGCAGGCGGCGGTTGCGCCGCGGGAGCCGTCTGGCCGGTATTGGGTGCGGGGGTCGAGGAGACCGGTTTGGCGGGAGGAGTCTCTCGCATGACGGAACTGTAGGCGGTGCGGGCGCCCTTGATGGCGAGCACCGATTCGGTAATTTTCCCCCCGGCGCCGAGCACTTCCAGGCGGAACTGGATGGTTCTACTCAAGGGGGCGTAGACGATGCTGCCGGTGGTGCGCAACTCCTCCTGCCCCAGGCGAATCTCGCGCGGAGGCAGATCGCCGTCGAGGATCGTCAGCACGCCCGAAACACTGCTTTGTTGGAGGGCGGGAGCGCTACGGTTCCAGCTCAGGAGCAGGTCCTCACTCTGCGTTTGCACGCGCAACCCTAAAGGGGTAGCGGATATTGCGGCTTCCCCGCCGGAGCGCATCGCGGGTTCGATACGGGAACGGCTGCTCCAAAGAAAGTATCCGGCCGTTCCAATGGCGCAGGCGATCAGAGCGGGCAAAGCAATTGTCAGGGGGAGAATCAGACGCTTGCGTTTGGGACTGGGGGCAGGCTTCCGTTCGGTGGCGCGACGTCTTGCGGCTGCGGTTGCGGCTTGCTCGAGAGCGGCGGAGCGCTGTTGCTCCGTCTCCTGGCGCAGTTGCGCCGGATCAAACGGGAACTCATTGAAGCTGAAACCGGATTCGAGAACCCCGTTATCCCAGAAGAAAAAGCCTCCCGTGCTCGGACCTGCTTTTGTGGGGTGGATGAGCAGAGCGACATTCGAAGGATTCGGGAAATGTTCCCGGAGCAAGGCGATGTCTTCCGGCTCCAATCGCAGCCCGTCACGAAATGAGCTGCGGTAGTATCCGATGGCAACCAGCCCTTCTTTTGCCCCTAAAGCCGTTTTGGCCTGTTCGACGCGTCGCCAGTCTTCCGGAGCCAGGATATAACGCGGGAAAGATTCATCGCGAGAAATGGGCAGGAAGTCAACAATTTCAATCTTTTCCGGTGATTCCGCACGGCCGATCAGAATGCCGCCGCTTTCGGTGCTCTGGTCCGGTGTTTCACCGGCTGTTTTCAGAACCTCCGCCAGCAAACGCTCGACGCAGCTCAGGTGCAAATGGATGCGTACCGGGGAACCGGGAAACGACCACAGATAGGATTCGGAGGCCGGGGTTTGTGGTGCGGCGGCGGTTACGGTAGACGGCAAAATAAAGGGCCTCCTTGATTTTTGGACTCTTTCCCTAAACTCGGGACGGGCGCGTGTTCCGGACTCGGGCGAACATCCAGCTCCGGGAAGGTAACCCCAGAATCAATCCGGTCAGCACACCGCCGGTATTGGCTGCCATGTCTCCTATCTCGAAAAACCGTCCCTCCGACAAACGCTGCCCAAACTCGAGGCACACTCCCATGGCGATGATCCCCAATGCGATACCGACGAATGCCGGACGCCTTTCATGCAGAGTCGGTAAAAAGGCGAGCACGGCGTAGGCAGTGAAATGTTGCAGCTTATCGGCGATGTGGAGAGCGCTCCAGGCGCGCATGGGAGACGAGGATGAGGGCAGCAGAGAACCAACAATAACTGTCAAACAGGCGCATATCCAGAGAACACGGAGGATGAATTGGTAGGAGATCCCGCTGTTGCTGGTCGAGCTTCCGCGCTTTGCGGCGCCGGGAGGAGAGGGGGAAGATCGTTGTGAAAACCTTGGCTGCATGGCGGCGTCTGACGACAAAGACGCATTGGTTCTGTTTTAGCATGTTCGTGGCCAATCGGAGTGCAACCAACCCGTGGCCTGCCCTCGGTTTACGGGGTAAACAGCGCCCGGATGAGGAACACCGCCATCTGCCCGCGCGTGGTGGGCGCATCGGGACAGTACTCGCTGGTAGTGCATCCGGAAGTAATTCCCAACTGCTTCATCTTCTGCACATACGGGAAGAATCCACTCGCAGGCGGCACATCCTGGAAGGCCGCGATGGCTGCCGGATAGGGGAACGTCTGCCCCACCGCGATGCCGAAGCGCGCGCGGATCATGAACGCCGCCATCTGCCCCCGCGTCACCGGATCATCCGGACAGTACAGGGTCGTCGCCGAGCAGCCGTTGGTGATCCCCAGATCGCGCATCTTCTGGATGTAGCGGAAGAACAGGTTCGATGCCGGCACATCGGTGAAGTACGGCGTCTGGGTGTAGGTGAAGGTTTCTCCCACCAGGGAACGGATGATAAAGGCCGCCATCTGCCCGCGCGTGGTGGTGTCATTAGGGCAGTATGCCGTGGTGGTGCACCCCGTGGTGATGCCATAGAGCTTTAGCAGGCCGATGTAGTCGATGAAAATGTTGTCCAACAGAACGTCGCTGAAGATTTGTGAGTGGTTGTTGCTGTTTTGTACCAGTTGGGCAACGATTCCGCCGATGCTCAGTGTGCCCGTCCGCGTGTTCGCACCCCCATTGCCCGCCGCCATCAATTGCGCCGTGCTCGCGCCGTTGCCGCTCGCCGCCGAATTCAGGTTCAGCCAGTTCGGCGCCACCGACGACGACCATTCACATCCCTGCGGCGCATTCACGTTCAGGCTCAACGGCCCGCCCCCTGCCGGCACCGTCCCCGCCGCCGATAATGCGATCCCCGGCAAGCATCCGGTCCCCGCCTGGCCCACCACCACCGATTGCCCGGCGATACTCAGCACCCCGCTGCGCAGGCTCGTCGATGGGTTCGCCGCCAGCAGAAACCGCGCAATCCCATTCCCCGTCCCCGACGCCCCCGCACTCACCGTCAGCCACGGCACATTGCTCGAGGCCGTCCAACCGCACCCATCCGCCGCCGTCACGTTGACAAACCCGATGTCCCCTTCGCTCATCCCCGCAAAACTCGTCCGCGACAGCGTGTAGCTGCAACTGCTCAGCGCCACGAATCCGGCACTCACCGCTTGCGGCCCGTTCATCACCAGACTCGCCGGGTTAGTCCCTCCGCTGAGCCCTCCCGACCAGGCTCCGAACTGATAGCCACTGCCCGGACTCGGCGTCAATTGCACCACCGTCCCGCTGGCGTAATAGCCGTCAGGGGATGCGGGAGTGACTACAACCGTGCCCGCATTGGTGGGCGTCACCGCGGTGGTCAGCAGATAGGAGGTCTGGAAGGTGGCCGTGTAGGTGGCCGACGAGGCAGGAGCGGTGATGGTGTGGGTCTGAGCGCCACCGTCGTTCCAGCCGGCAAAGCTGTAGCGTGCACCGGTGGAAGATTGCGGCGTGAGGACGCTGATAGTGTGCGAAGTGCCGGCAGTCCACTGGAAGGATTGGGGCGAGGAGGCATAGGAAGTGCCGTCGACGATGACACCCAATCCGGCGGGCGAGGTGTTCACCGTCACGGACTGCGCCGTGGAGGTGAACGAAGCGGTGACGCTGCGGGGAGCCGTCATGGAGACGGAAGTGGGGTTGGTGGAACCGCTGGCGCTGCCGCCCCAGGAAGAGAACTGGAAGCCGGAGTTGGGGGTGGCGGTGAGTTGGACGGTGGCGCCGCTGGAGTAGTAGCCATCGGCGGAGGAGGGCGAGGCTTGAATGGAGCCGTTGCCGGCGGGCGAGGCGGTGGTGGTGAGCAGATAGGAAGTCTGGAAGGAAGCGGTGTAGGTGGCGGCGGAGGCAGGAGCGGTGATGGTGTGGGTCTGGGCGCCGCCGTCGCTCCAGGAGGCGAAGGAGTAGCGGGTGCCATTGGAGCCTTGGGGCGTGGTGACGCTGATGGTGTGGGAAGTGCCCGCGGTCCACTGGAAGGACTGCGGGGAGGAGGCATAGGAAGTGCCGTCGACGGTGATGCCGAGGCCGGAGGGGTTGGTGGTGATGGTGATGGATTGCGGGGAGGTGAAAGTGGCGGTGACGCTGCGGGGAGCGGTCATGGAGACGGAGGTGGGGTTGGTGGAACCGCTGGCGCTGCCGCCCCAGGCGGCGAACTGGAAGCCGGAGTTGGGGGTAGCGGTGAGTTGGACTGTGGTGCCGCTGGAATAGTAGCCGTCTGGGGAGGAGGGAGAGGCCTGGATGGCGCCGTTGGAGGCGGAAGTGGTGAGGAGATAGGAGGTCTGGAAGGAGGCGGTGTAGGTGGCGGCGGAAGCGGGGGCGGTGATGGTGTGGGTCTGGGCGCCGCCGTCGCTCCAGGAGGCGAAGGTGTAGCGGGTGCCGCTCGAGCCCTGGGGAGTGGTGACATTGACGGAGTGGGTGGAACCCGGAGTCCACTGGAAGGACTGTGGCGAGGAGGCGTAGGAAGTGCCGTCGACGATGACGCCGAGCCCCGCGGGGTTGGTGGAGATGGTGATGGATTGGGAGGAGGCCGTGAAGGAGGCGGTGACGCTACGGGGAGCAGTCATGGAGACGGAGGTGGGATTGGTGGAACCCGTGGCATCGCCGCTCCAGGAAGAGAACTGATAGCCGCTGTTCGGCGTGGCGGCGAGTTGGACGGAAGTGCCGCTGTTGTAATAGCCGTCGGGCGAGATGGGAGAGGCCTGAATCGTCCCGTTGGTGGCAGAGGTGGTCAGCAAATAGGCGGCCTGGAAGAAAGCCGTATAGATAGTGGCCGATGAGGGGGCGGTGATGGTGTGGGTTTGTGCTCCGGCATCGCTCCAACTGGTGAAGGTGTAGCGGGAGCCGTTCGAGCCTTGCGTGGCGGTAGTGCTGACGGTGTGGCTCGACCCTGGCGTCCACTGGAACGTCTGTGGCGAAGCGGCGTAAGAAGTGCCATCGACGGTGACCCCGAGTCCGGCGGGGCTGGTGGTGATGGTGACGGACTGCGGAGCCGAGGTGAAGGCAGCAACTACGTTCCGGGGAGCGCTCATGGTGATCGAAACAGGATTGGTGGAGCCGCTCATGTCTCCGCTCCAGGAAGAGAACTGATAGCCGGTGTTGGGAACCGCGGTGAGTTGGACGGAAGTGCCGCTGTTGTAATATCCGTCAGGCGAACTCGGAGAAGCCTGGATCGTGCCGTTGGTGGCAGAGGTGGTCAGCAGATACGCGGTCTGGAAGGAAGCCGTATAAGTGGCGGCGGATGAGGGCGCCGTGATGATGTGCGACAACGCGCCGGCGTCGCTCCAGCTTGTGAAGGTGTAGCGTGTGCCGCTCGAGCCCTGCGGCGACGTGGTGCTGATGGTGTGGCTCGACCCCGGGGTCCACTGGAACGACTGCGGCGAAGAGGCATAAGACGTGCCGTCTACCGTGACACCCAAGCCCGCGGGGCTGGTGGTGATGGTGATGGTCTGCGCCGAGGCGGTGAACGTGGCCGTGACACTGCGGGGGGCGGTCATGGAGACCGAGGTGGGGTTGGTAGAACCGGTGACGCTGCCGCTCCAGGAAGAGAACTGATAGCCGGTGTTCGGCGTCGCCGTGAGTTGGACGGAGGTGCCGCTGTTGTAGTAGCCGTCGGGTGACGTGGGTGAAGCCTGGATGGTGCCGTTCGTGGCAGACGTGGTCAGCAGATACGCGGTCTGGAAGGAAGCCGTATAAGTGGCGGCGGAAGAGGGCGCCGTGATGGTGTGCGACAACGCCCCGGCGTCGCTCCAGCTCGTGAAGGTGTAGCGTGTGCCGCTCGAGCCCTGCGGCGACGTGGTGCTGATGGTGTGGCTCGACCCCG
>WBZR01000295.1_pt1 | contig 83729 bp, 75 predicted proteins | sample 5204231 | NCBI WGS metagenome assembly WBZR01 (sample SAMN12412403, study PRJNA552823) | activated sludge metagenome | isolation source: activated sludge from anammox sidestream of wastewater treatment plant... | place: USA: Virginia | collected 2017-08 | reverse complement strand
ATGTTCTGGACCGTCCGAGGTGCGAATTCAATCATCGCCCTCCGCTGTTGTCATCTCAACGGCCGGTTCGAGGACTATTGGGAGGCCCGCCGGGCGGCCTGACTTCCACTTTTATGTCGCACACCCGAGGAGGGGAAGCCCAACCAAGTCGAGCCAATACCCGGCGACTTGACAGGTTCCGGCCATCCGATAAGCTGAAGGCATGGCAAGTAAGACCGCCACCCCAACCGAAGAACGGATCGGCCGCGTGGGCCAACGCCGCCAGGTAGTCATCCCGCGCGAGATCTTCGACGAACTCCGCTTGAACGTGGGCGACTTCGTGGCGATCACGAAGAAGGAAAACACGGTCGTAATCAAGCCCAAGCGGGTCGTCAGTCGCAGCGGCGATGGCGAGTTGACCCCTGAGGAGGCAAGGCGACTCCGCCAAAGCCTGAAGCAAGTGCGCCAGGGGAAGCTCAAACCCTGGCCGCAGGTCAAGGATGAGTTGGGCCTGTAAGCTCACGGCGTGTGCCGAAGAAGATCTCACCGCATTGCCGCGGGTGATCAAGAAGCGTGTTGCCCGTGTCATGGTCCAAATGGCAGCAGATCCATTTCAAGGGGACGTGAAAGCTCTTCACGGGGTGGAGTGGAAAGGCGTCTTCCGGCGCCGCATCGGCGACTACCGCATTCTCTTCACGGCCGACCGCGCCACGGAGACCGTGATCATCCATCAGATATCTCTCCGCTCCGGCAAGACGTACCGCTAAGTAAAGATGAGCGCAGGGCGAAATGCACGTTGACGGCGGCCAGGCCCGGTGACGACTCAGATTCGGATATCATCATGAAGGCGATAGGCCGGCAAGAGGCAACAGCCATCCCCAATGAACCGCTCACTTTCGAGGTGCTCGCCGGAGTCTGGCGAATCACTCTCCCTCTGCCCTTCGAACTCAATTCCGTCAACGTCTATCTCATCCGGCTCCGCGACGGCTTCCTGCTGGTCGATTGCGGCCTCGGCACCGAGGAATCCCTCGCCGAACTACGCGCGCAGCTCGATTCCCTGAACGTCCCCTGGCACGCCATCAGGGAAATCTTCCTCACCCACACCCATCCCGACCACGTCGGCCAGGCCAAGCGCCTCCTCGCGCTCACCGGCGCGAAACTCTCCCTCCACCGCGACGAACTTGACCAACTCCTGCGCATCGCCCGCAGCGCCGAGAAGCCTCTTTGGCTCGATCATATTCTCCATACCGCCGGCGTTCCCCCAAACCTCGTCGCCCGCATCGAGGCTTCTTTTGACCGCATCCGCCCGAATTTCCAGGAACTCGTCCCCGATCGCGTCTACGAGGGCGGCGAAGTGCTTGAAACCGCCGCCGGACCCCTTGAACTCGTCCTCACCCCCGGCCACTCTCCGGGCCACCTCTGCCTCTACAGCCGCGATCACCGCACCTTCTTCGCCGGCGACCATATCCTCGAAACCATCACCCCCAATATCGGCTGGCTCCCGGGGCGCGATGCCCTTGGCGAATTCTTCGCCTCCCTCGAGCGGGTCCGTCCCCTCGACGTCCATCGCCTCCTCCCCGGCCACGGCGGGCCCTTCCAGGGCCATCGCGAATGGATCGGCGAAACCCGCCGCCATCACGATGAGCGTTGCAGTCAGATCCTCACTTCTTTGCGCGCGGCCGGCCCGCGAAGCGCGCACGCCCTCGTGAGTCACCTTTGGACCCGCCCCCTCGCCCCGTTCCACCACCGCTTTGCCGTTTTCGAGGTCCTCGCGCATCTCGAGTACCTCCGCCGCCGGGAACAGGTTTTCGAGGAGCCCGCGGACGGTCATCTGCTTTGGCGCGTTTGAACCAGTCCTCCCCGGCGAGCGCGTTCACTTCCTCCCGTTCCAGCACCCGCCATTTACCGATTTCCAGCTTCCCGATGCGCACCGGTCCGATCGCCGTCCGCACCAGCTTCCGCACCTTGCTCCCCACCGCCTCCAGCATCCGCCGCACCTGCCGGTTCCGCCCCTCCGTGATCGTCATCTCGAGGAACGTGCTGTTCTCCCGATTCCTTAGCCGCGTCACCACCGCCGGGCGCGTCCATCCATCCTCCAGTTCCACGCCGTTCCGCAGCCGCTCCATCTGCTCTTCTCCCAGCACTCCCGCGGCCTTCACCAGGTAGGTTTTCGGTACCTTAAACTCCGGGTTCATGATCCGCTCGGCGAACAGCGTATCGTTGGTCAGAATCAGCAACCCGCTCGTATCCAGGTCCAGCCGCCCCACCGGAACCACGTGCCGGCCCAGGTCTTCGATCAACGCATACACCGTCGGCCGCCCCTCCGGATCTTTGTAGGTGGTCAAGTAACCCTTCGGCTTGTAGAGCAGCAGATACGCCTTTTCCGCTGCCCGCACCGCTTTTCCATCCAGCGTCACTTCATCCTTCCCCGGATCTACCCAATGATCCGGAGTCTGAATCACCTTCCCGTTCACCTGCACGCGCCCCGCCCCGATCCACTTCCGAGCCTCCGTGCGCGATCCCAGCCCGGCCTTCGAGAGCACGCGGTCCAACGTCTTTAGGGTTCGCAACTTGAAATGGTACCAAACACTGGCGAATTTACCGCGGAATCCGAGTTACTTTGCGCCCCGTGGCGCCGCCTAACTTGACAGAGCGTAGGAGGAGAGAACTATGCATCGGACAAAACGGTCCGTTTCCCTGCCCGGAATCCTGCTCGTCGCCATCCTCATCATACCCACGGTAGTTTCCGGCCATTCTCTGAATCCACCCCTTGGAACCACCGGCGCGCCCGGTGAACCCACCTGCTCCCAGTGCCACATCACCCAGCCAAACTCCCGGGCCGGCAAGCTGAGTGTCCAATTCAGCACTCTGCTTACCTATTCGCCCGGCGTGAAGCAGACTATTACCGTCACCATTACGCCTGCCCTCTTGTCTTATCCTGCCGCGGGGTTCGAGGCCACGGCACGCCTTAGCAATAATCTCACCGCCGGAACCCTTGAAGCTGGCGCCTCCTACACCGCCGCCGGCGTCCAGAACGGACTCGAATACATCAGCCAAAACGCCCTCAGCCCCACCAGGACCTACACGTTCTATTGGACCCCTCCCGCCGCCGGAGCCGGCAATGTCACCTTCTATTTCGCCGCGGTTGCCGGGCCGCGTGACGGCCTGGCCAATGCCATTGATGAGGTCTATACAGCCTCTTACACCCTGACCCCCAAAGTCAGCACCGCCCCCTCCGGCTATCAGTGGACCTTCCCCGACACCGGCTCCACCGGACGTTCCGCTGCCACCGGCATCAGCACCGACGGCCGCCTCACCGGTTACAACGTAGGCATCGATACCTCTTCCGGCTTCCTCCGCAACCCCGATGGCGCCCTCATCCCGATCAACGTCCCTGGAGCCGTCTCCACTACTCCCTACGGCGTCAACTCCTCCGGCGTCGTCGCCGGAGCCTACCTGACCTCCGACGGCAGGTCCCACGGTTTCATGCGCTCCGCAACCGGCGCCTACTCCGCCTTCGATGTCCCGGGCTCCAACACCGCCATCAACGGTATTAGTGACAACGGCGAAATGGTGGCCACCGTCACCGGCGCAACCGCTCGAGGCGTCCGTCTCTCCTCATCGCTGCAAATCATAGAAAACCTGCCGCTTCCTCCCTTGGGCATCAATTCCTCCGGCGTCTTCTCCGCCGCCGGGCCTGCGCCCGCGCCAACTGACTCCACACCCTACGGCTACTTGTACGCACAGAACAGCTACGTCTCCTTTCCCGCCTGCACCGGAACGCAGGCTGCACTCACCGCGCTCGGACTCAATGACTCCGCCGATGCCGCCGGTTCCTGCTTCAGCGTCACCACCGCTGCCGTCAACAGCGCCTTCCTCCGGCTGGGCGATGGGCGCACTACTACCCTGGGCAGCGACAATTCGGGAGTTCCAGGCCCCTTTGCCGCCAACGGCATCAATAACGCAGGCCAGATTGCCGCAACCGGCTTCCCCACCATAGGAGCCACGCCGAAAGCCATGCTGTTGACCCCGTGCCCCGCCACCGTCGCCCAAACCTCCATCACGGATTCGGGTTCCGGCGGCTCTTATCCCGTTACCGCCTCATCCGCCGGTGACTGCCATCTCCTCGCCTTCAGCGATGCTTCCTGGATCTCCATCAGTCAAGGCGGCGCAGGCAACGTCACCTTCACCCTCGCGCTCTCCCCCAACAACACTGGCATCCAGCGCACAGCCACCGTGGCCGTCGCCGGAACCAACGTTACGGTCACCCAGGCCGGCTTGCCCTGCACCGTAACCCTCAGCAGTTCGTCCACCCTTGCCGGAGCCCAAGGCGGCATCGCGACGCTCGGCGTTGCCTCCCCGACCGGCTGCACCTGGTCCGCCACCAGCACCGTATCCTGGATTACATTCCCCTCCGGGAACACTGGAGGCGCGGCCGCAACGCTTTCCTACCAGGCAGCCCCCAACCCGGGCGTCACCTTGCGCACCGGCTACATCCTCATCGGAGGCCAGGTTTTCACAGTCAATCAAAGCCCCGGTATCTCATGCGCTTACTACGTCTCGACCGCCAGCACTACCTATTCCTATACCGGAGCTACCGGCACTGCCGCCGTCACCACCGGCGACGGCTGCGGTTGGACCTCCTCCACCACCACCTCCTGGATCACCATTGATACCAGCTATCACACCGGCTCCGGATCGGTCGTGTTTGTTTTGGCCGCCAATTCCACTGGAGCGGACCGCTATGGCATCATCACCGTCGCCGGCACTTCCTACGGCATTGTCCAGAGCGGAACCAGCGTCTTCCCCAGCGCCCTCCAGTTCGTGCCGGTCACGCCCTGCCGCATCGCCGATACCCGTTCCGGCTACGGATTCACCGGCGCTTTCGGACCGCCGCGCCTCGCCGGCCAATCCACTCGCGACTTCCCCGTCCCCTCCTCATCGTGCTCCATCCCCACGAATGCCCTCGCCTATTCTCTGAACATCACCGCGGTCCCCGCCGGCTATCTCGGCTATCTTTCTGCGTGGCCTACCGGGGAAACACGCCCCCTTGTCTCCACCCTCAATTCCTGGAACGGCCGGGTCGTCGCCAACGCGGCTATCGTCCCCGCCGGAACCAGCGGCGCTATCAGTTTCTATGCCGCCAATGATACCGACCTCGTCCTCGACATCAACGGCTATTTCGTCCCCGCCGGAACTGCCCAGGCCCTGGCTTTCTACCCAGTGACTCCGTGCCGCGTTGCCGACACCCGCGCTTCCGGAGGCAAAACCGGAGACTACGGCCCGCCGTCCCTCGCTGCCGGTGGTACCCGCAGCTTCTCCATCCCCAACAGCGGCTGCGGTATCCCCTCCTACGCTCAGGCCTTCTCGTTGAATGTCACCGCCGTACCCTTCGTCTCTCTCGCCTACCTGACGACGTGGCCCACCGGTCAGAGCCGCCCGCTTGCTTCCACGCTGAACTCCTTCGACGGGCAGGTGGTCCCCAATGCCTCCCTCGTTCCCGCCGGCACGAACGGAGCCGTCAGCGTCTTTGCCACCGACAACACTGACGTGGTCATCGACGTCAACGGCTACTTCGCCCCGCCGGGCGGCTCAGGCGCCCTCAACTTCTACACCGTCAGTCCCTGCCGTGTGGCGGATACGCGGCCCGATAGCGGCAAAATTGGAAACTTCGGCGCTCCCCAACTGGCGGCCCAATCCACCCGCGTCATCCCCGTACCGCAAAGCGGTTGCGGCGTGCCCGCAAGCGCCCAGGCCTACTCTTTGAACCTCACCGCGGTCCCCACCGGCTATCTTGGATATGTGACCGCCTGGCCCACCGGAATGACGCAGCCACTCGTCTCCACCCTCAACTCCTGGAACGGCCAGGTAGTGGCCAACGCCGCCCTTGTACCTGCGGGCAATGACCGCGCCGTTAGCTTCTACGTATCGAACCCAACCGATCTCGTGCTCGATATCAACGGCTACTTCGCGCCTTGATTCTCATGCCACGCGTCGCCATTCTCGCCACCGGAGGCACCATCGCCGGCCAATGGGATCCCGCACAGGACGGCGTGGTCCCTCTCCTCACCGGGGAAGAGTTGGTCCGTCTCACCCCAGGTCTCGAAACCATCGCAGCCATCGATGTCGAACAGGTGGCCAACGTCGATTCCTCCAACATCCAGCCCGATCTCTGGCTGCGCCTCTCCCGCCTTGTCAACCACTGGCTCGCCAGGCCGGAAATCACCGGCGTCGTCGTAACCCACGGCACCGATACGCTCGAAGAGACGGCCTACCTCCTCGACCTTACCGTCACCAGCAGCAAACCCGTCGTGCTCGTCGGAGCCCAACGCCCGCCCGCGTTCCCTGATTCCGACGCGCCCCGCAATCTGCTCGATGCCGTCCGCGTCGCCATCTCCCCTGAAGCTGCGGGAATGGGTGCGCTGGTCGTCATGAACGGCCAGATCAACGCCGCCCGCGACGTCACCAAAACCAGCACCACGGAATGCGAAGCCTTCCAGAGCCTCGAGTTCGGCGCACTCGGCATCGCCGACATGGAGACGGTCCGCTTCTACCGCGCTCCGCTCCGCCGCCGCACGCTGCCCCTGCCCGAAAATGCCCGCTTCGGCCGCGTCGAAATCGTCATGCACTACGCCGGCGCCGATGGCGCCATCATCCGCGCGCTGCTCGCGCATACCCCGGACCTCGAAGGCCTCGTCATCGCCGCCACCGGACTCGGCCAGGTCAGCGAGTCCATGTTCGAAGCCATCGCCGAGGCCCGCGCGCGCGCTCTTCCCGTCGTCATCAGCACGCGCGTCTACACTGGCCGCGTCATCCCGCTCTACGGCTCCCGCGGAGGCGTCGGCTCCCTGCGCCCCCTCGGCTGCATCCTCGCCGGCAATCTCAGTCCGGTGAAGGCGCGCGTGCTCCTGATGGTGGCGCTCAATCACACCACCGACCCGGACCGGCTTCAAACCTGGTTCGACGCCTGAATCCCCAGCGCCTTACTTGTCCACTACCGCCGACATCGCCATCTGCACAAACGCGTTTCTTTCATCGCTTCCCCCCTCGCGATGAATCATGAACACCCCGATCATGTCCTTCGCGGGGTCAATGAAGAAGTACGTCCCGTACCGCCCGCCATGCCCGTACGTTCCCTTTGATAGCAGCGACAACTCCCCAGCCGCATCCCGCACCACCGCAAACCCGAGCCCATATCCCATCCCCGGTCCATTCGTCGTCAGGTTCCCCGTGTGCACCCGGGTCATCACGTCGATCGACGCCTTCGAAAGCAGCCGCACTCCGTTGTACTCCCCGCCGTTCAGCAGCATCTGGTACAGCCGGTACAGATCCGAAGCCGTCGAATAAATGCCCCCCTCCGGAAGCGGATACTTCGCCCCCACGCGAAACTTCATCGCCCCTTCCCCCAGAGGGTCCATCGTGTACTTCACCGGCTTGCCTTCCTTCAAGATGTAGGCCGTCGGCATCCGGTGAAACTTCTCCTTCGGCGGATAGATGTAGGAGTCCACCATCCCCAGCGGCTCAAAGATGCGCGCCGCCAGAAACTTCTCGAACGGCATTTCGCTTTCCACTTCCAGCACCCTTGCCAGAGCCGCGATTCCCTCGTTGCTGTACTGCCACTTCGTGCCCGGATCGAAGTTCAACGGCTGCTGCGATTCCACCAGCACTGTCTCCGCCAGCGTCTTGTGCAGCGCCCCGTGCAATTCGCCAATCCCCGGCGCGGGGTTGAGCGGCATCCCCGAGGTGTGCGTCATCAGGTCGCGAATCGTTACCAGCCGCGCCGGCTTCCGCAACACCACCATCCCGTCCTCGGTCTTGTGGTCGATTACCATCTGCCCGCGAAACTCCGGCAGGTGCTTCTCCACGGGGTCCGTCAACGCCAGCTTCCCCTCCTCCACCAGCATCATGATCCCGATGCACACCACCGGCTTCGTCATCGAATGGATCTGGAAGATGTTGTCCGTCTTCATCGGCTGTTTTGTCTCGATGTCGGTGTATCCCACCGCATCGAGCGCCGCCACCTGCCCGTGCCGCGCCACCAGCGTGACAAATCCCGCCGCCGTGCCCTTATCCACGAACTGCTTCAGCCGCAGCGGAATCTTTGCCACCCGTTCCGGATCGAGCCCCGTCTTCGCCGCATCCTTGACAATCGGCGGCTCGGCGCACAGCAAAGCCGCGGTGAGAATCCCAGTGAGCAAACGCATTTGCGACTGATTGTATCCGATCCCGCCCCGCCGCGCCTTCTACAGCCGCGGCTCCCGCAACGGGTGCGACAGGTAGCGCACCCAGGCTTCTTCCTGCCCTTCCCGGTCGAAGCTCTCCATCCAACACGCGCGAAACTCCGCCAGCCGCTTCTTACGCTGCTTCCCAAGGTAAGCAAACAACTCCTGGACGCCGTCCCTCGAGCTGCTCAACAACTCCCCGGTAACCGCGTAGTCATTCAAATCGCCCAACAGCGTCTGCACTTCCCGCAGCCGCTTCAAGCGGCCATCCATCGGCTGGCCGTACACCGGGCGAAACACCTCCAGCAGATACCGGAAATGCTTTGTGTGCAGCCGGAACTCGTGCAGTTTCCTCACGCTTGTTCCCTTCCTTGCCGCCTTCCTCCCGGCGCGGAAGAACTCTTCCGCCTCCGCTACCAACTCCTCGCGAGCGTTCTCGCTCGCCGGAGCTTCCGCCGCCCACCGGCCCTTCGTGCTCTCTTCCGTCGGCTTCAAGCCCTCCCGCCATGCAAGCGGAAGCCCCTTCTTCTTCCATTTCCGCGCCTCTGCCAAGAGTCTGCCCAACGCCGCCTCCCGCTCCCGCTGCAACGCCAGGCAGGGCGCAGCCTCCGCCGGAACTCCGGCAGCCTGGCATAGTTCGAGCGCAATATCCCGGTTTCGGATCTCCGACGACAAATCCATCATCGTGCGCAACTGTGCCCGCACTTCCTTGTACATGCCCTTGGCAAACAACGAGCGCAACGCCCGCAGAGCTTGCGTCAGACGCCGGATCGAGACCCTCACATCATGAATCCGGTCCGCGTCCTGCTCCTTCTCGAGCAGTTCCACCTCCTGATTCAGCCGCGACAACAGGTCCTCTATTCGCAATCCGATGAACTGCCGCAACTCCATTCCTAATTGCTCCTCGCGTCCTAGCTCCTCACGTTCACCAATTGCAGGCTCTTGCCGTAAACCTGGCGGAATACGTCCGCCACCCGTTCCGCCGCCCACAAATCGAGGTCGGCTTCGCTCCGGCTTTTCACCTCCAGCACCACCGCTCCCGCCCGCTCCCGGCACTCCACCTGTTCGATGTTCTGCTCATGGCTCCGGTCCAGGCTGTCCGCCAGCCGCAGCAACGGCAGCAGCAGTAACAGCCGGTGCTTCTCTTCCGGAGAAATGAGCTGATAGCTCTCATGCCGTGTGCTCGGCATCGTCTTCCGGTGAAACCGGCACAGCATCGAAATCATGCGCCGCTCCGTATCCGTGAAGCCCGGCATCCCCGCGTTCGCCACGATATACGCCGAGTGCTTGTGATGGGCGGAATCGCTGATGAAGTGTCCCGTATCGTGCAGATAAGCCGCCGCCTGCAACAGCCTCCCCGATTCCGGAGACAATTTGTGCAGCGGGTGCAGCGCTTCGAACAGCCTGTGCGCCAGCGCCGCCACCTGCCGCGCATGACGCACCGTCACGCCATACTTCTGGGCCATCTGCTCCACCACCCGCCGCTGGTCCCGGTCGAGCATTGACCGTTCCCTCCCCACGCGCCGCGATGCCAGATCCGCGATGATGCCGTCCCGCACTCCCGCTGCCGCGTAATGCAGCGTCTTCACGTGAAACGCGTCCATCGCCTGCAGGAAAACCGCCACGCCCGGCGCCAGGATCTCCGCCCGCCGCGGACCCACCCCCGGCATCTTTCGCCGCTCCGCCACCGTCTTGCGGCAGATCTCTTTGTACAGCCGCCTTGCCTGCTGCACCGTTGCCTTCCGCCGGTCCGCTTCCTCCCGGTTCGAATTCGGAATGCGATGGATGGCGCACAACAGCGTCGCCGCCGAAGCCGATGTCCCGATGACCCGGTCGAACGGCCGCACCCCGATGCGCGACACGCACGGCTCGAGCTTCTCCGCGATGTACTGCTCCATCCGGTGCAGTTCGACCGCCTCCGCCGGGTCGTGCTTCAAAAAAACCTCCGTCAGCCGGACCGCTCCCAGCGGCTTCGAAAACGCCTCCCTCCGCGCTCCGTGCTCGGAAAGAATAATCTCCGCGCTTCCGCCGCCCACATCGATCAGAAGCACGCGTCCGCCCGTCTGCGGCCATCGGGCCATCACACCCAGGTGGATCAACCGCGCCTCCTCCAACCCGGAGATCACGTCCACCGGAGCCCCGATTGCCGAAGCCGCGCGCTCCAAGAACTGCGCCTGGTTGCTCGTATCCCGCACCGCGCTCGTCGCCACCGCGCGTATCCCGTCCACATCATGCTTTCTGATGACTCCAGCCATCCGCGACAGCAGCGAACACACCCCGTCCATCGCCTGGTTGCTGATCCGCCCCTCGCGAAACACGCTTTCCCCCAGCCGTGTCACCTGGCGGTCGCTCCACAACGTGCGCTGCTCCCCGCCCGGCGCAACCTCCGCCACCAGCGTACGCACCGAGTTGCTCCCAATGTCGAGGGCGGCATAGCGTGGCATACCGTTATCGTAGCCGAATCCGTCCGCTGTCCCGGGCTCGTCCAGCCCCAAGGTCCGCTTCCGGACCGGTTCCCCGATCCGAGTATGCCCGCCCGGTAAGTCCATGAGAACAAGTGGACTTTTCATCCGGCAATCCACATTCAGGTGGCGTATACTCACTCACGCGGACAACTCTACTTGTCCATCCGCGAAAATGCCTATCGGAAAACGAGCGATTGCGGAATTTTTCGGAACCTTCTGGCTGGTATTCGGCGGCTGTGGCAGCGCCGTGCTGGCCGCGGCGTTTCCAAATCTGGGGATCGGATTTGCCGGCGTGGCGCTTACGTTCGGCCTGACTCAGTTAACTTCGGTGTATATGATCGGCCATATTTCGGGATCTCACATCAACCCTGCCGTCACGGTGGGGCTGGTGTTGGCGAAGCGGTTTCCCGCGTCGGACATGGGCGCTTACATCATCGCGCAAGTGCTGGGAGGCATCGCCGGTTCGGGCATCCTCTATCTGATCGCCAGCGGTAAACCCGGTTTCGAGATGGGAGGATTTGCGGCAAATGGGTTTGGAGCGCACTCGCCTGGCCAGTACAGCCTGCTCGCCTGTCTCATTGCGGAGATTGTACTGACTATGTTCTTCCTCCTGATCATTCTCGGATCTACGGACCGGCGGGCGCCCACGGGTTTTGCGGGAATCGCCATCGGTTTGGCGCTCACCGCGGTTCACCTCATCGGAATCCCGGTGACGAACCTCTCGGTGAATCCGGCGCGCAGCACGGGTCCAGCCGTGTTCGTCGGCGGATGGGCAGTCGAGCAACTGTGGCTGTTCTGGGTGGCGCCGATCGTGGGCGGCGCCTTGGGCGCAATCATCTACCAGGTGATGGCTGCCGAGAAACCTCAGACCGCTCCAGGGCAAGCCCGCACCGCCGCCGCCTAGGCGTAGTTGAATGGAAGGGCGTGGTTGGCTTACGGCCTGCCGCGCCCTTTTCGCTAACCGGCCAGACCTGGAACTCCGCCCAGCGTGGGAGCCATCCGCACGGCGCGCAGGATCGCCTGCGAAACGGCCTCGGCGGCAGCCGCGCCCAGCGGATCCAGAGGCGCCGCCTCGGAACCGAGCGAAAGGGCGATGACCACGTCGCCATCCGACATCGTCCACACCGGCTGAATGGTACGCGCCACGCCAAGGCTGCCGAGTTGCGCGAGCTTCGTCGCCCCCACCTTGTTCAGCCTTGCATTGGTGGCAACAACCACAAGAGTTGTATTGCTTCCCGAAGATCCCGGAGAACGCCCGCGCTTCAGCAATCGCACCGAATCGGCCAGGTCCAGGCTGTCCGGCGAGTGCCGCGCCCCGGCCACGAGGCGGCCATTTTCAGGGTCGCGAATATCGCCCAGCGCGTTCACCGCGGCCAGGGCGGAAACACGGACACCGGCCAGTTCGCCGTCAAGCCAGACGGTAGCCGAGCCGATCCCCGATTTCATGGCGTGCTTCATCCCCAGAATCTTGCCTACCGTAGCTCCAGTCCCGGCTCCGAGAGCGCCTTCTTTCACAGCCGCGTCCGTCGCCGCCGCCGCTGCGGCTTCGCCCATTTCCCGGTTCGGCCGCGCCGTCGCCTTGCCGATCCCGAGATCGAAGAGAATCGCTCCGGGAACGATGGGAATGTGCGCGCCCCCAAACACGAACCCGACGCCTTTCTCGGCCAGGTAACGTCGAACTCCGGATGCCGCTTCCAGCCCAAAGGCGCTGCCGCCGGCGAGAGTCACGCCATGCACGCGATCCGCCACATGCAGCGGATTCATTACCTCGAACTCTTCCGTGCCTGACGCGGATCCGCGGATGTCGGCGCCCGCCGCCGCCCCTTCTTCACAAAGGATCGCCGTGCAGCCGGTAAGACCTTCGAAATCCGACGCGTGCCCGACCTTGATCCCCGGAATGTCAGTGAGCCCTTTGCTCATCGGAGGCGTCCGAAACGGTATGGTAGCATCTAATTTTCAAGGAATAGCAGATTGCTGGACCTCCTGAAGCCCCCCGTCCTCACCATCCAAGAATTCGTTTTCCTCACCGGCCGTGCCTTCCGCAGCCTCTCCCGCCGGCCTCATTATCCGAAGGACATTATCCTGCAAATGGACATTATCGGCGTGGGCAGCCTCCCGATTGTGCTGTTGACGGGATTCTTCAGCGGAATTGTGATGGCTCTTCAGATGTCCAAGGCGCTGCAAACCTACGGGGCGGTGAACCAGACAGGGCCCATTGTGGCGATCACGCTGGTTCGCGAGTTGGGACCGGTGCTGACGGCACTGGTGTGCGCCGGCCGCAACTCCGCCGGAATCGCCAGCGAACTCGGATCGATGAAGGTAACCGAACAGATTGACGCCATGCGCGCGCTCGGCACCGATCCGATTCAAAAGCTGGTGAAACCGCGCGTGATGGCCACGGCGGTGATGTTGCCCTGCCTCACGGCAATTTCGGATTTTGTCGGCATGCTGGGCGGCTACATCATCGCAGTCGCGCTGCTCCATCAAACCACCGCGGAATATTGGAACGCCTCGTATCGCATCCTCGAATACAGCGACATCACCCAAGGCCTGCTCAAACCATTTGTCTATGCGTTCGTCATTTCGCTGGTGGGCTGTTTCTACGGATTGCGGACCCGCGGAGGAACACAGGGCGTCGGATTGGCAACTACCCAGGCGGTGGTTGCCGCATCGGTCTGGATCTTCGTGCTCAACGCACTGATGACCAAGATATTCGTGAGCATCTAGGCGACACGGATGCCGGAATCCATCCTGCGGTTTGAAAACGTGACAGTGGCCTTTGACGGAAATCCGGCGATCGAAGAGTTGTCCTTCGAGATCCTCAAGGGCGAAGCGCGTATCATTGTCGGAGCCGCCGGCAGCGGCAAGACAGTGATCCTGAAAACCGCGCTCGGTCTGCTGCGGCCGGACAGCGGCCGCGTCTTCCTCTTCGGTGAGGACATCACGGACAAGCAGGAGCAGCAGTTGTTCGATATTCGCGCTCGGGCCGGCATGCTGTTCCAGGAAGGAGCGTTGTTCGATTCCTTGACGATCGAGGAGAATGTCGCCTATCCGCTGGTGAACCAGAAGATGGTGAAGTGCCCTCCCGAGGAAGTGCGCCCGCGCGTGGAGCGGGCATTGAGCTTTGTCGAACTCGAGCACACGCTCGACAAGTTTCCCAGCGAGTTGTCCGGAGGCATGCGCCGCAGAGTGGGCATCGCGCGCGCCAACATCACACAGCCCGACCTCGTCCTGTACGACAGCCCCACCGCGGGTCTCGACCCGATCACGGCAAACAACATCATGGCCTTGATCGTCAAGGAGAGGGATCTCCGGCATGCGACAACGATTATCGTCACACAGCGATTCCAGGACGGTCAGATCATGGCCCAATACCGCTACAACCCCGATACCGATTTTCTCGAGAGAGTGCAGGGTCAAATGGAAGGCATCGGCTTTCTGGTGATGAAAGAGGGCCGGCTGGTGTTTGAGGGCACCGCGAAGCAACTCCAGCAAGCCACGGACCCATACATTTCGAAGTTCGTTTTGAGACACTGAGGAGATTGCCATGCCATCAGCCAGCAAAGTGAGTTGGGCGCAGTTGCGAGTGGGCATCACCGCCCTTGTCGCCCTTGTTCTGGTGGCGGTGCTGATCTACTACCTCACGGGAACCACCAGTCTCTTCACTCACGAAGTGATGCTCTACACATACCTGGGAGACGCCGCCGCGGTCGCGGTCGGTTCGCCCGTGCGCATCAACGGAATCAATGCAGGCAATGTCAGAAATGTGGTTCTCACCGGAGAGACCGATCCTGATCGTGTCGTCCGCATCGAGATGAGCGTCGATGAAAACATGCTCTCGCAAATCCCCGTGGATTCCATCGCCACCGTGAGCGCCGAGAACCTGCTGGGCTCGAAGTTCATCAACATTAAGAAAGGGCGGAGCCATGAGACGGTAAAGGCCGGCGCAACCATCCCCAGCCAGGCGTCGAAGGAAATCTTCGAAATCATGGACAGCTTCTTCCCGCTGCTCACTTCCGCTCAGATCACTCTCAAGAGAATCGACAACATCGTCGAGATGGTGGAATCGGGCAAGGGCAACATCGGAAAACTGCTGGTGGACGAGACCCTGTACCAGCGTCTGAATTCCATCCTCGCGGAGTTCCAGAAAACTTCCGTGGCGCTGAACGCAGGCAAGGGAACCGTGAGCAAGCTGCTCTATGATGACACTCTCTATACGGACATCCGCCAGCCCATCCAGCGCATGGACCGCATTCTCGCCACTGTCGAAGAGGGAAAAGGCACCGCCGGAAGGCTGCTCAAGGACCCGGCCGTCTATGATGAGCTGCAAAGAAATCTCGTCCTGGTGAGGCTCGTCCTCCAGGACATCCAGGCCGGCAAAGGCACCGCCGGCAAGCTGCTCAAGAGCGACGAACTGCATAATCAGATTACCGCCCTGCTGAAGAAGATCGACGTTACCGTCGACAAGCTCAACACGGGACAAGGAACGCTCGGGCAGTTGCTGGTGAATCCGCAGCTCTATGAATCCATCAACGGCGCGACGCGCGAGATGAATGGGCTGCTCAAAGACTTCCGGGCCAATCCGAAGAAATTCCTGCGCATCAAACTGGGCCTGTTTTGAGCGGACACGAAAAGCTCGCCCAGGACCCGCCGGCCCGCCCGCACGGCAGGGAACTCGCGAATCTGCCGGCCGGCGAGGATCCGCTGCGCGAGCGAATTCCCGAAAAGCTGTTGGTAGTCAACGCGGATGATTTCGGATTCACGCGAGACGTGAACGAGGGAATCGTCCACGCGCACACCCACGGAATTCTGACGGCTACCACGCTCATGGCCAACGGCAGGGCTTTCGATCACGCCGTGGAACTCGCGAAACGTCATCCGTCGCTCGACATCGGCTGTCATCTTGTCCTCGTAGGCGGCCATTCGCTGCTACCCCCGCACAGGCCGTACCCCAGGGACTTGAAAGCCCTGCTGGCGGCGATGGCGAAACGGGAGTTAGCGGTGGAAAAGGAACTCGCCGCGCAGGTGGAGAAGATTCTCGATGCCGGAATGAAGCCGACGCACCTCGACACCCATAAGCACACCCATCTGCTGCCGCCCGTGCTCGACGCAGTCGCCCGGCTTTCCCGCCGCTATGGCATTCCCTGGGTCCGAAGGCCGTTCGACTATCCGATGAGCGCCGGAGGCGTTCCCATCGGCAGGCGCCTGTTGAGCCGCTCCCTCGACTTCCTCAGACGCCGCTTCCACCGCGTTCTCTCCTCGCATGGATGCAAAACCACGGACTACTTCGCGGGATTCCAGTTGACAGGCCATTTCCGCACGCGCGAGCTGGTGGCCCTGCTCGAGCAACTGCCGCCGGGCAGCACGGAGTTCATGACCCACCCGGGGTTCTGCACCGAAGAGCTCCTATCCTCGAAGACCAGGTTGAAGGAAAGCCGCCGGCGCGAACTCGACGCGCTCACGGACGAAAAAACGCGAGACACCGTGAAGCGCCTGGGAATTCGCCTCGTATCCTATCGCGACCTTTAAACGAAAGACGAAAAATCGGGGCGGCCTTGGCATAGCCGCCCCGTTGCAGTGATGGCCTTCCAAAGAGAAGACCCATCAAAACCCGTATCCTATCGCGAATTGCGCCCGTCGGGGGCGCCCGCTCATTGCGGGGCAAGCGACTGCACCAGATTCCACGTCTTGACGATATCTTCCCACGTCGTGTGGATATTGCCGATGGCCCACCGCATGACAAACCTGTCATGAAGCGCCGTATGCGAGAAGAACGCGCTGTGGGTCTGGTTCAGTTTCTCGAGCAGAGTGCGCGTCGCCTCGTCCGGTCCGCGGAGTCGAAAGCAGATGAGCGACATCGGTACCGGCGCGCAGAGTTCGAATCGCGCATCCGCCTCGATCAGCCGCGCCAGATCCTGAGTCATGCGGATATGGTTGCGAATCAGCGCGGCGATGCTCTCGCGGCCGAAATAACGCATCACGAACCACAGCTTCAACGCGCGGAACCGGCGCCCGAGAGCGACGCCGTAATCCATGTAGTTCAATATCAGCGGGTCATCCGGAGTGCGTAGATACTCAGGAACAAGCGAAAGCGCCCCTCGCAGCGCCTGCGGATAGCGCGTATAAAAAGCGCTCAGGTCGATCGGCGTGAACAGCCATTTGTGAGGATTGATCACCAGCGAGTGGGCGCGCGCAGCCCCCTCGAGATAATGCCCGTACTCCGGCAGAATGGCCGCGTGACCCCCATAGGCGGCATCCACGTGCAGCCAGATGTTTTCCTCCTCACAGATATCCGCAATGGCCGCAACGGGGTCGACGCTCGTGGTGGAGGTGGTGCCCACCGTGGCGACGGCACAGAAGGGACGCAAGCCAGCCGCGCGATCGGCGGCAATCGCCTGGCGCAGGGCATCCGGACGCATGCGGAAGGCTTCGTCGCTCGAAATCTTCCGCACATACCGCTGGCCGATGCCGAGAGCCAATGCCCCCTTCTCCACGGAAGAATGAGCATGTTCGGATGTATAAAGAACAAAGCCCGGGGAGGCCCCGCGCTCGCGGATATCCGGGTCGGCGAACATGCGCGCGGCAAGAATCGCGTGGAAAGTGCTCAAGGAGGCCGTGTCGTGAATGATCCCGAAGAATGATTCCGGCAGACGCAGCCACTCCCGCAGCCACCCGAGAGTCACCTGCTCCAGTTCCGTTACAGCCGGCGAGGACTTCCACAGCATCCCGTTCATGTTCAGCGCGGCGGTCAGAGTCTCCGCGAGAATGCCGGGACCGCTGCTCGACACCGAGAAATAAGAGAAGAACAAAGGGTGGTTCCAAAGCGTGGAGTGCGGCAGGATGAGCTTGCGAAAATCCTCGAGGATGCGTTCCATCGGTTCCCCGTGCTCGGGCGCCGATGCGGGAAGCAGACCGGTGAGCTGCCCCGGATGAGTGTCGGGGAGCACCGGGAACTGGCGCGGATCGCGGAGATAATCGGCAATCCAGTCGATGACTTCATGCCCCGCGCGGCGGAAATCCTCCGGGGGCATATCGCGGAGCAACGGATCTTGAGTCATAAACTCCAGTGTCGCAGGGTTGCGGGCGTCTACCGCACAAGCTGTATCCCGCCGGAAATGGACCTACGCATCGCGAGCCGCTGTTTTCAGCGTGTCGGGTAGCCAGATCTGAAACCAGTCGCGAAAAACCTCGGCGTGCCGTCGAGTCGCCGGGGCGAACGGGATCGCGCGCTTTCCCATCTTGAGACCGCGCGCCTCGAGCGCCTCTTTGATTCCCAGCGGACCGGGAAAATCCGCGACACGGCTCAGGAATTCGTCCCGCAGCGCCTCGAGACGGCTGGTCTGTTCGGGATTCCCGTTCCGAATGGCGCGATCGAGGGCGGCGAACAATTCCGGTACGGCGCAGGCACAACTCGATATGAAGGCGTCCGCGCCCGCCTGCCTGGCGCGCAGGAGAAGACTTTCGTTGCCGGCCAACAGGAGAAATGGCGTCTCCGCCCGGACCGCAAGCAGCCCCTCAAAATACCCCCAGTCGCCGCTCGAATCCTTGATTCCCGCCGCGATTCCCTCCGAGAGTAGATCAGAGGCCACATCCAACGGGATGGGATTGTGATACGCCGGCGAGTGATAGAGAAGCACCGGAAGTTCGTCATTCACTGCATCGCTGTATTGAAGAAAAAATTCGCGAATTTCCGGGGGGTCGTAGTGATAGTAAAAAGGAGGCTGGATGAGGACCGCGGCGGCTCCGTTGGAAGCCGCGTGGTCCGTGATGGCCACTGCATCATCCAGATTCGAACAGGTGGCGTTGACAATAACAGGCGCCCGGCTGCGCTTGACGGCCATGTGCGCCAGGCGGATCCGGTCTTCCACTGGAAAGTGCGGAAACTCGCCATTCGGGCCAAACAGGGTGATGGCGCCCACTCCACGGGCACAAAGGAAGTCGATCAGTTCCAGAGAAGCGCCCAGATCCATCTGGAACACTTCCGGACGTGAAGGGGTTACAGCCGCTGCAATCGCGCCTTCCGGTTTCCACATTGCGTTCGAGCCAACATTCTATTCCAACTTACGCATAGCCCGTTAGTCAATTTCCAACAGAAACCCTCTCTTGCCTACATTCACTCCCTTCGTATTGCCAATGTTCGTCCGGGCGCCTTCGGCTTCGTGAATGTGCCCGCAGAAGAAATACGCGGGCTGGTGCTCTTCCAGGAACTGCTTCACGGCGCTGCTCCCGAAATGCAGGCCGGCCCCCGCACGGTCGAGCGCGGTTCCTTTCGGCGGGCAGTGGCATATCAGGATCAGGGGCTTCAGCTCCGCAAAGGGAGCCAGACGGCCTGCGATCTCCGCTTCCGAATATTCGCCAGGAGTGTGGAAAGGCGTGGGGTTGGAATAACCGAGCGCGGCAATGTGAAACCCGGCCGCCTGAATCGAGCGGCCGTGGAGGTTGATCAGACCGTGGCGCTCGCACATCCCCGCAATGTCGCTCTCCGATTCGTGGTTTCCCGGAATCACGTAAACCTTCCCGGCGCGGCGCGCGAGCATCTCTCCGGCCCGGTCGAGCCCCCTTGCCCAGTTCACGATATCTCCGGCGGCGAAATAATAATCCGCTTCCACCGCAAGCAGACGTTCCAGGGCGCGCAGGTCGCTATGGATGTCTGAAAAGACGAGAAGACGCATGTCTAAGCCCAGACACCCACAAAGATCGCCAGAATCAGCTTCCACCCCGCCAGAACCATCAGCGGTCCGGCGGCGAAGCATGCGATCAGGCTTCCCCAAAGCAGCCCCCCGTTGCGCCGCCGTTCCTCGCGGTCCATGTACGTCCGTGAGACAGTCGCGAAAATGTGCGTTCCATCCAGCCCCGTACTCCAGAACCACCACAGCCACGAAAAGGCCACATGGAACAGCAGCGTCAGGGCGAGGTACACATATCCGGCGGCGAAACTCCCGATGACCAGCGCCAGGTCTACCGGCCGGCTGATGATCCAACGCGCATTCATAGAGCCTGCGCGAATGCCTCGAACAGGCGCGTGTCTGGTATGTGAGAAGGAACGCGATCCTCAGGGTGCCACTGCACGGCCACAACGAAACGCCGGCCCGGGATTTCCAGCGCTTCGACGATTCCATCCGGCGACCGCGCGGAAATCACCAGATCCTTCCCGGCGCGCTGTACGGCCTGGTGATGGCGCGAGTTCACCGTGTAAGAAACCGTGCCCGTAATGCGGGCCAGCGCGGTGTCCGGCTCGGGCGTGACAGGATGCGCGTCATCCACGCCGGGCACGCGGTGCCGCTCGGAATGGCTCAGGTGTTGCAAGAGATCGCCCCCCAGCGCAACGTTCAGCAACTGCATGCCGCGGCAAATGCACAGCAGCGGAAGCCCGGCTTCCAAAGCCTTCCTGGCAAGCGCAAGTTCCATCCGGTCCCGCTCGTCGTCCGGCTCATCGGATTCCGGATGCCGCTTCTGTCCGTACAGCGCGGGGTTCACATCCGTGCCTCCGCTGATCAGCAAGCCGTCCAGACCCTCAAGAGAAACGGGCCCGGGTGGAAGCAACGGCGCCGCTTCGAGGCCAACGGCCCGGATCGCCTTCGCATAAGGAGCCAGTTTCTCTTCCAGCCGGTAGGTGATCCCGACCCGCTTCATCAGCGGACCTTGTTGCCCGCAATGTAGACGGCTTCTATGCTGCGCGAATTCTTGATGTTGTCCAGCGGGTTCCTGGCAAGAACCACCAGGTCGGCCCAATGGCCGCTCTCGAGCGTACCCAGATCCTTGGCGCCTAAAAACTCGGCCGAGTTCTTCGAAAAGATCGTGATGATCTGCATCGGCGTGAAGCCTGCCTGCGCCATCAGGTCCATCTCCAGGTGCTCGCTGAATCCGCTGAACCGCGCCGGCGGCCCGCTGTCCGTGCCGAAGGCCACCTTCACGCCGGAATCATACAGCTTCTTCAAATTGCGCTGCGCCGTTGCCAGAAAGCCCGGATACTTCGGCAGGTCATGATCCGCGTTCTGCTTCTTGAGAAACGCATCGCTGCGCAGCGTGCTGATGACGGCCGGCGTCGTTCCCATCGTAAAGAAGGGATCGCTCAGAAAGGCCGGGGGCTTGGCAAAGGCGAACGTGGACATCTCTCGCGCGAGCGTCCCCACCTGCCAGGTGCCGTTCTTCTTCATCGCCGAGATCAGCGCCGCGTCCACTTCGCGGTCGCGCACGCTGTGCACGCACGCATAGAGCCCGTTTTCTGAAAGCGCCTTCGCATCCTCGTAGTAGAAGATGTGGGCGCAGGTATTCAGGCCGTGCTTCTTCGCCGCCTTGATGATGGCCACGGAGATGGGCGTGGGAATCTTCTTTTCCTTGCCCAGGTGGTCATCCACCCATACCTTGACCACATCCGGATGCTTCGGCGCAAGGTCATTCATGGCCGCTTCCACTTCGGCGGGCGTCGCCACTTCGTACGGCACACCCTTCATTCCGGGAACCGTCGTCGGATAGCCGCCCTTCCCCGCAAAACCCCGGAGCGCGGTGAAGATGCGCGCCCGGCGCGGGCGTCCGGCGCGTTGCTCGGCCCGCATGTTCCAGATCACCGGCTGGTCGCTACCCATGCTCAGCATCGAGGTGACACCGTACTTGGCGTAGGTGTCGAGTTGGCTGTTGACGTTTTCCTTCGTGAAAAACTTCGGATCCTGCACCAGGCCCACCACGTTCCCCAGATGGCCGTGCAGATTGATGATGCCGGGCATCACGAACTTCCCGCCCAGATCCGTAGTCGTGGCGCCGGCGGGTGCCTTCAGGTTGGCCGCCGGCCCCGCATACGTAATGCGCCCGTCTGTAATGACGAGGCCCGCGTTCGCCACAGGCGCCCTCCCTGTGCCGTCAATAAGAGTAAAATTGCGCAAAACAAGCGTCTCACCGGAGGCGAGAGCAGCCAGCGCGAGCAATACGGGCAGCATTCGAACTTTCATGAAACAACTCCTCGGAAACGTGAGTGTATCATGAGCGGCATTCCACGCGGACGCCGCCGTTCGTCTACAATTGAGACAGAAGACCGAGGGACTTCACTCATGGCGCGTGGCTGGGAAAGCAAAGATGTCGAATCCCAGCGGGACGCCCTCGAACAGCGCCTCCGCGAAAAGCAAACCACCCGTCTGACCAGTGACCAGCTTGCCATCCGCGAAAAACGCGAAATGCTGCAAATGGACCGTCTGCGTATCGAGCACGATCTGGCCGCGGCCCGCCATCCGCGCCATAAGGAAATGTTGCGCCAGGCGCTGGCCTTCCTGGATCGAAAGCTGGCGGAACTGCCGGGCGATCAGCTAAGCTGAACCCCATATGAAGCGTGTGATTATGGACCGCTGCGGAGCGCCGGCCGAAGTCATCCGCATCGAAGACGGACCCGAACCCGGAGATCCCGGACCGCATGAGGCCCTCGTCGAACTGGTCGCCAGCCCCATCCACCCCGCTGACCTGTTGACCATCATGGGAATGTACGCCTCGGAAACCGGCCCCCTGCCGAAAGTGCCCGGCAAGGAAGGCGTCGGGAAGGTCCTCTCCGTGGGCCACCTGGTCAAGCACATCAAGCCGGGCGATCTCACGCCGGTACTGCTCACGAATGACGGAGTCTGGCAGGAGCGGCAGGTATTGCCCGCCGAAGACCTGCTGGCTTTGCCACCCGGCGGCGATGTCCTGCAATACGCCATGGCCTTCGCCAACCCGGCTACCGCGCTCCTGATGTTGCGCGAAGTTCCCGCGCCCGCCTTGGGGGAGTGGGTAATCCAGAACGCGGCCAACTCCTCCGTGGGGCAATACCTGATCCAGCTTGCCAAACGAAACGGCATCCGGACCATTAACGTCGTGCGCCGCGAAGGACTGGCCGGCGCGCTCCATAACCTGGGCGCGGACGTCGTGCTTGTGGACGGTCCCGACCTGCCGCGGCGCGTCGCGCGCGTGACCGGAGGAGCGAAGGTGAAGTTGGCGATCGACGCGATTTCCGGCGATGCATCCGCCCGCCTTGCCGCCTGCCTGGCGCCGGGAGGAGCCCTGCTCAACTACGGCATGATGAGCGGCAAGAACCTCCAGGTTTCGCCCGCTCACCTCATCGGCGGTGGTATTGTCGTGAAAGGATTCTGGCTGCCGCCCGCGATGGCAAAAATCGGAGCGGACGGGCGCGCCAAGGTGTTCGGCGAACTGATTCCACTCGTCGTCACCGGCACGCTGAAAGCGCAGGTGGAAGCTACCTATCCCTTGGACCGGGCAAAGGAAGCCCTGGCGCACGCCTCCCGCTCCGAACGCAAAGGAAAAGTCCTCTTCAAAAACGCTCAGATATGAAAATAACGGCGATTGAAACAGTGCACCTCAGCCGTGGCATTACGGTCCACGCCGGACCCGTGCAATGGCTTTGGGTGCTCATCCATACGGATGAAGGAATGACCGGGCTGGGCGAAACCTACCCCGATCCCCTCAGCGAAAAGGCCGTGGTGCTGAACCGCCTGGCGCCGGTCCTGCTCGGACGCGACGCCACCCAGATCGACCGCCTCTGGGCCGACATGTTCGAAGCCATCGCCTACAGCGGCTGGGCGGGCGCGGAGATGCGCGCCATCAGCGCCGTGGACATCGCCCTTTGGGATCTGGCCGGAAAGGCCGCTGGCAAGCCTGTCTACCAACTGCTCGGCGGAGCCTCACGCTCCTCCATCCGCACCTACAACACCTGTTACGACAACCTCAGCTTCCTCACCCAACCCGTCGAACTGGCCCGCTCGCTCTATGAAAGCGGCATTCATGCCATGAAGATCTGGCCGTTCGACCCCATCGCGCACCAGACGCGAGGCCAATACATTACCCGCGAGCAGATACGGCAGGCAAGCGACGGCCTGCGAAAAATCAAAGAGGAGTTTGGCGACGCCATGGAGGTGGCCATGGAGTTCCATGGCTATTGGAACCTCACCTGCGCCCAGCAGATTGCCCGCGCCCTCGAACCGCTCTCGCCCATGTGGCTCGAGGAGATGCTCCCTCAGGACAATCTCGCCGCCTATCGCGAGTTGGCCTTGTCCACCCGTCTGCCCCTTTGCCTCAGCGAACGGCTGATGACGCGCTGGCAATACCGCGAGCTTCTCGAAAACCGCGCCGCCCGCTTCATCATGCCCGACATCTGCTGGTGCGGCGGCATCAGCGAGGCCAAGAAGATCGCCTCCATGGCCGAAACTTATTACTTGCCCGTCTGCCCCCACAACTGCGGCGGGCCTATCCTCCATTACGCCTCCGCACACCTCGCGGCGAACATCACCAACCTCTATATCCTGGAATCGGTGCGAAAACACTATCTCGAGGAATATGTCGGGATTGTAAGGGATCCGCTGCCCGCGGTAAACGGGGAAATCCCTCTCCCGCCCGGTCCCGGGCTGGGCGTGGAACTGGCTCCGGAAGTCCGGACCCGGGCCGACGTTCAGGTGGACCGCGTCAGCTTGCAGTAATACCTCCGGCGCTGGATGCTTGTTCTGTTGGGGCTTCCAGTTTCGATGGCGGACCATTTCCCTCCTTGACTCAGCACGCCGCGAACAACATAATAGGCCCCAGAGCAAACAGGTAGGTGCTCGTCGGAAATGCATATATTCTTCACCAGTTCAGCGATAATTTTCTCGTTACTATTCAGCCCGGCGCTGTTCGCACAGGCCGGACTCGGCTCTCTTACAGGCGCCGTCGCCGATTCGAGCGGCGCGGTAATTCCCGGCGCCGGCGTCAAGCTTCTGGAAATCGCCACGCAAGGCTCCCGGACGGTCACCAGCAATGAGGCGGGTTTGTTTAACTTCCCGTCGGTTGTGCCCGGCCGGTACACCATTACGATCACGTCCTCGGGCTTCAAGCAAAAGCAGTTGGACAACATCACCGTCAATGCGTTCCAGCAGATCGCTCTGGGGCAGATCACTCTCGAGGTCGGTGAAGGCCCGTCCTCCATCGTCACCGTTACGGCCGAACAGCAACTGGTGAAGGAATCGGGCGTCCGGTACGACACCATCCAGTCCAAACAGGTGTCCGAAATGCCCTTGAACGGGCGCAATTGGGCCACCTTGCTGAAGGTCATTCCGGGCGCGGTGCCCACCAACACCTCCGCCATCAACGGACGTGAATATGGCTTCTACGGCTATGCCGATTACAAGATCAACGGAAAGGCCACCACGCAAACGCAGGTCAACCTGGATGGAGGCAGCATCGTTGATCACGGCAGCGACGCCAAGGTGACGGTTTCGCCCAGCCTCGAGTCCATCCAGGAAATCTCCATCCTCACCAACAATTTTCAGGCCGAGTACGGCAACCGCGGCGGCGCCGTCATCAACATTGTCACCAAAGGGGGCACGAACCAGTTCCACGGCGTGGCCTTCGAAAACCTGCGCAACGAAGCGCTGAACGCCAACTCGTGGAACAACAATTACCTTGGAGTCAAGCGCGCGCCTTACCGTTACAATTACTTCGGCGGCAACGTCAGCGGCCCCATCAAGAAAAACAGGCTGTTCTTCTTCTATAATTTCGAGAAATACAAGCAGTTTCTGCCCAGTTCCGCCGCGCTCAGCCGCGTCCCCACGGCGGCGGAGCGCAACGGCGACTTCTCCCGGACGCTGAATGCCAACGGATCCCGTCCGGTCATCTATCAGCCCGGCTCACAGTACTCCGGAACTCCCGTTCCGATGCCGGGCAATATCGTGCCCGCATCGCAGATCATGAGCTTGGGAAAAGCGCTGATGAACGTCTATCCGTCGCCGAACTTCAATGGCGATCCCTATTACAACTACCTGTTCGAGTATCAGTCGCAGCAGCCCCGGCTTTCCCAGGTGTTCAGAGGCGACTGGAACCTCGACGACGCAACCCGCCTGTACGTGCGCTACACCAACGACAGCGGTACCAACGTCAACCGCGGAACCTGGAACTCGGGCGCAAACTTCCCCTGGAACATGATCCAGCAGGAGCGGCCGGACCGTGCCCTGACGATCGGCGGCACGCGCACCTTCTCTCCCACTCTGGTTGTCGAGGGATTGTTCAATTGGAGCTACGACTACCCGAACCTGACCCCCGTCTATCCGGAACAGATCGACAAGACCAAGCTGGGCCTGGGCAGCCTGCCAACCGTCTACCAGGCCAAGAGCAACCTGTTGCCGGACGTCGTCACCGGTGTCTATCCGGAATACCATTTCAACCGCCTCCCCTCCTACGCGCTGGCCGACGAGTGGCAGTACTCCGGCACGGTGACCTGGACCCGCGGCACGCACATCTTCAAGTTCGGGATGCAGCATATCCGCGATTACAAAGATGAAGTCAGCAACACCATCGACAAGGGCCTGTACAATTTCGGCGCCAGCCCCAGCCAGTTCGACACCAACTACGGCCCGTCGAACATGCTGGTGGGAGCGCTGGCCTCCTTCACCCAGTACGAGACTCTGAACCGGAAGGATTCGCTCTACAAAGATTTCCACTTCTTCGCGCAGGACTCCTTTAGGGTAAGGAAGAATTTGACCTTGGACTACGGCGTGCGCCTCTACCATATTCCGGCCGAGTATGACCGCAATCCGGTGGCGCTCAACGATGCCGTGTTCCTGCCGAGCAAGTGGAGTGCTTCGAAGGCGCCGCGGATCTATGTGCCCAATCCAGCCAGTCCGGGCTCCGTGATTGATCCGGCCAATCCGGGTAATCCGCTCCCCTCGAACCTCGCCAGCGCGCTCCTCTATAGCGTTGTGCCCGGTTCGGGCGACACGCTGAACGGCGTCTACAAACTCGGGGAAGGCGGCATGGGCAAGGCCGGTATGCGCGACCCGAGGTTCCTGCTGGTTGCTCCGCGCGGCGGCTTCGCCTGGTCTCCCGGCGGGAGCCAAAAGACCGTCATCCGCGGCGGTTTCGGCTGGGCCTACAACCGCAATAACATTTCGCAGTACATCAACTACTTCAACAACACGATGTCGGGGGTGGCAAACCTGATCCAGACCAGCCTGACCACCATGGCCTCAACCTCCACGGTGCAGCGCATTGCCGCCAAGAGCTACGGCGTGCGCGATGAAGCGAGCCGGAAGGTCCCGACGGTTTATGATTACAGCCTCTCTGTCCAGCGCGAGTTGCCCTTCCAATTCGTGCTCGACGTAGCCTACGTCGGCAACCTTCAGCGACACCAGCCGCTCGATTTCAACCTCAACGCCCTTCCGCTGGGGACGCTGTTCAAGCAGTCGAGCCTTGATCCGCGCAGTTCCGGCGTCAACTACTACGGCCCCGTCTCGGTATCCAACTCCGGTGCTCTGCCCGGCAGCAATGCGCTGGACCCGGTCGCCCTCAGACCTTTCCAGGGCCTCGACACGCTGACCATGACGGCGAACGTCGCCAATCTCCGTCACGATTCCTTGCAGACTACCGCCAGCAAGCGCTTTGGCGGTGGCCTGACCATGGCCGTCGCCTACACCTACGGGCGCACACTGGCGCAGAACGAGAACGTCGGCCTCTATTCGTACCAGTGGAAGGACTACGCCGGTTACATCTCCGGCACCGACCGCAGGCACGTCGCCAGCATCAACTACACCTATGATTTCCCGAACTTCGCGAGCCACATCCGATGGGACAACGCCGTGTCGCGCCGCGTGCTCAACGGCTGGCAGGTGGCTCACATGATGACGTTCTTCAGCGGCTTGCCGTATTCGCCTACTTACAGCATCCAGCAGGCCAACACGAGTTCCGTCATTGATTTGAACAGAATCACTCTCGGCACTCCCGACCTGGCTCCCCGGTTGGCGGTGAGCAGCGGCGCGAAGGGGTCCGGCGACCAGGCGCACCTTTTCAACGTCTCTGCGCTGAGTCCCTCGCTGGTCTACCCGCAGGGCGACGGAACCGGTCTCCGGAACTACCTGTTCGCTCCCGGGAGCTGGACCAACGACATTTCGTTCGTCAAGATCATCCGCATTCACGAGGATAAGGCCCTCGAGTTGAGGGCGAACCTCTACAACCCGTTCAATACTCCACGCCGGATGACCGTCAACTCCGGCGTCCAATACAAGGCGAAGGGCAAGACCTTCGCCGATGGCTTCACCGTCTACAACACACCCGAGGCTTTGGCCCAGCGCCTTGCGTCCACCGGAGTGACCAATCCTCAGTCTCTTTTCAACCTCTACCGGACCGGCGCCGGCCACATCAATCTCACCGACGTCCAACCGATGCGCATCATCGAGATCGGGCTGAAGTTCCGGTTCTGACCACTAACCGTGCGGCATTGCGCCTTGAACGCAGTGGCCGCAGGTTCATGATTTCAGGGAACATTGACGAATGTTCCCTGCAGAGGATCGTCCCGCGGCGGCCTGTGCGGAAGAGCATTTTCAGGGCGGTGTGACGGATGTCATTCCGCCCCGATGCTGCCGCCCCAAGCCCAAGGACCTCGGCTACCCTTACGAATCCTGGCTGGTCATCAACAAAACGATGACCTAGAACTTTCGAGGCTAAAGTTCCATAACGGCATGGCCGATCTCTTTCCACGAAGGAGACCCATGACTCGAAACCTCGTTTGCGGATTCATTCTGGTGGCGGCCGCGGCCAGTGCCGCTTCCTGGCCCCATCTTCCGTTCAAGAAGTCGAAAGATGCCGCCTCGACGGCAGCCAAAGCGAAGTCAGAACCCAAACAGGGGTTTGACAGCGTCTACACGGGTGGAACCATCGCGGCCATTCCCCAATTCAGCAACGGCAGGCTGGACCTTACCGACAGGAAAACGCTCCAGTTCCACTACGGAAAGCCCACCTGGTCTCTCAGCTACTCCCGCGTCACCAGCATCGAGGTGGCGGATAAAAAGCAGGCCCGGCTGCTGTCGGTGCCAAAGCTCATGAAAGACAAGCGCGTCTTCACCATCGGGTTCGAGAACGACAAAGGTCAGAAGCAGAACATGGTTCTGGAACTTCCCGTCAATGTCGCGCTGGAAGCTCTGCCCCTGCTCGAAGAGCGCACCGGACGCGCCGCGGTGGTGGAAGGCGCGATGAACCCCGACGGCTGGTGGGGAGACCGCTACTGGCGCACCGCCCGCAACACCCAGGTATGGGACGAAGCTACCGGAGCCAACAAGAGCGTCGCTCAGGCAAAAGATTAACTTCCGCCAAACAACGGGGAGAGGGCACAAGGCGCGCGTCCAATGCGGACGCGCGCCTTGTCGCATTTTGAAGCCTTCACCGGAGGGTCCTCTATAATACAGGGATCACTCTATGAAATACCGGGTCCTGGCGCTTGCATGTTCCCTGCTGCTATTGGCAGGCGAGACCGTTGCGGAAGTTCCGTCCGTGGTCGCCATCCGCGGCGCCCGCATCGTGACCGTCAGCGGTCCGGTGATTGCCCGCGGCGCCGTCATCCTGCGCGACGGCTTGATTGAAGCCGTTGGCGATGCCCAGCCTCCCCCCGGCGCCTGGATCATCGACGGAGAGGGTCTCACGGTCTATCCCGGCTTGCTCGACGCGCTCAGCACGCTTGGTCTCCCGAACATGCCCTCCCTGAACGGAACGGGCCGCCCCACCGCCGCGCGTCCTCAAGGCGCCCCCGCGCCCGTCGCCAGGGGACCGGAGGATCGGCCGTTGAACACCAGCTACTTACGGGCTGCCGACGAATTGTCTCCCTCTGACCGCCGCCTCGAGGCTGCCCGCAATGCAGGGTTTACCGGAGCAGTCACCTTCCCCACGCAAGGCGTCTTCGCCGGCCAGGGCGCGGTGATCGATCTCGCCGGCAAACGCCCGGGCGAGATGGTGGTCCAGTCCCCGGCCGGCCTCTACCTCACCATGCGCAACGGCGGCTTCGGCAGCGGATACCCCTCCTCGTTGATGGGCGTCATCGCCTACATCCGCCAGATCTATCTGGATACCGGCCAATACAAGACCGCGAAGGCGATCTACGCCGCGCATCCCCAAGGATTGAAGCGTCCGGAATACGACAAGTGGCTCGAAGGCGTTCTCGATGCTCCGCGGGTTCTCCTGCCTGCCAGGGACCCGAAGGAAATCGAGCGCATGCTGCGGCTCGGCGAAGAGTTGAAACTGAAGGTGCTCTTGTATGGCCTGGCCGAGGCGTTTCGTGCGCCGGACATCTTGAAGCAGCACAATGCCCAGGTGCTTGTGAACCTTCGCTGGCCGGAGAAGCCGCGAGGCGCGGACCCGGAAGCGGAGGAGACTCTGCGTGACCTCGAGACGCGGGACCTGTCGCCTTCCACTCCCGCCGCGCTGGTGAAAGCCGGAGTAAAGTTCGCTTTCTACGCCGGCGCGCTCGAGAAACCTTCCGATGTGGCGGCGGCCGTCCGGCGGGCGATGAACGCCGGCCTATCCCACGACGACGCCGTGCGAGCCTTGACGCTGAACGTGGCCGAACTCTATGGCGTCTCGGACCGCCTGGGCAGCGTCGAAAAAGGAAAGATCGCAAACCTTGTGGTGACGAAGGGCGACCTCTTCCGCGACAAGACAGAAGTGAAGTACGTGTTCGTGGATGGGATCAAGTATGAGCCGGCAGCGGAAGCGCCTGCGCCGGCGCCGGAGGTGACGCGATGACAAAGCTCCTTTGGGCCGGTCTGGCGGCGGGCATCACCCTGCTGGCCGCCCCTCCCGTTGTCATTCAAAATGCGCATGTCCTCACGGTAACCAGGGGAGCCTTCAGCGGCGCCGTGGTCGTGAAGGACGGCAAGATTGCCGAAGCCGCCGAAAAGGTGATGATCCCGCCGGGCGCGCAGGTCATCGACGCCGGCGGGCAATACCTCATGCCGGGGATCATCGATTGCCACTCCCACATCGCCGCCGATTCCATCAACGAAGGCGCGGCTTCGGTCTCCTCAATGGTCGGCATTGAAGATGTTCTGAATCCCGACGACATCTCCATCTACCGCGCGCTGGCCGGTGGAGTCACCACCGCCAACATCCTCCACGGCAGCGCCAACTCCATCGGCGGCAAGTGCACCGTCATCAAGATGCGCTGGGGCAAAGACGCGGACGGCCTCAAGTTCCAAGGAGCCATGCCGGGCATCAAGTTCGCTCTCGGCGAGAATCCAAAGCGGCAGGGAATGGCTGAGGGACTCTTTGGCGTGGCGCAGCGCAACCTCCGCTACCCCGGAACGCGAATGGGCGTCGAAGACGTCATCCGCGAGGCCTTCACCCAAGCCAAGGCGTATCAGGCCGAGTGGAAGGAATACGAGGCGAAGAAGAACCGCGGCGAGACCGTCATTCCGCCGCGCCGGAACCTGAAGCTCGAACCGCTCGTCGAAGTCCTCGAAGGCAAGCGCTTCGTCCACGCGCACTGCTACCGCGCCGACGAGATCCTCATGCTGCTGCGCGTCGCCGACGAATTCGGATTCAAAATCCGCACCCTGCAACATGTGCTCGAGGGCTACAAGGTAGCGAGCGAGATCGCCGCCCACGGCGCGGGCGCATCCACTTTCAGCGACTGGTGGAGCTACAAGGTGGAAGCCTATGACGCCATTCCCTACAACGCGGCCATCATGGTGCGAAAAGGCGTGCTCGTCAGCCTGAACTCGGATTCCGGCGAGTTGATGCGCCGCCTCAACACGGAAGCCGCCAAGACGATGAAATACGGTGGCCTCACCGAAACCGAAGCGCTCTCGCTCATCACCATCAATCCGGCAAAGCAATTGAAAATTGATGACCGCGTGGGATCGATCGAGGTGGGCAAAGATGCCGACCTCGTCCTCTTCGACAAACATCCGCTCTCGAGTTATGCCAAAGTCCAGAAGGTCTTCATCGACGGCGCGGTCTATTTTGACCGCGACAAGGACTTGAGCCAGAGGCCGCTGCGGGAGTTGAAGAAGAAGAGCCTCGAGGAAAAGGAAAAGAAGAACGCCCCGCCGCAAAAGAAGGAAAACCGGAGGCCCGAATGAAGTCGATTCCCTTACTGATGGCGGCCGCCGCAACCCTCTGGGGCGCATCGGACGACAGTTTTCTCATCCGCGGGGTAGCCGTATACCCAGTGACCGGACCAGCCATGGAAAACGCCTCGCTGCTCGTGCTGGATGGCAGAATCGCCGAAGTCGGCGCGAAGGTTGCCTCGCCCAGGGGCGTGCGTGTCATCGACGGCAAAGGACTGCGCGTCTACCCCGGCATGATCGATTCCGCAACGGAAGTGGGGATGTCGGAGATCGGCGCCGTGGGCGTCACCAACGACGTGCGCGAATTAGGTGATTTCAAACCCCAATTGCGCGCGGGGGTTGCGGTGAATCCCTCGAGTGAGCACATTCCGGTCATTCGCGCCAACGGCATCACCGCGGCCATGGCGGTCCCCGACGGCGGCGTGATTGCCGGCCAGGCTTCCCTGATGCGCCTCGACGGCTGGACCTGGGAGGAGATGGCCGTGAAACTGGATGCCGCGCTCCATCTCAACTTCCCCGTCATCACCACCCGCCGGCTCCCTGGAGCCGCCGCCTCGTTCAGCGACGCGAAACGGGATTACGAACGGCGTTTGAAGCAGCTCGATGAGTATCTGGAAGAAGCCCGGCGATACCGGACGGCGAAAAAGGCCGGCGGGCCTGACTTCCGTACCGACCTCCAATTTGAAGCGATGCTCCCGGTCCTCGAAGGGAAGGTGCCGTTGATGGTGAGCGCCGTCCGGGAGCGCGAAATCAAGGCGGCCGTCGAGTGGGCGGAAAAACAGAAGCTCCGCCTCGTGCTCTCCGAGGTCCGCAAGCCCGGCGCCATGTTGGCCGAACTGAAAGCCAGGAATATCCCCGTCATTCTCGGGCCCACACAGGATCTTCCCCTCGAGCACGACGACCCCTACGACGCCGCCTTCACCCTGCCCGCGGAGCTATACAAGGCGGGAGTCAAGTTCGCCTTTGGCAGCTTCGGCAATCAGTTTTCACGCAACCTGCCTTATCAGGCCGCCACTGCCGTCGCCTTTGGGCTCCCCTATGACGAGGCGCTCAAATCCGTCACGCTCTACCCGGCCGGGATTTGGGGCGTCAGCGCGGAAATGGGCTCCATTGAGAAGGGCAAGCGGGCTGACCTCATGGTGACGGATGGAGACCCGCTCGAGGTCAAGACCCAAGTCCGGCGCCTCTTCATCAAGGGCAAGGAAGTGGATCTCGAAAGCAAGCACACGCGCCTCTACAAGAAATACCTCGCCCGCCCGTAACAACGGCGTCGCCGAAGTGTTGTGGAATCGCAACAAAAATTCGCTACAATAGCCAACCTGTCAGGAGGTTACTGCTTGAAGGGGATTTGTTATTCTCTGATTTTCTTGTGCGCCGGAATGCCGGCTCTTGCACAATCCACACTGGGCGTGGTTCTAGGTACAGTCAAGGATTCCTCCGGTGGCGTCCTTGCCGGAACTCGCGTGCGCCTCACCAACGCGGGCCAGAACACCTTCCAGGAACGTACCACCAACGCCAACGGTGACTACGAATTTCAGAACACACAGCCGGGCACGTATCTGGTGTCCGTGACCCAAAGCGGGTTTCAAACCTTTACCGCCCGCGACATCATCGTCACGGCACGGCAAACCGTGCGCGTGGATGCCGTGCTCCAGGTTGGCGAAGTGACCCAGACGGTGGAAGTGAACGCTGCCGCGGGAGTCATTGCCACCGATTCGCCCGTTGTGGCTTCCACGCTCACGCCGGAAAAAGTAGCCACCCTGCCCGTGAATGTCCGCGGCAGCGGAAGCACCAGCCCTTACAACATCATTCAGGTGCTGCCGGGCGTCCAATCGGACAATGGCGGCAACTTTTCCATACAGGGCGGTTTGCCCGCGCAGTCCGATTCGAGCATGGACGGCATTTCCACCACGCGCGTGACGGGAAACAGCCCCAACCGCAACCTCTTCCCTTCCGTCGAGAGCATCGCTGAAATCAAAGTCCAGGGCGTCGGAAATACGGCCGAGTATGGAACTCCCGGCGACATCACCACGGTCTCCAAGGGCGGCACCAACGAATACCACGGATCGGCATTCTGGTACCACCAGAACAAGGCCCTCGACGCCACTCCCTTCGGCGCGCGCACGCTCCCGGCCAAGATCGGCAATACCTTCGGCGGCAGCATCGGCGGACCGGTCCTGATCCCCAAACTCTACAACGGGCGCAACCGCACCTTCGTGTTCTTCACCTGGGAATCGCTCCGCTTCCCGCGCCAGCAGACCATTCAGAATTCCGTCCCCACCCAGGCAATGAAGAATGGAGACTTCAGCGCCGAGGGCGTCACCATCCGCGATCCGTTTTCCGGCAACCCCTATCCCGGCAATGTGATCCCCTCCAGCCAGATCAACCCGGTAGCCAAAGCCATTCTTCCGTTCTATCCATCCGTGAACGTGGGCTCCGGCGCGAAGTTCCAGTCCGCGAACTATGTCGACAACCGCAGCGCCAGCATCGACTCCGACCAGTGGGACCTGCGCGTGGATCATCAGTTCTCCATCAAGCACTCCATCTTCGGCCGGTACTCGAAGAAGAACAATCCCTCGGTCCGGCCGAACAATCTCCTGCTGCCCTCCGACACCGGCTATGACGACTATCAGCAGGCCGTCGTAAGCTACACCTACACCATCAAGCCGAACCTGTTGAACGAATTTCGCGGCGGCATTGCCTACGCGCCCAGCGGCGCCACCTTCCCCTTCGACGGTCTGGCATTCACCAACAGCCTGAACCTCAAAGATATCCAGCGCGACATCTTCTTCAATGCGCTGCCGAACTTTTCCATCGACCGCATGACCAGCTTCAACAAAGGCCGGCCCGGATTCTCCACATCCTGGAACACGCAGTTCATCGACAACGTCACCTGGATCAAGGGCCGGCACACCTTCAAGTTCGGCTTCGACATCCGCAAACTGCGCGCCGAGACCAACCTCGGATTCACCACTGGAGATAACTACGGCGACTACAACTTCACCGGCAACTTCAGCGGCCATCCCTTCGCCGATTTCCTGCTCGGCGTGCCCACCAACACCAGCATCGCTGTGGTGACCCGTGACAACGACGGGCGGGTGAGTCACTACAAAGCCTACATTCAGGACAGCTTCAAAGTGAGCTCGAAGCTGACGCTCGACTACGGCGTCCGCTACGAACTCCAGCCCGGCTATCATGATGCGGGCCTCAATATCGCCAACTTCGATCGCACCATTCCGGTGACGGGGCAGGTCATCATCCCCTCCGACCCGGAAGCGAAAAAGTTCCTCGCCCCCGGCGTTCTGACTTCCGTCAATGCCTGCCCCGCTCCCGCCATCAACGGCGTCCCTTGCACGCCCTTCGTCACCGCCCAACAAGCCGGGCTCCCGGAGAGCCTGCGAAAGAATTACTACAAACAGTTCCTGCCGCGCCTCGGCTTCGCCTACCGTCTCAACGACAAAACCACCGTCCGCGGCTCCTACGGAATCTACAACATGATTCTCCTCGGATCGGTTTTCTTCTCGCTCACCGGAACCGTGCAGAGCGACGTGCGGTCCTTCAACAACGTCAGCGCGGATGGAAAGCCCATCTTCGTCTTGCCCGAAACCCGCACCCCCGGAAGCGGCATCCGCAGCTCTTCCGTGGGAACCTTCGAGTTCCGTACGGCAAATCAGATCGATTTCAAACCGCCTTACATGATGCAATGGTCGCTTTCCGTGGACCGGCAGTTGACCAACAGCATGGGCCTGCGTCTTTCCTACGTGGCCAACAAATCCACCCAACTCCCGTGGGCGCCCGATCTGAACCAGCCACAGTCCTCCACCACCTTCTTCTCCCAGCGGCCTCTCACGGACCGGCCCTTCCCCAACTGGGGCCTCATCTACAGCCGTGACGCCGGCGCGAACGCCATCTACAACGCCTTTCAGGCCGAGTTGAACCGCCGCTTCACCAACGGCCTGACGTTCACTTCCGCTTACACCCTGGCGAAGAACCTCGCCGACAATGCGGGTCCCAATCCCAACGGCTACGCGGGAGAAACCGGAGGCGGGCGCGTCACGAACTCGCTCAACCGGCGCGCCGATCGCGGCGATGTCTACGCCACCCGCCGCCACCGCTCCGTCACCACCTTCGTCTACGAACTGCCCTTCGGCAAGGGAAAGAAGTTCCTCGCCGGCAGTTCCCGCGCGGCCGATCTCGTCGTCGGCGGTTGGAGCCTTTCCACCATCCTGACCCTGCAAACCGGTCCCTTCCTCACTCCGGTCTACAGCGGAGGCGATCCTTCCGGCACCAACGGGCCGCGCCGCGGCACTGACCGCCCTGATCGCATCGGCAACGGCAGCCTTTCCAATCCCACCGCCGACCTCTGGATGGACCGCAACGCCTTCGTCTGCCCCGGACGCGGCGTGGGCCCACAACAGTTCAACTGCCTGGTCGGTGTGGTGCCCGGACGCGATCCGGCCCCCATCGGCCGCTTCGGCAATTCCGGCGTCGGCATCATCACCGGTCCGGGCACCATCGGCTGGAACCTCGGTATGAGCAAGCGCATGCAACTCGTCGAGAAGTTTGCGCTCCGCCTCGAGGGCAGCTTCACGAACGTCGCCAACCACGTGAACCTGTCCGATCCGAACGTCAACGTCGCTGACAACAACTTCGGCCGCATCACCTCCGCCCGCGGAGTCGAGTTCGGCGGAGCCCGCACCGGCCAGGTCGCGCTGCGTATCGAATTCTAAAGAACCATTCCCGGAGCCGCCCGTCCCTACCGCACCGGCGGCTCATTGCCCGCCTCGAGCGCCGCATGCTTTACGTTCACCGTCGAGAGAATCGCCAGCCCAACCACAAAGAAGAGAATCAGCGAAAGAATCGCGATCCGGAAGCTTCCGGTAATCTGCAGCGCGAGGCCGAGAAAGAGCGGCCCCAGCCAGCTTGTCCCCTTGTCGCTTACCTCGTAGATGCTGTAATACTCCGCTTCATGGCCTTTCGGGATCATGAACGAAAAGATCGAGCGGCTCAGCGACTGGCTGCCGCCCATCACCGCCGCCACCAGCGCCGTCATCACATAGAATTCGTTTTGCGTCGAGACCCACCCATAGGCGTACGTTAGAACACCGCAATACGTGGCCAGCGTTAACATCACCGTATACTTGTTGCCGATCCGCCCCGCCACCCAGTTGAAGCCCAGTGCCCCCGCCACGCCCACGAACTGCGCCAGCAGGATCGCCGTGGTCAGCGACTCCATCGGTAATTTCAGCTCCTCGTGTCCGAATTGTCCCGCCTGCGAAAGAATCGTTTGAATGGCGTCGTTGTAAATCAGGTACGCCACCAGGAAGCGCAGCGTCTGCGGCAGCTTCATGATCTCCCGCGCCGACATCCACAACTGGCGCAATGAAGCCGTCAGATAGTTCGCCCCGGGCGGCGGCTGCTTCTGAGGGCCGCGGTTCTTCAGCGTGGCGAGCGGAATCAGCGTGAACAAGGCCCACCAGATTCCCGCCGACGCGAGGCTGATACGCACCGCCGTGGCTTCCTCGAGCCCAATGCTCGAAGCCTTGGAGTACAAAACCAGGTTCAGCGCCAGCAGCACGCCGCCCCCCACGTACCCCAGTCCCCAGCCCTTCGAGGAAACACCATCGCGCTGCTCCGGCGGAGCGATCTCCGGCAGGAACGAGTTGTAAATCACGTTCGCCGCCCCGTAGGCCGAATTAGCAATCAGAAAGAGAATGCAGCCGTAAAGATACCGCGTCCCCACCAGCCAGTACATCGCCACCGTGGCTCCCGCGCCGAGGAAGGCGAGCATGCCCAGCAACTCCCGTTTCCGCCGCCCGTAATCGGCAACAGCCCCGAACATCGGCAGCAGCAACACCTGCATCGCCACCGCCAGCGAAGTCAGGTACATCGGCAGCGATTGGGCGAGGATGGGAATCCCCAGAATGTGTACGTCGCCGCGCGCGTCAGCGGCGTTCTTCGCAATCGAAGTGAGATATGGGCTGAAGAAGAGCGTCACCACCGTGGTGTAGAACGCCGAGTTCGCCCAGTCGTAGAAATACCAGCCGCGTTGTTCTTTGAGGGAGTATTCGCTCATGTAGAGTCTTATGCGGGCGCGAGAGTCATGCTGTCGAGAGTCACGTAGTCGATCTTCCCGGTGCCGAGCCGCGGCAGTTTTTCGATGTATTCAATCTTTCGCGGAACAGCCACCTCCGGAGCGCCCAGGCTGCGCGCCGCCTCCACCAGCCCGGCGCGGCGCAACTCGCGGTCTTCGGAATACAGAATCAGCACTTCGCCGCGCGTCGCGTCCTTCCGGGCAATGGCGGCATGGCCTTTTCTCGGAGACGCCGTGGCCGCAATCTTTTCCACCACCTCGAGCGACACCATCTCGCCCGCGATCTTCGCAAACCGCTTCAGCCTCCCGAGAATGTGCAGGAAGCCCTCCGCGTCGATATCCGCGAGGTCCCCGGTGTCGTACCAGCCGTGGCCGAACTCCGATTGTGGCGGTTGGATCACTCCCGGATTGTCGTGGCGCAGATACCCCAGCATGACGTTCGGCCCGCGCACGTGAAGCCGCCCCCCATGCTCGATGCCGTTCACCGGAACCAGCCGCGCCTCCATCCCCGGCACCAGTTGCCCGACCGTCCCCGCCTTGTACGCCATCGGGCTGTTGGCGGCCACAATGGGCGAACATTCCGTCGCGCCGTAGCCTTCTATGATCCGCAGACCAAACCGGTCCTGATAAATCTGGCGGACCTCGTCGCTGAGCTTTTCCGCTCCCGCGACAATGTAGCGCACACGGTAGAAATCGTAGGGATTCGCGAACCGGGCATAGTAGTTGAGGAACGTAGGCGTGCCGAACAACACCGTGCAATCCCGGTCATAAGTGAGCTCGGGAATCAGGCGGTAATGCAGCGGGCTCGGATAAAGGTAGATGGGTACCCCGTTCACCATCGGCAGGATGATCCCCGCCGTCAGGCCGAAGCTGTGGAACATCGGCATCGCCATGAAGAAGCGGTCGCTGTTCGAAAATTCGATGATCGCCCGCACCTGGTCCACGTTGGTCAGAATGTTGTCGTGCGAGAGCACCACGCCCTTCGGCTTCCCCTCCGAGCCCGAGGTGAACAACACAATGGCCGGGTCCTCCGGCTTCACCCGCGCCTCGAAGGAACGCGGGAAACGAAGCGCCCACAACATGAGCCACAGCTTGTCCCCCACGCCGAACAGCGAGCGAAGCTCCTCCAAATACACCACACGCACGCTCTTGAGCTGCTCTACCTTCGCCGTCAGCTTGGCCTTCTCGAGAAACGCGCGCGACGTGGCAATGACCCGGATTTGCGCCGTGTCGATGGCGCTCTGCATGCCGTCCACTCCTGCGGTGTAGTTCATCATCGCCGGAATGCGCCGCGTGGCGAACATGCCGAACAGCGCCCCTACCGCGGGCCCCGCATTCGGCAGCAGCAATCCGACATGCTCCCCTTCCTTCGCCAGCCGGGAAACAATCCGCCCAAGCGCCAGCGCCGTCTTCAGTAGATCCGCGTAGGTGTCCGTCTTTGGCCGGACGTCCTCGATGATCACGGCTTTCCGTCCGTACAGTTCGATCGCATCGAGAAATGCGCCGTAAAGGGTTCGCTTCGGACGCGCTTCCAATACCGAACGCTGCATCAACAATCGCAGCGATTCCCCGGCGAGCCGCCGCCGCTGCTTTCCCGAACCTGCCTCCGGCATCGAGACCGTTGCCGCCGGCAGATACGTCAGCCGCACCTTGGGCCTCAGTTTAATCGGATAGGGGGCCTTCGTCCGCCCGAACAGAGAGTTCGCCGCTCCATCGATGCGCACCGGAATCACTGTGGCGCCCGAACGCGCCGCCAGAAACGCCGTTCCCTCGTAGATCTTCATCAGGCTCCCCGTCACCGTGATCCGCCCTTCCGGGAAGATCCCCACCGGCGTGCCTTCCTCAATCAAATGCAGCACCCGCTTCATGCTCATCGGATTGGCGGCGTCTACCGTAATGTGCGGAATAAACTTCAGCAGAATGTGAAAATGCCACTGCTGCGCGATCGTCGTGTGGACCACCCATGTGACCTCGATCGGAAAGAAAGCCTGCACCAGCATCCCGTCCATGAACGATTGATGATTGGGGACCACAAGCAGCCGTTCCGGCTTGTGAGTGGGGGTCTGGCCATGCACTTCCAGTCGAAAAATGATGCGAAGAAAAAAACGCGCCAATACCTTTAACATGATTCTCCAGCAGCCCGCATTCTACCGTAGTCTGGGACAATAATCGTCATGCCGTTGGGTTTTCTGTACCTTCTCCTTTTCTGCGCCTGCGCGGTGGTGGTAGCGGCGCCCCCGCCTACCAAGCGCATCGATCATGTGGACGAGTTGCACGGCGCAATCGTTCCCGATCCCTACCGCTGGCTCGAGGATGTCGATTCTCCGGATACCCGCGCCTGGGTGCAGGCTCAGAGTACATACGCGCGCCGGCATCTCGACACGATCCCCGGGCGCGAGAAGTTGCGGGAACGAATCACGGAGTTGATGAACTACACGCGCAGCGCCCACTACGAAGTCGGCGCCCGCCATTACGCCGGAATCCTCAAGAGTGGCGGCCGCCTGTTTTTCCTGCGGCAGGATGGTGGGCAGAATCAGCCTGTCCTGTACGTCCAGGAAGGCAACAGCGAGCCGCGCGCGCTCATCAATCCCAACACCGCGTCGAAGGAGGGAATCACCGCTTTGGCCACATGGGCGCCCAGTCCCGATGGCAAGCGCCTCGCGTACGGAATCGCGGTGGCAGGTTCGGACTGGCAGGAATGGCGCGTTCGCGATGTGGACACTGGAAAGGACCTGCCCGGCAGGATCCAGTGGATCAAGTTCGCCAATCCTGTCTGGAGCCCGGATGGTAAGGGCGTCTACTACAGCCGCTACCCGGAGCCCGCCAAAGACGAGTTACTCACAGCGGCAAATTACAACAACAAGCTCTACTACCACCGGCTGGGAACAAAACAAACTGAAGACAAATTGATTTATGAACGCCCCGATCGCAAGGAGTGGCGCTTTGACCCTTGGCCTTCCGAAGACGGGCGATACCTTCTCATCCTTGTCAGCGAAGGCACGGCCGTGGAAAACATGGTCTTCTACCAGGACCTGCGCGCCGGAAACGGAAAGACCGTCGAGTTGATCCGTGATTTCTCCGGCATGTTCAGCCCCCTCGGAAACCGCGGCACGGAATTCTACTTTCAGTCCACGGAAAAGGCCCCGAAAGGACACATTCTCTCCATAGACTTCGCCAATCCGGACCGCTCCCAATGGAAGCAGATTGTGCCCGAAGGAAAAGACGCCCTGGAACTGGCCGTGTGGAGCGGCGGCCGCCTCTACTGCCAGTATCTCGAGGACGTGAAGTCCGCCGTCCGCGTTTACGGCTTGCAGGGCAGGTTCGAGAAGCAGGTAAAACTGCCGGGAATGGGAACCGCCGCGTGGTATGCCGGTTCGCGAAACGAACCCGAACAGTTCTACTCCTTCGCCGGATTCACCTCTCCTCTGACCCTCTACCGCTACGACGCGAACACCGGGGAGAGCCATCCGTTATTCTCGAGCAAACTGCCGTTCGATCCCTCCATATTCGAGACGAAGCAGGTCTTCTATCAAAGCAAGGACGGAACGAAGATACCCATGTTCCTCTCCTATCGCAAAGGCCTGCGGCCGAACGGCGCCAACCCCACCATCCTCTATGGCTACGGCGGCTTCAGCATCGCCATCGTGCCCAACTTTTCCGTCCTCTACCTCGCCTGGATGGAGCAGGGAGGCCTCGTCGCCGTGGCAAACCTTCGCGGCGGCAGCGAATATGGCGAAGCGTGGCACCACGCCGGAATGAAACAAAACAAGCAGAATGTGTTTGATGATTTCATCGCCGCCGGCGAATGGCTCATCGCCAACAACTACACCAGCAGCCACCGCCTGTCGATTCTCGGAGGCAGCAACGGAGGCCTGCTCGTCGGCGCCTGCCTCAACCAGCGCCCCGATCTGTTCGGAGCCGCCATCCCCATGGTCGGCGTCATGGACATGCTCCGTTTCCACAAGTTCACCATCGGAAAAGCATGGACCTCGGACTACGGCGATCCCGCCAACTCGACAGACTTCGAGATACTACACAAATACTCCCCACTCCAGAACATCCGCCAGGGATCCGCCTACCCCGCCACCATGATCATGACCGCGGACCACGATGACCGCGTCGTCCCCGCGCACAGCTTCAAGTACGGAGCCGCCCTCCAATACGCGCAGGAGGGCAAAGCCCCCATCCTCATCCGCATTCAAACCAGCGCCGGACACGGAGCCGGCAAACCGGCCGCCAAGATGATCGAGGAGTATACGGACATGATTTCATTCCTCCGCCAGGCGCTGCGGATGTAGGCACCTTGACAGAAGTCGCAACACAACAATAAAGTTGGGTTGTTGATACCGCCATTCACTTCCGCTGGCAATTTGCCGCCCGGGGTCCATTCAGCAGATCGGCCTCGGGAGGACGCGAACATGATCAAAAACGAGCGGCAGTACCGCATCACGAAAACTCAGGCGGAAAAGTTTGCTAACGCGATTGCCGCTTTGAAGGCGCGTTCCGCTGCCTCTATGCCGCCAGCCCTTCAAAAGCTTGAACTCGATGGTCTGAAGAGTCAACTACAAGACCTGAAAACCGAGTTGCAGGAATACGAAGCCCTCCGGTCCGGCAAGCGCACGTCAATCGCGCTTGATTCCATCGAGGAACTACCGAAGACTCTCATCAAAGCCCGGATTGCCGCCGGGTTGAGTCAGGAGGAACTCGCGGGCAAGTTAGGGCTCAAGCCACAGCAAGTTCAACGCTACGAGGCGACTGACTACCAATCTGCAAGTATGGAGCGAATCAATCAGGTCGTTCGCGTCCTCGGAATCAAGCTGAAACATCCTGCCGCACTACGGCTCGCCGGGTAGATAGGTGCTACAACGCCGCCACCAGCTTCGCCAGCAGCGCCGTGCGGTCCGCAATCCGCTCCACCAGAATGCTCTCATGAGGCGCATGCGCGCCTTCCCCCACCCCGCCTAACCCGTCAAGCGTCGGAATCCCCAGCGCCGCCGTGAAGTTGCCGTCCGAACCTCCGCCCGTCATCGACTCCTCGATGGCCACCCCAAGTTCCCCCGCCAGTGATTTTGCTGTCCGGAACAGTTGTGCGATGGCCGCGGTCCGCTCCATAGGCGGGCGGTTGAGGCCGCCTTCCACCGTCACCCGGCACCGTTTGTCCACCGCCCGCAGCGAGCGGAACTTCTTGTCGAGCTTCGGAAAATCCTTCAATCTCGCGACGCGGATGTCCACCACGGCCTGGGCGGCCGCCGCAATCACGTTCGATCGTGTGCCTCCGCTGATCACGCCGGGGTTCACCGTAATCCCCCTCTTGAGGTTCGTAAATTCCGCGATGCGCTCAATCTGGCGCGCCAGTTCGACAATCGCGCTGGCGCCCGCGGTGAAATCCACGCCCGCATGCGACGCCACGCCGTCCACGTTCACCCTGTACCCACCAACTCCCTTGCGAGCGGTCTTCAGCTTGCCCTCGAGCCCCGTCCCGGGTTCCAGCACCAGCACGGCGCTGCTCTTTCGTGCCTCCTTCTCCGTCAGCGCCCGCGACGAATCGCTCCCCACCTCTTCATCCGAGTTGAGCAGCAACACAACCTTGCGCTTCACCGGAACATCCAACTCGCGCAGCGCCCGCATCGCATACAGAAAGAACGCCACGCCGGACTTCATGTCGAGCACCCCGGGACCCCACAGCCGCCCCTTCTCCTCGCGGAAGGGCATGCTGCGCAGCGTGCCCATAGGCCAGACCGTATCCGAATGGCCCAGGGCGAGAATCTGCCCCTGCTTCTTCTTCCCCGGTAAGGTGAGCTCCAGACGCAGATGGTTCCCGAACCGTCCGCCGGGAAGCACCCTCACCGCGGCAATATCCGCGGCTCTCGCCGCAGCCAGATCCACGAACCGGTTCACCGCCGCCGCATCATCGGACGGCGATTCGCACTCCACCATCTCGCGAATCAACGCGATCATCTCATTCTGTTTCGAACGCGCAAAGGCAAGAGCTGTATCCATCGCCTGTTATAATAGCGGGTTTGCATGCCAATCCTTGATGTTCTGGCGATTCAGGAGATCCTCCCGCATCGCTACCCCATGTTGCTCGTGGACCGGGTTGTCGAACTCGAACCGGACCGCATCGTGGGTATCAAAAACGTGACGGTCAACGAGCCGTTCTTTGTAGGCCACTTCCCCCACTACCCGGTCATGCCGGGAGTGCTCATCGTGGAATCCATGGCTCAGGTCGCCGGCATCCTCATCCTCAAAGATATCCCCGATAGCAAGAACCGCCCCGTTCTCCTCGCCTCCATCAGTTCCGCGAAGTTTCGCAACCAGGTGGTTCCCGGCGACCAGCTTCGCATCGAGATGAAGGTGATCAAGCGGCGTTCGTCGGTTGCGGTGATGGCGGGCGTGGCGAAAGTAGGCGACTCGGTTGTGGCGGAGGCCGAACTCATGTGCGTGCTCGCCGACCCGGCCAAGCCGCAGACCTAGCGCGATGGCGATTCATCCGACGGCCATTGTCCACCCGCAAGCCCGCATCGCGGAGAGCGCGGAGATCGGGCCCTATTGCGTCATCGGAGCGGACGTCGAAATCGGCGCGCGTACGCGGCTTCTGGCTCACCTCTACCTCGATGGCCCTCTACTCGTAGGCGAGGACAACATCTTCTATCCCTACTCCACCGCCGGCGTGGCGTCGCAGGACCTGAAGTATCACGGCGAGCCCGCCGAGACCATCATCGGCCACCGCAACAAGATCCGCGAATTCGTCACCATTCACCGCGGCACGGAAGGCGGCGGGCGCATCACGCGCATTGGCGACGACAATCTGCTGATGGCCTACGCGCACGTCGCGCACGACGCCCAGATCGGGAACCATTGCGTCATCGGCCACGGCGCCACCTGCGGCGGCCATGTCATCGTCGAAGACTGGGTAGTGGTGAGCGCATTCTCGGGCATTCATCAGTTCTGCCGCATCGGCAGGCATGCCATCATCGGCGGCTACAGCGTCATCACCCAGGACGTCATGCCGTTTTCGAACACCACCACCCCGCGCGAGACGAGGACCTTCGGCGCGAACAAGATCGGCATGGAACGGCGCGGCTTCCCCGCTCCGTCCGTGGACGCCGTCAACAAGGCCTTGCGGCTGCTCACGCGCGCAGGCCTCAACACCACCCAAGCCATCGAGCGCATCCGCGCCGAAGTGGAGCCTTGCGCGGAGGTGGACGAATTGATTGAATTTATCCAGTCCTCGGAGCGTGGCGTCATCAAGTGAAGTACGGGCTCATTGCCGGCAACGGCCGCTTCCCCATCCTGGCGCTCGAAGAAGCGCGCAAGCTCGGCCACGACGTTGTGGCCATCGGCATCGAAGAAGAGGCTTCCGAAGAAATTGCCCGCCTTGCCTGGAAGACGCATTGGATCTCCCTCGGCGAGTTGAGCCGGCTCATCGAAATTCTGAAGGGCGAAGGCATCCGGGAACTTGTCATGGCCGGGCAGGTCAAACACGTCCAGATTTTCTCGTCCATCCGCCCCGATTGGCGCCTCGCCAAGCTCCTGTTCTCCCTCCGCGAAAAGAACACCGATGCCCTTATCGGCGGCGTAGCGAAGGTGTTGGCCGACGAGGGAATCGAACTGCGCGACTCCACATTCCTGCTCAAGCCGCTGCTTGCCGCCGAAGGCCCCATGACAAAACGCAAACCGTCATCCGACGAGGAAAAGGACATCCGTTACGGCCGCCGCATCGCGAACGCGCTGGCCGGCTTTGACATTGGCCAGAGCGTCGCTGTCGCCGAACGCGCCTGCCTGGCTGTGGAAGCAATGGAAGGCACCGACGCAATGCTGCGCCGCGCCGCCTCCCTTGCCAACGGACGCCCCATTCGCCTCGTCAAGGTATCGCGCCGCAGGAAGCATCTGCTGTTTGATGTTCCCGTGGCCGGAGTGGAGACCATCGCCGTGATGCGTGAGACCGGAGCAACCGCCCTCGCCGTGGATGCCGGGCGGACGCTGCTGCTCGACCGCGAAGAGATGTTGCGGCAAGCAAACGAGGAGGGTATCGCGCTCTGCGGCTATGCCCCCGAGGAGGGCGAATGAAAGCCGTGCGGCTGGCTGTAGCCGGCGCGGGAGCCTTTGGCAGGAACCACCTGCGTGTGATTCGCGAAAGCGAGCGCGCCGAACTCACCGGCCTGTTCGATATCGACGCCGCGCGCGCGCAGGCCGCGGCGGCCGAATTCGGCTGCCAGGCCTTTCCCACGCTCGACGCGCTCTCCGCTTCCGTGGATGCCGCCATCGTCGCCACCCCAACGAACACCCATGCCGCGGTAGGCTGTGCGCTGCTCGAAGCGGGACTCGATGTGCTCATCGAAAAGCCCATCGCGCCGGACCTCGAAGGCGCCCGCAGCCTGATTGCCGCGGCTGGCACGGAGCGCGTGCTGCAAGTAGGACACCTCGAGCGCTTCAACCCCGCTGTGATGGCCCTCCGCAAAGTGGTGACCACCCCGCTGTTCTTCGAAATCCACCGCATGAGCCTGTTCACGCCGCGCAGCCTCGATGTCGATGTAGTGCTCGACCTCATGATCCACGACCTGGACCTGGTGCTCTCCCTGGTGGGAGAGGAGCCCCAGGAAATTCGCGCCGCCGGCATCTCCATCCTCTCCCAAAAGGTAGACATCGCCAACGTCCGGCTCGCCTTCGCGCACGGCTGTGTCGCCAACCTCACTGCGAGCCGTGTTTCCACGGAAAAGGTGCGCAAGATGCGTCTGTTTCAGCCGCACCAGTACCTTTCCATCGACTATGCGCGTCAGGACGGAGTGTGCATCTCCGTCTCGCCCCAGCAGCAGATCGGATTCCAGCCGTTTCCCGTACAGAAGAGCGAGCCGCTGAAGCTGCAACTCGACTCCTTTCTCGATTGCATAACAGCGCGTACACCGCCGGTTGCCGGGGGCAAGGAAGCGGCCCTGGCGCTGCGGGTGGCGCTCGACATTCTTGCTAAAATTGAGGTACACGCGAAGCTGGTTGCCGAGTCGCTGGCCTCACACTGAGCTTGCCCATGAAGTCGCTGGCTGAACCCCGGAAGCCTGCTCCCCAAGACGCCGATTTTGTGCTCCACTTCGAGCAGCCCGCCGACCGGCGTCCTATCGCCCGCGCGGCCATCGCCTCCGTCACGGTCCACGTTCTCGGCCTTCTGTTTCTGCTCACGGTGCGCTTCGAAGTCACGCCGCCGCGCGAGTTGCGCTACCCGGAATTTGAAGCCCGGCAGGTGACGCCGCTCGTGGCGCCCGTGTTCAAACAGCCGACTCAAAAAGCGCCCAACACCAAGGAAGTTGCCAAGGAGATCAACATTCAGGGGTTGCTGGCGCGTAAGGAGTTCAAGTCTCCGCCTCCCCTGCCCGCCGCATCGCCGAAGCCCAGGGCGGGAGTCCCGGCGCCCGCGGCGCTGCCCGATGCCCCGCAAATTGCGCCCACCGCACCACAGACGGCGCAGCTTCCTCCCCCGGGCACGGGCATGACCAATCAGCCCCCGCCGCCGCCCCAGATCGAGACTTCCGAGAAGCCGAAGATCACCCTCGAAAACGTCCCCGGCGCGGGCCACCGCGCGGGCAATGTCAACGGCGGGCAGAGTTCTCCCAAGATGGCCATCCCGGTTCCGAAGAGCACCGTGTCCGAAGCTGTGGCGCGCGTCTCGAAACGCCCCGGCGGCGGGCTCGTCGTGGGCGATGACGCCGATCAGGAGCCGAGCATCGGCGAGGCGCTCAGCCAGCATGCCGCGCCGGGCAAGATGGGCAGCACGCTCGAACTGCTGAGCGATCCGCAGGGCGCCGATTTCCGCCCCTACCTCATCAAAGTGCTCGCCGCCGTGCGCCGCAACTGGTTCGCCGTCATCCCCGAAAGCGCCCGCCTGGGGCGCCAGGGAAGAGTGCTCATTCAGTTCGCCATCAGCCGCAACGGCTCCGTGCCGAAACTCGTCATCGCCGTTCCTTCCGGGGCGGACCCGCTGGACCGCGCCGCCGTCGCCGGCATCAGCGCCTCGAACCCCTTCCCTCCCCTCCCGTCGGATTTCCAGGGCGATCAGATCCGCCTGCAACTCTCCTTCGTCTATAACGGCCGCCGCTGACATGAGATTGCTTCTCGATCCATGGCCTGCCGATTACGATGCGCCCATTGCCTTCGATGCGCCCGAGTCACAGCCCGAAGTCGACGTTACCGTGGAGACGGGCGAGTGGAGCGCCATCCCGCCGGGCGAGGCCGCGCGGGACGTTCGCTGCTGTTTCGTCGATGGCGTGCGCCGCGTCGAGGCCCGTGTTCTGGGCGATCTCGACAGCGGCGGCTTCGTGCACGGCCTGTTCGGCTCGCTCGCCGCCGGATACGTGCGCGCCACCGCCGGAAAGGCGGAATTTGGGGACATTCGCGTGGCGCGGTTTCTGGTGATGGGGAATGGAGCTTCCGAACATAGGGAGTTCCTCCTCGGCTCCTCGACGCTCTCGTTTGCCCCCTGCCCGGCGGTTCAGAATACGCCGGAGGGCGTACTCGCCGAGTTGCAGAGCCAGATGCGCGCAGCCGAGGCGGCGCTGGCCGAATCGATGGCCGGTGAAGGCTGCGTATTTGTCGATGGGCCGAGTTATCGCGCCACCAGCCGGTTTGCCGTCGTCGGCGTCATCAAGCGGATCCTCAATCCCTATCTGGGCGAGCCCCAATTCTCGCTGCTCGGCCGGCTGCACAAAGGCGAGCGCACGCCCCTGTTCGCCATCACCGACAAGACATACAATCGGTATTCCTGCTATCTGCGGCTGAGCGATCCGCGCGCGCTCGACCATCCGCTGGCCGGGATCGTGCGCATCGAGATCGGCGCGGCAGTGGGAGTGGATTCCGCGAAGTCGCTGGCAGCCTTTGCCGCCGCGGTGCTGCCGTCGTTTGCCTCCACCGCAATGCGCGATCCGCGGGCTCCGCAGAACCTGCTGCCCGTGGGCGCCCTCGAGCAGGAGATGCGCCGGCGGCTGGGCGATCCGCTGCTGATCCGGCGGGCCATTGAGAAGGAGTTGCATGAGCAGAGAAATCGGTAAGGTGCTGGGCACGGCGGATGCTCAGCCGCTCGACTTCTGGATTGCGGTTCCCGCCGAGGAGCCGCTCCAGTTGGACGATGTGGTGCTGGTGCGGCGCGCGCTGGCTGACGGCAAGGAGGTGACGCTCTACGGAATTGTCGATATTCTCGTTGCCCGCCACGAAGGGGCGAGGCTCGAATCCGATGTCTTTCTCGCCACCGATGGCGTGCTGCCGCTAACGCATGCGGTGAAGGCGCACGTCACCGTGACCCGCGTCGAGCCGGAGGTCTTCGTGCCGCCCATGCCCGGCGAGCCTGTGTTCAAAGCCGCGGGCAAGGACCGCGACCAGGGGCTCTTCTTCGATGCCATGACGAAGCGCTTTCCGCTCGGCCTCTCGCGCGACGGCGAACCGGTGCATGGCAACTTCGAGTTCCTCGATGGCTCCCGCGGCGCGCACGTCAATATCTCCGGCATCTCCGGCGTTGCCACCAAGACCACCTACGCAACCTTCCTTCTCTACGGCATCTTCCATTCGAAGCTTCTGGGAGCGGCCGCTGGTAACACGCACGCTCTGATCTTCAACGTGAAGGGCGAGGATCTGCTGTTTCTCGACAAGCCGAACAACTCGCTCAAGCCGGATCAGGAGGCGCTCTACGCCAAGCTCGGGCTTCAGCCGGGGGCCTTCGAAGACCTCGCCATCTACGCTCCCGTGCGGCGCGAAACGCTCGAGATGGTGCCCGATACGGGAGCGCGCACTGAGGGCGTGAACCCGTTCGCCTGGACGGTGAAGCAGTTCTGCGAAGAACGTTTGCTGCGGTTCTTGTTCACGGAAGCCGAGGACGACAGCAGCCAGCTTGGCTCCGTAGTGGAGCGCGTAGAATCACGCCTTGCGCGGGAGGATGTCCACGGCTTCGACGGGTTTGACGATCTGGTGGCGCACATTCAGGAGCATCTGGACGATTGGGCCGGAAGCTACGCATCAGGCACGCGGTCTGCCTTCGAGCGGCGGCTGCTGTCGGCGGCGGCGCGCGTGGGCCACCTCATCCGCGGGCACGTGGATGACGCGGAGCGCAATGTGATCAACTGGCGCAAGGCGCAGGTGACGGTGATCGACATCCACAACCTGCACGACCGCGCGAAGCGCTTCGTCATTGGCGTCGTGCTGAAGCGCATGTTCGAGGACAAGGAGAAGTCGGGAACCTCGCGCCCGCTCGCGTTCGTGGTGCTCGATGAGTTGAACAAGTACGCGCCGCGCGAAGGCTGGAGCCCCATCAAGGACGTGATTCTCGACATGGCCGAGCGCGGCCGCAGCCTCGGCGTCATCCTCATCGGGGCCGAGCAGACGGCGAGCCAGATCGAGCGCCGCGTGGTGGCGAACTCGTCGTTCCGCGTGGTGGGCCGGCTTGACTTGGCCGAGGCACAGCAGCATGAGTATGCCTTCCTTCCCGGGCCCAGCCGCGCGCGCGCCGGCATCCTCAAGCCGGGCACGGTGATCGTGAGCCAGCCGGAAATCCCCATTCCGCTGCTGGTGCGGTTTCCGTTTCCTTCGTGGGCTACACGCGAATCCGAGGCGCGAGTAGCGGTGACGGCGGCGGGCAAAGATCCCTTCCGGAAGTTCCGCTCATGAGATTCCTGCATACGGCTGATTGGCACATCGGAAAGGGTCTGCGCGGACGCTCGCGCATGGACGAGCACGAGAAGGCGCTCCAGGAAGTCTTCGAGATCGCGGTGCGCGAGAAGATCGATTGTGTCCTGGTGGCGGGGGATATCTTCGACACGCAGGCTCCGCCCGCCGAGGCGGAGAGGCTGGTGTACTCGCTGCTCGGCAATCTCGCAGGCCATCGGATTCCGGCGGTGCTGATCGGCGGCAACCACGATCATCCGCGCAGGCTCGAGGCGCTGCAGCCGCTGCTCGACCGCATGTCCATCCACATGCGGCCCACGGTGCGGGCGCCCGAGGAGGGCGGAGTGGTCGAGCTCACGGTGCGGGGCGAGCAGGCGCGCATCGCGGTGATGCCCTGGGTCCCGGAGCACAAGTGGCTGGATGCAAGCCTGCTGATGGGCGTGCATGCCGAGCGTTCGAGCGCCTACGCCGAAGGCGTTGGGTCAATTGTTGAGGCGCTCTGCGCGGGGTTTACGGCGGAGACGGTCAACGTGTTGCTGGGTCACCTGTTCGTGCAGGGCGGCGAAGCAACCGGCAGCGAGCGCGAGGTGCACATGACAAAGCCTTACGCACTCTCGGCTCAGCGCTTCCCGGATTCGGCTTCCTACATCGCACTCGGGCATTTGCACCGGCCGCAGGAGATCGCGGGACCCAGCCCGACTTGCTATTCGGGGTCGCTGCTACAGCTCGATTTCGGGGAATACGGGCAGGATAAGCGCGTGGTGGTCATCGACGCGAAAGCCGGGAAGACCGCGCGCGTGGAGAGCGTGCGGATGGCCAGCGGACGCAGGCTCCGTCACGTGAGCGGCACGCTCGCGGAGATCGAGAAGCGCGCCGCCGAGTGGAACAACGGCGACTTCCTGTATGTCACGGTGCAGTTGCCGAAGCCGAAGCCGGGAGTGGCGGAGGATGTGCGGGCGATGCTGCCGGATGCCGTGGATGTGCGGGTGGAACTGCCGGCGCGAACAACGGAACCACCACCTCCCCCGCCTCCTGACCCACTCGCGATGTTCAAGCGCTTCTTCGAAGACCGCGAGGGAGGCGAACCCTCACCTGATCTGATGTCGGCATTCCAGAAGCTCTACGAGGAGGCTACCGATGCGTCCAGTGAAGCTTGAGATGGAAGGGTTCACCAGCTTCCAGAAGAGAGCCGTGATCGACTTCGAAGGGCTCGACCTGTTCGCCATCACCGGGCCGACCGGCGCGGGGAAGTCCTCCATCCTGGACGCGATGTTGTATGGCCTCTTCGGCTGCACCCCACGCATCGGCGAGAAGGAGATTTCGCGGCTGGTGAGTCTGGGGCAGAACACGGTGAAGGTCACCTTCGAGTTCGAAGCCGGAGGGAAGCGCTACAAGATCGCGCGAACGCGTAAGACGGGCAAAGCCAGCGTGACGAATATCCTGCTGGAGGAGCAGGCGGGCGAGGAATGGAACTCGGTGGCGGGCAACGTGAAGGAGTTCGGCGAGCGCATCCAGAGCATTCTGGGCCTCGATTTCGATGGCTTCACACGGTCAGTGATTCTGCCGCAAGGAGAGTTTGACAAGTTCCTGCGTGGAGATCCGAAGCAGCGTACAGAGATTCTGAAGGACCTGCTGGGGCTGCGCGTGTATGAACGGATGATGCGCGCGGCCAACGAGCGCGACAAGGAACTGCGCGTAAAGGCGGATGCCTTCGAGCAGCAACTCAAGACTACATACGCGGACGCCACCGAGGAGAACCTGGAGAAGTTGGAAACGGAGCGGCAGGACCTGATAGATCAACGGGCGGTTCAGGAGAAGGAGCGGCAGCGGTTGGACTCCCTTCTGCCGGTGGCGCAGGAATTGAAGCAGGTCCGCACGGAAGGCGAGCAGGCAACCGCAGACTTGGGTAAGGCGCGCGCGGAGTTGAAGGAGGCGGAGGCGGGCAGCGCGGCGTCTGAGAAAGCGCTGGCCGAATGCGAGCGGAGGCTCCAGGATCTGGAGGCGCAGCTCGAGGCCGCGGGCTATGACGAAGCGGCGTGGTCGGAGCTGACTCAGGCTGTGCCGCTGGCTAAACAGCAGGCGAGCTTGCAGGTAGAACTGGCGGCCAGACGCAAGGAGCGGCAGGCGAAGGCGGCCTCCTTACCGCAGCTCGAGGCGGAAGCAAGACAGGCGGCGGAGTCGCTCGATGCCGCCCGGCAGGGGCGCGGGGAGGCGCAGCGAGCGGCTGGGGAGGCTCAGCAGGCGCTCGACGGCTTCCGCAAGGCGCACGGATCCGGCGACCTCATCCGCGCGCGGCTCGAGAAACTGCGCAAGGCCGAGTCGGCGATGGCGGGGCTGCCCGCGAAGGAGACCGTGCACTCCGCCGTGGGCGAGGCAGAGGCGGCTTTGGACCACTTACAGACCCTGAACGCCGCCAGTGAGATCCGGCGGCATGTGAAGGCGGGCGAGCAGTGTCCTGTGTGCGAGCAGACCATTCGCAAGGTACCCGAAGCGGCTCCGGTGGCTGCTCTGGATGAAGCGAGGAAGCGGCTGCAAGCGGCACGGGCGGCGCAGACGGCGTGGCAGCGGACGGCTGATCAACTGGCGGACGCCCAGAGCCAGGCGGCGGGGACCGCCGAGGAATTGGAGGCGCGGGTGGAGCGCATAGGCGCTCTTGATCGCGCCAACAGCGATGCCGCGCGTTTGTCGCAGGAGGCGCAGGGTGCCGAGATGGCGGCCGAGCGCCAGACCCAAGCCGCGCAACAGCAGTTGCAGCTTTCCGCGCAGCAGGTGGCGTCCATCGATGCCGAGATCAAGCGGGCACAGGAGAAGCTGCGCGAGGCTGCTGCCGGGCTGCAAGGCTTTCCCAATTGGGCGCCGCTGCCGTTGAGTGAACTCGAGGCGTCGCTCGAGGAGCAGAGCCAGGCAAAGCGCCTGCGGCAGGACCTGGAGAGGCAGCGGTTGGACGCAATGAACCAGCGGCAGAAGGCGACCACGGCGGCGATGGAGCACAAGTCGCGACAGCTTTCACTACAGAACACGATTAGCGAGAAGGAAACACAGATCGACAGGACGAAGGCGAAGGCCAAGGAGCTTGCGGCGAGGCTGCGGGCGCAGTTGCCCGAGTTGGCGCAGGGCGCCGAGGAGTTGGCGCATGTGCAAGCGGCGTTACGGTCCGTGGGGGCGATGGCAAGCACTTTGCAGGCGAGGGTCGCCACGGCGGAGGCGAACATCGCACAGTTGCGGCAGCGTATCGGCGAGTCGCAGCGCATGCGTGAGGAGATTGCCGGGCTGCGGGGGGAAGCGCTGGTCTACCATCAACTCGGCAAGCTGCTCGCGGCGAATGAGTTCATTGCGTACGTACAGAGGGCGGCGCTCAGCAGGCTGGCGAGCGAGGCCTCGAATCAGCTTTTCGGGCTGAGCCGCGGGCAGTACACGCTCACTCTCAGTGAAGACAGCAACGAGTTCTTCGTCGTCGACCACTGGAACGCGAGCGAGACGCGCAGCGTCAAGACACTTAGTGGCGGCGAGTCCTTCCTAGCCTCGCTAGCCCTAGCATTGGCCCTCTCCGAAGGACTCACCGCCATGTCATCGGATGAGCGCGCGCGCTCCCGCCTGGATTCCCTGTTTATTGATGAAGGCATCTCGTCCCTGGACGCCGAGTCGCTCGAGACGGCGATTGCGGCAATCGAGACATTGACCTCCGGAAACCGTATGGTAGGCGTCATTTCACATGTCGCCGAGTTGGGGGAACGGCTCCCCTCACGCATCCGTGTGGAGAAGTCGCAATCCGGCAGCCGCGTGACTGTGGAGGGTCACTCCCATTCGATGGTTGCCGGCGGCTTGTGAGTGAGGTCGTAGAAGACCGCGCAGATTCCTTCCACCCGCAACAACTCTTCGGTCATTTGTTTCAGCAGCCCGGCGGGCATGATGACTGCCTGCGCGGTCATGCCGTCGACGGAATCCACCGGGCGGAGGACGACGCTGTCGGGCCTGCCTTCCACTCCTACCGGAATCACGACTACTGGGAACTGCCAGATGGTCTTGTCGAAGCCGCTTTGATGAGAGAGGCGGCGGACAATGGCGTCGACGCGGCGCAGATGGGCGAGCCGCTCTTCGGTGATGTAGGCCGGTACGCTGCGCAGCGAGGCGAGCGGGGCGTGGGAAGCCACGGCGGCGACCACGCGGTTGATGCCCGCGATGCGGTTGATCAATTCGGTGGCGGCGTGCTCGCCGGGTGGCATGGCGTCGAGGGCGAGGGCGGGGCGGTAAGTGCGGGAGTCGCCCTGCACTCCGACGGAATGCACCGGGAGCAGATAGCCTTCGCCGATTTGCTTCGTGGCGGCGGAGTCGTCACCGCAGAGGCAGCGGATGGCAAGGCCCGGGCCAGGGAACGGGTGGCGCTCCAGGAGTTCCTCGTCGATGCCGAGTTCGCGGCCGATCTCGCGGACTTCATCTTTATAGAAGGAGCTGAGGGGCTCGAGGATACGGCCGGCATCGATGAGGCGCTGGATGCCCTCGACGCGGTTGTGATGCGTCTTGATCTTATCGGCCTTGGTAGTGCCGCCGGATTCGATGGTGTCGGGATAGATGGTGCCCTGGCCGAGGATCCAATCGGCGTCGAGGTAGTGGCCCGATTGGAGGATGCGGTCCTGCACGGCGACGAACTGCTCGCCGATAGCCTGGCGCTTCTTTTCGGGGTCGGTGACGCCCTCGAGCGCGGCGAGGAACTCCTGGCGGGCATCGACGACGGTGAAGTGCTTTGCGCCGAGCTTCGAGAAGTTGGCGCGGACGAATTCGGTTTCGTTCTCGCGCATCATGCCGGTGTCGACGTAGGCTCCGTGCACGTGGTCGGGGTCGAGGGCGCGGAGGCAGAGGGTGTAGGCGACGGTGGAATCGACGCCGCCGCTGACGAAGAAGAACACCTTCCGGCCGGCGGCGGTCTGGCGGATCTGCTCCTCGACGACGGGGATGCGCCGGCTCGGGTCCCAATCCTGGACGCAGCCGCAGATGGTGAACAGGAAGTTGTGGAGGATCTGCTTGCCGGGGTGGGTATGGACCACTTCGGGGTGGAACTGGACGGCATACAGCTTCCGGGAGGGGTCGGCCATGGCGGCGATGGCGCAGGTGCTGGTGGAGCCGAGCGCGGTGAAGCCCGGGGGGACGGCGAGGACGGTGTCGCGGTGGCTCATCCAGACCTGCTGGCGGCCGTTCACTCCATCGAGCAGCGTTTGCGGGGTGGCCACGTCGAGGAAGGCGAGGCCGTATTCGCCCTTCTCGCCGCGCTTCACGTTGCCGCCGAGGAGGTAGGCCATCAACTGCTGGCCGTAGCAGATGCCGAGGGTGGCGGCATTCAATTCGAAGATGGCGGGATCAACGGTGGGGCTGCCGGGCTCGTAGACGCTCGAAGGGCCGCCGGAGATGATGAGGCCGCGGGCACCGGCAAGCTGGGACGCCGGCGTTTCGGAGGGACGAACCTCGGCGTAGACTCCGAATTCACGGATCTTTCGCGCAATGAGGTGGCAGTATTGACCACCGGTATCAAGAACAATGATTTGAGGGGATTGCGTCAAACCCCAGTGTAACGAACGCTACCGCTGGACGACCAGTTTCTTCGCGGTTTCGAGCAGGGCGCGGGCGTTTGCCATGGACTCGACGGCTTTGAGGACCTCGGGGTCCGTTTCCACCGTGATGCGGCGGGACTCTTCCTGGTTGAACGCGGTGATGAACAACTCGCGGCGAATCTGCTGTTTCAACCAGTCGCGGTTTTCGGCGAATTCGCCCTCGCGGAACGATATGTTTTCCTTCATCAGGAAGCCATGGAACTCGTTGAGGGTGTCCTCATCGGGGACCCATGATTTGGCCATTTTGGTGTCGTGGTGGGCGAAGTAGAAGCGGGAGAAGTTGAAGAAGGCGAAGCGGCGGAACATTTCGCTCTGGAAGCTGTTGAGCTTGGGGCTGGCGTATTTCTCATCAGGGGAAATGCCGCCGCCGCCGTACACGGTACGGCCGCTGTCGGTCATCTTCACGTCGAGGGGGTTCTGGGTATTGGTGTCCCTCTTGTAGTAGTAATCGAGGAAAGAACCTTGCGAGTAGTCGCGCTGGATGCAGCGGCCGCTGGGGGTGTAGTATTTGGCGGTGGTGAGGGCGAGGCCGGTATTCTCGACGAGAGGGTAAACCGTCTGGACAAGACCTTTGCCGAAGGTGTTCTCACCGAGGATCCAGGCGCGGTCGTGGTCCTGAAGGGCTCCGGAGACGATCTCAGCGGCGGAAGCGGAGTAGCGATTGACGAGGACGACGATGGGGTAGTTGTGGCCGCCGTTGCCGCGGGAGGCATAGTAGGGCTTCTCGGCGGAGGCGCGTCCACGGTGGGAGACGACGAGTTGACCCTTGCGGAGGAACCGTCCGGCGACGGCAACGCCTTCGTTGAGGAGACCGCCGGGGTTGTCGCGCAAATCGAGGATGAGGCCTTTGATGTTGTCCTCGCCGAGGGTATGAAGGTTGTCTTCGACTTCGCGGCTGGTGTTTTCGTTAAACGATTGAATATCGAGGTGAGCGATTCCCGGCTTGATCCAGAAGGCGGTTTCCACGCTCTTGCGCGGAATCTCGTCGCGAATGATGTCGAAGACGAGCGGCTTGTCGACGCCCTCGCGGCCGATGGAGACTTTGACGAGGGTACCACGGGGTCCCTTCAACAGGTCGGCCACTTCGGTGCTGGAGAGGTTGTCGGTGCGCTTTCCGTTGACTTCGAGAATGACGTCGCCGGGACGGAGGCCGGCTTTGTAGGCAGGGGAGCCGGGGAAGGGAGCAATGACGATGGTGCGGCGATTGCGCTCGGAAACGGACATGCCAACGCCGAAGTAGGTACCTCGCTGGTCTTCGCGCAGGAGTTGGAAATCCCGAGGATCGAAGAAGGAGGAGTGGGGATCGAGGGTATGGAGCATCCCCGGGATGGCGCCTTTGTAGATTGCCTTGTCGGGATTGAGCTTGTCGGCGCTGTTCACCTCGACAACATGGTAGAGCTTGGTGAAGGCTTTGATGCTGGCATTGATTTCGTCCTCATCGCCGGTGGCCGCGGAAACGCCGGCGACACCGGGGCCGAACACACCACCCAGGAATGTGCCCGCCAGGATGAGGGACAGAAGAATCAGGACGACACGTCGGGTATCCGCCACCGATGGGGCCTCCCAGCCCTAGTTTGAGTATATCGCACGGATTTCCGGACCTTGCCGGGAAAGAGAAGTTACACCGCTTTGGAGCGCCGGGCTGGGGAGGCGACGCTCTCCGAGCGGGCGGGCTTCCTGGGAGCGGTGGGCCGCAGGTTGGCGTTGATGCGGCGGATCTGGTCTGTGACGCAGACGAGGAACATGGGTTGCCGGGCGTTTTTCAGGATGTCGATGATGCGGTCATTGGAGTCTTCGAGGTAGATGGACTTACCGTCGGTGACGAGGTGGAGATCCGAATCCGTGCCGAGGACATCGCCGAGGCGGCGGCCCATTTCCTTTTGGAGGAAGCGGAGGACGCGGCGGATTTTCTGGAGGGAGAAGCCTTTTCTGCGGAGTTCGGCGATGACGGTGATTTCGACGACCTCTTCGCTCGAATAGATTCGCTTATGACCTTCATGGCGGGGGGAAACAACTTTGCGTTCGTCCCACCACTGGAGCTGGCGCAGGCTAACCCCTCCGAGGCGCGCCACTTCGCTGCTGGTATAGATACGGGCGGTCAGGTCCGGATCAATCTTCGTTTTTTTTGTTTTGAACATGAGACACTACTCCCGTTTGAGAATAAAGAGCCTAACAAATTCTATCTAAAATGTTGTGGAAGTCAATAGGGGGGAGGGGGGAGGGTTGCGGGTGGGGCGGGATAGGGGGTAAGCTACTGCGCAATGGATATGACAAGACGCGGATTCATGACTATAGCTGGTGGCACGCTCGCCGGGGCGCAGCCAGCGGCGGGTGGAGTTGGGGCGACGGTACGGTCCATTCGAACGATCAGCCAGGACCATAACTACTATCACGGCTGGCCGACGGTGGCCCGGCGGAGCGGCGGGGAACTGCTGGCGGTGTGGTCCGGGGGCCGGGAGGGCCACGTCTGCCCGTTCGGGAGGGTGGAGTTGATGCGGTCCAAGGACGACGGGGAGACCTGGACCTGGCCGGAAGTGCTGATGGACACGGCAATTGACGACCGGGACGCGGGAATCCTGGAGACGCCGAAGGGGGCGCTGCTGGTGACCACGTTCACGTCGCTGGCGTACCTGCCGGTACTCGAGGGCGCCGTGAACTGGGCTCCGGGACGGCTGGAGCGGTGGAAGGCGGCCGACCGGCGGGTGACGCGGGAGCAGCAGAAGGAGATGCTGGGCACGTGGATGCTGCGATCGGCGGATGGAGGGATGACGTGGTCGGCTCCCTACCGGGTTCCGGTGAACAGTCCGCACGGTCCGGTGGCATTGGGGGACGGGCGGATTCTGTATGCGGGTAAGCGGCTGTGGGACAGGGAGAAGAAGATCGGGGTGGCGGAGTCGAAGGATGACGGGGTGACGTGGAAATGGCTGGCGGACCTTCCCACGCGGTCCGGGGACAGTTTCGAGAACTATCACGAACTGCATGCGGTGGAAGCGGGGGACGGGCGCATTCTGGTACAGATCCGCAATCATAATGAGGCGAACAAGGGGGAGACGCTGCAATGCGAGTCGAGTGACGGCGGCAGGACTTGGACGACGCCGCACGGGATAGGGGTGTGGGGGCTGCCGTCGCACCTGCTGCGATTGCGGGATGGGCGGCTGGTGATGTCGTACGGCTACCGGCGCAAGCCGTATGGCAATCAGGCGCGGGTAAGCACGGATCACGGACGTACTTGGACGGAGGCTTTGACGATTTCGAGTGACGGCATGAGCGGCGACCTGGGTTATCCAGCGACCGTGGAACTTGGGGATGGGGAACTGCTGAGCGTTTGGTACGAATTGCAGGCGGGCTCGCCGCGGGCGCAGTTGCGGCAGGCGCGGTGGAAACTGGAGTCGTAGGTTCTCGCTGAGTCGCGGAAGGCGCAGAGTTTTTGAGGGGGGTTGCAGCGGGCGGTTGGGTCGAGTACATTCGGGAGCGTGCCCCGGCGGATATTTTTTCTCGTTGCGATCGGGTTGCTGGTGGGTGCGGCGATTTACGGCCAGCGGCGGTATCGCGGGTACGGGGGATTCGAGGAAGATAATCCGGCTCCGATGCCCGCGGATGCGGGAGAGAAGACGGAGTGGGCGTTCGCGCGGTTGCAGTATCCGGGTTTTCAGGGCGGCTACCGGTGGCGGAGATCGAGTTGGACGACGGACTATCCGAAGGCGGACCGGCAGTTTGTGCAGGGCGTGCGCAGGCTGACGCGGCTGCACACACGTTCCGTCGAGCAAGTGGTGAATTTGGATGGCAATGAGATCTACAACTGGCCGTGGATCTATGCGGTGGAGGTGGGCCACTGGGGTTTGGCGGAGGAGCAGGCGAAGAAACTGCGGGACTACCTGGACCATGGAGGGTTCCTGATGGTGGATGACTTCCACGGGACTTACGAGTGGGAGGTATTCATGGAGAGCCTGACGCGGGTGTTTCCGGACCGGCCGGTGGTGGATCTGGAGAGCAGCGAGGCGATTTTTCATGTGATCTACGACCTGGACCAGCGGGTGCAGGTGCCCGGGATTCAATACTTGCGGTCGGGAAGGACGTACGAGCAGGACGGCATTTCGCCGAAGTGGGGGGGTGTATTCGATGAGAAGGGGCGGCTGGTGGTGGCCATCTGCCACAACATGGATCTGGGTGATGCCTGGGAGTGGGCGGACTACCCGGCGTATCCGGAGAAGTATGCCTCGCTGGCGTACCGGATCGGCGTGAACTACATTGTGTACGCGATGACGCATTGATTGCACCTTTTTCCGGCGCGAGAAGAGACACGACGGGCGCGAGGTCTCAGAAAAACAGAGCCGGTTATACGGGTTTGACTACTTTTTGATCTGGTTGAGCATGTCCTGGATGGAGGAGGAGAAGCCTTTCGCCTCTTCTTTGGCCTGCTTGACGGCGTCTTTGAGGTCGGAGCGGAGGTTGGCCTGGGTTCGGGCGGAAAAGCGTTCCGCGCTGGCTAATGGAGGGGCGTCGGGTGGGAGGAGATGGGGGAACTGCTCCTGGTAGAGGCGGTTATTCTGGAAGGCTTTGAGCTGGTTCAGGGCGCGGGTATAGGCACGTTCGGCGGCGGTGCGGTAGCGGTGGAGGAGGGCGGCTTTTTTCTCGATGTCGGGGTTGTCGGAGAGGAGGGGGTCGCCGCCGGCTTTTTCGTAGAGAGCAGCATCGGCAAGGGCGAGGTTGCGGAGACGCCAGGCGGAGTGGATGAGTTGGTGGAAGGTGTCGAGTTCGATGGGGCCTTTGGGTTTGAGGTTGGTGGTGTATTCCTCGAGGAGGGCGTCGTAATCGGATTGCTCTTCGGGAGTGTTGAAGGCGATGCGGGAGGCGGTGAAGCCGTGGATGCGGCCGTTCTGGGAGGAACGGGCTTTGCCTTCGGGAGTGATGGGGCCGTGAGACTTGGCTCCGTTGCTGCGAGCGGCGTCGCTATGAGCTTGACTGATGAATGCCATTTGAGTGACCTACCGGTTCGAGTGTAGCTGGCGCGAGGCGAGAGGGCGGGGTTTCGGAGGGTGGCGGAAGTGGTGTATGTGATTGATGATTAAGCGGTTCTAAATTATTTTGATATTTGGTGACCGGGCGGCGCCGTGCACCGATCTGGAAGTCAGGAGTCAGGAGTCAGCCCTGCCTCCGGCTGCGCCGGATTGAATAACCTGTGACTTCAAACGCGCTCCGAAGAGAAGTCACAGGCTAGAATGGCGGCGACATACGCGTTGAGTAGTCGGCTGACTTCTTCCAGCGTGGCAGCGAGCTGAGCGGTGTCGCCGTAGCCGAGATCCTTGGCAAGAATCAGGAAATAGCGGCTTCCTCGACCGACCCCTCGGCGATGTTCATGAACCGGGACTTGTCCGGCTTGCCGCGACGACGGAATCCCTCGGCGATGTTGGCAGGAATGGATACGGCCGCCCGGCGCATCTGGAGTGAGAGGCCGTAGGTCTCGTGCTTGGGAAACGATGCGCTGAAGGCATAGACCTCGAGCACGAACCGGTGGGCCTGCTGCCATACCAGCAGATCCTGAAATGTCCGCGCCGGTTTTGCAGTGGCCATAGACATCAGAAGGCGTTCAGGGCGGTATGCTCCTGGTATCTCACCACACAGGAGGATGAGGCATGAACGCCTTCGTCGAGCATCACAAGGTTAGCATCCAGTTCAGCTACCGGTGTTTCGATCGTCTCTTGCTCAACGGCTTGATCCAGCCTTTTCAGCAACCGGAGCGCGTGCTCGGCTTCTTCAACGCCTATCGCGAAGGGAAGCGGGTAACCCGGAAGACTCTGACGGACATCGCCGACCAATTCCAGTATTGGCTGAAGAACCGGTCGGCGCCCGCCGTTTGGGGAGTGGCCGGAGGACTTGGAGGCGCGATGGCGCTACGCCGGGTGAATGCGGAGCGGCGCTGGGATGGGGAGGTTTCCGGCGCGGATGGCGGCGAGGATTGATCCAGTGGAGGTGTTGCGCGCTGAGTAGGTTGGGCGGTTATTCGGGCTGGGCGGCTTCCTTTGCGCGGAATTTCGCGATGCGAGCGATCAACCTCACCGGAACGGGCTCGGAGAGCGGGAAACGGATGGTGCTTTTCTCGACCTCGTAGGCGGCAAGCTCTTTCTGGAACGCGGCGATGAGGCGGGCTCCGGCGGGGTAGAGCGAGTAGTGGCGCTTCCAGCCGGCGAAGAAGAGCACGGTCTTGTTCTGCAACTTGTACGCGGGGATGTTGTAGGAGATCACCTCGACGGCTTTGGGGAGCGCCTGGCGGATGGCGCTCCGCACGCGTTCGAGGATGGCTCGGACGTCCTCCGGTTGAGAGGCGATGTAGTGGTCCACGGATGCGAAGCCGGTCTTAGCCATCGTGAGGGCTCAGGCTACGTTCCAGTTGTTGCGCAGGTAGTTGAGGCTGATGCGGGCGCTTTCCTTGGGCGGGCGGAAGGGGGAGGAGTCGAGTTCGACGGTGAGGAAGCCGCGCCACTGGATGTGATCGAGGTGAGTTTTGAGGGCCGGAAAATCGACGCCGCCGTGGCCGAGGGGGAAGAAGGGCGGGTTCTTCATCATGTCGGGCCGGTCGATGCGGGTTTTGGCTCCGCCTCGATTTTCAGGGGCGGTGTCCTTCATGTGGAACTCGGCGATGCGGTGGCCGAGGGTCTTGGCGAGGGCGACGGGGTCGATGCCTGCCATGGTGATGTGACCGGTGTCGAGAACGAAGCCGACGTTTGAAGGAGAGGTGTGCTCCATCATGTAGTCGATTTCCTGGCGGTTTTCGAACTGGCTCCACATGTGGGCGTGGATGGCGAGGCGGATACCGATGGCTTTGAGGCGGCTGCCGAGTGTGTCGCAGGCGTGGGCCATGTGGGTGAGGTCTTCGGGCGTGGTACCGGCGGGGCGGCGGGGTCCGAGGTTGATTTTCAGATGGGTACATCCGAAATTCCTGATGAAGCGGCCGAGTCTCAGGTGGTCGGTATAGAGCTTCTCGTGTTTCGATGGGTCCTCGAAGTGGGTTTCGAGCGGGCCGCCGTTGGAGATGGTGGTGAACTTGACGCCGATCTCATCGATCTTTTTCTGGAGGGCGGCGGGGTTGTCGTAGTAGTCCTTGACGAAGTAGTGGATGAAGGTTTCGACGTGGTGGTAGCCGACTTCGCGGGCTTCGCGGAAAGAGAGGAAGACATCCTTTTCCCATCCCCCGATGGTGTTGGTGGTGACGCCGACGGTGTAGCGGCTATCAGCGGCGAAACCGGCGGCGGTGACGGCGGCGAGGGTGGTGAATTGACGGCGAGTGAACATGGCGGATATCGTATCACCGGATTTGGGTGAATGTGCCGTCGGGGTGGAGGTAGAATTTCCTGCCGCGCCAGGCGATGGTGTTGCCGAAGAATCCGGCGAGGTAGAAGAGGAAGCTGAGGAGATCCTGAAGGGGAACGAGCCAGGGGCGCGAGGAAGTGAGGGGGTCGCGGAGGATGAGAGCGGCGGTTTGCCAGGCGCTGACGCCGCGAAGGAATAGCGCGAGGACGAGAAGCGGCCACCAGGCAGGGGCGGCGGCGGTGAGCAGCAGCGCCAGGGGAAGCGGGTAAGTGAAGAGTTGGCCGACGTATCCGGCGGGACGGGAGCGGCGCGTGCTGCGCACCCAGCGGAGACGGTGCCGGCAGTTTTGGGCGAAGCGGGCGGCTCCGATGCGGTGTTCAACGACGCAGGAGGAGAGTGCGACGCCGAGGTTCAGGGCAGCGGCGCGCCGGCCGAAGACGAAATCCTCGGCCAGGAAATCCTTGAGGGATTCAAAGCCGCCGATGGCTTCGACGGCTTGCTTGCGGCAGGCGATGGTGGGCCCTACGGCGAAGCGCATGCCTTCGAGCATGCGGGCGGTGAGGATGCCGGCGAGGAACTCGGTATTCATCATGACGGCTTCGAGGCGGGACCAGGAACTGTTGCCGGGGACAGCGCGATAGGGGCAGGTGGTGAGGGCGAGGTTTGGATCCTGGAATTCGGCGGCGAGGATGCGGAGCATATCCGGCGACACGCGGATATCGCTGTCGCTCATGACGAGGAGCGCATGCCGGGCGGCGAGCACCATTTCATGGACGCTGCGCACTTTGCGGTTGGGATAAGGCGGCTCGCCGGTGATGAGGATTTGCGAGGGGATGCCGGGGTAGGCCTGCTGGAGGCGGCGGGCGACGGGGAGGGCGGGGTCGTGCGCGGTGGAGACGGCCATGAGGATTTCGAATTGGGGATAGGCCTGCTCGAAGAAGCCGCGAAGGTTCTCTTCGAGGCCATCGTCGAGGCCCGCGAGGGGTTTGAGGATGCTGATGGGCGGAGTCTCGTGGAGCGGCGGCGGGCGCACGGCGAGGTAGCGGCGGGCAGCCTCGATGGAGAGCAGCGTGAAGACGAGAGACCCGGCGACGAGCGCCAGCAGGAGCAGCGTGACGGCCGGGTGCATCCGTTATTCGAAGGAGGTCTTGCCGTCGATCAACTTTTGCGTTTCGGCGAGGAACTGCTCGAGGGGTTTGACGCCCTGATCGCCGTGCTTGCGGTTGCGGACGGAGACGGTGTTGTTGGCGGCTTCGCGATCGCCGACGACGAGCATGTAGGGGACCTTCTGAAGCTGAGCCTCGCGGATTTTGAGCTGCACCTTTTCCTTGCGGTCATCGAGTTCGGCGCGCAAGCCAGCGTCCTTGAGGCGGGCCTGGACCTGCCGGGCGTATTCGAGGGTGCGGTCGGTGATGGGCAGCACCATTACCTGGACCGGGGCGAGCCAGACAGGGAAGGCTCCGGCGTAGTGTTCGAGGAGGATGCCGAAGAAGCGCTCGACGGAGCCGAACAGAGCGCGGTGGCACATGAGCGGCTGGTGCGCCTTGCCGTCTTCGCCGATGTATTCGAGGCCGAAGCGGCGCGGGAGGGTGAAGTCGAACTGGACGGTGGAAAGCTGCCAGCGGCGTCCGATGGCGTCGACGAGTTTGACGTCGATCTTTGGGCCGTAGAAGGCGGCTTCGTCGGCCATGACTTTGACGTTCATATTGAGGCGGGCGGTGGCCTTGTGGAGGGCGTCTTCGGCGAGGGCCCACTGGTCGGGCGTGCCGTCATACTTGCCGCTGGCTCCGCCATCCCAGGTGGAGAGTTCGGCGTCATACTCATTGAAGCCGAAGGTGGTGAGGGTGTCGATGGCGAACTGGAGGCAGTTGACGATTTCGTCCTCGATCTGATCGGGGCGGCAGAAGATATGGGCGTCGTCCTGGGTGAATCCGCGGACGCGCAGCAGGCCGTGCATGACGCCGGAGCGCTCATAGCGATAGACCGTGCCGAGTTCACCGAGGCGGACGGGCAGATCGCGGTAGCTGCGCTGGCTGTTGCGGTAGATGAGGATATGGAACGGGCAGTTCATCGGCTTGAGCTGATATTCGGCGTCATCAAGCTCCATGCGTTTGAACATGTTTTCGGCGTAGAAATTGTAGTGGCCGGACGTTTTCCAGAGATCGGAGCGGGCGATGTGTGGGGTGTAGACGAGCGAATAGCCGCGTTTGAGGTACTGGTCGCGCATCCAGTCTTCGAGCAGCTTGCGGACGATGCCGCCCTTGGGATGGAAGAAGATGAGGCCGGGTCCGGCGAGTTCCTGGATGCTGAACAGGTCGAGTTCGGGGCCGAGCTTGCGGTGATCGCGCTTCCGGGCTTCTTCGAGGTGATGGATGTATTCGTCGAGCTCCTTCTGGGTGAAGAAGGCGGTGCCGTAGATGCGCTGCATCTGGTGGTTCTTTTCGTCGCCCTTCCAATAGGCGCCGGCGATGGAGAGGAGCTTGAAGGCTTTGATTTTCGTGGTGGAGGGGACGTGGGGACCGCGGCAAAAGTCGATGAAGTGGGGGCCGAGGGTGTATTCGGAGAAGATGTCGTCGGCTTTTTCTTCGATGAGCTCGCACTTCATGTACTCGCCCATGTCTTTGTACTTTTCGAGACCCTGGGGTTTGGGGGTCATCTTGCGTTCGTAGGGGAGGTCGCGTTTCTGGATCTCCCACATTTTGGCTTCGATCTTTTCGAGGTCTTCGGGGGTGAAGGGAGTGTCGCGCTGGAAATCGTAGTAGAAGCCGGTTTCGGTGGGCGGTCCGATGCCGAGCTTGGTTTCGGGGAAGAGTTCGAGGACGGCGGCGGCGAGGAGGTGGGCGGTGGAGTGGCGGTAGACCTCGAGGGCTTCGGGGTTCTTGCTGGTGAGGATTTCGAGAGAGGCGTCGGTTTCGAGGGGGCGGGTGAGGTCGTACAGTTCACCGTTTACGCGCGCGACGATGGCGGCGTCGGCGAGGCGAGGGCTGATGGCCTTGGCGATGTCGAGGGGACGGCTGCCTGCGGGGTATTCCTGCCGGCTTCCGTCGGGCAGGGTGATTTGGATGCTACTCATAAGAGGGGGGTAATTTTTCAGGGTAGCATTTTGTGGCAGGGATGATTTTCTTCCGCGACCATTGGGCTGGCTGGCGCATCGTACAAAGTAAAGCAAAAGAGGGGCTGGTATAGTGAGGAATGGCTGACTTCGTGATGGAGACAGGCGAGGGTGGGGTTGTGTTTGACGACACCGCGTTGGTCAACCTTGCTCGAGGCGGGGATACGAATGCATTCGGGCAACTGGTTACCCGGTATGAGCGAAAGATTTACCGGCTGGCGCGGCATATTACGGACTCGGAATCCGATGCAGAGGACGTGCTGCAGGAGACCTTCCTGAAGGCGTATGAGCATTTGGACGGGTTCCAGGGGAACTCGAAATTTTACACATGGCTGGTGCGCATCGCGGTGAACGAATCGTTGATGAAGCTGCGGAAGCGCAAGAGCAACCGTACGGTGTCATTGGACGAACCTTCGGACAACGGGGAGGAACCGATGGTGCGCGAGGTGGCCGTGTGGGAGGGGAATCCGGAGCAGCAGTATTCGCACGAAGAACTGCGCGGCATTCTGGAAAAGGCGATCCAGGGCCTGAAGCCAGCATTCCGGACCGTGTTTGTGCTGCGGGATGTGGAGGAGTTGTCGACGGAGGAAACGGCGGCGGCTCTGGACCTGTCAATCCCCGCGGTCAAGAGTCGTTTGCTGAGAGCCCGCCTGGAGTTGCGGGAGCGGCTGACAAGAATTTTCAAGAAGAAGGGGGAAGACGTTCTTGCTTACCTGTAAGGAATTTCTCCAAGAGCTGAGCGACTACCTCGACGAGACGATCGATGCTGAGTTGCGAAAGGAGCTGGAATCGCACATCACGGAGTGTCCCAACTGCTGGGTGATCTGTGATACGAGCAAGAAGACGATTCAGGTATATAAGGGAATGGAGCCGCAGAGCGTGCCGCAGGCAGTGCAGGACCGGCTGATGCTGGCGCTGCAAAAGAAGATGGCGGCGAAGTGCGGCAAGGTGAAGGCTTGATTGGTTCGCGGCGGGCGTGAACTCGATAGAATGAGCGCTTCGGGTGTGAGCGCATGTGCGCGAGTTGGTCAACAGGCCGGCATGGCGGGGCTGGTACAATCGCACGTGGAAGCTAGTCTTGGCCGGTGCTGGGCCTGGTCTTCAAAACCAGTGTGCGGCATTTGATGTCGCGGGTGGGTTCGACTCCCACTAGCTTCCGCCAGCCAACGTCAGCGCCAGAGGGTCTACGTGCGCGATATTCACCATTCCGCGCATGAGCGCTCTTTATTTTAGCGACGGGGCGCAGAGCGATGCCGGTAGTGATTTAAATAGTTGAAAAACGGACAGTTTCTTATTTAAGTCTATCCTTGAAGAGGGGACCGCAGCCGGCCTTCAGCGTGCCGGTTTGAAGATGGCGAATACGGCTCCCTGCGGGTCGGCGACAAACGCCAGGCGGCCTACTTTTTCCATGGTTTCCGGTCCGAACAGGAGAGTGGCGCCCAGGTCTTTCGCTTTCGTGGCGGTGGCGTCGCAATCGGTCACGAGGAAATAGGAGACCCAGTGCGGCGGGACGTTGGGATTGCGGTACTGGGAGGGAGGAATGCCTCCAATCATCGCGCCGGCGTTCTCGATGTGGAGGTAGTTTTCGTCAACCTGGCCGGGGACGATGTTCCATCCGAACAGGCCGCTGTAGAAGGCCTGCGCGGCTGGGACGTCCGAGGTGCTCAGTTCGCCCCAGCAGAATGTTCCGGGCTCGGCGGTGATTCCGGATCCCTTCACGGACTTGCCTTGCCAGATGCTGAACGGGGCTCCGGCGGGGTCCTCGATGACGGCCATGCGGCCGAGGTCCATCACGTCGAACGGCGCCATCATTACTTTGCCGCCTAACTCCTTTGCCTTGGCGGCGGTGTCATCGGCGCTGCCGACGGCCACGTATACCATCCAGTGGGGCGGCACGCCCTGGCGGGACATTTCGGCAGTGATGGTGTAGGCCGCGGCGCAGGCGCGGCCGTCGAGGGCGAAAGTTGTGTAGACGTGTCCCGGTCCCATGGGGGAATCGCCGGCCGCCCAGCCGAAGAGGGAGGAGTAGAAGGTTTTGGCCGCGTGCTGGTCCGTTGTGCCCAGTTCGAACCAGCAAAAGCTTCCCGCAGGATGAGAGTCGATGTGAGGCATAGAGCGAGTGTAAATCGGAAGGGAGGGGTTTGCATGTAAACTCTGACAGTGTTACGATTGTGAAACTTGTGCTACGACTTGGCTCTCTTCTCGTGCTTCTCGCCGCCGCCGCGTTCCCTCAGGAGCCCGTCCAGAAGGAAAAGGAAAAGCTCGAGCTGCCCAAGATATACACCTCCGTCGTCATTACCGCCTCCCCCGTGGAACCTACGGTCGACCGGCGCAATGCCGAGGTCTTCCAACAAACTCTCTTTTCCCGCGATGACCAGGTTTTCCACCAGTTGAACGCCGGGATCAACGCCGGGCAGCATGAGGGGGGCGGGAAGTCGATTGAGGTGCGGAGGTTCGGATTCAATCTGGACCACGGCGGGGTGAACGGAGGCCTGAAAGTTCTGGTTGACGACATCCAGCAGAATCAGTCCACGCAGGGCCATGGCCAGGGATACCTGGGCGGGTTGAAGACGATGACGCCGGAACTGGTGGAGGAAGCGCAGATCATTAACGGTCCGTTCAGCGCGGCGTATGGCGACTTCAGCGGGCTTGGGGTGGTGCACATTCGCCTGCGGGAGTCACTGCCGGATGAATGGACGGCAAAGGTGCAAGGCGGATCGTTCGGCGAGAAGCGGGGTTTCCTGGCGTTCAGCCCGGCGCTGCAGAGCCTCGATTCCTTCATTGCGTATGAAGGCAGCTACACCGATGGTCCGTTCCGGAAGCCGCTCGAGTACCGCCGCGACAATCTCACCGCGAACTTCACCAGGCGTCTCGGGGCCGGGCGGAGCTATGCCATCAAGCTGAACGGCGGCCGGAACAATTACAATTCCTCGGGGCAGATTCCGCTGTTTGAAGTGGCCGCGGGCCGGCTCGACCGCTTCGGGTATCTCGATCCGGGCGAAGGCGGCCGCATCATGATGGGGACGGTGGCGGGCTATTTTCGGCAGGAGCAATCGAACGGAGCGGTATGGAAAGTGGATGGCTTCCTCGGCCGGTCGCTCTTTGATCTCTATTCGAATTTCACGTTTTTCCTCAATGATCCGATCAACGGCGACGGCATCCAGCAGCACGATTCGCGCCTTCAGGAGGGGGTTAACGCGCAGTATCTGCGGCCTCACCGGGTGCTGGGAAGCATGGCGCTGCTTACGGCGGGGGGCAATTTTCACGACAACCAGATCAACGTGGGGCTTTACCCGCGCATTGGGCGCACGCCGCTGGGGGTGGCGACGCGAGCTAATGCCCAGGTCACCAATGGCGCGGGCTATGTGCAGGAATCGCTCAGCGTGCTTGGGAACAAGGTGCAGATCGGAGGCGGTCTCCGTTATGATGTGTTCCGCTTCGACATACAGGACCGCGTCACACCAGCCGACACCGGTATCCAATCGCAAGGCAGGGTTCAGCCGAAGGCCAACGTAGCCTATACTCCTTCCCAGCGTGTTCCACTGACACTCTACCTGAACTACGGGCGCGGCATCTCGTCCATTGACGCGCGCAGCATTCTGTCGCGGCCGAACGCGGACCGGATTGCTACAACGGACTTTTACCAGTTCGGCACCTCGCACCACTTCCGGCGCGTCGGCATCGCCACGGACGTGTTTTGGATCGACCGCTCCAATGAACTGGTCTATGTCGCCGATGACGGGTCGCTCGAGTTCGCCGGACCCAGCCGCAGCTATGGTTACGAAGTGAAGACATCGATGGAGATCACGCGCCACTTGAGCCTGAGCGGCGGGCTTACCAAAGTGGGCAATTCGTACTATCGCGGCACTTCTCCGCGCGCCTACGTGGACCGCGCTCCGCACTTTGCCGCCAACGCGGGGTTGACGCTGTCGGCGTGGCATGGGTGGAGCGGGTCGGTTCGCATGCGCGCCATCAATCATTACTACCTCGATGGGGCAGGGGACCTCTCGATTCTGGCCTCGGGACACACGGTGTTCGATCTGAGCCTGGTGCGGCGCGTGCGGCGGAATGTCGATTTCAGCTTCGCCGTAGACAACTTCACGGATCGCTCTTATTATGAAACGCAAAACTACATCGAGTCCCGCCCTTATGCGGGAGGACCTGCAATCGCGGGCATCCACGGCACGCCGGGATACCCGATGACCTTCACGGTTGGGATGACGTTCCGGATCCGGGGCAAGTGAGATACTGGGCGAGTGAGTGTCATCGCAGGTTTCCATCCGGTACGCGAAGCCCTGCGCGCCGGCCGTGTTCTGGACCGTGTTCTGATTGCCAAAGGGGCAGGCGGGACCAAGCTGCTGGAGATCATCGATCTCTGCCGCCGGCAGGGGGTGGGGGTGCGGTACGAGCCGCGGGATGCGCTCGACAGGGCGAGCCACAACGCGGTTCATCAGGGAGTGATCGCGTTCGTAGGGGCGCCGCGGCAGGCGGCCGCGCCCGATGTACTCGAAAAGGCGCGCTGCGTGATTTTGCTCGATGGAGTGGAGGATCCGCACAACCTGGGGGCGATCATCCGGACAGCACACGCGGCCGGCGCGGACGCCGTGATGGCTCCGGAACGGCGCGCGGCGGGGATTACGGAAACGGTGATCAAAGCCTCCGCCGGCGCCATCGAGCATCTGCCCGTGATCCAGATCAGCAATGTCCGGCAGGAGATGGAGAACCTCAAGAAACGCAACTTCTGGATCTACGGACTGGATGAACGCGGCACGGAGGATTACGACGAGATCGACTACACCGCGCCGACCGCGTTCGTGCTGGGGGGCGAAGGGAAGGGATTGCACGAGCATGTGCGAAAGGAGTGCGACTTTCTGGTGCGCATTCCGATGGCGGGCGCGATTGCGTCGCTGAATGTCAGCGTGGCGGCGGGGGTGGTGCTCTTCGAGTGGCGCAGGAGGCTGCGCAGGTGATGCCGGCGGCTCTCACCATCGCCGGATCGGATCCGAGCGGGGGGGCGGGGATCCAGGCGGACCTCAAGACCTTTCATCAGTTCGGGGTGTACGGGGAGGCGGTGATCACGCTGCTCACGGTGCAGAACACGATGCGTGTGGATGGGGTGGAATGCCTCGCGCCGGGGTTTGTCGTTCGGCAGATCGAAGCCGTGCTCGAGGACATTCCTCCGCAGGCGGCCAAGACCGGGGCGCTCGGGAATGCCGGCATTATCGAAGCGCTGGCGGGTCTTGCGCCGTCGTTCGGCTTTCCGCTGGTGGTGGATCCGGTAATGATCAGCAAGCACGGCGCTCCGCTGATCGCCGAAGACGCACGGGTTCTGGTGCGCGGCCGGCTCCTTCGCCGCGCGTTTCTAATCACTCCGAACCTGCATGAGGCGTCGGCGCTCAGCGGGATCCCGGTTACGAGAGAAGAGGAGATGGAACAGGCGGCGAGGAGGCTTCGCGAGATGGGAGCAAAGAATGTGCTGGTCAAGGGGGGGCATCTCGCGGGGAATGCGGCCGACCTGCTGCTGGACGCGGGCGGCGAGATGCACTGGTTTCCCTCTCCGCGCATCGATACGCCGCATACTCATGGAACGGGGTGCACCTACTCGGCGGCGATCACCGCGTGCCTGGCGAATGGTCTGCCGCTGCATGAAGCGGTGAGGCAGGCAAAGCTGTTTATCACCGAGGCCATCCGTACCAACCCGGGGCTGGGCCACGGCAGCGGGCCCGTGAACCATCACGCGGCGGTGGTCAGAAGCTGAAGCCGAACTCGGCCATCAGGTTGATCCATTGGTCGCGCGTGCGAATTCCGGGGACGGCTCCGAGAGGCTCGCCTTCAGTGTGGCCGCGGTAGATGCGCGGGCCCAAGCCGAGACGAAAGTGCTGGTTGCTGTCCAGCGCCGCCTGGAAGCCGGCGGTGGCGTAGTAGCCCCAGCCGCTGCGGGAGGTGCAGAACGGGCAGTCGAGCCGGTAATAGGAATTCGGTTGGCTGATGCGTTCGGAATAGCGCATGTAGGCGCCACCGCCTCCGGCGAAGAACTGGAAGCGGCCTTGCGCCAGCGGCAGAATCACTCGCCCGCCCATGGGGACGAGGTATTGAAAATCGCGAATCCGCCGGTAGCCGAGCGGGGTATCGGCGAAATCCCGCACACCGGCGGCTCCGACAATGGTGTCGAGGCCGATATCGGCCTGAAAGAAGCGATGGAAGCGGTAGCCGTATCCGACGGTAAATCCGAATTTCGGATCGAGAAATGGCTGTAAATCGGCCCTTGGGACGCCTGCGCCGAGGCCGGCGGTGAAGTTGTGATGGGGGTAGTATTGTCCCGGCATTGCCATGGGGAGGGCAAGGAGAGCCGCCAGAAGGAACGGGGAGCGCATTTGCACCGTCTGACGCGCGGGTGCGGCACGTGGTTCCAGGAGTGATAAACTCAGATCACCGTGTCTCGATGATCGTACTGGGGATTGTATATGTATCGGGGATTGCTCCTTTGTTGGTTCGCTGTCCTGCTGTCTGTTTCGGGTGCGGACAAGACCGCGACCATTGCTGACTGTACTTACTCGAGCCGCCCGGACGAGTTTCTGCAAAGCCAGACACGCGTGCGTGCGGGAGTCCATGGCAAGCTGCTGCTGCTGCGGCATGCTGCCGCCGCGCGGACGGTGGATCCGGCATCTGTTGCCATGCGCAACTTCATCGACGAAGAGATCTTCGGCAAGCTGCAGCAATCGGGCGTCCGGGCCGCGGCCCTCACCACGGACGAAGAGTTCCTGCGGCGCATCATGCTCGACCTCACGGGGCGCATCCCTTCGCCGGACGACGTCCGGTCTTTCGTATCGAATGGCGATCCGGGCAAGCGCGACGCTCTGATCGACAAGCTGATCAATTCCTCCGAATTCGTGGACAAGTGGACGTGGTGGCTCTCTGACCTGCTCCAGGTGAATGCTACGGCATCCAATTTCAGCCGCCAGATCAACGGGCGCAATGCTTTCTACCTGTGGATCAGGGCCAAGGTCAGCGAGAATGCCTCGCTCAAGGACATCGCCTACCAGTGCGTGACGGGCTCGGGGAACAATTTCCTGATGGAGGAAGCGGCCTCGAATTTCGTGGTGAATTCCATTACGCCGATGGGCCCTATCCAGGATCAGTACGACTCGATGCTGTCGAAGACGGCTTCGACGTTTCTCGGCATGGCCTACTACGACTGCATTCTCTGTCACAACGGCCGCGGACATCTGGATCAATTGAGCCTCTGGGGCAGGAGCGCCGTGCGGATTAACGCCGAACGCATGGCGGCGTTCTTCTCGCGGCAGAACATCGCCAATCACCCCGAGGCCGGCGTGCGCGACAGTTTCTTCAGCGGCGCACGAATTGTGACGGACCGCCCGGCGGGCTTTTACGCGCTGAATACGACCAATGGAAACCGGCCGCCCCGTTGCGCTCCGAATGCCACCGTCGCGAACAACCGCTGTTCGGCGACGCTGAACCTCGAGCCCGAATACCACTTCAGCGGCGCAACGCCGGCCGCGGGCCGGACATGGCGCGAATCGTTCGCCGACAACATGGTGGCGGACCCGATGTTTGCCCGCAACCTTGCGAACCGGCTGTGGAAGGAGATGTTCAACCTTGGCCTTGTGGACCCGGTGGACACGATGGACCCGGCGCGGCTCGATCCGGGCAATCCGCCTCCCGACGGCTGGACGCTCCAAGCGACGCATCCGGTGCTGCTCGAAAAGCTCGCCGCGGCACTGAGGGAGGGGAACTTCAGCCTCAGAGAACTGCTCCGGGTGATGACGACCTCGAGCGCCTATCAGCTCAGCTCGCGCTACGGCGATGAGTGGAAGGCGGATTATATTCCGCTGTTCGCGCGCCACTACCCGCGGCGGTTGGAGGGCGAAGAGGCGCATGACGCGATCGTGAAAGCCACTGGCGTCATTCCCACATACACGGTCCAGAACCTGCCCTACACCGTCAACTGGGCGATGCAACTGCCGGACCCTTCCGAGCCACGCAGCAACGGCGCGGTGGCGAACTTCATGAACGCTTTCCTGCGCGGCAACCGCGACACGATGCAGCGCAACCAGTCGGGCTCGATCCTCCAACAGCTCAACGTGATGAATGACGCCTTCGTGCTCACGCGGAACAAGGTGGGCGCGTCGGGTACTCTTCGCGCACTTGCCGGCAACAGCAATAACCAGGGCGTGGCCGAGGAGATCTTCCTTCTCTTCCTAGGCAGGCAGCCGAGCGATGAGGAGCGCGCCGATGCCGTCAGCGTGCTGGCGAAAGCCTCCTCGCAGGCGGCGCGCAACACCGCTGTCGAAGACCTCGCCTGGGTGTTGATGAACAAAGTCGAGTTTCTGTTCAGCTACTGAGAGGGGCCCATGAAAGATCGATTCGGATTCGATTGGAGCGGCGTCAGCGGGACGAAGTTCTGGCTCCAGCCGCACTTCAGCCGGCGGGTCTTCTTCCGCCATCTCGCCTCCGCCGTGGGAGGCTATTTCCTGGTTCCCTCGCGCCCCATGGAGACGGTGGCGAAGGCCGGCGCCTCGCCAATGGGGACAGCGAAGAACTGTATTTTTGTACAACTGTCCGGCGCCCCGAGCCACGTGGACACGTTCGACCTGAAGGAGGGGCCGTGGACTCCCTCCTACTTCGCCCCGGAGAGCTACGGCGACATCCGCTGGCCGAAGGGACTGATGCCGCTGCTTGCCGGCCAGTTGGAGCATATCGCGGTGGTCCGTTCCGTGAAGCCATGGGCGGCGGTGCACGAACTCGCCCGAACGTGGCAGATGATTGGACGCAATCCCGTCTCCGGCCTTGCGAAGATCGCGCCGCATATCGGCTCTGTGGTTGCCCTCGAACTCGGGCCGCAATCGGCGGATCACACGCTGCCCCCGTTCATGGCGCTCAACACGGGGATTGGTCCGGGCTCGGGCTATCTTCCTCCGGAGAACGGCCCCTTTTATCTCAGCCCCGGAGGAGGAGGCCTCACCAATACCACTCACCGGGACGGCCAGCCTGTGTTCGAGCGGCGCTATAACCTGCTGCAATCGATGGACGCGGAACTGCGCGAATCAGGCGAACTCGGCGCCAAGCCAGCGGAGATGTACTCCTTCAGCGCGAGCGCCCGCAAGCTGATGTACAACGCCCAAGTGAACCGCATCTTCACCTTCGACGCGAATGAACGGCAGCGCTATGGCAACACCGCCTTCGGCAACGCCTGCATCACCGCGCGCAACCTGCTGCGCGCCGATATGGGGACGCGCTTCATCCAGATCACGCTCGGCAGTTGGGATCACCATCAGAACATCTACCAGGCGAATGCGCAATTGCAGAGCATTGCGAAGCAGTTCGACAATGGGCTTGGGGTGTTGCTGGCGGACCTCGCGCAGGATGGCCTTCTCGATCAGACGCTGGTGCTGGCCATGGGCGAATTCGGGCGCACCGTCGGTCCGCTGAACGTGGCAGCGGGGCGCGACCACCACGTGCAGCAATCGGCGCTGTTCGCCGGGGGGCGCGTGACGGGCAAACGGGTCATCGGAACCACGAATGAGACGGGGAGCGAGACGAAAGATCCCGGCTGGTCGCGCGACCGCGACATCCGGCCGGAGGATATCGAGGCAACGATCTACTCGGCGTTGGGAATTGATTGGACGACGGTGCGCCGCGACGACCCGCTCGGCCGCGGCTTCGAGTACGTGCCGTTTTCGGATCGCGACCTCTATGGGCCGGTCCACGAGCTTTGGGCCTGATGGGTTGAGCGGGCCTTACTTGATTTCTTTGCTCTGCGCGTTGGCGGGTTCCTGACCCCAGTTTTCGCGGATCACCAGAGTCTGATCCGAGAAGAACGTGCGGCGGCCCGTATTGCCGAAGGCGACGGGCACGGCCGAGATGGTGTATCCACCGGGACCGCCGACGACCGTGTAATTGTAACCGGACTTGCTGCCGGCGGCGAGTTCACCGGGGATCAGATCCGCGGCGGCGGGTCCCGCCTGCCCGCTGGCGGGGGGGCCAAGCTCCTGGAGGTTGGTCGCGTAACGCCCGAATTGCGAGAAGTATTGCGTCTGGCCGGTGTGGATGGTGGTAAGTGTTCGAATGGCAGCCATTTCGTGAGCCTGCATGCGCTGCTGGTTGATCTTGGGAATGGCAATGGAGGCGATCACCAGGATGATGGCGACCACAATCATAATCTCGATCAACGAGAAGCCGGGTGAGCGGCGGCGGCGGGCAGTTGGGTGCAATGTCATCACAAACCTCTACTCCACATATGACGTTAGCACACGGGAAAACGTGGAGATTACGCGGAGCGGATGTCCGTCTTGGAGAAATCGCTGCCGGTGTAGAGGAGTGCATCATTCGAGGCCGCTGCCATGGCGTAGGCCATGCAATCTCCGAAATTCAAGGCGGCAGGGTGGAGCCCTTTCCCGTATCGGGCAAAGGTCTCCATGGCTAACAGCATGTGTTCGTACCGGAAGGCAACGATCTCAGCCTCGGACCAGTATAGGAAGCGCTCGAGATGAGGCAGTGGGTCACGTTTCAGCCTGGATCTGAGCACCATCGCTGCCTCCGGCATGGTGGGAGCTCCCACGGAAACCGAATCCGCGGCGCCGATACGGCGAATCAGGTCATCCTTTACTGGTTCCTCGAGGATAATGGCAACGATTGCCGATGTGTCCAGGACCAAGAGCTACACCCCATTGGGGCCGAAGCCCAGGATCTCTTCCTCTTCTTCTTTGGAAATTCTTTTCCCACGCACGCCGGAGGGAATGGTGGGCCAGACTTCCGTCCGAAGAAAATGTTCCAGCCGGACTGCCTTGGATTCGCCCTTGGTCTCGAGCCGCACCTTGCGCTCTTCGAGCGCCTTGCGCACGGCCTCGTCCCTGGTCTCCCTGGCGAGAGCGGCCACTTCTTCCGCCAGGCGTTCTACTTCGGGGTCCTGGATATGCAGAGCCACAGCGGTACTCCTCCTTCCGTTCTAGCATGCCTCGGAAGCTCGCACAGGATCTCGCGAATCCGCAGACTCCCTTGTACGGCTCAAAAGCGTTTCACCAATGCGTCAATAGCTCGCAGCCGCTCGATCAGCGGCGCCAGGAGGTCCAGACGAAGCGCATTTGCTCCGTCGGACAAAGCGCGTTCCGGAGCCTCGTGCACCTCGACGAAGAGCGCATCGATTCCCACGGCTACGGCGGCGCGCGACAGGGGTTCAATGAACCTTGGCTCGCCGCCCGAGGCGGATCCCGCGGCTCCCGGCATCTGCACGCTGTGGGTGGCGTCGAAGACGACGGGCCAGCCGGATTCGCGCATGATGGCGAGTCCGCGCATGTCGACGACGAGGTTGTGGTAGCCGAAGGCGGCGCCGCGTTCGGTCAGGAGCACCTTGTTGTTCCCGGTGGAGGCGACTTTCTCCGCGGCGAGGCGGATGTCCTCGGGCGCGACGAATTGCCCTTTCTTGATGTTCACCACGCGTCCGGTGCGTCCGGCAGCCACCAGCAGGTCGGTCTGGCGGCAGAGAAAGGCGGGGATTTGCAGGATGTCGGCCACCGCGGCGGCGGGTTCGGCTTGGGAAGGCTCGTGAATGTCCGTGAGGATGAGGCGCCCCTTCGCCTTCAAGCCGGCGAGGATGCGCAGTCCTTCCTCGATGCCGGGGCCGCGATAGGAAGACACGCTGCTGCGATTGGCTTTGTCAAAGCTTGCTTTGAAGACGAACGGCCCGGCGATTTGGGCAATGCGCCCGGCCAGGAAGTGGACGTGCTCCTCGCTCTCGATGACGCACGGGCCGGCGATGAGAGCGAACGGAGCGCTATCCCCGATCGAGAGTGACGGCGACAGATCGATCCGCACGACCGGTGAGGACCTCCTTCTTATGCCGGTAGGCCGCTCCGATGAAGGACCGGAACAGCGGATGCGGCTCGAGCGGCTTCGATTTGAATTCGGGATGGAACTGGCAGCCGAGGTACCAGGGATGGTCGGGCAGTTCGCAGATTTCGACGTACATCCCATCCGGCGTCGCGCCCGTCAGGCGGAGGCCGTGGGACGTCAGGATGCCTTCATATTCGCGGTTGAACTCGTAGCGGTGGCGGTGGCGCTCGCTGATCTCGGGGACGCCGTAGGCTTCGCGGGCAAAGCTGTTCTCGGCGAGTTTGCAGGGGTAGGCTCCCAAACGCATGGTGCCGCCCAGTTCATCCACGCCTTTCAACTCGCGCAGCTTGTAGATGACGCGGTGCGGCGTGGCGGGATCGAACTCGGTGGAATCGGCATTCGGGAGGCCGCAGACGTTGCGCGCGAATTCGATGACCATGGTCTGCATGCCGAGACAGATGCCGAAGTAGGGGACCTTGAATTCGCGGGCATAGCGGATGGCATGAAGCATCCCGTCGATGCCGCGCTTGCCGAATCCGCCGGGCACGAGGATGCCGTCGTAGTTCTGGAGGCGGCGGATGCAATCGGGCCATACGAGATCCTCGGCTTCCAGCCACTCGATGTCCACCTTGACGCCGTGCGCGAGTCCGCCGTGGAGGAGGGCTTCCTTGAGGCTCTTGTAGGCGTCCTCGTAGGTGACGTACTTGCCGACGAGGGCGATGGAAACGTTGTCGATGGGGTTGCGCATGCGGGTGAGCATGTTGCTCCAGCGGCGCAGATCGCGCGGGTTGGCCTCGAGTTTGAGTTGCTTGAGGATGAACTCGTCCACCTTCTGATCGGCGAAGACCAGGGGGACTTCATAGACGGAATGCACGTCATTGGCGCAGATGACGGCTTCGAGTTCCACGTCGCAGAACATGGCGATCTTTTCCTTCACATCCTTGCCGAAGGGGCGCTCGGAGCGGCACACCAGCATGTCGGGCTGGATACCGATGGCGCGCAGTTCCTTGACGCTGTGCTGCGTGGGCTTGGTCTTCAGTTCCTGCGCGGCGGCGATCCAGGGGACGAGGGTGACGTGTACAAAGATGGCGTTCTCGCGGCCCACCTCGTGGCGCATCTGGCGGATAGCTTCGAGAAAGGGCAGCGATTCGATGTCGCCGACGGTGCCGCCGATTTCGACGATGCACACATCCACTCCGGCGGCGACGCGGCGCATGGCGGCCTTGATCTCATTGGTGACATGAGGAATCACCTGTACGGTCTTGCCGAGGTAGTCGCCGCGGCGTTCGCGGGTGATGATCTGTTCATAGAGGCGGCCGCTGGTGAGGTTGTTGGCCTGCGTGAGAGCGGCGTGAGTGAAGCGTTCGTAGTGGCCGAGGTCGAGGTCGGTTTCCGCTCCGTCGTCGGTGACGAAGACTTCGCCGTGCTGGAACGGGCTCATGGTGCCGGGGTCGACGTTGAGGTAGGGGTCGAATTTCTGGAGCGTGACGCGCAGGCCGCGGCTCTCGAGGAGACATCCAATGGAGGCCGCGGCAATTCCTTTGCCCAAGGAACTCACCACGCCTCCGGTAACGAAGATATATTTCACCATGCTCGCCTCTCAGGGTTTGGGAATGTAAGCTTCAAATAACCTGGAAACAGCCGCCAGGTCGTCGGGAGTGTCCACGCCCAGGGATTCGTATTCGGTTTCCATGACGCGAATGCGGTATCCGTTTTCGAGGGCGCGCAGTTGTTCCAGACGCTCGGATTGTTCGAGCGGGCCGATGGGGAGGTGGGAATAACCGAGCAGGAAGTCGCGGCGGTAGACGTAGAGGCCGATGTGCTTCCAGTAGGTGGCATTGCTGCCGCGGTCATAGGGAATGGAGCAGCGGGAAAAATAGAGGGCGTCGCCGGTGTGGCTGGTGACCACTTTGACGACGTTCGGATTGTGGATCTCTTCGTGATTCTCGATTTTTTTCTTCAGGGTGGCCATGGGAGCGTCGACATCGTCGAGCAGGGCGAGCGTGGCGGCGTCAATGGCGGAGGGGTCGATGAGGGGCTCATCGCCCTGGATATTGACGATGATGGAAGCCGAGTCGGCGCTGGCGACTTCGGCCACGCGGTCAGTGCCGGAAACGTGGTCCGAGCGGGTCATGCGGACAGGCGCGTGGAAGGATCGGACCGCGTCGTAGATGCGGTCATCATCGGTGGCGACTACCACACCGGTCAGATACCGGGCCTGGATAGCCCGTTCGTAGACGTGCTGGATGATGGGTTTTCCGGCGAGAGAGGCGAGAGCTTTTCCTGGAAATCGGGAGGAGGCAAACCGGGCGGGAATCACGCCCAGAATTCGTTGCGGCACAGACTAGTGTAGCATGGCGAAGTTGGACGAAGAATCCGCTAAAATTGAGAATCCTGGCACTTCCATGAAAAGAAGAGTTTTTTTGTCGGCTCTGCTCCCCGCGGGGGGCGCGCTCTGCGCGGACCGGTCCGTTCCGAAGCTTCCGCCACCCTACGCCACGCCGTCGGCGAACAACCGGCCGAAGGTGATTCCGCAGCCGAGCGGCATCCATTTGCGGCTGCCGCAAGGCTTCCATGCCGCGGTGTACGCTTCGGGATTCGAGAAGCCGCGGTTCCTGACGCAGGGGCCTTCGGGGGAAGTGCTGGTCACCGACAGCGCCGCCAAGGGCAAGGTGTATGTGCTGCGGGACGCGGACAAAGACTGGAAAGCGGAAGACCGCAAGGCGCTGATCGAGGGGCTCGACAGGCCGTATGGGATGGCGTTCTGGAAAGACTATCTCTATGTGGCGGAAGCGCAATCGGTGAAGCGCTACAAGTATGACAAGGCCGCCCTGAGCGTTGGGAGCGGAGAAGAGGTTGTGTCGCTCAAAGGGTATACGAAGGGCCACTGGACGCGCACCATTCTCTTTGACCGCAAAGGGCGGAAGATGTACCTTGCGGTGGGGTCGGAATCGAATGCCGCGCCGGGAGGTTCCGAGGACCGGGCCGCCATCAATCGCTATAACCCCGACGGTTCGGGGCACGAGATCTACGCCACGGGACTGCGGAACACCATCGGACTGCGGTGGTACCCGGGCACGGACACCCTCTGGGCAGCCGTGCAGGAGCGCGACGGGCTTGGGGATGATCTGGTTCCCGATTACTTCACCACCATCCGGCAGGGAGCTTTCTATGGCTGGCCCTACGCCTACATCGGACCTCATGAGGACCCGACGAACAAGGGCCAGCGGGAGGACCTGGTGAAGAAAGCGGCGGCTCCCGATTTCCTGCTGCCCTCTCATGCGGCCGTTCTCGACCATATCTTCTACACCGGCAAGCAGTTTCCAGCCAGGTACCGGGGCGGGGCGTTTCTCGCCTATCACGGCTCACAAAACCGCGCCGAGCGGACCGGTTACTCCGTGGCCTTTCTGCCGTTCAAGAATGGGAAGCCCGCCGGGCAGGCGGAGGAGTTTCTTAGCGGCTGGATGCTCGGAAAGGATAAGGTGGAAGTATGGGGCCGTCCCGTGGGCATTCTCGAGCTTTCCGACGGAAGCCTGCTTGTCTCCGAGGACGGCAACAACACCATTTGGCGTATTTCCTACAAAGGTTAGATTCCCATGAAGAGAAGAGCATTTCTATCGTCTCTGATTCCCGCGGCCGGCGCGCTGGGCGCCGCAACCATCAAACCGCAGCTTCCTCCGCCGTTCGCCACGCCCTCGGCCAACAACCGTCCGCACGTCATTGACCGGCCGGACGGAGCGCAACTGAAGCTGCCGCCGGGTTTCCAGATTGACGAGTACGCCACCGGCTTCGAGCGGCCCCGCTACATGCTCAGAGGGCCGTCTGGCGAACTGCTTTTGAGCGACTCGACGAACGACGGCAAGGTATACATCCTGTTCGATAAGAACAAAGACAACAAGGTGGAAGACCGCAAGGTGCTGGCCGGCGGGCTCGACCGCCCCTACGGCCTCGCCTTCTGGAATGACTATCTGTACATCGCGGAGACCACCTCGGTGAAGCGGTACAAGTACAACAAAGGCGCCATGACGGTGGGCAAGGGAGAAGAGGTCGTTTCCCTGAAGGATTTCGGCAAGGGCCACTGGACGCGCAGTATTCTGTTCGACCGCAAGGGCCAGAAGATGTACATCGGGGTGGGTTCGGAATCGAACGTGAGCCCGGGAGAAAATCCGATGCGCGCCGCCATCAACCGGTTCAATCCGGACGGGTCGGGGCATGAGATCTTCGCCTCGGGGACGCGGAACCCGATCGGACTGCACTGGTACCCCGGGACGGACACACTGTGGGCGGCGGTGCAGGAGCGGGACGGGCTTGGGGACGACCTGGTTCCGGACTACTTCACGTCGATCGGCCACGGCGGTTTCTATGGATGGCCCTATTCCTATATCGGCCCGAACGAGGAGCCGAGGAACAAGGGGCAGCGCGAGGACCTGGTGAAGAAGACGATTGTGCCGGATGTGCCGCTCGGCGCGCACGTGGCGGTGCTCGATTATACCTTCTACCAGGGCAAGCAGTTCCCGGCGAAATACAGGGGCGGGGCGTTCCTTGCCTTGCATGGTTCCTGGAACCGGTCGCAGCGCGTTGGGTACTCCGTGGCCTTTGTGCCGTTCAAGAACGGGAAGGCGGAGAGCGGACCGGAGCCTTTTCTCACGGGCTGGATGCTCGATCCGGGCAAGAGGGAGGTATGGGGCCGGCCGGTGGCGGTATTCGAGATGCCGGACGGCAGCCTGCTGGTTTCCGACGACGGCGGTAACAAGATTTGGCGCATCACCTACAAAGGCTGATCCTGCTTGGGTGGTGTCTGGCAGGGGCGCGCGCGGCGGATTTTTCTCACGTTTTACACCTGAAACTGATGCCGCAGTGCGCCAGTTGCCATCCCAAGGCGGCTACCAGCACGAAGCTGGAGGATAACCTGCTGCCGGAGCCGCAGGCCTGCGCCGGCTGTCACAAACAGGTGTCGATCAAAGCACCGCGCAAGACGCGTCTGGCGAAGTTCGACCATGCCTTTCACCTGAAGATGGGCAACATTGCGCCGGTGTTGAAGGCGGCGGTGCAAGCGAAGACGTACCTGGGCGATGCGGCGGCGGTGGCTCCCTACCTGGACACGAAGAACGCATGCGCCGCCTGCCACCACGGCATCGAGCAGTCCACGTCGGTGGCGGCGGAGAGCAAGGCGCTGTATCCGCAGATGGCGGATTGCCTGGTGTGCCACAACAAGATCGACCCGCCATTCAGTTGTGAGACGTGTCACGGCCAGGACAAGACGTTGAAGCCGGCGTTTCACACGGCGGACTATCTGGATGCGCACACGCGGAAGACGGTGGTGAAGCAGGGGTGCGCGGTCTGTCATGGGCGGAAGTTCACGTGTCTTGGGTGTCATTAGGCGGCTGTCAGCTTTCGGCTGTCAGCTTTCGGCCGGCGATGGGCTTTCAGCGATCGGGGCGTGGGGATTGACTGGTTGGCGGGTTGGGTAGGGCGAGCGAAGTTCTGAAAAGAATTCCGCCCCCTCAGCAGAATTTGTGGGTAGATTCGGGCTCCGGCAGTCGCCCCAAGTTGTGATACAGGGCGAGTTCCATGGCCTTATACGTGCGGAAACCATAGGATCGTCTGGTAACCACTCGAATCT